>Ga0315291_10005487_pt1 | contig 15895 bp, 13 predicted proteins | sample YL17G12_20_MG_FD_203070 | JGI IMG/M metagenome (GOLD analysis project Ga0315291, IMG submission 203070) | Sediment microbial communities from Yellowstone Lake, YNP, Wyoming, USA - YL17G12_20 | ecosystem: Environmental > Aquatic > Freshwater > Lake > Sediment | place: USA: Wyoming | collected...
CTACCGGCAGGGCCGGCGTGAAAAATATTCTTGCCCATCGCTTGGAGAATCTTCTCAGCTTGCGCCACCACGTCGGTGTCGCCGCCAACCATGAAGGTCAAAGTCCCGGCCTTTGCGCCGCCAACGCCACCCGACACCGGCGCGTCGATCATCTGGCTACCCTGCGCTACGGCTGCCTGGCTGACCTTGCGGCTAGACTGCGGCGAGATCGTACTACTATCGATCAACAGGCAAGAGCGTTGTTTAAGCGCCGCCAAAATTCCGTTGGCACCTAAATATAGATCTTCGACCAAGGCATCCGAAGGCAACATCGAAATGACCACATCTGCACCCTGACATGCCTGCTCGACGCTGGTCGCGGCCTTACCTCCAGCGGCAACAAAAGTCTGCACCGACACAGCGACAGGGTCAAAGCCGGTAACTAAATGGCCGGCCTGCACGAGGTTTGCGGCCATCGGGCCGCCCATATTGCCGAGGCCAAAAAATGCAATCTTTTTCATCAGGGGCTCGTTTCGCTACAGGGTTATCCGTACTATGCCAACTTGTGTTAGCAACTCCTAGTTCCAAGAAGGCGAAGCTCAAGTCAGGCTTCTTAAAGGATGTGCCTCGTCGCTCCAAAGAGGCGCGAGATAGGCGGCTACGGAGGCATCGCTTAAGTCATCAATGGTCGCAGGATGCCAGCTCGGCCTTTGGTCCTTATCGATCAGCAAGGCGCGCACGCCCTCGACAAAGTCCGGATGCGCGGTGCACTGCGTCGCAAGACTCAGCTCAAAGCGGAACGCATCAGCTAGGGAGATAGCGCGACCCTTGGCTTCCTGAGCAAAAATCAACGCAGCCGAACTTGGCGAACCACCAAGGAAGGTCTTTTTACCGGCCATGGTCCACTCGTCACAGGGCAAAGCAGCATGCATGCGCGCTGTGAATGACCGCAGGTCGCCTCCGGCACACACCGCTTCGATATAGGGCAAGTGCTCCTCTAACTGTGAAACTTCAGGGGCAACATTCTGCGATTTTTGTGTAAGTAGGGCACTGAGTACCGCATCATTGTGCGCGCGATCAATCAGAGACCAGGGCAGACCAGAAAGCTCTTGCAGTAAACCAGGAAGTTGTTCGGCATTCAGCCGGCAATCTGCCAGACCAGCGTAGACGCAGTCAGCGCCGGACATCCGCGTCCCCGTCAGCGCGATGTAGAGACCGGTCTTGCCAACTAAACGCGGCATGAAGTAGGTCGCCCCGACGTCAGGAAACAGGCCAATAGTGATCTCGGGCATCGCGACCCTGGTCCTGTCGGTGACGACCCGGTGTGAAGCGCCAATCATCAACCCTAGGCCGCCACCCATGACGATACCGTGACCAAGACACAACACCGGCTTGGGATAGGTATGTATGCGGTAGTCGAGGGCATATTCTCGGGTAAAAAAATCGGCGCAAACCGCCGAATAAGCGTCGCCCTGCTGTCGACTTTGGCGCGCAGCATTATAAAGAAAACGCACGTCGCCACCAGCGCAGAAAGCCTTGCCGCCAGCGCCTTGCAGCACGACGCAAACCACGCGGGGGTCGTGCTGCCAGCGCAGCAAAAGCTCGCTGAGCCGGTCGATCAGCGGTAAATTTAAAGCGTTGAGGCTAGAAGGCAGGTTTAGCGTCGCGACAGCGATGATCCGTTCAGGACCCGCCGCGAGCTCATCTACCAAAATCACATCCTCTGCCATGACCACACTCCTGCAGCATCGGCGCCGATCAGCGCAGCCTCAGCACTGCGCCTTCTTCAAGGATCGCTCGTGCAATGATCACGCGCATGATCTCGTTAGTGCCTTCGACAATTTGATGAGCCCGCGCATCACGCATATAGCGCTCGAGCGGGTACTCTTGGGTAAAACCATAGCCGCCATGCAGCTGTAGCGCCTCATTGCACACCTTAAAACACAGGTCGGTTGCAAAACGTTTAGCCATGGCACAATAAACCGCAGCATCCGGACTTTGCTGATCCAGCTTAGTGGCGGCTAAATGCACCATGTGGCGGGAGGCGACGGTCTCTGTCAACATATCAGCAAGTTTAAACTGAAGTGCCTGAAAAGCGGCCAGCGGCTTCCCAAACTGCTCGCGCTCCTGCATATACATCCTGGTCTGAGTTAACGCAGCCTGAGCCGCCCCCACAGAGCAAGTGGCGATATTGATCCGGCCGCCGTCCAGGCCCTTCATGGCGATCTTAAAGCCGCCGCCTTCACTGCCGAGTAGGTGCGACTCGTCGATGACGACTTCGTCGAAATAAATCATCCGTGTCGACTGCGAGTTCCATCCGAGCTTGCGCTCAACTTCGCCAAAGGACATACCTTTGCAATCCGATGGCACCACAAAGGCGGAGACGCCTTTAGGGCCAGCCTCCCCGGTCCGTGCCATGACCACCAAGTAGTCGGTCTCGCCGCCCCCTGAGACAAAGGACTTACTGCCCCGCAAGATATAATGCCCGCCCTTTTTAGTTGCAGTAGTACACATAGCCGCAGCGTCGGAGCCTGACCCAGGCTCAGTGAGGCAGTAGGACCCTAGCTTTACCCCTGCCGCCAAAGCTGGGCAGTAAAGCTGCCTAACCTCTGGCTGGGCGTAGGTATCGATCATCCAAGTCACCATATTGTGAATGGTGATATAGGCAGCCGTGGACGGGCAAGCTGCAGCAAGCTCCTCAAAGGCGATGGACGCATCGAGCCGAGGCAGGCCGAGCCCGCCCACATCCTCTCGAGTATACATGCCACAAAAACCCATCTCACCCGCCAGGCCGATCGCCTTACGCGGGAACACCTTATGTTGATCCCAGTGCGCTGCTTCAGGAGCTAATACCGCACCTGCAAAGGCTCTGGCCGCTTTTTGGATAGCACTCTGCTCGTCACTCAAATCAAAATTCATACCGCCTACTTTCTACTTGGTACGCCCCGTCCATCACTGCAGGCTGATAGTCATATTCGGCCCAGAAACCACTTGGTCGTCAAACCAGCGCGCCGTGACGGTCTTGGTCTCAGTGTAAAAGCGCACACCCTGCTTACCATAGGCATGCAAGTCGCCGAAGAACGACTTACGCCAGCCGGTGAACGAGAAAAAGGGCAATGGCACCGGAATCGGAACATTGATACCGATCTGTCCGACCAGGATCTCATGCTGGAATTTGCGTGCGGCTGCCCCCGACGCCGTGAAGATCGAGGTGCCATTACCGTACGGATTGTTATTGATCAATTCAATCGCTTCTGTGAGCGTCTTTGCACGCAGAAGCAAAAGCACGGGACCAAAGATCTCTTCTTTATAAATGGTCATCTCGGGCGAGACTTGATCAAACAAGGTCGGACCGACAAAGTTACCGCGCGGATGCGTCTTTGAAGTAAAACCGCTGCCATCAAGCAGGCAATTGGCACCTTCTTTACGGCCTTGAGCGATCAGTGCTAGGATCTTTTCCTTCGCTTTGGGGCTGATTTGCGGACCATAGGCGGCTTCAGGCTGGTCCCAGCTGCCTGGGCTAATGGTTGTCATCGCCTTCTTGATATCATCGACCCAGTTGCCGGCATCGCCAACTAGCACGGCAACGCTGTTGGCCATGCAGCGTTGGCCACCAGCACCACAGGCGGAACCAAGCAGGTTATTGATGACCTGTTCTTTATTCGCATCGGGCATCACGACCATGTGGTTCTTGGCGCCGCCAAATGCCTGTACGCGCTTTAAATTATGGGTTCCGGTCCGGTAGACATGCTCAGCCACTGGCACCGAGCCGACAAACGAGATGGCTTGAATGTCGGGGTGGTTAAGCAAAAAGTCGACCTGCTCCTTGCCGCCATGGATGATATTGAGCACGCCTTTGGGGAAGCCGGCCAAGGCAAACAATTCGGCCAGACGCGTTGGCGTTAACGGATCCTGCTCCGAAGGCTTTAGGATGAAGGTGTTGCCGCAGGCAATAGCCATCGGATACATCCACAGCGGGATCATCGCGGGAAAGTTAAACGGAGTGATGCCGGCGCAAACTCCAAGGGGTTGCACGTAGCTATAGGTGTCGATGGCTCGCGCCACGTTTTCAACAGTCTCGCCCATCATCAGACTAGACACGTTGCAGGCATGCTCGACCACCTCGATGCCGCGCCAGACATCGCCCTTAGCGTCAGCTAGAACTTTGCCGTTTTCTTTGGAAAGGATCTCAGCAATCTCGTCTTGGTGCTGTTTTAGCAAATGCTGGTATTTCAGAAACAAACGCGCCCGCTCGGGAGTTGGGACTTCCTTCCAGGTCTTAAAGGCGTTCTTCGCGCTCTCCACTGCTTGCTGCATTTCGTCTTGGGTGGCAAACGGCACCCTAGCCAGCTCTTCCTGATTGGCCGGATTGATGACTGCTGCCGTCTGGGTACTACGACTCTCGACGAACTCACCATTAATAAAAAGCGGGACTTTTTTGGACATGCTACAGCCTCATGTTGATCGTTGAAAATTCTAACTGCGTGCCATATTCACGTTAACGCTGAGCCAGTGGTACAACCTTACGCTGACCAGCCCCGACATACTCGCTAAGCGGCCTGATGATGCGGTTATTGGCGACCTGCTCCATCACATGAGCCGACCAGCCCGTCGTCCTAGCCATGACGAAGATCGGGGTGAAAAATTCGATTTCAAAGCCCATCATGTAATAAGCCGGGCCAGAAGGGAAATCGAGGTTGGGGTAGATCTTCTTCTTCTCAACCATGACCTTTTCAAGGCCCTCGTACATCTTCATCCATTTGCCTTCACCAGTGACCTGAGCCATCGCCTGAGCGTATTTTTTCATAGTTGGGACGCGGGAGTCGCCGGATTTATAAACGCGGTGACCAAAACCCATGACCTTTTTCTTTTTGGCCAAAGCGTCGAGCATCCAGCTTTCTGCCGTTTCACTATCGCCGATCTCGAGCATCATGTGCATAACCTGCTCGTTGGCACCGCCATGCAACGGTCCCTTGAGAGCGCCAATGCCAGCGACCGTCGCAGAATATATATCTGACTGCGTCGATGTGACCACGCGCGCTGCAAAGGTCGACGCATTAAAACTGTGCTCGGCATACAAAGTCAGCGACACTTCAAAGGCTCTGACGATTTCCTTTTGAGGCACCTTGCCGAAATACATGTAAAAGAAGTTGGCAGCCAGCGACAGATCGGTGCGCGGCGCTAGGACGTCTAGACCCTTTCTGATGCGATAATCAGCGGCCACGATGGTCGGCACCTTTGCAAGCAGCGAGATGGCCTTGTCCAGGTTAGTCGCTGGAGTATCGTCCCAAATGCGCTCGTCCTCGCAACCCAACAGTGAGACTACGGTGCGCAGGGAATCCATCGGATGACATTTGCGCGGCACGGTCTTGAGCACAGCCAAAGCGGCAGGTGACAATGTGCGCAGCGAACGCTCCTTTTTGCTAAAAACCTCTAGCTCGACTTGATTCGGCAACTCACCTTGATAAAGCAGGTAGGCAACTTCCTCAAAAGAGCAGTTCTCAGCCAAGTCCTGCACCGGATAACCGCGATAAACCAGCGAGTTCGTGTCTGGATTGACCTTGGAGACGGCGGTGGTGTCGATCACCGCACCTTCCAATCCCTTTTTGACGTTCATGCGTTCAGGTTCAGGGACATAGTCTGGATTGAGATACTCGCTCATGAGCGAAGGTCCTTATCGATAGGAAGAAAAAAGCTCGGGCAATTCCTATTTAATGCATTACCAGAACCACAACTAGAAGCCGAATAATGGCGGTAAATTGCCGAAAAAGATATGATTTTGACATCAACCGATAAAGTCGCCGAGCTGGGGCGACGGCCTGAAAATTACGTGCGCCGCAATCCAACTTGGCTAGACTAGGATAGTGGCAGCATGGGTCGCTGGTTCTCATTTGCACCAAAAACCACTCAACGCCCTAATAGCCTGATCAGGGAACGTATGGGCGAATCCTAAAGTGGAACGCACAAGGCTGTCAAGCCCGCTCTGCGGGCTGACAACCCCGGCCAATCGGAATTTAGGGCTGCGACTTCAGGGGCTTCACGGCACCATCGTCGGTTCGAGACCGCGCACCGAGCGCTGGTCAGGCCAATCGGCCTGGTCGCCTAGCATCGCTGCGAGCCATTCGCCGAGATTGACGCCATTCGCCACCACTTCGGTTAACGGTTGTTCGTGGAAAGTATGGCGCTTGCCTGGAACATAGAAGACCTTCTGTCGTTCGCCAAGGTCGTGATCAGCGACGTCATTGAGGATACCGTGCACCGCAAAGAAACCGTAGATACTCCCGATCAATATAGCGAAGCTATTCATCGTCAGGTCATTGTAGGAGGAAATTAGCGCATAGTTATGCTCGGGATAGCGCCGCGCATTGTATTTGACAATACCGGCCATATCGAGCGGCCCGGGCACCAGCCTGAAATAGTCCTCTGGTATATTATCCCGCAGCGACCAGGCATTCATGATCTTATCGATGCCACGTTGGTTGACGAACGGCGCTTTAAACGGTGTCCCCGAGTCGACAATCAAGCTTAGCGGAGCCACCGGATAGATGCGACGAATCTGGTGTAGATTAAAAGAGGCACCGAGACCACCGGCACTGCTGCCCATAAACACCACGCTTTGCGGCCGCGGGAACAACTCTTTGGCCGTCTCAAGGGCAATCCCCAAGCTGCGGTAGCCAAACTGCTTCAAGCCGCGACCGCGACCGCCAAAGGTCTGCAGCTTGTTACCCATGAACAGATCGCCGCTGCAGTAAGGGATTTCGATGATGTTATAGTCGAGCGTAATCGGGTTACCTGGCGTGCTGGCCGAATGCCACCCGGAGCGCACGCTGCCGCTGTCAGGACGAGTTAACGTGGCGGCGGTGCCACCGCTGCACGACCCATCCCAACCGCACCCACAGGTCACCCCGTCCCAACAAGCGCCGCCACCTTGCAGATAGATATATAGGCGGCTCGCTCCCTCCCGCGGCGTCACATTCATAAACATCGGCGTACCATCCGCACATTCAGCCCCCGGCAACTCAACGGTGCAGGTCTCACCGTAGGGACAACCCTGGGCCAATCCCCGCGACGCCAGTGCGCAAACGCTAAACGAGATGGCCAAAGCCATCAGCATAAAATGACGACGCATGGAATTCTCCGCTAGGTGAGGGGGATGATCAAAAATAGCAAAGGGGGGATGAATTCATTTTAACATGATGGCTAGACCATTCAAAAGAATGCGGCAATCCGGGCTTAGCAGGTGTTTTTTGGGCCTAACAGCGCAAAAATTCTATCGCTCAGGGAAGCTGAGCTACAGCCGCGACGCGAAGATGCAACACCCTGTATTAAGTGAATATAATGAGATTTTTAGTGAAATCCCCATGGCGGCGACGCGGCGCTTTGCCGGTGCCATTCCTGCACCGCAGGTTGCATATTTTGCCGGGCTACCCGATAGTAGCCCTAAGCCAAGCAACGAGTAGCCAAAAACGTGGGGATTGCCGTGTTCAGATTGCTGACGTTACTCTGCTCTTCACTTGCTATACTGGCGGCGCCGGCGCCGGCTGCGGACTGGGTGTACTTTGATTTAGGCGAGGTGATCCTCACCGGCACAACGACAACCGGCTACACCTTCGTTCCTGGCGTCATTGAAAACCTGAATCAGCTACACCAAGCCGGATATCAAGTCGGCATCATTTCCAATACCCCCGAAGCCTGGGGCGCCAACTGCCAGGCGAAATTCACTTATCTGCAAAATTTCATCACGCCACTGCTAAAGGAGCCCAAACCATTTCCATGGACCTCATTTAACAACATCGTGCTGCCGCCTTTTGATCGTTACCGTAAGCCCCAGCCGTTCATGTTCTTACAAGGGCTAGCACAAGCCTGCCCCGGTCGAGCACTCTACATTAGTGAAAGCCAAAGCGAACTCGACGGCGCAAAGAAGCTCGGCTACGCCACCTACCTGAAGAGCAGCAGTCCTGTCTCGTGGCCAAGCGCCACCGCGATCAAGCGGCTCCTGGATGAACAGTTTCACTTTGCCTACCCAAGCAACTGCGACCTGCAGCCTAGTATCGCCGCCAGCCTTTTAGAACAAGATCGTAGCAGCGGCGTTGCAGGGTGTGTCACTATCCCTTAGGCCCTTAGCTGTGCCGGCTATTCGAGTAAAAAAGCAGCTATTTCGTCTTGCCGCCGGTGTGCATCCTGGCGACCAAGTTCGCTGATCAGCCGGCAAAACGACGGTTCAAATAGCAGATAACTGACCAGCTCCGAAGCCTCAGTGCGCGAACCCAGGCCGCGCACGACATACTGAATCGCCGCTGGTAGGCGGTGGAACTGCTGAGCGGCCATTTCGCCTAGGTCCTCTGAGGGCTGAATAGCAAGGAACTCAATCTCCTTCAGTGGCATCTGTTGGCGATATTCATTGGGCACCCCACGGACCACAGCATTAAGCCGGGCTAGGCGATCGATATCGTGCTCGACGGTATCCATCATGACTGCGTTGATGACCACTCCGAGGATTCTGGCAATAGACGGCCGCAGTGCGGACGGCAGGTTTTCCGGACGGGGCACCCCTGGACTTCGACCATGCCGCACACCCACGATCAACAGGCGGCTCGCGCCAAGACGGATTGCCGGACTAAACGGCGCCGGATTACGCACACAACCGTCACCATAGTGCCGGCCTTCCACGTTCACCGGCGGGAAGAGCAATGGAATGGCCGAAGAAGCGAGCACATGCTGCGCCGCAATTTCGCTGAACACCGAACGCCGCCGTGGATGAACCTATTCGGCTATAGGCGTGCGACTCATAATAAAAGAGACGTTTTCCGAGGTCCGATAATCCAAAGCCGACACTTCGCACGCCTGAATTATCCCGCTATCGAGATTGGCGCGGATTCTCCTGAAAGGGATGCTATCGGCTATCAACTGCTGTAGGGGCGTCGTATCGAACAGTGCGCGAGCACGCTTCGAGCCTTTCAGGCTACCCATGGTCAAATCTCCAGCCCAATTGAAGCCAATGCGGGCCAAAGATCGCACATCTGTGCGAAACACCGAGCCTGAGTGCAGGCTACCCCAAAATTTGGCGAGTCGAGCCATAGCGCTGGTGAAATCATCCGCCGCTGCCGCGACAAAGCTAGCGTTGATGGCCCCAGCGCTGGCCCCGGAAATGACACCGAAGGGAACGGCTTTGCCATGCTTCGCGGTGATTTCAGCGATGCCTTGTAACACGCCGGCTTGATAGGCGCCACGTGCGCCGCCCCCTGTTAGCACCAACCCGGTAACCTTCTGCTTGCTCATCGGCCTTTGCCTCCTCCTGTAGCTATCGACCGATCCCCGGCGATCTTTAGGAAAAGATCGATTGCGCGCTGATTTGCCAGCAATTTCGGAATGGAACGCTACAATTGGGGCATCGGGTAAATGCCTGGGCCAGCCCGTTGCAATAAATGGTGGCCAATTTGGCGAGCGACCGTCGAGGTAGCGCCCCTTGTGCGCTTGACCTTGGCGGCAATTGCCGGTTTTATAGACCCACTTGTGCTCCTCGTCTGTTGTCCATAAGAAAGGCCGCCCATGCGTTTTCTATCCTTTTCGTTGAGTCTTCTCATCCTCGCCGCCGCCCCTCTGGCCCAAGCGGAGGCCGCGAGCAAAAAGCCCGCCGCGCCGACCACTAAAATCGCTGAAGTTGAAGTCGCGATCACCGACGCAGCCTTGCAGAAAAAGGATGTCGGTATCCGCACTTTATTCCTCGTGATCTATGATGCCGACAGCGCTATGCCGATGCCCTTCGGCGCCATGAAGGTCACTTTGGACAAGGACGCTAAAGGGGTGTTTTACAAGGGCAGCTTAACCTCTGAAAACGTGATGGCGATGTCCGGTGGTGCTCCCCCCAAAAACCTGCGCATCAAGGCGCGTCTAGATAAAGACGGCTCCGCCGGCCGTGATGAGGCTGGTGACTTAATCGGTATCGCCGACCATGTCGCCGCCGGCTCTAGTGTTAAAATCACTCTGGATAAAGCCATTTAATGGACCAATCCACGAGTTTAACGCAGCGCCGGCTGATCGTCACCGCCGACGATTTTGGCTTAACCTCGGAGATCAATGCCGGCATTATCGAGGCACACACCCGGGGCATCCTCGGTTCCACCGCCTTGTTAATGAACGGCACGGCGACCGATGAGGCCTTGCGGCTTATCCCACAGTACCCAAAGCTTGAGGTCGGCATCCATCTTGGTATCGTCGAGGGCTATGCTCTGGGTGGCCGGGCTAACTCGTTGACCGACGAGCTCCGTTATTTCGACCCGGAGCGCCTATGCTTACACCGCGCTTGGCCACGTTTTCTGCTCAGGTATCTTACGGGGCGCATTCGCCTTAGCGAGCTAGAGGCTGAACTCGACCTACAGTTAAGCCGGATGCGTGAGGCCCTCGGCAAAATCCCCTTCGCCAATGGCACGCAGCACCTACATTTATTACCCGGGGTTACCGAGATCGTCCTGCGCCTTTTGCGCAAACACCACGTGCCCAGCTTACGCCTGCCGGCGCGCAGCCGCTGCGTACCCGGTTCATGGCGGCGTCGCCATTACAATATGGCGCTATCCCTGCTGGGCCACCGTGCGTCGCAGCAAGCCCAAACAGCAGGGATATCGACAGCGAAGTATTTTGCTGGCTTTGACGTCTGCGGTCGTCTGGATACCGTGACTTTAGCTAAACTGTTACAGGCAATGCCTAACGGAACCATGGAGCTAATGACTCATCCCGGCCTAGACTGCCCTTACCTCCGCGAGCACCTGGCCGAGGGGTATAAAGACTTCGGTTGGGCAGGCGAATTAGCAGCCCTAGTCGCCCCCGGCACAGCCGCCACGATCAAGCTGCAAGGCATCGAGCTGATTCAATTTAAAGACCTCCCAAACCTGAGCTATGAGTAGCAAAGCGAAATGAGCCGACCCGAACACTTCAGCCTATCGATTATCGTCCCATCCTACAACGAAGGAGCGTGCGTCGAGCAACTAGCTGCCGAGCTAGGCCGCATCCTGCCTGCCTTGACTACGAACTATGAGATTCTTTACATCGATGATGGCAGCAAAGACGACACCTTCGCTCGAGTCTCCGCGCTAAGCCAGAAAGATCCTCGGATCAACGGCATTAGCCTGTCGCGCAATGTTGGCCATATGGCAGCTCTGGCCTGCGGCCTAGATGCCGCGCGCGGCGATGTCGTCATCACGATGGACGCCGACTTGCAACATCCTCCAGAGCTGATTCCTGACATGATCGCGGCATGGCGTAGCGGCTACGATGTGGTTAACACCTTAAGACGCAACACCGCCGCAACCGCCGCCAGTGGCGACCTTTTGTCGCGCCTATTCTACGCGGTCTACAATCGCACTTCGGACGTCAAATTGATTCCGCATAGCCCAGACTACCGCCTGCTCGACCGCCGCTGCGTCGACGCCCTACGCTCGATGACCGAACGCTTGAAATTCTTTCGTGGCATGGTGCCTTACATCGGTTTTAGGCAAACGACGATGACCTTTGACTGCCCGCCGCGCTTTGCCGGCGCGCGCAGCTACACATTTAAAAAGTCGCTGCAGCTGGCCTACGACGGCGTCGTGTCGTTTTCTGATATCGGCTTAAAACTACCCTTTGTCGTCGGTCTGTTGATTTCACTCGTCGCCTTTATCTATATTTTAGTATCGGTTGCGCTCGTCATCCTAGGAATCACCCCTTTAGCGCAAGGTTGGGTGTCGCTACTGAGTTTTAACATTTTGAGTCTTGGCCTAAACTTGACCTTCATCGGTGTTTTCGGCCTTTATATTGGCAAAATATTTAACGAAGTTAAACGGCGACCACTTTATTTCGTACAACACTCCGTCGGCCAACCTCTAGTGCCAAGGGTAAGAAGTGACACACTCCGCGACTCCGGCCTGGCCTAAAATCAAATCTAGGTGGCTATTCGTAGCCACCATCTTCTTGGCAATAGGATTTGCGTTCTGGCGCCTTGGCGACTACGGCGTACGTCTTTGGGACGAAACACGCTACGGTGAAATTGCCCTGCAGATGCTGCAAAGAGGCGATTTTATCAACTACTACTTCGACAATCAAATGGATGACTGGGTGGCTAAACCACCGTTGGGCATGTGGCTCATCGCCCTAGCCTATAAGTTGGTAGGCTTCAATGAATGGGCGTTACGCCTCCCCTCGGCCCTTGCCGGCATTACTGCTGTTGCACTCACCTTTTTGCTGGTTCGTCTTTACAAGGGTGCCTTGAGTGCCACTCTAGCCTGCTTTGCCGTGATCACTAGCCGCGGCATCCTCGGCTTCCACGTCAGTCGCAGCGGCGATTTAGACGCGCTGTTTGTCGCCACTGCACTCGGCTCTGTGTATTTTATGGCGCGCTACTCGCGCCTCAAGGAGCGACCAGCCTTGCTAGCGGCAGCAATCTGCGCCGGCCTGTGCTTCTTAAGCAAAGGCTTCATGCTTTTACTTATCCTCCCTGGACTCGGCATATACCTGCTGCTGCGTGGCCACGCCTGGCCACTGCTGCGCGACCGGTATTTTTGGGGAGGAGTGGCGATACTCGCTGCATTTATCTTCGGTTGGTATGCCTGTATCCACATTTACGGCAGTCAATTTCAACACAGCCAATACGGTACTGATGCCTGGGACGTGATGATCAACTACGACATCCGCCGCCGTTTTACCGAAAAGTTGGAGGGCGATACGACGACGCCCACCTTTATCCTCGAAGCACTTGATACCCGTTTTTCGCCCTGGATCTATTTGCTTTACTTGAGCCTTCTTGTGCTCCTAGTGCGCACTAAAAGGCCGCTAGGGCGCCTCTGGTACCGCCTGCGCCACGATGACCTCCTGTGCCTGTGTACCAGCATGAGCCTCATAACCTGCCTAGTGCTGGCCAATTCGGCTACTAAGTTTAATTGGTACATCGCTATTACCACGCCCTTTCTCGCCGTCCTTACCGTTCTCCTCCTAAGGTGGGCGGTGCCAATGCGCCTGTTTAAAATACTCTTTGCGACGTCTGCAGCCCTCGGGCTCGCCATGCAACTTCTCACAGTGGCAAAGCGTGAGGACGGATTGACCGATGCACTCATCGAGAATCTGCCGCTAATACTCGGTGCCAAGCATATCTACGCAACTAGAAGCCCCGCATTTAATACGGTTTTGGCACTGAAGTGGCGCAACCGCAAGGTCGACACTGCACCCAGCGATTTGCAGACGAAAACACTTAAGCTGATTCAGCCGAAGCTCGGAACCATTCAAGAGTCGGATGGCTTTAGTGTACTGTTGCTGCCAGGCATCCATGACTAAACACAAAATCACTCGCTAGCGGACGTGCTGCTTTGACGATGACCCTTACCTACTTAGCTGCATCAGACCTTCATGCGACGCCCTGGAAAAATGGTGGCGGCACAACGATGGAACTCGTGGTGCGGCCACTCGGTGCGACAGTCGGAGGTGATTTTCTCTGGCGCATCAGCATAGCGACCATCGCAGTGCCTGGGGAATTTTCGTGTTTTCCAGGTTATGATCGCACAATCGTACAGCTAGACGGTCAACCCATGCGGCTGATTCACGCTAATCAGCCTGGTCTAGCCGCAGGGGAGCAGCCTAGCGAAGCGGTACTCAGCCTAATGACTCCGTATCATTTCTCGGGTGATTGGCCGACCTACGGCCAGATCTACGGACCTTTGGTTCGCGACTTTAATGTCATCGTTCGCCGCGGATTTAGCACCGCGGACGTTCGCTGCCTTACTCTTGATCCAGCCACCCCAATCCTACTCCCGGCGAGTGATGCGCTTTTAATTTATGCGCACGGCGGTCCCGTGAATGTGACGAGTGTCGCAGGAGAGCAAATAATTGCGCAGGATGATGCCCTCTTGTTTGAGGGCGAAACTAGCGGCGTCACTTTGACCAGACCAGCGAGTACCAGCGGCATTTTGGTGGTGTTGTGCGTATTGCTAAAAGCGTCGCGCAGGCAACACTCTCAAGTATAGAGCTACGCTGCCCTCGCTCGGCACTACAGCCGACCGCAACCATCCAGCTATCGGCCCTAACGGCGCAAATGCCGACGAAAACCCCACAGCTCATACAACATCCGCAGCGGGTCCCATAGCAGCGACACCTTTGATCCAGGCACATCGCGCCAAGAAACAGGAACCTCGATAATGACGTGCCGCCGCACGTACAGCAAGATGATCAGCTGAGTATCCCAAAGCCAACCTTTAGAAAGAATTAAAGGCAACAACGGCAGCACTGCGTCGCGGCGGAAGATTTTACAGCCGCACTGGCTGTCATAAATAGGGATATCAAACAACGTACTGACGCAGGTGGCAAAAACCCTGCCCATTAGATGCCGAGTCAACTTGCGCTCGACGAGCATACCGAGCATTTTAACCCGCGAAGCAACGACCGCATCAATACCTGAACCCTCGGTGGCACGGTAGGCTAGGCGCATGAATTCCGCGGCTGTAACCGCACCGTCAGCATCAATAAAACCGACGTAAGGAGTTTGTACCTGCGCAAATCCCAAAGCGAGGGCAGCCCCCTTACCTGAGTTGGTAGGTAGGCGCAAAACGGCTATATTGCGACCAATGGCGACGTAGCTGGCAACAAGAGCTAAAATCGGTTGAGCGTGCGCCGAATCAGAACCATCGTCGACTATAAGTATCGACAGACCAGGCTCTGTGACCAGAAATGGCAAAAATTCAGCGAGTAGCTTGGGTAATCGAATGGCTTCGTTGAAGGCCGGAATGACGACGGTCAGAGCGCTTGCTAGCATTATTCGCGGCCTTATAATAACTGGCAGGCGCCACCGGTAGGCTTCGCACTACCCTTGCACGGCAGTAAAGCGTTGTCCAATCTGAAGCAGACCAATCGCCGCTGATGTTGAACATGTGTAGCCTCCCAGGCGGCGTTGGTCTCATTCCTCAGAAAGCCACCAGCTGCGGCGCTCGCGGACACGGAATCACATCGCGAATATTGCCCATCCCAGTCAGGTACTGAACCAATCGTTCAAAGCCTAAACCGAAGCCCGCATGCGGTGCAGAACCATACCTGCGCAGATCCAGATACCACTGTAGGTCCGTCGTCGGGATGTTCATTTTCGCCATCCGTGCCTGAAGCAAGTCGATGCGTTCCTCCCGCTGACTCCCACCGATGATCTCGCCGATACGTGGAGCTAGCACGTCCATGGCTGCAACGGTGCGGCCATCGTCGTTCATGCGCATATAGAAAGACTTGATCTGTTCGGGATAGTTCGTAACGATCACCGGCTTCTTAAAGACAGTGTCCGTTAAATAGCGCTCGTGCTCGCTCTGCAGGTCTTTGCCCCAAGCGACCGGGAATTCAAATTTCTGCTTCGCTCGCCCAAGCTCCTGCACCGCCTCCGTATACGTAAGGCGTTCAAACTTTGAGTCAGCCAAACCGGCGATCTCTTGAATCGAGATGGCCTTGTATTGCTTCTCAAGAAATTCTAGATCCTTGACGCAATGTTTGAGCACAGCTGCACACATCGCGCGCAAAAACTCCTCAGCAAGATCAGCATCGTCGGCCAGATCAGCAAAAGCCATTTCCGGCTCAATCATCCAAAATTCGGCAAGGTGGCGCGTGGTATTGGAATTCTCAGCTCGGAAGGTCGGACCAAAGGTATAAATATCGCCGAGGGCCATCGCCATGAACTCGCCCTCGAGTTGCCCCGATACTGCTAGGTGCGCCTGGCGGCCAAAGAAATCCTTTTTAAAATCAATCCGACCCATATCATCCAATGGTGGATTTTTAAGGTCTAAAGTCGTGACCGTAAATAGCTCGCCGGCCCCCTCGCAGTCATTGGCCGTGATGATTGGCGTGTGCGCCCAAACAAAGCCCTTGGCCTGAAAGAATTCATGGACCGAGGCGGCCAGGGCATTGCGGATGCGAAACACCGCAC
>Ga0315291_10005489_pt1 | contig 15891 bp, 11 predicted proteins | sample YL17G12_20_MG_FD_203070 | JGI IMG/M metagenome (GOLD analysis project Ga0315291, IMG submission 203070) | Sediment microbial communities from Yellowstone Lake, YNP, Wyoming, USA - YL17G12_20 | ecosystem: Environmental > Aquatic > Freshwater > Lake > Sediment | place: USA: Wyoming | collected...
TCCTAAATCTCCGGCTAAGCCTTATGGACTGCGCAAGCTTGCTTGCGCTTTTTTGAGCGACGCTTGCCTCGCCTACATTGGATGTGGAAAAGCCACCCACGGAAAAGCGGCGGCAAGCCGCCGCACTCCATACCCCCTTCCACCCGGCGGGTGTTATGCTTTAGTGTATAATGGCCTATTTTCCAAGGCCGCAGAGCTTTATCCCGGGCTTAGCCGGAGATTTGGGATAATACTTTTTTAAGCAGTTAAGTTTATCTAATTATGCCCAATAAATATTAGGGTTTGATTATGATTTGATTATAATTTTCTAATTAATAATTTACGATCCTGCTACCGGGTGAGAACGCGGGATGTCGCCCGGCCGGACGGGCGCAAGGGAAGAGAGATGAAAAAGGTGGCGCCGCTGTCCGGTCCCACCTGGCTCTCCACCCAGATCTTGCCGCCATGGGCCTGCACGATATGTTGGCAGATGGCCAGGCCCAGACCGTAGCCTTGATGGTCGCCGGGCTGAGCCCCGCGGTAGAACGGCTCGAAGATATGGGGCAGGTCCTTCTTCTCGATGCCCACCCCGGTATCGCGCACGATGATCCGGGCCACGTTTTCGTCCTGGAACAGGGACAAGTCCACTTTGCCTCCGGCCGGGGTGTAATGCAAGGCGTTCTCCACCAGGTTGGTCAGCACCTGCCGGAGCCGGTCGCGGTCGCCTTCGATCTCCACTTCGCCTTCTAGATACAGGGAAAGGGTGACGCCTTTGGCCGAGGCCGCTTCCTGGTATTGTCGCCGCACTTCCCGCAGCAGCATATCCAGGTGCACCGCTTTCACCCGCAGGCTCAGGTCGCCGCGATGGCCCCGCGACAGGGTCAGCAAATCCTCCACCAACTTCCCGATCCGCTCCACTTCCTCCAGGTTGCTCTCCAAGACCTCCCGGTACGAGCGGGCCGTGCGCTCCTGCATCAGCGCCACCTCGGTATCGCCCCGGATAATGGTCAGCGGCGTCCGAATATCATGGGTGATGCTCCCCACAAACCGCCGCTGCCGCTCCATCGCCTCTTCCACCTGGTCCAGAAGATGGTTGAGGGACGCAAACACCCGACCCGGTTCGTCATCGGCCTCGGGATAGAACAGCCGCTCGGAAAGCTTATCCTCGCTCAATTCCTGAAGCGCGGCCTGGGCGAGATGGAGCGGCTGCGTCGCATAGTGCGCCAACCGCCAGGATCCGAGAAGCGCCAGGGCCAAGACCGCCGTCCACCACCCGATCGTCAAGGGCACCGGCCACGGCCCCCCTGAAAAAAAACCGCCTACCAGCAAGGCTTCGGCGGCGAAAAGACAGGAAATGCCCAGGCCCAGGCGAAACTTTAGGCTTCTAGTCCTCCTCGGCCGATTTCTCCCGAGCCCGTTTGCCGGTGCGATCCTTGTTCTTGGGTCGGCCACCCAGCTTCTCCTTCTCCTCCAATTCCTCTTCCGGCGTTTTCACCTTCATGATGTAGCCTACCCCGCGCACGGTGTGGATCAGCTTGGGCTCAAAGTCCCGGTCCACCTTGTTGCGCAGGTAGTTGATATACACGTCAATCACGTTGGAGAACGTGTCAAAGGTGTAATCCCAGACGTGCTCGGAAAGCATGGTCCGGGTCAGCACCTTGTTCGGGTTCATCATGAAGTATTCCAGCAAGGAATATTCCTTGCCGGTGAGCTTGATTTCCTTGCCCGCTCGGGTCACCTCGTGGGTCACGGTGTCCATGACCAGGTCGGCGACCTGGAGCTTGATCGGGGTCATGGTCTCGCCCCGCCGCAGCAAAGCCCGGACCCGGGCTAAAAGCTCGGAAAAAGCGAACGGCTTGGTCAGGTAATCATCGGCGCCGGTATCCAGCCCCGTCACCTTGTCCTCCACCGTGTCCCGCGCCGAGAGGATCAGGATGGGAAGGTTGATCTTCTGGTCCCGAAGCTCTTTGCAGACCTCCAGCCCGCTCTTGCGCGGCAAGATCAGGTCGAGAACGATCAAATCATAGTCATCGCTCTCCGCCATGTAGGCGCCTTCTACCCCGTCCACGGCAATATCCACGGAGTAACCGGCTTCTTCCAGGCCGCGCTTGATAAAGCTCGCCACCTTTTTTTCGTCTTCGACCACTAATATCCGCATGGTTCTGCCCCTTAATTAATGAATTTTAATCTACCCGAACATTTTAATAATGTCAAGTCTTTAATTAAAATCCTGTTTCCTTCTAACCTTGGCTTAGTCCTTCTCTTTTTATTTTCTGCCGAAACCTGGCATAGCGAGCCAAGTGGCCCAGGCATCGCGCCGCATGAAAGGGAGTGGGATAAATAATTTTTCCTTCCTGGCGGAAGGTTTGCATGACCACATTGTCTTCGGAAGGAGTTGAAGCCGTGTCCGAGGCCGAAAGGATGGGCTTGCCCGTCTCCCGGGAGAGTTGCATCACCTTTTCCGAAAATTTTTTGTCGGACTCCGCCGCCATGCTGAGCAGGGTTTCGCGGACTTTGGCCCGGTCGGCGTGGCCGAAAAAGAACGAGCTTTGGGTCATGAAACGCAAGAACGAGCTGATCCCGATCCCTAACTGCACCACCCCGTCAAAGGCCGGACTCTTCACCATGAGCTCCAGGGTCCGGCTCAGCACTCCCGGCCCGCCGCCGGCGGCCAGGTCCACCGGGTTGTTGTGGCTCCAGCGGGAGGGCAGGAACTCGTTGAGCTCGGCGATCACCTCCGCCGGCAGCGCCGGCAAGCAAAGCCCCTCCCGCACGCAGGCATCCGCGGCCAGCACGCCCCAGCCCCCGCCCCAGGTGACGATCCCCACCCGGTTGGTCCTGGGCAAGGGTTGCGAGGCAAAGGTCACCGCGGAGTAAAACAGGTCGTCCAGGGTATCCACCAACACGGCGCCCGCTTGCCGGCAGGCCGAGGCAAACAGGTTGGCTTCCCCCGCCAAGATCCCGGTGTGCGAGGCGCAGGCGCGGCTGCCGGCCTCGGTCACCCCGCCCTTCAGGATCAGCACCGGCTTCCGGGGCGTGACTCGCGCCAGCGCCCGGAAAAAAGCCCGGCCCTCCGGCACTCCCTCGAGATAAGCCATGACCACCTCGGTCTCCGGGTCCTCCCCGAAATACTCCAGGAGCTCATGGCACTTGGTCACCGCCTCGTTGCCCGAGCTCACGAACTTGGAGAAGCCGATCCCGAAGGCCATGCCTCGGCCCATCAGCGAGCCGCCCACGTTGCCGCTTTGGGAGACAATCGAGATCTTCCCGGCCGGGGGGAAGATCCAGAGGAATTGGGCGAAGAGCCGGGACTGCGCGCTCATCACGCCCTGGCAGTTGGGCCCGATCGCCACCATGCCGGTTTGCCGGATCACCCGGCTCAACTCCTCCTGCCGCCGCATCTCCTCGGCGCCCACCTCCCCGAACCCGGCCGTGATGATCACCGCCGCGGCCACGCCCTTGCGGCCACAGCCTAAAACCGCGGGAATCACTTTTTCCGGCGGCACCACGATCACGGCCAGGTCCACCGGCCCCGGCGTCTCCGCCAGGGAAGGGTAGGCCTTGCGGCCGAGGATTTCCTTTTCCTTGAGGTTGATCGGGTAGATGGGTCCGGGAAATTGGCCCTGGATCAAATTGTGGAGGATGCCGAAGCCCCACTTGCTCGGGGTGGCGGAGGCGCCGATCACCGCCACGGCCTCCGGATGGAACAACTGCTGTAACTTCTCTTGAACGCTCACTCTTTTTTCTTCGCGTTTTCCAGCACCACCAGCGCATCCACCGCCACCGGCTCGCCGCTCTTCTTCAGGATCAGGGGGTTCACGTCAATCTCTTTGACCTGGGGGTGCTGGAGCCCGATCTCGCCCAGGGCGATCAGCGCCTGGGCCAGGGTCTCCCGGTCTGCGGGCTCCATGCCCCGAAAGGCGTCGAGGATTTTCTTGCCCTTGATCTCGTCCATCATCTCCAGGGCGTCGCGCTTTTCCAGCGGCGCCACCCGGAAGGAAACGTCGCGCAGGATCTCGGTGTAAATGCCGCCCAGGCCGAACATGACGCAGGGCCCGAACTGGGCGTCGCGGATCAGGCCGACCACCAACTCGCGCTGGCCCTTGACCATCTCCTGGACCAGCACGCCGTCGAGCTTCATCCCGGCGTTGGCCTTGATCTCCTTGAAGGCCCGGCGCACCGCCTTGGCGTCGGCCAGAGCAAGCCGCACCACGTCGCTCTCGGTCTTGTGCGCGAGCGCCGCGGCGCAGCCCTTGAGCACCACCGGGTAGCCCAGCTCCGCCGCCTTCGCCACCGCTTCCTTGGCCGAGCGGACCAGGTATTCCCGCGTCACCGGCACCCCGTAGCTCTGGAGCAATTGCTTCGAGTCATACTCGGAAAGCGTGCTCTGTTTCTTCTTCAACGCCTTTTCCAGCACTTCCATCTTGCTTTTTACTCCTTCGGGACGCGGGCGCCCCCACCCGCGTAACCTTGCAAATCGTTGCTATCCTTAACCATCCCACCCTAAATGTCAAGCGTTTTTAGCTGACCGCATCACCCCTCTTGGCCTTCCGCTTGAACCCTCGGAATTTATGTGTTATCTAATCAGCAGGCTTGGCGACAGGAAAAATCCATGAAGATCACCCGCAAGGAAGTGGAATACGTGGCGCACCTGGCCCGGCTGGAGCTGACGCCGGAGGAGGCGGAGGAGTTCACCGGCCAGTTGGGGCAGATCCTGGAATATTTCGACAAGCTCAACGAGCTGGACACCAGCGCGATCGAGCCCACCTCCCACGCCATCCCGGTGGTGAACGCCTTCCGCGAGGACGTGGTCAAGCCTTCGGACGATCAGGAGACCGCGCTTAAGAACGCCCCGGCCCGGGAAGACGGCTTCTTCCGGGTGCCCAAGATCATCGAGTAAACGGATATCGGCGAGGCGGTCATGGAACTCTTCGAGCTAACCCTGCACGAGCTGGCGCAAAAACTCAAGAAAAAAGAGTGCTCTTCGCTCGAAGCCACCCGGTCGGTGCTCGGCCGCATCCACGCGGTGGAGGACAAGGTCAAGGCCTATCTCACCCTGACCGAAGAGGGGGCCCTGGCCCAGGCCAAAGCCGCGGATGAGCGCCTCGCCCAAGGCGGCGAGATTCCCCCCTTGCTCGGCGTCCCCATCGCCCTCAAGGACATCTTCCTCACCGAGGGCGTCCGCACCACCTGCGCCTCCCGCATCCTGGAAAACTTCATTCCCACCTTTGACGCCACGGCCTGGGCCAGGCTCAAGGCGGCCGGGGCCGTGCTTTTGGGCAAGCTCAACCAGGACGAGTTTGCCATGGGCAGTTCCACCGAGCGCTCCGCCTTCGGTCCCACCCGCAACCCCTGGGACCTCGAGCGCATTCCCGGCGGGAGCTCCGGCGGCTCGGCCGCGGCGGTGGCCGCGGATGAGTGCATCGCCGCGCTCGGCACCGACACCGGCGGCTCCATCCGCCAGCCCGCGGCCTGCTGCGGGGTGGTGGGGATCAAGCCCACCTACGGCCGGGTCTCCCGCTTCGGCGTCATCGCCTTCGCGTCCTCCCTGGACCAGGTCGGGCCGCTCACCAAGGACGTGACCGACGCCGCCATCCTGCTCCGCATCGTGGCCGGCTGGGACCCCCGCGATTCCACCTCAATCGCCCGGCCGGTCCCGGACTACACCCAGGCCCTGGCGAGGGACGTGAAAGGCATGACCGTGGGCCTGCCCAAGGAATACTGGATCGCGGGCCTCGATGCCGAAGTGGAAGCGGCTGGGAGAAAAGTCGTAGAGGAGTTGGAGAGGCTGGGCGCGAAAGTAGTGGAGGTGTCGCTCCCCCACACCGAGTATGCCATCGCCTGCTACTACATCATCGCCCCGGCCGAGGCCAGCTCCAACCTCGCCCGCTACGACGGGGTGCGCTATGGCCTGCGGGCGCCGGTCAAGGGCGGGCTGATGCAGATGTATAAGGTGACCCGCGACCAGGGCTTCGGCCCGGAGGTCAAACGCCGGATCCTGATCGGCACCTACACCCTCTCGGCCGGCTACTACGACGCCTATTACCGCAAGGCCCAGCAGGTGCGGACGCTGATCAAGCAGGACTTTGACCGGGCCTTTGAGACCTGCGACGTGCTCCTGACCCCGACCATGCCCACGCCCGCCTTCAAGCTGGGCGAGAAGACCGCGGACCCGCTCCAGATGTATCTCTCCGACATCTTCACCCTCTCCTGCAACCTCGCCGGCCTGCCCGGCCTGAGCCTGCCCTGCGGGTTTACGAAAAGCGGCTTGCCCATCGGCCTGCAAATCCTGGGGCCGCACTTCCAGGAAGAAAAAATTTTCCGCGCGGCCTATGCCTACGAGCAGGCCACGGAGTGGCATCTTTGCCGGCCGAAGCTGTGAGGAACTATGTCGGGGATGATTAATTTTTCTTCACTGTGCACCGTGCACCGTGCACTGTGCACTGCCCGGATTTGAACATGGACTACGAAGCGGTCATCGGCCTGGAAGTCCACGCCCAGCTCCTCACCCGGAGCAAAATCTTCTGCGGCTGTTCCACCGAGTTCGGCGCTCCGCCCAACACCCACGTCTGCCCGGTCTGCCTGGGCATGCCCGGCGTGCTGCCGGTGCTCAACCGGCAAGTGGCGGAGTTCGCCCTCCGCGCCGGGCTGGCGCTCCACTGCCAGATCCGCGAGAAGAGCCTCTTCGCGCGCAAGAACTACTTCTACCCGGACCTGCCCAAGGGCTACCAGATCTCCATGTTCGAGGCGCCCCTGTGCGAGCACGGCTGGCTGGAGATCCCGGCCGACGGCAAGAGCAAGCGGGTCTCGATCATCCGCATCCACATGGAGGAGGACGCCGGGAAGCTGGTGCACGCGGGCGAGTTCGAGGACGCGGCGGAGAGCTTCGTGGACCTCAACCGCGCCGGGGTGCCGCTGATGGAGATCGTGAGCGGGCCGGACCTGCGCAGCCCCGAGGAAGCGGCCGAATACATGCGGACGCTCCGCAACATTCTGGTTTACCTGGAGGTCTGCGACGGCAACATGGAAGAGGGATCGCTCCGCTGCGACGCCAACGTCTCCATCCGGCCCCGGGGGGAGCAGAAGTTCGGCACCCGCGCCGAGCTTAAAAACATGAACTCCTTCCGCCACGTGGAGAAGGCGCTGGCCTTTGAGATCGAGCGGCAGAAACGGGTGCTGGAATCGGGCGGAAAGGTGGTCCAGGAGACCCGGCTCTGGAACGCGGAAGCGGGCAAGACCACGAGCATGCGGGGCAAGGAGGAGTCGCACGACTACCGCTACTTCCCGGATCCGGATCTGGTGCCGCTGGTGGTGGACCGGGATTGGATCGAGCGGGTGCGGTCGGGCCTGCCCGAGCTCCCCGAGCAGAAGCGCGCCCGCTTCATCGCCCAGTATGGTCTCCCGGAATACGACGCCGGGGTGCTCACCGCGGAGAAGGCGCTGGCCGATTATTTCGAGGCCACGGTCAAAGCGGGGGTCGAGCCCAAGCCGGCGAGCAACTGGATCATGGCCGAGTTGCTGCGGGAGCTGAAGGAGGACGAGCGCGACCTCCGCGACTGCCCGGTCAAGCCGAATCAGCTGGCGGACCTGATCCAGCTCATCCACGCGGGCACCATCTCCGGCAAGATCGCCAAGAGCGTGTTCGTGGAGATGTTCAAGACCGGCCGGGACCCGGCCGCGATCGTGGAGGAAAAGGGCCTGAAGCAGGTAACGGACACCGCCGCGATCGAGCAGGCGATTGACGAGGTGATCGCGAAAAACCCCACCCAGCTCGAGCAATACCGCGCCGGCAAGGTGAAAGTCTTCGGCTTTTTCGTGGGCCAGGTGATGAAGGCGACCTCGGGCAAGGCCAACCCCGAACTGGTCAACGAACTCCTGAAGAAGAAGCTGGGATAGAAGAGGCTTTAGACTTTAGGCTTTGGGCTTTAGGCCGAGGAGAAGGAGCGGCGCTTCGACTCCAAAGGCTGGATACCGCTTTCCCGAAAATTTGACTCCGAGGCGGATTTCTTTATAATAAAAACCGATCTTGAGGCCGAGGGCGATTCTTCCTTCTAAAGTCTAATGTCTAACGCCCAATGCCTTCTTCCGAGCGCCCAGGTAGCTCAGTCGGTAGAGCAGCGGACTGAAAATCCGCGTGTCGGCGGTTCAACTCCGTCCCTGGGCACCATTCTTACGGAAAGTATGTCGTATGTCGTAGGTAGGGAAAGACCGGAATCCATCGTGGAGCGCCGAAGATGAGGCTCTTGTTTATTTCGGTTAATCGGTATAATTACCTGCCGCCCATGCCGCTCGGGCTGGCCAGCATTATCGGCCAGATTGACGTGGCGCGCCAAGCGAGGGAATCCGGATTAGTCCATTCAATCGGACGCAGCGGCTTTGATCCTATCTGGCTTGCTGTCGGACCGCCGATTAAGCTGCTGACAATCTGCAACTGTTGCCCCTGCTGCTGCGTAACGAGGACTGCGCCATACACCGGAGGCCATCATTTAACCAGGATGCCGGGCGTTACCGTTCGCGTAACGGACGATTGCAGCGGATGCGGGACTTGTGCGGATGAGGCTTGTATCTTTCAAGCCGTAACCATAGAAGAGGACAAAGCGGTCATTAACGATAACTGCCGCGGCTGCGGCAGATGCGCCTCACTCTGCCCTGAAGGAGCAATTGAAGTAGTAGTCGAGGAGCCCGACTTTATACAACAAACCATCGAGAGGCTGTCCAAGATAGACTATACTTGATGATGAAAAGAAGAGATTGAATCAGGGTCAATACCTAACTCATTAGAGACCTTGGGAATAGGGTAATGCATGCTAGAGCAAGTGGATGTAACGCCAGGTCTTGATCCCACACGGCTTCGGCCTAAAGTATAAAGGGACTCCCCATGGGGTGAACGTCAATCGCCTGACCAAGAACACACATCGGGACCGAATCGCCGGTACGCCGATCCATTGCTACGTCAGGCGCCGGGCAGAGAAAATCAGCTCCTAGACGACCACTGGAGGAACGAAAACTGATGATGGAAACAAAACGAGTCGTGTGCAGCATGTGCGATTTGTCCTGTACGTTGGAGGCTCATATCAAGGACGGCCAACTGGATCGGCTAACGGGTTTTAAGGATCATCCCATTAATCCCAATGTTTTCTGCAACAAGGCGGCAAGGGCCAAGGAATGGTTTTACAACGACCGGCGTCTCCTCCATCCTCTTAAAAGAAAGGGAGATCGTGGAGCGGATCAATGGGAGAGAATAAGCTGGGATCAGGCCATGGACGAAATCGCCGAGCGCCTTAAAAAAATCGTGGCGGACCACGGCCCTGAATCTTTCGCTTGCTCATCCTCGGAATATAATTGCCAGGTCAGCAGCGGCTCCACCAGACGCTTCATGAATCTGTTGGGAAGCCCCAACTACATCAGCGGAGTGTCCCTTTGCTTCGGCAACACCGCGGCGGTCAACAGCATGACGTACGGCGGGTTCCCCTTCTCCGATTTCGAGCAGACCCGTTGCATCGTATATTTCGGTCACAACCCCAAACCCAATGTATGGGCCGGTGAATACCAGCGCCTGAAAGCGGCGCTCAAAAGAGGCGCAAAGTTCATAGTAATGGACCCGAGAAAGAGCCACTGCGCCAAGCTTGCGGACCTTCACCTGCCCCTCAGGCCGGGCACGGACGCGGCAATGGCCCTGGGATGGCTGAATGTCATCATGAACGAGGGACTTTACGACCAAGAGTTCGTCACGAAATGGTGCACGGGCTTCGACGGATTGAAGAAACGTGTCGATGAGTATCCGCTTGAACGCGTTGAAAAAATCACCGGTGTGCCCGCCAAGCTCATTCGGGAAGCAGCCCGGATGTACGCCACCACAAAGCCCGCGATCATTCCCTGGACCGTCATAACCGATCAGCAGCGTAACAGTACGTCCGCGCTGCGCTGCCAGAGCATATTGAGGGCCCTCACCGGAAACCTTAACGCTCCGGGAGGCGACGTGATGCTGTCGCTCAACCCGGCGATCATTTCGGAATCCGAGATCGAGCTTCACGAAGCCTTGCCCCTGGAAAAACAGGACCTGCAATTGGGAGCCGACGATTACCCGCTAATGACCTACAAAGGCCAGCGCGCATTGAACGAACACCGGCGGAGAGTGTGGGGCCGGCCGTACCTGAATCTGCTGAAAGGCCAATACATGGCCCATCCGCCAGCTGTATTCAAGGCCATGCGCGAGGGAGACCCTTACCCGGTCAAGGCCTTTTTCGCGGTGGCCAATAACACCCTTATGTGTTACACAAATCAAAAAGGCATTTATGAGGCTTTGACCAAGCTCGACCTCTTGGTCGTCTACGATATCTTCATGACGCCAACTGGGCAGTTGGCCGACTACGTGCTGCCGGGAGATTCTTTCCTTGAGCGCCCGGTGCTGATTAACGCCCAGGAATGGATCAACTCATACTTCCTCTCGCAAAAGGCCACCGAGCCCCCAGGCGAGTGCAGGGACGCCTACCACTTCTGGCGCGAATTGGCCGTCCGTATGGGCATGGAAGAACATTTCCCCTGGAAAACCCTGGAAGAACTTTACAATTACAGGGTCCAGGGAACCGGACTGACATGGAAACAACTTTCCGATAACTTCTTTTCTTCGCCTTCTCCGCCACCCAAAGTTGCTCCTATGATGGCCAAAGGGATGAAAATCCTCGCCCGACTTGGCCTGTTGTCGAAAGCCGAGTCCATGGCTCTGGGACGTATCCGCCGCCGTCGCAAACTGTGGGAGACGTTCGAGCGAAATAATTTGCCCAGGCTGCAAAAGCTCTTCGAGGACAACATGATACTCGTGCCCTATCCACACGAGAAACTCGGGTTTGCCACTCCCAGCGGCAAGGTGGAATTGTCCTCGACCATGATGGAGGACCTGGGTCTGGACCCGCTGCCCTACTGGAATGATATAGGACTCCCGGGAGACGCCGGAGATTCAACAAAGGACGACTACCCCCTTCAACTATGCGTCGGACTGCGTGAAGACGAATATTTTCATTCCGCGGGAAGACACGTCGAAAAAATGCGCAAGAGCCGTCCCGAGCCTCTGGCCATCATCCATTCCAACGTCGGTGCCCGGCTGGGCATCAAGGAGGGCGACTGGGTACACGTGGAAACGACTTGGGGGAAGGTGGAGATGAAAGCCTCGATCAGCGCTGAAACCCATCCCGACCTCGTGATCGTCCCCCACGGTTGGTGGAAACCGGAGCTGGGAAATGACAATCAGGAGTTTTATGGAGTGTGGAAATATTCCGACGGCGTCCTGCTGGATGACGACCCCGCGCATTTCGACCCCGAGCAGGGCCTGCCCGACCTGCGCGGCGGCAGGAGGTGCAGGGTAAGTTTGATGGTGGAGGAATAATAAAAGGAAATATTCACAAGATCTTAAACTAGAGTTCGGGGGATATAATACACAATTTTGCAAAGACCCTGGGAAGGGGGGGGGCGAACCTGCCTCTTCCCGATTTACTCGGGTGGTATGCATCCTAGAGCATAGAGATGTAAATCCAAGGTATGTGAGGCCAGCTTTTCCCCCGGCCCGGTCGTTGAATGATCTCTCCCCGAATCTTGAGTCATTTACCATGTTCCCACTGTCCCGCCGATCCGCCTTGGTTATGGGGTAATGTTTGGTGTAGCAAAGGGTTGAAACGCCGTTTGGAAATATGTAGGCTGAATAAGTGGCATTTCGTGGCGAATAAATTCCCGGGAGGGCGGATCGCTTGTTTTTCAACATGCCGGTAATCTTGGCCAAATTGAGAATGATTTAAATCCACAATGGAGAACCATATGCGTTTGTTGATCTTCTTGATCATGGAGATCGTGATGAGTCCGCTCAAGGTGCTGGCGAGAGGCGCCTATATGATCAATCTCCTTCTCAAGAACCGCCCCCTGGGCATCTCGGGCACGGCCTACGAACCGCTAATAATGCGGGCGTTCCTGCACTCGGCGGGTATTAGGGAGGACGATGCAGCCTATCGGCTGGCGCCGCATCTGCCCGCGTTGTCGCCCGCGATCGTCTGGCTCGGAATCGACTCGTTGGGCTTGGCCTTGCGCTGGAGCGGGTACCGGGGGGTAACTTTCGCTTACCCCGCGGTGCGTCCCTCCACGTTGGGCTCCATGGGCATCCACCGAACCGACTTCTTCGACCGGATGCTCGCTGACGCAGTCAATCCCGGCCAAGACCACCCGGTAGGGCAGGTTGTGATACTCGGCGCCGGTTTCGACACCCGCGCCTATGGTTCGCTCAAGGACTCTGGTGTGCGCCTGTTCGAGGTGGACATGCCGGCCACGCAGCAGGTAAAGCGGGAGGCGCTGGCCAAGGCGGGCCTGGCCTCGGACCATGTGACGTTCGTGGAGACCGACTTCAACCAGAAGTCTTGGCTCGAAGCTCTCGAAGAGCAGGGCTTTGATCCTTCCCTTCCGACCTTTATCCTCTGGGAAGGCGTGACCATGTACCTAAACGACGAGGCAGTACGTGCCACGCTGAATAAAGTGGCGCGGCTCGCTCCCGGCAGCCGCATCGCCTTCGACTTTTTTAGCCGGGAAATGGTGCGGGCCGAGGGCCCCTACGCGCGACAGGGCAAGTTCATTCAGCTCGGTTCTAAATTCTACGGAGAAACGGTCCTGTTCGGGATCTCCACGCGAGCGCCGGCCCGAGACCATGTCCACCTACTTCTGATGTCGCAAGGACTTGATCTGGCCAAGTACGAACCGGTCGGCGAGGAGTCGCCCCCGAAGATTCCCTTTGGCGGGCTCGCCCTGGCTATCGTCCGCTGAGCAATGCAGACAACAAGGGGACTTGAGAGATGGGGTAATGTCTGCCAGAGCAGCGGACTGAAGATCCGCGTGTCGGCATTTCGGCAAGCTCAATGCAGGCCGGTTCAACTTAAGTCCCTGGGCACCCTGTTGGTTGAGACTATGGGTTTGCCGCTGGGGGTTAGTTCTCCGAACATCAGGGTTCTGCAATTACGGGCAGATCAATGGCCGAGGGGTGTTGCGCGCTCCGAAAAACCTTGATCTCCGGTTCCGGCCCCTGGGGCAGCAGGTAATGGTCCTTGTCCGCCCCGGCGACGGCCACCCGGATGCGGTGGCCCTTTTGGAACAGAACCGAGGTGGGTTGGAGGTCGAAGGTGATCAGCGCCACCTCGCCGGGCTTCAGGGGCTCCGCGTCATCCCGCTTAAAGGTATGGTAAGGCACGCCCGGCGCCATCCGGTAGGGCGGCTGCTCAGCGCTGACCTTGCGGCAGGCCGCGCGGAGCAGGCCCTCGGTGAGGTAGGAGACCGTCCCGTCCGGGGCCACGTCTTCCAGGTAAACGAAAAACTGACCGTCGTCGGCCGTGGAAGAAACGTAGAGACGAACCACCGGGTGGCCGGTGACCTCCACGTCCTCGGCCAAGGGAGCGGTCTCGTAAACGAGCAGTTTCTTGTCCGCCTCGATCCGGTCCGGATACTCGATGGGCACGCCCTTGAGGTTGATCAAAGAGTTGTGGCGCGACCGGTTCCCGGTGCCGGCGGTATAGTCCACCCGGTAAACCTCGTGCCCGTCCTCGTTCTTGGGCGCCTCGAGCGAGAGAGACAACCCCTCGGAGAAATAATAGGTCGTGGTCGTTGACTGGGGCGGCCAGGTCTCGGCCGAATTCCACTTCTCCTCGCCCAGGGTGTAATACCAGACCGGCGGCTCGTCCTTGATGCCGTTGTCAATGCCCTGGAGGTAATAGTCGAAAAAGCGCAGCAATTCGGCATCGTGGTCAAAGGTGTTTTTCCGGGACTCGCGCCAGGGGCTGATGTTTTCTCTCCCGCCGTGCGGCCAGGGGCCGATGATGAGTTTCCGGCAGTTGGAGACCGTCCGGCAGCGGTAAATCGAGGGGGCGGTGTAGGAGCCGTCAAACCAGCCGGTGTAGCTGTAAATGGCCGCGCCGGAGGCCTCGATCTCCTCGAAATAGAAATAGGGGCTGAGCATCTCGATCCGGCCTTGCCAATTCTCGGAATAATCATCCCGGAACTCGTGCCGGCGGCTTTCGGCGTAAACGTCGCCGTTGTTTTGGTGCTCCGCCACCGCGGCTTTTAATTCCTTTTTTGCCTGCCGGCCGTGGCCCACGGGCTTGACCCCTGGAATCCCGGAGAGGTGAAAAGGCAAGGTTCCCATCATTTGCAGGAGGGCGCCGGTGTCGTTCCGGTCCAGCGCCTGGTTGGAGCGGTTCCAGGCGTCCAGGAACCACGAGTGGAGAATACCGCCGGGGTAAACGACGTCGGCGTAAGAATCAATCAGGGAATAGCGGACGACCGCGGCCTTGACCGCCGGATGCTGGTTGGTCAGCAGGAACTCCGCGGTCGCGCCGACGTAGCTGTTCCCGAAGGTCCCGACCCGGCCGTTGGACCAGGGCTGGCTCACGATCCAGTCCACGATCTCGGCCCCGTCCTGGATCTCGTCCTGGGACCAGGGGTAGGGCCAGGTCCCGAAGGAGGCCCCGGTGCCCCGCACGTCCACTTTGACCACCGCGTAGCCGTAAGAGGTGAAATATCGGTCCGTCCGTTTGTCGTTCCTCGAGCTGATCGCCCTGGCCCGCCAGTAGCGGGTCTGGATGAGAAGAGCCGGGATCTTTTCGGACAGGGGCAGATCTTTAGGGAGGCTGTAGTCCACCGCCAGGCGGACGCCGTCGCGCATGGGCACGAACACCGAGCGGGTGACCATGCCCTGGTAAACCGGCTGGCTGTAGCCCGAATACTGGCCGGGCCGGCTGATTTTCTCCTGGGTCGAGCCGTCCCCCGCCCGCGCCGGAGCGACGCCGGCCCAAGCGACCGCCGACAGGATCAAAACCCCGATCACCGTTTTCGCGCGAACTGTCCTGGTCATGTCTTACCTCTTTCGGTTTGATGGCTGGCCGTTACCATACCACGCCCGTTCATGAAATCAAAGGTCGCCTGGACGGTGGTGGCAACCCCGGCTCCCCGAATCTTGCTGGGCTTGAGCAGCTTGAGCGCGGAGAATCGAGGAACCTCGGCCAACCCCTCGGGCCTGGTCTCGGCGCTGTCCCTTCTCCACCGCCGGCCATCAAAATGGCCCAGGTCGCTCGCCGGCTCGGGCGGTGGACTGTAAATAAACAGGTCGGCGGAGGAGTCCGGGTTAATTATGGATGCTGTCGAATAACTTTTGCTTCTTCCCGGGCTTGTTTTCTGAACTCCTCCATTTCTACTACCCGCTTCTCCTCTCGCGCCTTTTCGGCGGCGAAGCATACCAGGTGGCTCTCCAGGCACTGGTCCGCGCGGGTCAAGATGCTTTCGGGATCTTCACTGGCCACGGCCTTGGCGAACTCGAGCTGGATGGCCAGGTCGGCCCCGCCGTGGATGATGCCATGGTAGGGAATCCGCTCGGTTCGCGCCCGCGCAGGGTTATAAGTCCGAGTCTCCAGCCGGCCGGAAAAGTCGGCGGATCTGATCTCGCCCTTGGTCCCGTGAAGGTTCAAGGTTCTCTCCCAGACCAGACTGAACGCGGATAAAGAGAAGGAGGCGGTCACCCCGTTTTCGTATTCAACGCTCACCGTCTGGTGGTCCACCACGTCGTTGGGACAATGGAAGACGCAGCGGCCGTGGTTGGTTTCGGCCAGTGCTTTTCGGATCCCGGCTGCGGAGAGGTCGTGCTGGGTCACGACCGAGGCCAGGGTCCGAAACCGGGGCTCCCGGATCACGTCAACCACCGCCTCCAGGGACTGCCCGGCCATGAGCTTGAAGGGAATCATCGGTCGTCCCGGCTTGAGATATTGCTTGATGGCGCTGAACTCGCAGGTCTTTTCCACCGGACAACCATCCATGCAGCGCTCCGGAGCGCCGGCCGGCGCGTTGGCCTGGGTGAAGAACTGGAGGCTGCCGAAGGAAGACACCCGCTTGGCCGGC
>Ga0315291_10005492_pt1 | contig 15885 bp, 16 predicted proteins | sample YL17G12_20_MG_FD_203070 | JGI IMG/M metagenome (GOLD analysis project Ga0315291, IMG submission 203070) | Sediment microbial communities from Yellowstone Lake, YNP, Wyoming, USA - YL17G12_20 | ecosystem: Environmental > Aquatic > Freshwater > Lake > Sediment | place: USA: Wyoming | collected...
GTTGATCGTCAAAGATAAAGGTGGTCTGGCTGGGGAACGCACCTCTTTCCATCGTCAAGAAACCCAGCTCAAAATCTCCCCCTTCCAAATTCTTCAACATGGCCCAGCCCGCAGGGGGTCTTTTGTTTTGAACTAAGAGTTTCGGAGTTTAGGGAAAGATCCTTTTGTTCGAAGGTTCGAAAACGGAAAACAATCCGAGAAGACTCAAGGGAAAAATCAACCAACCAACGGCTCGAAATCAAACCGAAAATAGCAACCGCGGCCGAACTCCTACACCCTTCGGAGGTAGTTAGAGGTTCAATGCCCTCACCGCCTACCGGCGAATTCAGGAGGTTTCGAATAATCCTTTTTTCTTTTTTAACGATATAATTTAAAGTATTTGCGACGGGTTGAGGCAGGGAGTGACGGGCAGCTTTTTTAATTTATGATGATCTCATCGACTTTTGAGTTTTTTGTGAGGCCTACTGGAGGAGTTCCTAACTGGGATTAGGGTTGCTCTTCCAATCCATCGGTTCATTTCTCAAGAGATTCGACTCAGGAAAACCTCGGCCCATTCCCCCCGGGCTTTCCTCTCTCCATGTCTTTTGATTTAAGCGCCGGGGCTCCAACCTTGTTCTCTCCGACACCTTGAGGGGGATGGGATTTGATGTATTCTTCAACCTTCTTTTGGACTTCAGGATCGAGATTCAAGAACTTGATGCCCATGCCCCGGCTCAAGTGCTTGCTTTCTTTTCCATATTTATTTGTCCAGATCACTTTGCAAGATACTTGGATCGGTTCTCCGGTATCAACCAAGTGGAGTTTCATCGGGAATTGCTCGCCTAACTCCAACGGGTTGGGGGTGCGGATGAATGTCCCTCCAGGAGTCAGATCTTCTGCCAAGGCCAAGGAAGAGTCTTCGAATTCCACCCGCAACATTTCTTCACCCCCGTCATCCTGCTTTCGAGGGGTTCCAGATTCTTTCATCAAAGCGATGCCCCCTTCTCCCGCTGCGGGCCTTTCCCCGGTTGGGGGTTCGGAGGTCGGCGTGTCCACTGCTGTTTGCCTCGGCAGTAATCTTCCAATATGTTCTTCAATTCGCTGGCGTTCCATTTCAGAAATGTTTTGCAGTTGCTTAAGGATATCATCTAAATAACGCTCCAAACTCTTTCGAGAGCTGATTGCTTTGCGCACCTCTTCGACCAAATAAGTCATTTCCGTGGCTATGGAGACATGATTGCTAAAGATGGAAAGGAACTGCAGGTCTTTATCATTAAACCTACGATCCCCATTGACCAGAACCACGCTGAGGATCCCGATCGATTTGCTCCGAGAGGAAAGGGGGATACTCAATAGGGAGGTAACCTTCCGTTCTCGTTCCTCGTATTTGAAAAACTCGGAGAAATCCTTTGGTTCTCGCAGCAACAAAGGTTTCCCTTGTTTGGCGGCTTTCCGGGCCACTTCCTTCTCTTCAAGGAGGCTTACCTGCTCATAAAGGGAATCAGGGGCATAGGTGAAGTGGGTCTTCAGGACCCCGCTTTTCCCGTCTATGAGGAAGATGGTGGAGCGGTGGGCCTTCAGGCAGTTGAGGGATTGCCGGACAATGAGTTCCAGGATGGAAGGCAAATCTTTGTGGCTACAGATCTCTGCGCTAATCTGGAAGAAGGCCGCATGCTCGGCATCCCTTGAAGTCATCGCTTCGACAGCGCCCTTATCGGTGTTATTCCCCTTGGGGGATGGTCTTAACAGTTTCCCAAACATTGTTCGTTAACTCCATCTGTCCTCGGAGATAAAAAAGGCTCTCTCCGCCTTGCCAACCCTCGTTCCAACCAGATGGCGTGTATTGACCCCTGAACGAGGTTGATCTGGATGGGTGAGCGGCGCGATGAAGACGTCCCTGACACGGTCATCCAGAGAATTTTTGGAAAAGGGAATCTGAGAAGGCCCCAGCCAGAAGATCCACACCCCAAATCTTTGCCCAAAAGAATCATTTCTTCGCTCGTGGCAAGCCTCCCGAAAGACCCCATGAAACTACACTCCCTCACCTGGCTTCCACGGTCATTTAGGGGCGGCGGACGGGCATACCTGGGGCCATTGGATCGTCCATATGCACCCCATTGAAAAGCCCGAACCCTGTTTAGACATTCTCTACTTCTACCCCGAAAAGCACCATGGAAACCATTTCTTAATACTTTGTCGGCAAAAAGGGGGGCGGACTTGAGCCGTGGCCCTCCTCCCTCTGATTTTTCGCAGGTTTTGGAGACGATGAAGTGCAGATCGTTCAATCCGATATTGAGAAAATGGGTCTTCGCTAAAATTCTTAGACGTGAAGGCCACAACCCAACAACAGGCAAAACGGCCTATTTTTTCCTAATAATGTACGCAGGATGGGCATCTCCAAACCTGGCAAAGAGGCGATTGGCCCATCTCAGGATGCGAAAGGCTTTCAGGCCCCCGGCAAAATTTTGACTAAAGAAGAATTTGACTAAAAACATAATCTTTTATATTATTTAGGTCATTTCAGGCGGCGAGCGGGAGTCGAATGATGGATAAATTAAAGATATTGATAGCCGAAGATGATAAGACTACCCAAAGGCTATACGATTCTTTCCTGGCAGATGATATTTTCGAGAAGAGCATAGCAGGGAGCGGAGAGGAAGCGCTGGAACTTTATTCCAGCTGGCAGCCCGATGTCATTTTACTGGACCTCATGCTTCCTTCACTCAGCGGTTATTCATTGTTAAAAAAGATAAGAGAAGAAAAGCAAGACAAATTAACCTCCATCATTATTTCCAGTAGCCTCTCTTCGAAAGAGGATGTCATAGATTGCGCAAAGTTGGGGATCCAGGGTTATTTAGCCAAGCCCGTCCAGTGGAAAGAAATCGGCTTTAAAGTTCTGGAATTTTATGGAAAAGGAAGCCCGGAAAAAGTGAATCGCACAACAGAACTTAAAAAAAGGTTAGAAGAGTGGGTAGAGGCCCGTCGATTAAAAGCTCTTGCAAAAAAACCTCCGGATCAAAAATCCTAAGATGCGTTTCGCGAATATTGGCCAAAAAAGGGCTAAAAGACTGGGAAAAATAGGGTAAACCAAAGCAGAGAAAAGTAAAATTAGTATAATATATTCAAAATCTTATTAGAAATATGGCAAATATCCAGGGGCAAAGAAATAGTTAAAATCTGGCCTCCATGCAGCAGGAAGGGAGTTCAATTCCCTCACCGCCTACCAGAAATTTAAAGAGGTTGGGGCCAAGGAGCTTTAACCACATTTATTTTTTGTCCAGAAAGTCAACATGGATAATACCCCAGTCTGCTTTGCTTGATTCTCTTGACAATAATGTGGATTTCTGGCAAATATATTCAGCTCCATTCTGTATTTACTTTGGCAAAGACTTTTATTGGTTGAAAAGGGTAAAGAAATGGAAAAAATGGAAGAAAGGAATCAGCTAAAATTTCTGTCGCAGATTCACGGGGAAAAATGCTGGCCTTCCGTTGATAAGCTATCCCCATGTGAAGAGGCTTGTCCGATTCACACGGACGTTCCAAGTTATGTCATCGCCATCTCGCAGGGAAGATTCAAAGAGGCATTAGAAGTCCTTAGAGACACCAATCCCTTCCCCTCGGTATGCGGGCGGGTTTGCCATCACCCCTGCGAAACGGATTGCAACCGGGCCCTGCTCGATGAACCGATCGCCATCAGTTGGCTGAAGAGATCTGCTGCCGATTACGGATTGGTCAATGGGCAAAAGGTAACCCCTGTTCAAAAAACCAAGAAAGAAAAGGTGGCGATTGTCGGCTCAGGGCCGGCCGGGTTAAGTACTGCGTATGATCTTATCCGGCAAGGATATCCTGTAACCGTTTATGAAGGGTCGCCTGTTGTCGGAGGAATGCTAACGACCGGTATTCCTACGTTCCTCCTGCCACGGGAGATTGTGACGGCTGAGATTGGAATGATCAGGGCTCTGGGGGTTGAGATCAAGACCAATGTGCTTATTGGAACGGCAATTACCCTGGACAACCTCCGGAAAAAGGGATTCAACGCCATTCTATTAGCTACCGGGGCTCATAAAAGTGTTCCTTTACCTATCCCTGGAGTAGAACAAAAGAACGTCTATTATGCCTTACCGTTGCTGAAGACGATTAATCGAGGGGAAAAAATTCCCTTTCAGGGAAAAGTGGTGGTCATCGGGGGAGGCGCGGTAGCCATGGATGTGGCACGTATGGTGAAGCGGCTTGGGGCCGGTGAGGTGCACGCGACATGCCTGGAGTCCAGAAAGGATATGCCTGCATATCCCTGGCTCATCGAAGCCGCCGAGAAGGAGGGGGTGAAGATCCATACTCAGTTGGCGCCGCAGAAGTTTACGGCCAGAGCTCGCGATGACGGGAAAAAGGGGATCTCCATAGAGTTTCAACGGGTTGCCTCCACTCGAATGGATGAAGAGGGCCGAATTTCCTGGACTTTAATGGAGGGGGCAGGAAGCAAATACGACATGGAGGCAGATAGCGTAATTCTGGCCATCGGGCAAGCTCCGGACCCGTCCTATGCGGAAGGAATCGGGGCGAAAGTAAGCGGAAGAGGAACTTTTGTGGTAAATGGAGATACCTTAGCGACCAACCTCCCGGGGGTATTTGCTGCGGGAGATGCAGTTACCATGCGGGGCACGGTCATCGAGGCGATTGCTGCGGGACAAAAGGCAGCCAAGTCAATTATTCGCTATTTCCAGGGGAAGGACTTGAGCCTAAGCTCTCTTGCTAAAGAAGTCATGAAGATTGACCCAGAGATGACCGCACCTTGGCTCACTCGCAAAGCCCGATGGGGCATGCCTTCCTTGCCCGGAAAGGATGCCATCCGCACCTTTGATGAGGTGGATCTGGGATATATCAAGGTAGCGGCCATAGAAGAGGCCAAAAGGTGCTTAAATTGCAGAATGTGCGTAAATTGCCTCTACGGGCGAAGTCAGATATGTTTTGAAACCGGCTCAAGAATCTTGTAAAAGCCAGATTTGGGGAGGGAAAAAATGTGTATGTATTGTGATTTATGGGGCGATGGGATAATCTGGTACCTTAACCCGAAAAATTATCCCCGTCATATGTATACCTTGCCGAAACCGGGGAAAGGCCAGACGGCCCCAGTAGGAGAAGCAGACCAAGGCAGTTATATAAAACTGGAGGCCGGAATCGTAGCGGCCATGGAAAAGGGACCTGAAGAATTTCAGGCCGCCATTAAGCAGTACAGAGATATTATGGATGCGGTGCAAGGTTCCATTGGCGGGTTCATGGGCCAGGTCGTTCCGCTGCGGGAGATGGAGAGAATGGTCGAAATTTCTAACCCCTTGGGATTGATTGGCTGTATCTGCCGAAAAGCCATGCTTGCGTTGGAAGAGAGGACCGCTCGAGAATCCACCTGCATGGGATTGGGCGTGGGCATGCTGAAGTGGGAGCGCTGGCCAGAAAGGTACAAAGGAGAGGTCCACTGGGTGAGTTCGGAAGAGGCCAAGGAGTGGCTGCGGGATTTGGACAAGAGGGGCTTTGTGCACAGCCTTATGATGTTTGGACCCCGGTTTATCGGAGGGATCTGCAATTGTGACTACCCAGTCTGTGATGCCTTAACCATCCGGTTAGATTGGGGCCTAAACATGCTCAAGGGCCATTACGTGGCCATTCCGGATTATGAGCTGTGCAATGGCTGTGGCATCTGTGCTCAGAGATGCCAGTTTGGCGCTTTGAAAATGAATGTTACTTTAGACAAAGTCAATATCGACCAGATGCGCTGCTTTGGCTGTGGTCTTTGCGAGACGGGTTGCCCACGGGGAGCCATTTCCCTGAAAGATCGGACTCAGATACCGGAGTTAAAGGAGGTATGGTAATGGTTGACAAGAGCGCTTTAAAAATCCCCAAACCAAACCCAGTTGATTTGGGAAGATTGCCCGTTAAGTTCCCCAAAATTGAAATCGACTATTCAAAATGTACGGTTCCATTTTGGTGTAAGAAATGTTTGCAGATCTGCCCGCAAGTGGTTTTTCAGGTTTACTGCAAACAAGTCCTGAAGCTAAAGGAATCTGACCCCCGAGAACCCGGGGTATACGAGCTTATGACGGTGCGTCGGGATAAATGCATCATGTGTGATAAATGTAAAGACGTATGCCCAGAAGGTGCAATAACGATTACCTACTAATTCGAGGTGTGATATGGGAACTAAGTCGGAAGCAGAAGCCAAGAAGACCCCTTACCAACCTTTTACAGCTCCCCGGCCCTATTCCTTCGAACTGAATATGGATATGCTGGAGCTGATCCGCAAGGAATTTGATCCTGTGCTGGTCGTCAGCGAGTTTGCCAAATCCCTTGCTGCAAAAGGGGACCAGAAGAGTGGTCTTCTGGCCGAAAGGGTATTTGAAAAATACGGGGAAGATTGGATGAGGAAAACCATCCAATTGGGTGAGGAATACCCTGACCGGACTTATGAAATGCTCAAAGATGCAGCGGATCAAACGGGGGAGTTATTTTTCCCGCTGGTTCTTCAAAGGTTTATTGAGATCGCCTATTTGGGTACCCAGCAGTTTCGGAAATTGTCCATTATAGAAAACTGGTCCCAGCGATTAGTTTACGATGTGACGGATTGTTATACTTTCAAGACCTTGAAGGAGAAATGCGGTGTAGAGGCGGCCAATCGCTGGCCTTGTCAACATGCTTGCCTTACGGCACTGCGGACCGCTGGTAAGGAGTTAAATTTGGATTTCGTTGTGGAAATGGAAGCCACCATGGTCAAGGATGGACACTGCCAATTTGCAATTATCAGATGATAGTAAAGAGCTGGCTTTTATCCTTGCCGTGTGCCTCCCAATAGATCTCGTCAAGCCTTTGGTTTGAAATAGTCTCTTGGCCTCCCCTGCGTGGGCCCAAACCGCCGACTCCAGCGATGGGCGCGCAGGGTAAATTCAGCCCCCTTGCTCCAAGAGCCGATGAAGCCCGAGAAGAGATACCGCACCTCGGAGGTGACGATGCCTTTGCTCTGTAAGTTTTCAGAGACTTCGAAAACTCCACCCGTGGCCAATCTTTATTTTGGTTATCCTGCAAAAAACGCCACAAATATTGCTAAGATGAGGACTCAAATTCTGTCCTCTTTTTCCAAATCGTTACCTCTTGACACCATTCTAAAACAGTTTTTAACCCTTGATGGGCAAACCCTTGATTAAATTTTTCGCACCCGGGGGAGGAATTTGCGATTAGTCGATAAAGTAGCCTTAATCACCGGAGCCGGCCGGGGGATCGGCAAAGAAATTGCCTTGAAGTTTTCCCATGAAGGGGCGAAGGTCATTTTGAATGATATTGAAATTAGCCTGGCCGAGGGCGTGCGGGAGAAATTGCTCCAGCCGGAAGAAAGGGCTTTGGCAATTCAGGCGGATGTCGGCAATTGGTTAGAAGTCAAGCGGATGGTGGAGCAGATCGGCGAGGAATTTGGGAGAATCGACATCCTGGTCAATAATGCCGGGGTAAGAAAAGATGTAATTTTCCCCGAAATGTCGGAAAGCGATTGGGAGGCGGTAATTTCCAGTCAACTAAAGGGGAGCTTCCATTGTGCCCGGGCCGCGATTCCATTCATGATGAAGCAGAGGTATGGCAAGATCGTAAACATGTCTTCTCCCGTTCCGGCAGCTTTAGGAAAACCTGGACAGGTAAGTTATTCATCTGCCTGCGCGGGGGTAGAGGGTTTTACAAGAGCTTTGGCGTTGGAAGTGGGGCTCTATAATATAAACGTAAACTGCATTGCCCCTGACTTTATTGATACAGAAATGACCCGACTCGCAGGACGCCGGGAAGGACTGTATTATGAGGACTTAAAAAGATTTGTTGCTGCCGAAGTACCCTTGAGGAGGCTGGGTACCCCCGCAGATGTGGCCAACGTGGCGCTCTTTTTAGCGACGGAAGAATCGAGCTTCATCTCCGGACAGGTTTTGTACGTTCGGGGTGGACCTTAGGCCTCCTTCTCCATTTGAATTTCCATGCATTTTTTGCCAAATACCCTTGATGAAGATGCCGCCGGTGAGCGTTATTGGCCCGATGGCTTCAAGCCGGTCATTCGGGAAGAAGTTGCGAAAGCAATCCGCGGCGAGTTAAACGAACAGAATTTATGGCAGGTCTACAAAGAAAAATTTTCTAATAAATATCCAAAAAAATATCCAGACCTGAAGACATTTATAGATCAGATCGTAGGGCTTGCGGTCATCGGGGCGGAAAACGGGGCCGATCATGCGTTTGAGGCCATCTATAAGGCTTTCTTGAATGAGCTATCATTGCCGGAGGCTAAACCATATGCCCGGTATCTTTGGCCCTATATCTTTTCCCAGGATCTGAAAGAAAAAATTCACCAGGCAATCGTCAAGGATTACAAAAGCGATAAAAGTTTTCAATATGCTTACAAGGTCGGATATGCGAAAAAAATTGAAAATTTCCCAGAATTCATAAATAGTATTGCTTGCCTGATCATGGCCGGAATCGTGAATGGGGTAGATGATATGCTGGCCGAAATTTACAAGTCTTTCCTGGCCAATCGGGCCTTGCCTCAGGGCCGGAGAAATCCTAAGCGCCTGAAAGATTGGTAGATTTCAAGGCCCCAAAAACGGGGAAGAGATGAAGAAGATAGCAGTATGCGGAAAGGGCGGAAGCGGAAAAAGCGTTGTGACGGCCTTGTTGGCCGGCGGCATCAGAGAGAAAGGCAGGCAGGTGTTAGTGGTGGATTCCGATGAGTCCAACACCGGGCTGCACCGGATGCTCGGTTTCGATGCCGCACCGGAACCATTGATCGATTTCATGGGGGGTAAAAAGAAGGTGGAAGAAGATATCCTGGACGAAATCAGATCCGGAGTCCCTGAAGGCTCGGTGCAGGTTTTCAACCAGGAGCTATCCGTTGCGGAAATTCCCGCTCAGTATGTACGACAAAGGGATGGTATCAGCCTGGTCGTGATTGGGAAAATTCTCATGGCGTTGGAAGGTTGCGCCTGCCCCATGGGGATCGTGAGCCGATCTTTTCTGAAAAAAGTCCGCTTGGGCACCAATGAACTAGCCATTGTGGATCTAGAGGCTGGAGTAGAACACTTTGGAAGGGGGGTGGAAACGAGTATCGATTTCGTGTTAGTGGTGGTGGACCCATCTCTTGATTCTCTGGAGGTGGCCGGGAGAATTCATCTCCTTTCTACCCAGATCGCAATCGGAGATGTTTGGGCTGTTCTGAATAAGATTCCTTCAGAAAAATTTATCACTCGCTTGACCGCTGAATTGAATCAGCGAGGTGTATCGGTCATTGGAGCGATTGCCCATGATCCGGAAATATTCGAGTCTTGTTTAGAAGGCCAGCCGTTATCGAGGGGAAGGGCCCAAAAAGAAATTGACCAAATCCTCGATTTTTTGTTTCCCTAAGAGCGGGCTCTGAAAAAAGGCCTCTTTTGACATTGAAGTCGGGTGGAAAGAACTAATGAATCAAAGAAAAGGAGGTTTGGATTGAATAAAAAATTCTTTGCTATTGTTGGATCTTTGGTCATGGCTGTGGTGCTGGCCCAAGGAGGATGGTGCGCGGACCCGATCAAGATCGGCTTAATCGGGGCTTTGTCGGCCCCTTATGGGGCGAGTAACAAACTTTCCATGGAGATTAGTACTGAGGAACTGAATAAGGCCGGTGGCATTATGGGAAGGCCCGTTAAGCTGATCGTGGAAGATTGGAAGAGAGAGGTGCCTTTGGCTGTTGCGGCCTACAAAAAGCTGGTCATGAGCGAAAAGTGTTTGGTCGTATTCACAGAAGGAACTGAGGGGACAACCGCGTGTATGCAAGAGGCCACCCAGTTGTACTCGGAGTTTCCACACCTGCAATTTGCCTTTTGGACTGCGCATGATGGTCCCACGGATACCGTCTGCGCCCAATACGAAAAATACAAATTCTTTTTCAGGCCCTACCCCAAGACAGGGGACAGCTATGACCCCCAGTTGAAGTTTTATACCTTATTTTCGGAGGTCATAGGAACCAAGAAACTGGCCTTGGTGGTTGAGGATATCGGATGGACCCAACCCTACCTGAATGGCATCCCCGGGAAATACCCTCCTCTGAAAGATTTTCTGGAACAGAAGGGGATAAGGGTTGTTTATTACGCCAAGAGCGCCATTGGTGAAAAAATGTTTCTGCCAACCTTTGAGAAGATCGCCGCTTCTGGTGCGGATACGACCTACTGGGTCACAGGGTATACCGATACGATCACCATGGCCAAACAGTGGGCTGAATCTGCAGCCAAGAATATAGACCTCGTTGCCCAGAGCGGGGCATGCAGCTATGCTGCTTTTTGGAATATGACCGGGGGGGCTTCCTTAGGTTGGGTCTCCACCTGGCCGGAGGTGCGCATTCCTTTCACAGAAAAAAGCCTACCTTTTTTGAATGAATTAAACAAAAGAGGGGGCGGACTGACTGCTTCGACCTACGGGGCCTATGACGGACCCTGGATCATCAAGGCTGCGGTCGAGAAAGCTGGGAATACCAAGGATATAGAAGCTTTGATCAAAGCTTTAGAAACCGTCGAGGTGAAAAGAGGATTTTGGACTTGGAAGTTTGACAAATGCCATGACCCTGTGAAGGGCTATCCCTATCACCCCCTGCTCAACGCTCAATTCCAAGAGAATGGCAAATATTTGATGATCTTTAGTGAAGATATCCGAAAAATTGCCAACCCGAATGATAAATTCATCCGAGTAAAGGAGCTGCGGGCGAAGGTCGGTCAAAAATGACCTGAAATTAATTCTTTTTGAATTGCCCATATCTCCCAGGCCAGTCCCCTCCCCTGGCGGGAGGGGACTATGGGAAGGAATGGAGGAAAAAATGAGCAAAATATTTTTTCTTTTGGCTGTAGCTGTAGGCGTTGTTGCAATACTGTTATGGGTTGGGCCGGGGCAAACGGCGGAATCAATCAAAATGGGCTACATTGGTAATTTTTCTTGGCCCGTTGCGGCGGATGCTTTTTACGCTGCAAAATTAGCTGTGGATGAAATCAATAAAGCCGGGGGGATTCAGGGGAGGCAGGTGGAGCTTCTGAGTGAGGACTCCCGGGGGCAAACCCCAATGGCTACCGCCGCCTACAAAAAGCTGGTGATGACCAAAGGGGCGATAATGGTAATGATTGCCGAGGGGTCGGAGATTAATTTTGCCTGCCAAGAGGCCGGCGCGGAGTTATATCCAGAATTCAAGCATATCGCCATGAACACTTGTACCTCCCATGAGGAACTTGGGGACAAGGTGGTAAAGAATTACAAGCGATACAAATTCTATTTTCGACCATTCCTCAAAACTACCTCCTATTTCCAATTCCTTAAGGAAAATATCGAGGCCATGAACCATCTTACTAAGGCCAAAACCATGGCCCTAGTCATAGAGGACGCCCTCTGGACAGAGTACTTTCGCAAAGGGTTACCCGGGAAATATCGCCCTTTCAAGGAGATCGTAGAGGGGACAGGCGTCAAAGTCACGTATTATGCTGAGACCGCTACTGGAGAAAAAATGTTTCTGCCGATCCTCGAGGCTATAGCCGCCAAAAACCCTGATTATATTTACAATCTAAACGCTTACTCCGATGCGGTTATCTTCGCCAAGCAGTGGGCCCAAAGCGCAGCAGCGGACATAGACTACTACAACAACGGGGGCGCGAGCACAATGCCTGGGTACTGGGGAATGACTGGGGGAGCGGCCCTGGGCGTTGTTTGCACGACCTATACGACCAAAGCAGCCGTAACCGAAAGGACGATTCCATTTATTGAGGGGGTAAAGGCTCGGTACAACAAGGATCTTAATTGGGTCAGTTACTCTTCCTATGACGCGCCTTATCTGATTAAGACGGCGGCAGATCTGGCCAAGAGCACAGATATAGAAGCAATAATTAAATCTTTAGAAGCCGTAGAAATGGTTGGCGTTTCGGGTAAAGCAAAATTTGACGAAACGCATACTTACATATATGGATATCCATATCAGACTGCGGTAAGGGCACAGTTCCAGAAAGATGGCATAAATGTAGTTGTCTTTCCATATGACGTGGCCAAGGCAACCAATCCCGATAAGATTTTCATCCCGGTTAAAAAGCTAAGAAAGGGGCCTTAAGGGGAAATGCTTGATACAATCCAGATCATTCTCGTCTACACTTTCGTCCTGGGGTCCTTGTATCTTCTCATATCCCTGGGTTTTTCTATCGTCTGTGGGGTCTTGAGGGTTTTCCACTTGGGATATGGGGTGACCTTTATCGTGGCGGTTTATGCCATGTGGATGCTTATGAAGGAGTTCCATATGGGCCTGGTCTCGGCTATGATCGGAATGTTCATCATTCAGACCCTCTTTACTCTGGGGATCATTTATTTTCCCGTTGTGAAGCGTTACATCGAGCAAGAGGAACTCCTTCTGACTTCCTTGATTCTGATTTCTCTAATTGTCGAGGAATCAGCAAATTTCTTTTATCCTGTGACTGCAGGAGTCAACATTCCCACCACCATCTTGCCGGGAGCCATGAAGATTGGTAAAGCTTCCATTCCCATCCAGATGCTGATCGCCAGCGCGGTGGCGGTCGTCACCACAGCAGCTTTCGTCTTGTTCCTACTGAAATCGAGAAGAGGGTTGGTAATCCGGGCGGTCAGTCAGGATATAGAATCTGCCCAGTTGATGGGGGCAAATGTGGGGAGGGTGTATGCCTTGGCCATGGTCCTTTCAGCAATTCCTCCTACCATATGTATGCTGGTCATTGCTCCCATCTGGTCGATAGAGCCTTCTTTGGGGTTGCCCTTAATGATGACCGCGATTCTGGTGGCGATTCTGGGAGGCTTGGGGAACATTCGGGGAAGCATGATGGCCAGTTACATCGTGGGTTTTCTTTCTTCATCCGTGGCTTTTTTAATTAACCCGCGGATGATGGGATTAGCGACTTTAATCACAGTTTTCATCGTGCTGATCTTCCGACCGGAAGGGATCGCCAAAAGTGAGTCTCTATGGTGAGAATATGAGAATCGAGCATAAAAGGGCACGTCTTGTTTTTCATATCAAAGATTTGAAACTGGAATGGACGATCGAGCCGAGATACTGGAGGAATCCTTTAATCGGCGTGGCCGGGTTGGCTTTGCTCCCCCTGGTGATTATGAGCAAGCCCGATTATTTAACCTTACTGACCACGGCGAATATCTACGCCGCCGTCGCCATCCCCTTGGCCTGGCAAATGGCCGGAATTGGACGGATGAATTTCGGGCCCCAATTTTTCGTGGGAATTGGAGGCTTCACGGCTGCTTTGCTCAGCATCCATTGGGGGTGGGGCCCCTGGCAGACTTTAGGAATCGTCATCCTCTTGGGTCTGGGCTTCGGTTTGATCTTGAGTCCCCTGACCACCATTGCCAAGGGTCTGTATTTTTCCCTGATTACCCTGATTTTGCCGCTGATCTTCTTGGAGTTTACCTATGTCTATACGGATATCTTCAAGGGGGAAACAGGTCTGAGCGGGATCGCTCATCTGGTCCATTTCGGCAAGATTCGCACAAACTATATTGTGTCCTGTTACCTTTCCATGGGGCTGATGTTGATCTTTCTTTACGTGGTGGATAAGATTTTGCGGTCCAGAATCGGTCTTTATGCGGCAGCCATTAATGACGATGAGGATGTAGCCGAAACCTGTGGGTTGAACATCAACGGGTGGAAAGTGTTATGCTTCACCATCACCTCGGTGATGATTGCCGTGACAGGTTGGTTTGCCGCCCATTATTATGGTACGTTTGCAGGGGTTACCTATCTGCAACTTCCCTTTATGGTAAAAATTCTTCTGATCGTTATGATCGGGGGACGCGGGGAATTATACGGGGCCATTGTCGGAGCATATTTTGTGGCCTTTCTTGAGCAGGCCTTAACGATCCTGGGGCCGATCCACTACATCGTGTTCCCACTCGTCCTGCTCGCATTGCTCTTCACCCTGCCGGAAGGTCTGTATGGGATTTATCGGAGGCACAAGTATAGAGAGTATTATCCAACCATGCGGGTACGGAAGCGTTGAACATTATTAGGCAAGATAGGATTCATCGTAGAGGAAAAATTAAATATGCTTCTAAAGATTGAGGATGTAAGCAAGAGTTTTGGGGGATTGGTGGCGGTTCACGAGGTAAGTTTATCCATCGAGAAAGGCGAGATCGTCGGTTTGATCGGCCCCAACGGGGCTGGAAAAACAACCTTAATGAATCTGATTAGTGGTTATTATAAAGCCAACTCCGGCAGGATCGAGTTCGACGGGGTGGATATAACAGGTTCCAGACCGCACAAAATATGCCGGCTGGGCATCAGCCGCACCTTCCAGATTCCCCGTCCTTTTCCGGATTTGACTGCCCTGGCCAATGTGGGCGTTGGGGTCCTTTGCGGCAAGCCCAGACCGAACATGAGTTATGGAGACGCCATGCTCGATGCCTCCCATTGCTTGGAGTTTGTCGGCCTGTTCGGCAAGAGGAATACCCTGGCCCATGACCTCACGCTCTATGAACTGCGGGCTTTGGAGTTGGCTCGGGCCTTGGCCACGACACCAAGATTGATCATGATTGATGAGGTCATGGCCGGACTCAACCCGGGAGAAGCCGTACGCGCCATAAAATTGGTGCGCCGGATGGTCGAGGAATACCAAATCACGATTTTCTGGATTGAGCATGTAATGAAGGTGATCATGGAGGCCACCGAAAGAGTCGTCGTCCTTCACTATGGCGAAAAAATTGCTTCCGGTCCTCCGAAAGAAATCATCAATGATCCAAAAATTATAGAAGCCTATTTGGGGGAGAAAATTGCTTAGCGTAGAAGCGATCAATGTTTCCTATGGCCTCGTGCAGGTCCTATATGGGGTAGGATTTCATGTGGAAAAAGGAGAATGTGTAGCCTTGCTCGGGTCTAATGGAGCAGGGAAGACAACGATGCTGAAGACCCTCTCCGGGCTGATTAAGGCCACCTCAGGGAGAATAACCTTTCTCAACGCTCCGATTGACCATTTGCACCCCAGTGTGCGGGTTAAATCCGGTCTCATTCAGGTTCCCGAGGGGGGAAGAATCTTTCCCTACATGACGGTTTGGGAAAATCTTCTGATGGGAGCCTCGGGGCAGATGGAGGCCTGGAAAGTTCGACACCATTCGTTGGAACGCGTCCTAAAGTTGTTCCCCATCATAAAGGAACGAAGAAATAATCAGGCTCGTCTATTGAGCGGAGGGGAAAGGCAAATGCTGGTGATCGGGCGGGGGCTAATGGCTCTTCCCAAGCTCCTTATGATTGATGAGCCCTCCTTAGGGCTGGCTCCGAAAATTCTTTTAGAAATATTCAATACCCTGAGGGTACTTCGAAAAGAAGGAGTCACCATTTTGATTTCCGAGCAAAATGTACAGCAAGCCTTGAGAATTGCCGACCGGGGATATGTTCTGGAAAACGGGCGAGTGGTTATGGACAACTCCAGCGAAGAGATCTTGAACAGTGAACATATTAGGAAAGCGTATTTAGGGATTTAGGACTCGTACCAAAAGATTCATCAGGAGGGCAGTTTCCTGGGCCATGGGTGAAAGAAACTTAAATGAAGGAGAACTTGCTAAATAAAAATTAGGGAGGAAATTCCGTGCCAGAGGACTATTTTTCCTTTACCAGTCAACTTTTTGATCGATCGAAAATCACGGAGAAGCCGGAAGCCTTAAAAGGGATCCGGGTTCTTGATCTGGCCCACGTCATATTTGGTCCTGTAATTTCAAAGTGGTTGGCATTGTTCGGGGCCGAAGTCATCAAAGTGGAGGAGCCGGACGAAGGGGATCCCTGGAGAACAGCGAGCTACTGGGCCAAGTACTGGAAAGATTCCAATCCATTTTATCAGTGCTTCAATCCGAATAAACATTTTGTGGCCATTG
>Ga0315291_10005494_pt1 | contig 15883 bp, 25 predicted proteins | sample YL17G12_20_MG_FD_203070 | JGI IMG/M metagenome (GOLD analysis project Ga0315291, IMG submission 203070) | Sediment microbial communities from Yellowstone Lake, YNP, Wyoming, USA - YL17G12_20 | ecosystem: Environmental > Aquatic > Freshwater > Lake > Sediment | place: USA: Wyoming | collected...
GAGGTCTATTCCAACCACCTGAGCGTTGACTACTTGCTTGGCTATCTCAATTGGTAGGCGTCCAGGCCCTGTGCCTATGTCAAGAACAGTGCCTGATATCTGTCCATCTTTGATGTTCTTCGCGATCAGTCTGAACCACTTGGTGAAAATGCGGTTGGGATACCTGTCGTACAACCTGCTGAAGGGCCATAGTATTTTCTCTGGCATGCTTCTCCTTCGAGCTCTGGGCTTGTTTCCTAATGGGAAGCCTTAAGAATGGTCCGAAACCTCTCCTGTTTACCTCCTCTTGTTTTACCTCTTCTTGTCCGCAGAGTAGCACACTTGCCGTTGCGATGTCAAAACCTTTTGCGGACTGACCATTCTAGCGTTTTGTTGAGCACCCACGCCTAACGCAGCGCCGACAAAGCTTCACTCAATTTCCTGGGGTCCCGACATACAAGCAGCGCCCACCTCCCAAACTGGCAAATCCGAATCAGGGTGTCGCTGTAGATTCGATCTATCGAATGCCTAACTTGTGACCAAGAGGTCATTGTCCCGAACTCCATTCGCGTGCGCCAAGTCCAAAGGCGAAAACTAACTTGACAACCCGACAAACTAGCAGTATAAGTTAGTCCGGCACGAAGTTTCCATAATATGCCATCATCTCTTCGTGTCGTTTTACTCTGCATCCCCTAAGGTGCAGACCTCTGCAACAGGCGCTGGTGCGGCCAAGACTGCAAGCGGCATCCAGCCTGTCCCTGCAACCGGGTAATATTTGGCACGGAGCCCAGAGCGATGGCCAAGGCACGGCAGACTCCACGTGGAAGGGACCAGCATTACCCCGAAAGCGTCATGCTAAATGTTGGAGAAGCATGCCGAATTCTCTACGTACACGAGAACACGCTGAGACGGTGGAGCGACCAGGGGGTAATAAAAGCATATCGTATTGGCCCACGGGGCGACCGAAGGTTCAGACGCGATGATGTGGCTGCCTTGCTAGTTGAAGTAACCCGACATAGCCTGAAGTGCACGCAGATAAATTGAGAACGTCTGGCCGACGATGTCCAGTTTGACTGGTAAGCCCTTAGCACAACTGGGAGAATTAGGCTCCGAGTACTACTTCGGTACGCTGGGTTTTCGCAAAGGAAATATGCTCAACTTTTTGAAAGAATGTCGAACCGAGTGGTAAATGACGCAGGGGCTGACCTCCAGGATAGCATGAAGAGCTACAGGGCTCCCTTGGGGTAGTGGGGTTGAAGGAGTGCATCAAAAAGGGTGCCTAAGAGAACCAAATAGCGAGATTCTTCTGAAGAACTGAGAGAATCCTAACAGGATGGTATCCTTCTTCAAGCTGTTGGATTTGTCGGATTTCTTTCTGGCTGTGACTAAATGTGTGCATTTGCCATCAAAAATTGAAGCCCTGTTCGTTGAAGCTGAATTTATCATTGTCTAGAATTGAAGACATTTTTAGGAAAACAATTACAGAATAGAGAGGAGGGGCAGAATGATATTGATAGGAACGCTCGTAGGTCTTGGGGCATTGGTGGAAAGTGGCGTTAGATTAGAAGTTGACGATGAAGAAACGGGTAAAAGACAGTCGTTGAAATGCTCAAGAGGTCGTTACAGCCGGGGGGAGTTAGAGGCTTACAGAAATCAGAGGGTGGAAATCGAATTGGAAATAGGGGATATGGGAAAGTGGAAACTTGTGCGCATCTCTTTCCCCAGCCCGACAATTAGGCCCTAGAAGACTTTTGAGGCAAGGCTGGCAAAGCTGGTAAGGCGAGGAGAGTAACTAAGGGCTGGATGCAGGAAGCACTGCATCGGGGCGAACTTAAAATAACGGAAAACAATCACTGCCCAATCTGTAATCCAACAATGGCCTCTAACAAAGTGACCAAGCTCAACGCCTGCGAAAGGCACCGATGGGTTAGTAAGAAATGGTTCGAGAGGATATTTGATTCAAACGGAACTATCCGTAGAGGAAGCAGCTAAACACTTACCGCTTGTGGCAAGCTGCCGACTTTTGATACAACTACGCGACTTTTGGAACAGAAGGCACTTTTAATACAAAGCTCCAGTGAAGGGTCAGACGTCTATCTTTTACAACGGTTTCTTGATGCCTAAAGCCCGCGCTATCAAAATCTAGTTCTTGGGCATGGCCTTATTCTACGATCTTGTTGGCTTACCGACAAGATACCCCCTTTTAAAGCGACCCATGTAACAAAAGGGCGGCTTGTTAATCCAAGTCGTTATATTACACTCACCCCTTGTTATTAGGCAGCCACGAGCATAGAATAGAGGCCCGGGCCAAGAGGTACAACGCGCCTAGAAACTCGCATCAGCTTCGGGATACCTTTTGGGCAATTCAAGAATTTGGGAGGAATGGGATGGGCATACCACCACCTTTTTTAGTGTCGTACAGCATCACCAGCAGGTGCAACTTGGCTTGCCGGCATTGCTATAGCGAGTCCAGTGATAAGGCAGGGAGCGATGACCTGCCAATCAAAGACACATTGAAAGTGATTGATGACCTGGCAGGTTGGGGCATAGGTCTCCTCATCTTCGACGGAGGGGAACCACTGTGTCGGGAAGATTTCTTTGAGGTAGCTGGCTATGCTTCCAGCAAAGGGATAAGGACTGTCATCGGCAGCAATGGTACCATGATCGACAGGGCAACAGCCAGGAAATTGCTCAGCTCAGGGATTCAGTCGGTAGCAATCTCGATCGACGGAGCCGATGCTGAAACGCACGACTCTTTCCGTGGCAAAGCAGGTGCCTTCCAGGAAGCCCTTAGAGGTGCCTCTTCCTGCAAGGCGGAAGGGCTGCCATTCCAGTTCAACATGGTGATAAGGAAACAGACCCTATCCCAGGTGCCTGATATGCTTCGCCTGGCTAGCGAAAGCGGGGCAGAAGCTGCCGAACTCTTCGACCTGGTAGCGGCCGGCAGGGCAAAAAGAGAATGCCAGGAGCAGCTACTGAGCCTCAGCGAGAGACGAGATGTCATGGAGTGGCTGGCAGAAGCCCAGGTAGATTGCCCCATTGTGATAAGAGTTCCCGGCTGTCCTATGTACCCCCTAATTCTGAAACAAAAGAGAATTCAGCCCAAACTCATCGCTCCTGAAATGCTGATGAGGATACCGTACTACAGGAGGGGCTGCGCTGCGGGCATGCCCTTTGGCTACCTTGTTATTCGGGCCAATGGCGAGGTAAACCCATGCATGTTGCTACAGTTAGACCTCGGCAATGTGAAGGAGAAGGGCATTAGAGAAATATGGCAGCAGGCGCCCGCGCTGGCGCAACTACGCTCCAGGGATCTGCTCAAAGGTAACTGCAGTAAATGTGAGCAGAGAGATGCCTGCGCTGGGTGCAGGGGGAGGGCTTACGAGGCAACCGGTGACATGATGGCTGCTGACCCGGGTTGTTGGCTTGCACCTGAGTTAGCAACCAAAGACATAAGCGATACGAAAGGATTGCGCCTGATTAAACAGTAGCTTGTCCCATTAAACCTTGGCGCAACATTCCTCGCTTTCGTCTCTATTCTCACCCACAGTCTTTGCTTCTTCCGCCTTTCGATTTCAACAGTAGAAAAACAGCAAGTTGGTGTTGTAGAATGAGATGCGAAGGAGATATCCAGGGGCACTATGTCACCGGCAGGGCTTGAAGTCAAGATTCGAAGGATGGTCGAAGCAGATCTGGAGGCAGTGAAGGAAATAGATCGACTGCTGGTTGGCGAGGAGCGCGCTCTTTCGTGGCCGTCAAGCGTTGAAACGGAATGGTTAGCCTATCGTCCAGCACTGAGTTTTGTAGCTGAGGTGGGAGGTAAGATAGTCGGCTTTCTGCTAGGTGACATCAGGAGAGAAAGATACGGGATAGGTATGGGCGGGTGGATAGATATGATCGGCGTTGCCCCTGAGTATCAGCGTAAGGGGATAGGCCGTAGGTTAATGTTGGCATTCTGGGCAGAGTGCCAGCGAAAATACATCAGAACAAATGTCATCGGCAGGGAGGATGATGAAAGACTGATACGCTTTTGTACCTCTATGGGGTTCCGCCGAGGGAAGCTGATCAACATGGAAATGTAATGCTGAGGCAGAGCAAGACTTTTTGTTCTATGCGCGTTTCCTTTGGTTCCTCCAACCGCCAGACTGCCGCTGGCAACATTTTTCATATCACCTCTCTAAACCGGAGGCAACAATCGTCCAGGCCGTGTGGTTTGAGGGAGAAAAAACTCAGCAGCCACACATGCCAGGGGTTATAATACCAAGTGACGGTTTGCGCGTAAGCCAATCATTTCTCTTCCCGAGGGAGACAAAGGACGATGGCCAATTCTCATGGTGATGGGATTGTCGAGCAGACCCACGATGGGGTGGATAGACTCCTCCTGCTTTCGAGCGACAGTTACCGAAAGGCGGGCAGGCTAGTGTTTCCTCCATTCTCACCGACATCGAAACCACACAGGCGCGGTGTGTAAAATAGTGCAGGGAAAAGTATGCTGCCAGACAAAGATAAAATCAAGATTCGAAGGATGGTCGGGGCAGACCTGGACCAAGTGAAGGCTATAGATAGAGCGCTTACCGGTGAAAGGCGAGTCTTATCTTGGCCATTAAGAGTTGAAGCCGAGTGGGCGGTATATCGTCCGGCGTTAAGCTTTGTGGCCGAACTGGGGGACGAGATAGCAGGTTTCTTGTTAGGGGACATAAGAGGTGCGGAATACGGGACAGATATAAGCGGCTGGATAGATATGATGGGGGTGGCACCCCAGTATCAGCATCAAGGAATAGGGCGAAGGCTAGTTGATACATTTCGTGAAGAATGCAAGCGAAACGGTGTCAAAGCAAGAGTTGTTGTTAGAGAGGATGACGAACGCCTAAGAAGATTTTGGACGTCCGTGGGCTTCCAGAGGGGGAAGTTGATTAGCTTCGAAGGGTAAAACTGAGGACATTCATCTTAATGACGGTCGGGGCATTTGGGCTTATCTTTCCTTACTATTGTTAGCTATATCGGCTAACCGGTTTCTAAAGTTCGAAATTATGAGCGCACACAATTGCTTGTAGAATGGTGTAAAAACGTCTCAAATCAACCCTGTGCCGCCCGCGGCGCCTCCTCGCCCGAGGTTTGCTCAGCCCCTGGCAGCTCCTTTATCCGGTCTCCCGCTCGAATTCGTGGAGCACGAAGGCGACCTTCAGCTTCGCGCGAACCCAGACCTCCAGATAGGAGAACTGCTCTCCCTGAGGCAGGCCCCAATTGGGGCTCGTCTCAATGTGCAGGATGCACTGTTGATCCTTCAGCTCTCCAGAGAGCACGTTACCCCTGAATCCGAGCACGCGGGTCATCTCCTCCGTAGCCCGTTTCAGGTCTTCCGGTGAACGGAGCTGTGCGCAGCCCTCCCTTAGAGTTACTCGTATCTTCATGTGATCACCCCCTTCCCCGAACAGGTTCGGTTGCTAGGTCAACGAATTTGCCATGAATACAATCGGCATTGCCGTCCAGAGAAGCCAGGTAGGCTTCCATAACACCAGGAGCATATTTGCACTTCCGGCTCGGCGGCGCTGATACTGAAACGATCTTGCTACACCTGGGGCATATCAATAACCATACGCCATAGAGCTGTACTGGCGCCTGCTCGAGGAGAAGGTGCTTACCCTTCTTGGTCAGAGACAACAGCTTCCGATGATAGGTTTGGCGCGGGTCCTTCTCCAGGAAGTCCATCACCCAGCTCGCCCGGAACATCCACCTGGTATTACTATGCCGTCCACCAGGCACGAGTTCACCCTTCAGCCATCCTCTCTTGATGTATCTCAGCAGATGATAGTCAGCCTTTATGCCCAGCATCTGGGCAACTTGCTGTCTGGTAAACCAGGAGTCTCGTTGCCACTGGTGCTCAACTAATCTCCTATAGTAAGAGTCCGGCATATCTGGAAGATAGGCGAGCCATGGCTGATTCTTCAGCATCTGGGCCAGCGAGTCATCATCGATATTCCACATGAGATTGACGCCACAGTGAGTAGGGGACTTCTTGGCCTTGAGCAGTCCCTTTTTGATCCACCTGACTATGGTGTGCGAATCCGGTATGCCGCAGATCTCAGCGACGGACCTCGAGGTGAGGATGTTGATTTTCCGATTGATCCCTATCCTTTTAGCTTTCAACGCTATGCTGACTCGAGTCCGGTGAAGATGCTTGCATAGCGCTCGATCAGGGAGAATCCCGAAGTTGTCGTGCAGGTACTCAACATCCGCCTCGGTCCAGAAAGGCTCTTTAATCCTCGACTTCTTGAGCCGGTGTGCCTGAGCGGTGATAGCGTAGCGTGGCACTTCCATGCCCCACTTGGCCTTGAAGTGCTCCACAAGGGCGGTTATCTTCTCCGATGAGCCGTCGTAGTCATCGAACATGAGGTAGTCATCAGATCGGAAAGGATATTTCTGTTTACCTCTAGGCATGGTTCCCCTCTACTCGCAGAGATAACACTTTTTGCCATGGTCGGTTCGTATCTTGATGGGCGATCTCATGGGTGGTTCCGCCCTACCTTCAGCGTATTCGATACATTGCCGGATATGCTCGATAGCCTCGGGAGGCTTGCACCAACTGAAGGTAATACTTTCGACCTGGAATTGCTCATCTCCATCCAGGATAACCGCGTACTCCTGGGCGCCATCTGCACAAGTAGCATCATTGAGAAACAGGATCTTGCCCAGACGCCAACCTGTGCAGCATGTCCAGGTGTAATTTGTGAGCTTGTCTGCCAATTCCTCGACGCTGCTCACCTCGGTGACTAAGAATACTCTTTTCTCATGCATCATAGAACTACTGCTCCTTTCAGGACCGGGGAGGGGCTGGGGGTATCCCCCAGCCCTCTCATTACTTAGAGCGTTAAGGACTCAGGCTCTTCCTGCGAGTCCAGCTCCTGCTCGGTGGTCTCGTTCTTATCGTCATCGGTCTCCCTTGGTTCGGTAGTCCCTGCTTCGGCTTGCGCCTTGGCTTCCTCTACCGCCTCAGCTTTAACCTCAGGCGGAGCCTCGTCCGGCCATATCACCTGCATGGGCATCATCCCCACCAGCGGCGAGCGGCTGTGGGTGAAGACTACTGGCGCTGTGCGCGTTGTGCAGGCCATAGTTATCAGGCCTTCCTTCCCGGATGCATACTCCTGGAGGTAGCCCATGTTCAACGCTATCCTGCCGGCACCGTTGAAGGTGTGCACCGGGATAGTGGTTTCAACGTTGCCTTCCTTGGCTTCGCTGGATAGCACCATCTTATCTTCGGTCCACACCATGCGCACGGATGGCTGTTTGTCCTTCGACGGCACCGCGATGCGCCGCAACGCCCTCTCCAGGTCCGCTCCGTAGAGCTGCACCTTCTGGGCTGCGTTGCCCGCTGCCGATGCAATGAACTCCTTGAAGTTGGGCGGTGTGCCCTGGGTAGTTTTAGCCAGCATGGAAACGCTGCCGAACTTCACCAGGATAAGTATCGGGCTTATCTCGATATCCATGTTGCCTTTGTTCACAACCAGTTCGGCAATGCCCCCTACCTTCGACAGGTCATCCGGCATCGGCCTCGGGGCTTTCCGCCATAGATGGGCCAGGGTGTCAACGACCTTTGCCGGCAGCAGGATGGAGCTTATGCCATCTGAAGACGGCCATCCTACCGTTAGGGCCTTGAACGCCATCCTGAAGCCATCCCCCGCGGCAACCTCAAGCGGGTTGCCCAGTAAGAGGATGACGCTGCAGAGCACGGGCCGGCTTTCTTCCTGGGCACAGTAATCCAGCATTGACACTAAGGCAGGCACCAGTATGTCGGCAGATACGGAGTGCCTCATCACGGGCTTTATCTCCGGTATCACGGGATAGTCATCGACGCTCTCTGTAGCGTACGTGGCGCTGCCTTCCGGCCAGGTCAAAGACACGGTATTGCCCTGCATCTCGATCGTCACCTCCTGGTTGCCCGGGACGTATGTTAGGAGCTTGGATACCTGCTTAAAGGGCAGCAAGTACCGGCCTGATGTAGCCTCAGGTAGGTCCACCATAACGGCTATGTCCAGGTCAGTCGCCACAGCTCGCCCGTCCTGCAGCATGACGTTGCGCAGAACAGGCCAGGTGCGCTCTTTGCTCACCTTCGTTCTGCTGCGGCCACGTACCTTAACTGTGGTCTCCACCGTTTCCACCTTCGGCTTGGTGAGCCCCTCCAGTAGCCCCAGGGCATTACGGAGTTTTAGAACTTCTACTTGCATCTTTCTCACCTCCTTTCCCAGGCAGATTTGCTCGGCCGCAGCGACGCCTAAACGCTGCGGCAAGTATTCCAAAGAATATTCCACGCTGAGGCTGATTTACTCGAACCAACGGGGTTGAGATTTGCCGGGTGTTGCTTCCTTGGTCTTTCCGCCGGTGGCGCTACCCGCGGGCAGCGCTGGAGGCGGTGGGGGTTCGATAATAGCGGCTTTGGGGTTCTTGGGGGTTGTGCTCCACTTCACCTCTGCCAACTGCACCAACGCAGGCAGCTCGGCAGCGATGGTGACGAGATCTCCCTCGACAGTGGAGAACACGGGGTCGCACTCTGGGCTCTGAATTCCCACTGTGCCGCGGCCATCTTTAAGCACAATGACCACTTTGATTTCGGACGCCATGGTTCACCTCCTCTCTTTTGCTTCTCTTTCATAAGTCAATCCTTTAACATTTATCCTCAGCATGGCTGCAACGTTTTCAGGTGTAGCGAGTGTGGGATTCAGCGTACCGGTGTCCATATCCAGCGAGAGCTGCATCCAGGGGCACGTGCCATTAAGAATTCTGCGCACCACCTCCAGCACCAGGGCGCCCACGCACTGATTTATGGTGGGGCTTTGCTCGTCCCTCGCTACCGCTTCAGCGCACGCGGGCGCCGGCGGCAGCTCCAGCAAGAGATCCGGATATTGCTCTGTGGGCAGAGGCAGGGCATAGCACACCTCTGATGTTGTTTCGAAGGTCTTCTTGACAAATTCGCCGGGGCAGTTCCCGATCAGCACCTGCCCGAAGTTACGTCCGTTTCCTGCATCTATCCACCAGCCATGGGGGCCATTGTACTGTGCCCGGTATCTCTTCGTTATCTTATCCGCGATATCCCTGCGGGCCAGGCCGTTATCAACACAGCCGACGATGATTTCCGGCTGGGTCTCCAGCATGGATATCGGTTGAGTGAGGTACGCTATGCGGCGATGGTATTTCGTGCATAAGCGCCTGGCCAGGGCCTCGCTTTTCAGCATCCCCAGCTCATTCTTGTAGAAATTCTGCCGCACCAGGTTCTGCTCCTCGACGTGGTCGTGGTCGACCAACAGAATGACAACATCATCCTCAAGTAGCCGGCATAGACCTTCCGCGACAAAACCGCCCGTGCCGCCACAACCCACGACGCAGACCTTGAGGGGCAGGTTAGTGTACTGGGGCAGTAGATGATTATTGAGCTTATACATTGCCGAACACCTCATTCAAGCTCAGCTTATCGTAGTAGCCGTAGACCCCTATGCGCATGTCAATCTCCGGTATCATCTGGTTGAGATTGCCCACCATGGCGTAGATCTGGAGCCCCAGCTCGTCGCGGTTATCTATCCCACTGAAGAAAGAGTGCATCAGGCCGTGGCTGTGCAGCTCCATGACGGTATCGGGCACGCGCTCATACAGGCAGGAAGCGGCATCCCCTACCTGCTTGGGGTAAAGCAGTTGATATCCGTCATGCCACGCTACCGCCAGGTATTGCTCGCGAAGGGCATCATTCATCATGTGCGATATGGCGGCGTGATAGATGGCCCAGGGGATTTTGCCCTGCTTCAACACCACCAGGGACCGCATGGGCTGGAGGCCTCTGACCCGGGCTTCGCCCACGCAGACGGTAGCGTTGATAAAGCGGTTCTCCGCCCTGATGAAGACGCCGTTGGCGCCCACTACATAGTCATAGTACAGGCCAGGCTCACCCACCAGGCCTTTGTCTGTGAAGTACCGGTACCCCACTTCATTCATGCCGTTATTTCCTACTCTTCAGCATCGGCTATCTCCCATTCTTCACGTTGGGGTAGCTCATTCACTAAATCGAAAGTCTGCTCAGCTCCATTTACCTTACGGTTGGAGAAGACATCCCGCAGGGTGCCAATCGGCATGAGGTCATCGAGGGGGTATTTTTTCTTGCCGTCCAGCTCTCTCCACAGCTTCATCATGTCATTGCCGTATTTCTTGGAGCGGCTGGCTCTATCCGTAACGGCCGTGAAAAAGCTGATCATGAAGGACTTGGGGATCTCCTCTATCTTCGCCGGGTACTTGTTGGAGCCTGCGCACGTAGTGCCATCAGCGTAGGTGTTGAAAAATGGCGCATGGTAGACGAGGGCCTTCATGTTGATAGGCCTTCTCTTGGCCGCATACACGCGTGGCGCCTGGCTCGGCCGGCAGATGAAGATGAGTCCCGGCATGGGTACCTGGAACCGCAGCGCAGGCTTAAAGGCGTCCGGCACCAACGCTACGGGCCATATGCGGGCATCTTGCCATAGCGCGACCTGGCCCGGGCCCCAGCACAGCGTGTCGCGCGGCAGCAGCCCCGATATCAGGCTTGTCTCTCCCAACATCGCCAGCGCAACATCACGGGCAGAGACTACGCGCGTGGAGATCACACCGTCGCCGCAAAAGTGCGCCACAACAGTCGTTTCATAAAAGTCTAATCTGACCCTCAGCTGGTCCGGCGCCACCTGTAAAGGCTCTGGCAAGCTCCATTGGAGCGGCTGGGGTTCTTGTGTCAGCGTCATCGACACCTCCAATCATTTTCCCAGGGCAGCCCATCATAATTTCGTCCAGCACGTCCGTATCGACCTGTATGCCGCCCTCTTTCCCTGTGAGAACGGTGCGGTTAACAACCTCTATGGCGTCAGCCCGCAGTTTGGGGCTCGAGCTGGCCTTTAACAGGCGCAGGTGGTTCTCCCCCACCTTCTCAAACGTGAAGCCCATCGGGGCTGTCCAGAGACCTCCGATGCTTAAATTACGCACCAGGCTCACCAGCCAGTCCACGTCTGACCTGCGAGGCTTAAATACCGGCTCGGGCCTGGCTTTAGCAGGCCTGGTGGTGCGCTTCTTCTGCCTTTCCTCCAGGAAGTTCAGCAGCTCGGCGAAATGAGCCGGCATATCCTCCTCGAGCCAGTAGTAGAATGCGCTTACCTTTTCCTCTATGGCCTGCGCCTTGAGCCAACCCTGCCTGATGGCATCGACGTTTTCCCTTGTCCATTCCAAATCAACGCCGCCCTGCATCACCTGCTCTTCGTCATTGTCATGGAAGCAATCTCCACAATCGAAGTTCAGTATGTCGCTAACGTCGCTGAGGGCCTCAAAGCGCGTGCCCTTCACCAAAAGGCGCACATCATCATGGCTAATGCCACCAGGTGGGACCCGGGCGAGATCTTCCCTGCGCACAAGCTTGCTGCAGGCGTCCGCGAGCGCTACCCGCTCTCCCTCTGGTGAGGCGACAGTTCCATACGGGTCAGCCAGCATGTACGCCGCGAGCATTAAGCCTTTGCGGTAATCACCTTCTGCTATCTCATGGTAAGCGTCCCAGTTGATCGATAGCGTCACGATGGGTATTTGGCTACAAAGGTCGTAATATTCGTCGTGCAAGCCATCGATGAAAGCGGGATGCAGGGGAAAGTACCGCGGCTCAAACGCGTTGGCGAACAGCATCATCTTATTCGCTGCGCCCGCCCTGCTTCTCACCTCGGCCTCTATATCGGGAGTGAATTGCGTCACTATGCGCATGAATTCCGCATAGTTTTCGCTGGTCAGCAGTAAGTCCCGGAGGTCGCGGAGAGAGGGCGGGGCAGCACGGCGGATGAGCTTCTGGCTTAAGGTTGCAAGTGCAGAAGTTGCCACAATAACGCTACCGCCTTCTTAGTGTCTTCCGCATATACGTCGGCTGCCTTGGCTGCGTCCTGGATCTCCTTCATGTTTAAACTCATGAGGTCTTCGTCAAGAGTGCCATCCGGCTTTGCGAAGCGCCAGGCCAGCTCGATGAGCTCGATATGGTGCGCCGGCAGCCTCTTTAGGGCTTCGATGTAGTTTCCCATAAATTAGCCTTTATGTTTGGAGTACCGGCACAGGGATACTTACCAGCGTGCCATTCTCGTAGGTATAGTTAACAGGGTCTTCGCTCTCCGTTATCCGCGACTCCACCACGGCGGTCCAGCGGCTGGCCAGGTCACAGGCATACATAACCGCCTCTTTCTTTGTAGCCAGGCGTATGCCATTATCTACCCAGTCCGGGTCTTCAGCGGTTGCGATCTGAACCTTCCAGGAGCCTGAGCCTTTCGTGCCCACCCTACGCACGAACTCGTAGGATGTATCCTCGCCCGTCTTGTGCTCCCGGGTCTCGGCATTGGCCAACTCCGGAAAGAAGCTCTCCATCATGCGCTTGACCTCTTCCACAGAGCGGTTCGGATCAGGGTCGGGGAATGTCCTGCCGTCTACAATGAATTCACGAGCCATGATTCACCTCCTTTCTATTCCATTTCGCTATTTTTTCTCCTGGATATTGGCCTCAAAGTCGGAAATAGCTTTATCAACCGACTCTTTACCAACACTGTCCGGGGTGGATACCTGGTGGCTTTCCTCATCAGGCCCCCATCCAGCCACATCTGAATCCAAGACGTGGACTTCAATGGGGATATCGGAGTGTACAGCTTCTACCAGCCCGCCCCATACGACAATCACAACTCGGGGTGGCATAGTTCACCTCCACATCACTTGATAAATATCTGAGGCAAAGAGTTGCGGTACTTGTCTACTTCCCGGTTCAGATATTCAGTCTGGCGTATATTCCCCTTCTCGCATTGAGTTTTGACCAGCTCCATGCCCCCAAGACGGTCAATTAGCCACTGCCACATATCTATGCGTTCAACTCGAACTAAGGTGCCATGGGCTTTACCGACGAACCACTCTTTAATGCCATCATGTACCCAGCCTATGAACTTAGCTTCATCGGTACCTTCCCCTTGGACTTCGTCTGGCATGACCCTGCGTGTCTGTTCGAAGACGCGCTTGCTCATAGTTAGGGCCTTAAACTCCAGAACCTTATCCTCTTTAATCTCGGCTTCCAACTTTCACCTCCTTTCTGTCATCTGTTCTACAACCCTTAAGGCATCCTCCAGCTTCGCTTCTTCCGGAGGGCACAAAAGGGCATCTTCCAGGGTATCAGCCAGGGCGTCAAAGTCAGCGTCTGTGACAATGCCGCCCTTCAGTTCGGCAAATTTGAGAAGAACGATCTGCACTTCTCGGTCGTTCACTTGGCTTATTCCGCCTGGATTTCAGATGAAGATGGGGATTCGGCGGCCGCGGCATCTTTGAAGCCCTTCAGGAACGTCAACATCTTGTGCCAGTAGGCTTCTACCGAGAGGCAATCGGTGAGAATGTGGATATCGCCGCAATCCACGGTTATGGCTGGGAAGCCACTCCGGTGCTCCCTGGATTTCACAGGGACACCGGTGAGGTGTTTGTTAGTGATCTCCTCATAGACGGTCAGTTTTTCCTCATCGGGCTTGCCCATGATATCCCGCCGCTCGAGACGAAAAGGGTCCTTCTTCCTGGACATAGAATCACCTCCTCCCTTACTTAGATGGGCACTGGAACTTCCCATCCACAAACTTGTGCTCGCCCATCTCTATGCGGCACTTCACGCATGGGAGCTCCAGCATTGCCTCAGCCTGGGCAAACTCCAACTCATCATCTGCTCGCCGGCTGAGATAGAGAATGTTACCCACTGTCCAGCGCGGATGCTTACCTGTTATGTCCGTCGGTGTCATTTTGGGCATGATTTGACCTCCTCCCAGCGGTTATTTCTTAAGAAATATGCGGGTTGACAACCCGCGGAGTCCCAGGTGGAAATATAGGGGGTTGCTATTTTTCCTTGACAACCAGTTCACCCGGGCAGGTGAGGTTAGGGCATGGACAGATACCCTGCGGGTCAACTCCATCGGCCTTGCAGCTCTCCGCCCATCCCTTGCTCATCTTATTCGCATACTCGAAGTCCTTGGGGTCCGAATACTCGACGCCACACACGTTGCACTTGAGCTTCTTCATGGTACCATCACCTCGTGCGCTTAGTTGTATTTGTGTTCCTCAAAGTAAGCCACAAGCCAGGCTATATCAATGAGCATATAGCCTGAGTCGCTGAGGAGCAGATAATATGCAATTAGGATGAGTTCATCCAAGCTAGTCATGCTCACCCCTTTCTAATATTCCTCGGGGAAGAGTGTGGTGGTAGCCGATCTGTCTGCCTCGGTGATAATCCAGATCCGGGGCAAGCCCTTCGTCTCATATGCGGAGAAGATACGGAGGTCGCCTGATTTCAGGGCGAGCTCGTTTTCGGTCTTGTCCTCGGAACTGAGGTTGCCCCAGTCGCCCGAGGCATGGCGATAGAGGCTATCGGTGCAGAATTTAGCGAAGGCTGCATTTGAGGCCACCAGGTCGGCGACTCCCCTGGTCATCACCAGTTGCCCCAAGGGGAATTTTGATTGCGTTCCTGGAGTTTGCACAGTATTACCCCCTTTCTGTGGCACAAAAGTAGCCTTAGTTTTGTGCCGAAAGTTCTCCGGTTATGCTTTGGCTACCGGCTCGGGGAGGTTGTGGTCTGGATGTTCGTGATAATGGGCTCCAGCCATGCCGTCACGGTAAAACTCGGTGCCGCACACCTGGCAGTGCTTCTCAGGGTCCAGTTGGTCGGCTACTGCCTTGAAGGCTATCGCCTTGCCCTTAACTACCAGGTGCTCCCGTTCGGCCTCCTCTTGACTTCGCTGAACGAAGTCACGCAACCACTTCATGTCAATCACCTCCTTTCTTCTCAAGCTAAACCTGCCATTAAAAAGTGTGCTGGTAGCTTACTGAAGGAGCGTGCCCTTTATGCCACCAATGCCCGTTTCTAAGAAGCCCTCTATATACGAGCCGCCCGCAGGCGGGGCAAGTTCCTTTGAACCGCTCCACCGGTGGGCGGTAGCATTGTCGTCTCATAAGCGTTTATCCCAACGCTTTCCTTTCCATCACCTTTCCCTGGCGCCCAGGGCGTAGCGAGCAACACTAAGCCCCGGGTTGCCAGGGGGGAGGCATGGGCGAAGATCATTATGCTGCTTGCTTCTTGGGCGTTAGAGCACCAAGGCAAGCATCAGCCAGTTTGTCGAACCCCACGAGGTCGGCTTTCCTCAGCTCCAGGAGCTCCTTCGCCGATACCGGTTTCTCAGGGGTCGAGAAAAACCGCTGGAGTGCTGCTGGCCTGGATATTTCTGTCATCTGCCTCACCCCCTTCCTGGCCTGATAAAATAAAGAGCCTCTAACACCGATGATGGGGGGCAAGGCTTCGCCCTGCCCCCTCGCTGTGGCGTTAGAGGCTCTCGGAAAGCAAAAAGACTCCCGATAACCGAGAGTCTTTGCTTTCGTTTTAACTCGACTTAACCTTGATGGTTTTATTTAACTGAGATAGTGTGCGATTGCCCTATTGCACGTTAGTTCAACTTCTTTTGCGACTTCCATTGGCAAGCCCTTGCCATAGCGGATATACTTCCGCTTTCGATGTTTTGACACGTTCGCTAAAGGGGCTTTCAAGTCAACGAGCAATCGGGTGTAAGTGCTCGCTATCCGTACTTTAGCGAACGGCTTAAAGGTTAGGCCACTTATCCCCAAACACTCAACATAGTATTGGGGTTGAGACTCTAGGTATATCTCCCTGCCGATTGCCGAGAATTGCCCTCTGAGCTTGCCGACTTCGGGGATAAGGTGCAACATTCGGGAGATAGCTTTACGCTCGTACGCTTTGGCTTGTTTATCCTCTCTTATCCAATCCTCTATAACTTCCGTTAGTTTCAAGTCATAGAGGCGGATTACTTCGGGATTACTTACCCAATGCGGTATTGGTTTGTACTCAACAGTC
>Ga0315291_10005495_pt1 | contig 15882 bp, 13 predicted proteins | sample YL17G12_20_MG_FD_203070 | JGI IMG/M metagenome (GOLD analysis project Ga0315291, IMG submission 203070) | Sediment microbial communities from Yellowstone Lake, YNP, Wyoming, USA - YL17G12_20 | ecosystem: Environmental > Aquatic > Freshwater > Lake > Sediment | place: USA: Wyoming | collected...
TGATGAGGTTTATAGTTTTCCATAATTATTCCTTTTGAATTTTTAAATCTGCCTAAATTTGATACAAAATAATTATTAAATTCAGTATCATTAATATGTATATTTTTCCATACTTCATTTTCTAATGATAATTGTTCATCTAATATCCAATTAAATCCACAAGATGTTTTATAAACTCCTCTTATTACACTACTGATATTTCCTTTGGCATTGTGTTCTAAAGGTGACAATTTATTTTCTACGCACCATTTAGACGCTTCTTGAATAGAATTGTATAATTCTATTTTTTCTCCAGAATTTACATCAACTCTCCAGACTTTTAAATTTTGATTTGTTTTTTGAATTAAAGTTGAAGATTTATGAATATTATTTTCTAATGCTGAACACCATTCTAAATTATTAATATTATTATTTGAACGATTTTTATCTTTATGATTAACTTGTGGTTTATTTTCTGGATTATTTAAAAATGTTAAAGCAACTAATCTATGAACTGAAGAAGTTTTTTTAGTTTTTCCTACATTAGATAATCCAACAGACATATATCCACCATGACAACCAGGTTTTAATATTCTACCAGTGTTTTTATTTCTTACTTTTCCAAATGAACTAACTTCATAGTTTTCATAATTGACTAAGTGTTTCCATACTTCGACGCCCTCCATATATATTAATATCAAATAGTGTTTAAATGGATTTAAAATATGATTTTAGAATATCTAGTTCATAAAAAATTGATTTAAATAATATGTAAAATAGTAATGTAACTTATTATAAATGAATTTAACAAAATTAGAACTTTTATCAAAATGTGAAGAACTTGGAATTACAAAATGTAAATCAAAAAATAAAGGTGAATTAATTAATATGATTAATAGTAAACATAAAATAAAAAAACCAAAAATAGAATTTGATATTGAAAATGATGAAGAACTTATTGTAGAATTCGTTAATAATAATTATACATTAGTTGATTTATTTTGTGGAACGGGAGCGTTTTCATACGCATTTCATAAAACAAATAAAGTAACAACTATATTTGCAAATGATATGTTAGATAGTTCAGCGGAAATATTTAATTTAAATAATAACATAAAATTAACTAAACAAAATTTAATTGACATAAAAGATATTGATATTCCAAAATCAGATATATTAACAGCAGGGTTTCCATGTCAACCATTTAGCATTGCAGGAATGCAAAAAGGGTTTGACGATGAAAGAAGTAATGTATTTTGGAAAATATTATCTATAATTAAAAATAATAATCCCAAAATAGTTATATTAGAAAATGTAAAAAATTTGCAAAGTCATGATAATGGAAAAACATTTAAAATTATTATTGAAAATTTAGAAAATTTAAATTATTATATTAAATACTCAATATTAAATACTAGTAAAATTACTGGTATACCTCAAAATAGAGAAAGAATATATATTTTATGTTTTAAAGATAAATCTATGTATGATAATTTTGATTTTGATTTTCCAGAAATAGAATTAAAACCAGTAATACAATTTCTAGAAAATGATATTCCTGAAAAATATTACTATAATAATTCAACTATAATATATGATGAATTAAAAAAAAATGTTGTAAAACATATATCAACAAATACTATTTATCAATACAGAAGATATTATGTAAGAGAAAATAAGAATAATGTATGTCCTACTCTGACAGCAAATATGGGAGCGGGTGGTCATAATGTCCCGATAATATTAGATGATAAAGGAATTCGTAAACTTACTCCAAGAGAATGTTTTAATTTACAAGGATTTCCAATAAATTATAAATTACCATCAATTTCTACAAATAAATTATATTGTTTAGCAGGAAATGCGGTGTCTATTCCAGTTGTTAGTCTTATAGCAAATCGTTTATTGATTATTTAAAATATATTTTCAAATGTTCCTTCATAAATTTTTTCACAAAAAGTACTTATTTGAGGATATATATTAGACCAACTTATATGAGGTCTTCGTCCTTCATCAAATTGTTGTTTCATAGTTTGAGTTTTGCTAACTTTAATGTTTTTAAATTCATCAGATAAATCATTCAAGTTGACTTTCCATAAAATAATTTCATTATTTAACCATTTTCTTAGATCCAAAAAGTACAATACTCCAAATTTTTTACCAGGACCAAATTGAGATGGTCCATTTGATGTAAATGATTTAACTTCAATTGGTGCATTTTTATCGTATTTATTTGAATATAAATCTCCGGTTAATCCAAATTTTTTATCAACGACTTTACACCATACACAATTTTTATCATTTTCATATTTTCTAATAATAAATTTAGTTATATTTTCTGTAATATCTTCTGGTGTATTTTGATGTCTAATTGGCAACCCATTTTTAATTAGTTCCTCGTCCTTTATATACATATTTTTAAAATTTATAAATCGATCAGTTAAAATTTCTTTGCTATATTTATCAATTAAAATTTCTTTGCTATATTTATCATTTATTATTTTGTTAATTTTGGGGGCTGGTTGAAAATCAAAATATTCTTCTTTCAAACTTTCCAAATTGATTTGTGAAATATCTAATTGTTCTTCCATGTATTATAATAATTTATAAATTGTTTAAATACTTTAAAAAGTAATTCAATTTTTAAACGAGTATCTAAGCATTATATTTATGTAACATTAGTAAAAGGACTTAAAAATAAAAGAATATATTATAATTATGACAGAAACATTATTAAGAGATGAAGATATTATTAAGACAGAAGATGGTTTATTATTTAATCCATACAATCATCTAAATATTGAGATTAAATTGAACGACGTTCAATCTATTCTTACAAAATATGGTATTCCGCCTAAAGTACATAATATGGCATTATATAGAAGAGCATTTGTTCACAGGTCATATACAAAACGCCCAGAATTTGAAAATTGTCAACAAAATATTAAGATTGTTGAAAAACCTCCAAATTGTCTGCCATTAAGTACAAAATCAAATGAACGTTTAGAATTTTTGGGGGATGGTGTATTGGAATGTGTAACAAAATATATGTTATATAGACGATTTCCAAAAAACAATGAAGGATTTATGACAGAAAAAAAAATAGCAATTGTTAAAAATGAAGCAATTGGAAAAATAGCATTAGAAATGGGATTGCATAAATGGTTAATTTTATCACGCAATGCTGAAGAGAAAAAAACAAGAACTAATTTAAAAAAATTAGGATGTTTGTTTGAATCTTTTATTGGAGCATTATTTTTAGATTTTAATAAAATAATAGTAAATGATGATGAAGGTTGGTTTCAAAATATGTTTGTAACAGGTCCTGGATTTCAAATGGCACAAAAATTTATTGAATCGGTATTTGAAACACATATAGATTGGATTGCTCTTATACAAAATGACGACAATTATAAGAATATTTTACAAGTAAAAATTCAAAAAGAATTCAAAGTTACTCCACATTATTTACAAATTATTAATGATCCAGAAGATGGATATAAAATGGGAGTATATTTGTGTTTGGGGCAACCAATTTATAGTGTTAATATTAAAGATGCTATTAATATTAATAGTTTAAATAGTTTTAAAGGCGTGCAAGATTATATAAATGAACATAATGGTAAAATATTTTTATTTTTAGGAGAAGGACAGCATAAAATTAAACGTAAAGCGGAACAAATAGCGTGCAACGAAGCACTTACATTTTTAAATTTAACCACTGAATTGGTTTAAATAAATGCAACTTTTAAAATTGTAAACAGAATTCAAATACTTTTCAATACATAAAATAATAAAAATTTATATATTGAACATATATAAGTAATGAGTAATTTAGAGGCTTTAAAAGAAAGATTGAAACATAAACCAGAAGTTCGTCCTAATGAAGGTGTAAGAGTATTATTAGCACCTCTTTCTTCTGAAGAACAGATTGGAAAAATAGAAAAACAAACAATAATAACAGTAGACAAAGATGATGGCAAAAGGGCCCAAGAAATTTTAGAAAAAATAAAACAAAATAAATTGTCAAATGTTATAAAAAAAATAGCGGAAGAGCCAAAAGTTGAAATACTTTCAAAAGCTCCAGAAAAAGAAAAGGAAAAGGAAAAGGCAAAAAAACCAAAAAAACTTCAAAAAGATACAATTGTTTTAGTTGAAGAACAAGAAAAAAATCCAAGAGATGAACCAAACATGAATGTACAAGAAGAACAAAAAGAAGAACAAGAAGAAGAAATGGTTATAGCCCCAAGAAAAAGAACTACCAAAAAAGTACAAAAAGGAGTAATTGAATTAGGACCAGAACATATGATAAAAATAGGTGATACAAAACTTGAAAAACGTTTACCGCAAATTCCAGTGTTTGATATGAAAGTTTCAAGTTATTATATGAATAATAGAGAAATATTTGTAAATTTTATAAATGATTTATTTAAAGATTATAAGGAGGATTTATTAGATGAAACAAAAGGAATTAGTTGTGAAGATATAGGTAAAGATACAGGTAAAGTATCTTTACTAACACATCAAAAAATTGTAAAAGATTATATGAATTTATATACTCCTTATAGAGGATTGTTATTATATCATGGGTTAGGTTCAGGTAAAACTTGTACTTCTATTGGTATAGCAGAAGGTATGAAAAGTGCAAGAAAAGTAATAATTATGACTCCAGCATCTTTAAGAAGAAACTACATGGAAGAAATAAAAAAATGTGGTGATTTATTATATAGAAAAAATCAATATTGGGAGTGGATTTCTGTTGATTCTAATCCTAGTTTTATTGAACCATTATCGGGAGTATTAGGATTAGCGCAAGAATATATTAAAAGAAATCATGGTGCTTGGTTGGTAAATATTACAAAATTATCAAATTATACAGAATTATCTTCTTCTGATAAAAAGATACTAAATGATCAACTAGATGAAATGATTAATAATAAATATACATTTATAAATTATAATGGGTTAAGACGAGATAGATTTAAACAACTAACAAAAAATTTTGAAGATAATATTTTTGATAATGCAGTTGTTATTATTGATGAAGCGCATAACTTAATAAGTAGAATAGTTAATAAAGTAAATTCAATCTCAAAATTTTCAGAAAAGAAACGTGGTCCTGGAGCATTGTTGCCACAATCATTATCTCTTTTATTATATGAATTTTTACTTAAAGCAGATAATTGTCGCATTGTATTATTAACCGGAACTCCAATTATAAACTATCCAAATGAAATAGGAATTTTATTTAATATTTTAAGAGGATATATAAAAACTTGGAATTTTAGTTTGAATACTGATACAAATAAAAAATTATCAAAAGAAACCTTACAAGAAATTTTTGCTAGAGAAAAGGTAATGGATTATATAGAATATAGTTCTACTTCAAAGACATTAACAGTAACTCGAAATCCATATGGGTTTGAAAACAAAATAACATCATCTGGTTACAAAGGTGTAACAAATGAAAAGAAAGAAAAACGTAATGATAAAGGAGAGATTGAACATGATACAAAAGGTCATGTTCTTTATAATGAAAGAGGGCAAATATCAGATTCTGAATTTGTGCAACGTATTGTAAAACTTTTAAAGAAAAATGATATTAGTACATCATCAAATGGAACTACATATACAGTAAATACAGCATTACCAGATACATTAGAAGAATTTATTAATAATTTTATTAATAAAGATAGTGGTAATGTAACAAATGTTGATAAATTTAAACGCAGAATAATAGGATTAACCTCATATTTTAGATCTGCACAGGAAGAATTATTACCATCATATGATCGTAATTTTGATAGACACGAGGTTTATTGTCCTATGAGTGATTATCAATTTAATATTTATGAAAATTATCGACATGAAGAAAGAAAAGTTGAAAAACCAGATAAAAAATCTGCAGGAACTATTGATTCGGATGGAATATTTAAAGAACCATCATCAACATATCGTATATTTTCACGTTTAGCTTGTAATTTTGTTATGCCAACTCCCCCTGGTCGTCCAAATCCTTCCCAATATAGAATTATAGAAGAGGGTAAAAAATCTGAAAAATTATTTGATTGGATGAAGGAAAAGTATTTTAAAAATAAAGATGAATATGATGAAGATATAAAAGTAAAATTAAATGAATTTTATGAGGCTATTCCAGAAGAACAATTAAAAGATTCGGAAAATCAAAAAATAATAAAACATATATTGGATTTATATTTAACAGAGTATTTTACAAAACATTATCGTAGTTCAATAAAAGAATTGGCTGAAAGTATGGGATTTGGTAGTATTTTTAATAAAAAAAAATTGGATGAACAACCAAAAACAAAAGTTAAAGAAAAAGAAAAGGAAGGAGTAACCGCTACCAAAGCAACTAAAGAAAAAGAAAAGGAGGAAGCGAGAGCAGCAAAAGTTGTCAAAGAAAGAGAAAAGGAAGAGAAAGAACAAGCAAAGAAAACTAAAGAAAGAGAAAAGGAAGAAGCAAAAGCAACTAAAGAAAGAGAAAAAGAAGAGAAAGAACAAGCAAAGAAAACTAAAGAAAGAGAAAAGGAAGAAGCAAAAGCAACTAAAGAAAGAGAAAAGGAAGAGAAAGAACAAGCAAAGAAAACTAAAGAAAGAGAAAAAGAAGAGAAAGCAAAAGAAAAGGAAGCAAAAGCAAAAGAAAAGGAAGAAGCGAAGGCAGAAAAAGAAAGACGAAAAGCAGAAAAATTAGCAAAAGGTGGTGGAGATGATGGAGAAGATGGAGAAGATGAGGATGAAGATGATGGAGATGATGAAGATGATGAAGATAAAGATGATGAAGATAAAGATGATGAAGATGAAGCAAAAGGTGGTGGAGAAGATGACGAAGAAAAAGAAAATCCAGCAGAAAAATTTATTAATGAGAATGATGAAGAAGAAGTAAAATCTATACATTTGGAAAATTATAAAGATGAAGATGCTATATTAAGGGAAACAGAGGAATTAGAAGGTGATGAATTATTAGAAAAAATGGGTAATGTTGAATATAAAGAAGCAATAAAGAACTCTATGCGTTATTTACAAATACATTCTCAGGAATATTTATCCCCAGAAGGATTAAAAACATATAGTCCAAAATATTTAGCAATGCTTGATAATATTGATGACCCAGAACATAAAGGGTTACATTTAATTTATAGTCAATTTAGATCAATGGAAGGCATTGGTATTTTTTGCCTAGTATTAGAAGCAAATGGATTTGCTAAATTTAAAATTAAACGCACAGGAACAAATGGTTGGGAAATTAATATGAGTGAAGAAGATATGGGAAAACCTTGTTATGCTTTATACACAGGAACTGAAGATGCCGAAGAAAGAGAAATAATTCGTAATATTTATAACGGAACGTGGGATTATATTCCAAATAATATTGCTACACAATTAAAATCAAAAAGTAGCAATAATAATTTAGGAGAAATTATTAAAATACTAATGATTACTTCTGCAGGTTCTGAAGGCATTAACTTAAGAAATACTCGTTACGTTCATATTATGGAACCATATTGGCATCCTGTAAGAGTTGAACAAGTTATTGGTCGTGCTAGACGTATTTGTTCACATCAAAGTTTACCAAAAGAGTTACAAACAGTAGAAGTATTTATTTATATAATGACATTTACTGAGGGACAATTGAATAGTGATTTTGCAATTGAATTAAAACTTAAAGATTTGTCTAAAAATGCGCCATATCTTCCACAAACATCGGACCAAAAACTTTATGAAATATCAACTATTAAAGAACAATTGACAACACAATTATTAAGGTCTGTTAAAGAATCGTCAATTGATTGCGCAACACATATTCAATCTAGTACAAAAGAAGGTTTAGTTTGTTTATCATTTGGTCGTCCAACTGCTAGTGAATTTTCATATAATCCACATTATAGTCAAGATGAAAATGATACAGTAGCAAATTTAAATAAAGAAAAAATAGATTGGGATGCAAAACCTTTTACATTTAAACAGACAGGTAAACGTTATATGCTAAGAATGGATACAAAACAAGTATATGATTATGATAGTGTAATACAAGCAAAACAAATTCCTGGTGTTAGACCAATATTAATTGGAAAGTTAGTAAAAAATTCAAGAGGTGAATATGAAATTGTTAAAGAAAAAGTATAAATAAAAATTTTTATAATTCTTTTTTATTATCCTGTATTAAATTTGTTAGTTTATAAACCATTTCATAAAGTTTATCAATTTTGGAGTTCATATCATTTAATTGGTTTATTATTTCTGTCTTTGGTAAAATAGGATCATTTTCTCCCTTTTTATTTATCTGTTTTTCTTCTGGCAATGGCAATGGCAATTATAATGGCAGTGGCAAGGATTGTTGTTCATCATATGAATTATTTAAATTAATTGGTTCTAAAGATGTAGTAGATGCTTGTTTTTTTAGTTTACTAAATACATTAATTGTGGTGTCTTCTTTTTCAAAAGAAACTTTTTTAATTTTATGTTGTTCAAGTTCATTAATTGTTAAAGTAATATTACTATTATTATTATTATTATTATTATTATTTATAGATTTTTTTAAAAAATTTATGTTTTCATTTTTAATAGATGTTTCTTTTGGGGTTAACCATTTTTCTGAGTCAATAATAGTATTATAATTACTATTTTGTAAAAAATCAATTTCTAAATTTCTTTGTTCTAATTTATCTGCAATAAGAGAATCCATGGATTTTATTTTGCCATCAAAATTTGTATTAGAAAAATCTAATTCTTTAGGTTTGTGTGGAGTCATATATGTGTCTAATTCCATTTTTTTTATGTCAACCTCTTTTTCAAATTCAGTTTGGCGTAAAGATTGTATATCTTCTATTTTATATGGTGTCAAATTGTCTTCTATTTCGGGAAAAATAGTTATTTTTTGTATATTTTGTTCTTTTTGTAAATTAGGAAATAGTCTATTAACTGCTAAAACAACCTGAGATAAAAATTGTTTATTTAATTCCATTATATTTAAGTTAGGGTTAGCTCTTGAAGTAAATGGTTTAATATTACTTTCAAAAATAGTTTTAATGTTAGTTATTAGGGTTTTATTAGAAGCATTTATATGTATTTCATCTAATAAAACATCCCATAGTAAATTGAGATTTTGTGCATTTGTAAATTGTAATAAATTACTCATTATATACATAATAATCTAATTTTTATGTATATATTTGACTTATTAGGTTGTATTTGTATAATTTTAAACATTTCCATTTTGATTATAATAAACTTTTCTAAAATTTTCAATATATTCATCTTTTAAAATATTAGTTTTTAAATAATGCCCTGTAATTTTGTCTTCAAGCATATGTATAATGAAAAAGATTGAATAAATTCCACATTCAGTATTTCCATATTGATGCTCAACAGGATAATTTTGGTCAAACTTAAAATTAATTGGTTTTGGAAGTTGTTTGCCTTGTTCAATAACTGTATTAACAAATTTGTTAATTTGAGGAGGAATTTGTTCTCCAGTACTATCAAAAAAGAATATTGTTTTATTTTTAATATTAATAAATAGAGATACCCAATGACTACCTCCTTTATAATGTGGGTCTAAATTAAATATTACCCCTATTTTATTATGTTTTTTTTGTAAGTGTTTGTCTAAATCAAAATGACACAATTCTTCCCATACACATTTTTCATATAATTTATGTGTATCATAATCTATTGGAGATGGTCCTAAAAAATCAAAACATTTATATTTTTTTTCGTATTGATTCATAACCTGAAGTATATCAATACTTGATAACCATTCATTTGGATTTTTTTCCCATTCTTTTGGAGATTCAGGTGCAAAAGCATCTAATAATTCTTGTTCTTGTTTGGAATTTTTAGTCATTTGACGCACCCAGCATGATTCCTTATTACAAATAGTTGTATAATATTCTTTTAATAGCATCCATATTTGTTTTGTATTTTTTGTTTTAATTGGTCTATCTGGGTGACGAGCATTCCACATATTTTTTAACTTATAAAGATCAGAATTAGAGAAACAAGTATAATTTGTATTATTTTTATTTTTGGGACTACAATTTAGTTTTACAAAATGTTTTTTTAAAGTAACATTTTTTCTTTTTCTATTTAATTTTCTTTTAATTGTCTGTTGTTTCATACATTATTATAATATTTTCTTTTTTACATCTCTAAATGCTTGTTAAATGCTTATTAAAAGTTTTTGAATATTATCAAGTCAAATAGAATGATTAGTATATTTATATCATTAGTAATACTAATAGTGATAATATTGCTATAATTAAATAAGTAAATAAAAATTAAAAGAATTACAATAAAAAAATTAATATTTATATCCTAACCACATTGTTCTAAAGAAATTTGGGGTTTCCATATTCTCTTTTATATATCGGTCAATAGAAACTTCTAACTCGCATGTATTTTTTCCCTTCATGCTCTTTTTATCGTTTGTATATGGTAAACTAGTATTATGGTAACTTATATATGATCCAATATTATAACCTTTAATGTCATGATCTTTTTTGTATGATCTGACACCAGTTAATTTAAAAATTGTATTAATTTGTCTAATATTTTTATTTACAAATTTTTCTGATTTATCGGTAATTTCAATAGTATGATCATTATAACAATCATTTATTATTTTCAGAATTCTATCACGTTCTTTTTTATTTCTTTGATCTTTTTTTAAAATATTCTTCATTTCTATTATTCTTTCATCAGTTTCTTCATTTATTTCAATTTTAACGGGAATTCCTATAATAGACCCGTCTTCTTCTCTTTTATCTTTTTTGCCAAACCTTATATTTGTATTTTCTTCATTTTGGACATTATCATTATTTTCTCTTGATTTCAATAATTCAACGTGTAAATCATTTGAAATTTCATTTTGTATAGCATTATCAATATCTTTTTTATATCCTATTATAAATTTTTTGGGTTTTTTAAAATTTGGGTCATCTTCTACAAATTTATCTGTTGTATAGTTTCCTCTACCAAATACTTGAGGACTTTTGGAATTTGAGGTAGAGGAAGAAGGTAACATAGTGCAAGAACGAACATGTCCATATTTATAGTTGACATAAGTAAGACTTTCCCCAGTATGTTCTTCGTTTCCTAAACAAATATATGGTCTATTTCTACTAATATTGTATGTTATTTCCATAAAATGTATTATATCATTTATTTGTTCGTTTCTTTCTTTTTTATTATTATGTGGCATGATATGTTTTTTATAATTTATACAAGTAATTTGCCCATCAAGATTAAACCATATATGTACAGAGTCTAGTTCTTCTTTCTTATTTGTATCTACACCATAAAATCCAATACAAACGGGATTATAACTTTGAGTTAATGCATGATTAATTAACGCAATTGTAAGTATAATTCTGCAAGGAGTATTTATTAAATTTAAAGTAAATTCATCTTCTAAAATTATTTTTTCATTTCCATGTGTAAATTTGTTGTCTAGTAAATTTTTTCCTATAGTTAAAGCTTCCTTTTCATTTTTCAGAAAGTAGCAATGATCAAATTCTATTCGGGTTTTAATTATTTCAGGGTCAGTTATTTTTGGGTAACAAGATTTAAATAACTCCGGAGTGAAACTAATGTCATCCTCATATGCATTATATTCATTATGGTCTTGTAGTTCTTCAAATGGTATTTGAATTGATTCTTTAAATGAAGAATAATTTAGTGAATCTGAATTTAAATTACAAATTTGCGTGTAATCAATAGCGTTTTTTTTTAAAATATCTTTTCTCCATAAATAATTGTTTTCGGTATTTTTATTATAATATTTTGATAAATTTTTGTCATCAGAATTTAAATCTAATAAATTTTCACATGAAGCAGACATTAGAGTAAAATTCACAACAAATTGGCTACTTAAAATCTCTTCAATACATGGCATAAATGTAATTATACCATTTTTGATATTATGAGCTTCATCATAATATAAATCATATTTATTTTTTTTTAATTTGTTATAATTTGAATCAAGAATTTCTATAATATCATTTATTCTAATATAATTACAACAAATCATTATTAATTTAATTTTAGAATCTTTACCAGATAACAAGCGTAATAATTTATCTAAACAACTTACATGTGTTACTTTATCATCCAAATTATTTGGGATACTTGTTAAAAGTACAAATTCTTCTTTTGAATTTTGTAACATGTTTTTTGTTTCTAAATCTTTAATTAATCTTAAAGCCCATTGAGTATTTGCCGCAATCGTATTTTTAGTAGCAGCAATAACAATATTTCCTTCTATTAAACTTTTACACGCATATATATTTACTATTTCTGTTTTTTTTGCCTGTACATGTTTTAAAATTGGTCTATTCTTTTTTTGTATTTCTGATATTATTTTATATTTTTCATCTTCAGATAATAACTTTTCACAAAAATTTATTTTTTCATATATTAACAGTGGTTTATTTTTATTTTTATGATTAAGGAAGCAATATGTTTTCCGTAAAAGTTTTTTTTCATCTTTATTTGAGATGTTAAAGTTATGTATTATTTTATTTTTTTCTTCATTCGCAAAGTCGTTCATTTTTTTTAATAAATCTTCTATAATAATTTTATTATTATCTTCATCTTCTATAACTTCATCGTCATCTGCTATATCAAAGTCAATCTTATTCATTTGAATGTTTATTTAGTATATTTAAATTATTTATATTTAAATTGTTTTAATTATAATATAAATCAATTTTTTTTATACCTTTTACATTTCAAACCCATTTTATAATAAGAAAAACAAAATTAATTCTATAATATTTTCTTTTTTACATCTTTAAATGCTTGTTCGCTAATAGTTACTTCTTTTTTTCTAGGTATAATATGGTTTTGTTTATAGTTTTGTCTAACATTTTGAAACCAATTAAGTGGCAGTTTTTGAATATCGTCAACTCCAATAGAATGAGATGAGTTAGTATATTTATTTGTAACAATTACATTGTTATTGTTATATGTAGATTTTTCTTCACATTTCTTTTCTTCATCTTGTTTTTTTTCTTCATCATCTTCCTCCTCATCATCTTCTTCATCATCTTCCTCCTCATCATCTTCTTCATATCCCTCTTCTTCTTCTTCTTCATATCCCGCTTCTTCTTCTTCTTCATACCCCGATTCCTCTTCCTTAGTGCATTTGGGTTCCTTATCATTGTCTTCTTTTTCAAAATCAATATCATCATGAATTATATCTTCATTCAAACGTTCATTTTCTAGTTGTATTGAATTATCGTGTGCCTTAAAATAATATATAGATTTATCAATAAATGAATCACAAGCAAGTTTAACTTCAAATAAAAGGTCATCTGGAGGTTGACAATCCAATAAATTATTAAAAAGTGCTATAATACGTTTTCTATATTTTTGTATTTCTTTTACTTTGATTTGATCAGAATTGTCTTTTACTTTTTTGTTAAGTTTTTGAAGTTGATTTTTGCTAATTAAAAAATTTAATGTGAGTTGATTAACTAAATCGTCTGACATTGTTTTAATTAAATAAAAACTAATTTACAATTTTACGAATTAGATTTATTTTCTTTTGTTAAATTTCTGGTTTGTTGTCTAGTTGCATTATTAAATAGGGCGTACCCTACTTGAGTTGGATTTGAATTAGGATTAATTGGACAAAATTGTTCAGTTTGAAATAAATCAGGAAAAGGTTGTTGTGGTTTATTATTATTTTGCCAATTAACATTATATAAACTGCTTTTACTAGAAGGTATATAACTTGCTTGAGTACAATTTTGTAATGCAAAACATTGATTTCTTAATTCTGACTCATGATTAATATTTGAGGCATAACCAGACCATGGTCCAGAGTCATTTCCAGGATTATACATTTTTGCAGGATTATATGTAGCTTGTTGAATTAAAGGCGTATCAATTTGTTTTCTAGGGTCGACAATTGGTAATATTGAATATTTAGTCATAACCGGTTTAGCATCTAAATAAGGTTGTAATGGATTAGATGGTATATTTCTTTCATATGACCTTAAATAAACAATTTGTTGTCTTTGAGAAGTAGATTGATCAAGATAGTTATGAATATTCATTTATATATTGATTATATAAATTAATTAATTAATTTGAATAAATTGCATTTATATTCTTTCTAAAATTTTACAATAATCAAGTTGAAATTGACTACTAAATTTACAATAATAAACTATAAATTTTATATCAGGAGAATTGGTTAAATATACAATTTCTCCTTGTTTCATATCAGTTAATTCTTTATTAAATGGCCAAGGAGAAGAATCATCAACATCAACTCTTGAATTATATCTATTTGGGTCATCAAAAAACCACGTAGAAAAATGCCAATAGTTTCCGAGCATATTTCCGTCTTGAATAATGTTATAAGCTGCAATATCTTTGGTATATTTTTTTAGATGATATTTTTTCATATCAACAATCTCATCTTTTCTCCACCACATTGAGTTAAAATCATTAGGATCTAATAAAATCCAAGGTTTCATACAATTATATAATTGTATCTATTATTTTTATATCATATTATAATAATAATGTATACACATAAAGAACTACATACATTTCAATTTAGAGTATTTACATTGGTAATATATGTAACATGGATATTATATATAGTAATTGCGTTAAATTTATCAGTAAGTGCTCCTGAATATTTAAATTATCTTCAATCAGTAATGAAAATATATATAAGTTTGTTTTTAATATATCGCTTTAATCCATTTAGAAGCGTAAAATTTACAGAATTAGATTCAAAAATCGCATTTAGTTCAGGGTTATTGTTATTAGGAACAACAGCAATAGATAAAATACTAACAAATTATATAACAAGTATAAAACAATATGTAAACTGGATTATTTTTTAAGAGTTTTATTTAATTTTCTAAAAACATCGCGCCTTTTTGTTTTGTTAGAAATAGGTTTTATTTTGAAAAATATTTGAAAATGTTGTAATATTTTTTTAGATATTATTTGGTCTATCATTTGCGTGTCTTTTGTTTTGGTTACAAGTATGTGGTGGTATTGTTTCATAAAGTCTAACATACACTTCCTACAATATGTAGGGTCGGTATCCAATATATCGCTATTTAAAAGTCTTGTTATCATTTCATTAAAATCTAAATCATGTGTATAAGGTTTTAGATTTATATAATATACATTTTCATTTGTCATATTAGGATGAAATAAATCATCTAAAAAACATATTTGTGTATTTTTGGGAATTTTAGTGCATTTAATTAAATCTGAATGTGTTTTTGAATGCGATGTTCTACATAATTCAACTCTTTTACCTCTAATTTTAAATGCTGATATTATTTGGTCAAATATTTGGTAGTTTATTTTTTCCTCAAAATATTTTCTTATATAATTAACCCATTCTATTGAACCTTGATTGTTAGTATATATCATTAATTTATTACAATGATTTGTTAGTTTTTTTTGTTTTATATAGTTGAGAATATTTAATATATTTGGACGTAAAAATTCGGGGAATAGATCTAACACTTTATTAAATAAGGTTTGATTTATTGGTAGATTGATTTGTTGTTCTATGATATACGCATTTAATGCGTCCCAAAACATACCTAATTCCATAAAATAACCTAGCGTCTCATCTAAATCAAATACAATAATTTTCATTATTAATATAATATATATTTATAAATATATTGTCAACAAAATAATAATGAAAAAATTGTAGCATCATAATTACAATTATAGAAGCGACCCTTATATATATTAATATATGTTAATATATATAAATAAACTACTTAAAGACAACACTCCATATTATAATATCACCAGTAGAATGGCAACAGAAATGAAAAAACCAGAACCTTTTTATATTGATTCTTCAAAAATAAAAATGTATTATAATCATAC
>Ga0315291_10005498_pt1 | contig 15881 bp, 10 predicted proteins | sample YL17G12_20_MG_FD_203070 | JGI IMG/M metagenome (GOLD analysis project Ga0315291, IMG submission 203070) | Sediment microbial communities from Yellowstone Lake, YNP, Wyoming, USA - YL17G12_20 | ecosystem: Environmental > Aquatic > Freshwater > Lake > Sediment | place: USA: Wyoming | collected...
CTCGCCCCTTCTTTCATCAGCAGGGCAAACCACTCGGCCAGTGTGCGGTGGCCTGCGACCGGGCTGAAGATCGGCAGGTACGTCGGATAGATGAACTCGTAGAACGCGGTGCAATCCACAAGGTCTTTGTGCTCGTCAAGGAAGGTTGCGTAGAACTGAGTCCACACATCGCGCTTGTAGGCGTAGAGCCATGGCGCGCCCGCAGTGGAGGGCGCGTTTCCGGTCTGCTCCTCCTCGTTGTGGCCGTGCACCAGCAGCACCACATTGACCACCGGTTTGTGCAATAGATCTTCATTCGATTCCACCAGCGGGCGCCGGTTGAACGGCGATCCCTTGTCCGGCAGCATGCGGATCAGCGTCGGCTCCAGCGACTTGTTCAGAGTGCCCTTGAACTCCATGGTCGCATACGCGATTGCGGTGGCTCTGGCCGGAGTTGGGGTGGCGGCGGGTTTCTTGTCCTCGTCTCCCGATCCGCAGCCAGCGAGCAGGCCGGACAGGATCAGGCAGCATAGAAGGCGCAGGACAATGGCGCGGCCCGCCGGTCTTGTTACCTCAGAGCTTCTTGGATGCTCGTTCCGCAGATGTCGTGGCATTTTGCCCTCCTGCAATCTGTCGCCTCCAGAATGTCGCAGAATCACCCCCAGGCGGACTTCTGAACTACTTGACTTCCGCAATTGTACCCGCTTTCTGCGTCGGAATCAAGTCCATTCGGCAATCCAGACCTCCGAGGTTTCCGCAGACCTCGGAGGTTTTCTCACATTTCCTCCACCATCCCTCCATCGGTTCTCCACAGGCTTCGGCTAGAATGCAGGTAGTTCTCGATGAGAACGTGGGTGACGAGAGCGCATCATGGCAGAACCAGCAGAGACAACCTCTTACTCCTCCTTCCTCTCCACGGGACGGGGCGGCCGGTTGTAAGGGCACAACCAGTCGCCCCGTTCCTCGTTTAGGCCCGGAAACCCTGTAGGCAACGCTTTGCGGCGACTGCAACTCTGGGGTATGATGATTCAGTGCGCAGCACTTGCCGCCGCGCCTATCGCGATTTTGGCTTGGAGGCCGCATGGTTCAGCGCCGAGCAAAAAGTCATTCCAACACGGGTGTACTCTGGGGCCTGCTTCTGCTCGCGCTCGCGTATGTCATCCTGCTTTACTTCTTCCGTACGCTGACTGCCGATGACATCGCGGATGGCGTCATCGGCGTGCTGCTGGGGCTGTACATCTGCTCGCATCCGGCTGCCAACTCGATAGACCTGCTGTTCTTCCACCGCGATGCGCTGGAGCAGGCCGTGTCCGAGTGGTCGGGCGTCGGATGGCTCGCGCTGAACCTTCTGGTTCTGTTTGCTGGCTGGGTGGTCATCTGGCTCGGCGCGTTGAAGTTTGCGAGCAGAGGCGCGTAGCGAAGGCTCGCCAGCGCGCTGCGCTGGTAACGACCTCCGAGGTTTCCGCGAACCGCGGAGGCCTTTCGTGTCTGCTTGACTGTGTTGGCCTGTCGTGTTATGCTGTCCTCAATCGCGGCATGAGTGAAGTGCGCCCGTGCCGCGCAAGCAGGCGGAGCCCTATCTCGAACGGAATCGGATCACCCTTCAGCCCTTCCGAGCACCAGAGGGAGCGTTGCTTCTCAGCAAGGAGGCCGAGAATGACATCTAGACCGCGCTTCAGAAACTTGGCAGTCCTCACAGTGACACTCTGCTTGTTGGGCATCGGAGCATCATCTGCCCGACCGCCCGACCCCAACCTCACGCCGCCGGTTCCCACCAACGTCAGGGCCAGCGATGGCGTCTACGGACACAAGGTGCGGATCACCTGGAACGCGTCGGCGGGCGCTACCCACTACGTCGTGTTGCGCAGCCCCTGGTCCTGGGGAGGGGCCGTTCTCACCAACAACGTGACCGGCACATCCTATGACGACACCGGAACTGGCACGCTAGATGTCTACTACTACTGGGTCCAGGCGTGCGTGACCGGCGACTGCAGCGACTTGAGCGCGTACGACTCGGGCTTCCGCGGGCTCGCCACGCCCGTCGTGGATGCCAGCGACGGCGACTACTCGGACAGGGTGCTTGTGGATTGGGACGCCGTGCCGGAGGCTGACTCCTACACGGTGTACCGCGGCGTCAGTTCGGCTGGATGGCAAGAGCATTGGACCGACATCACGGAGACCTTCTACATAGACTACACCGCCGTTGCCGGGGTCAGGTACTACTACTGGGTCCGTGCTGTCTCCACCATGGACGAGAGTAACGACGGCCAGGACACGGGCTACCGCACCTTCTCGCCTCCGACAGGCGTTTCGGCCAGCGATGGAATCTACACCGCCCTGGTGAGCGTCACATGGAGCGCAGTCGCGGGCAATCCGAAGTACCAGGTCTGGCGCGACGCCGTGAAGGCGGGAACGACCACGGCCGCCACCTTCTCCGACTATGGCGCTGTCGTGGGCGCACTGCATCAATACGGGGTCAAAGCCTGCAACAGCGATGAATCCATCTGCAGCGCGATGAGCTCCCGGGACGGTGGCAACCGCAGGTTGTATGCGCCCACCCATCTCTCGGCCACCGATGGAACCTACGCCGACAAGGTGCGCTTGACCTGGAACGCATCCGAGGGCGCCGGCGCCTACGAAGTCATGCGGGCCGCCAGCCAGGGAGGCGCGCAGACGGAAATCGGCACGCCCGAAACAACGACGTTTGACGACACGACCGGCGCGGCAGGCGTCACCTACTTCTACTGGGTCAAGGCGTGCAGCTTCATCGGATGTAGCGACCTCAGCGGCTACGACACAGGGTATCGCGCCAACCCGACCCCCACCCGGACGCCCACGCGCACCCGGACAAGGACACCCACTCCGACGGCCACCTACACGCTGCGGCCGACCAACACGCCCGGCCCCAGTCCCACATGGGTTCCGGGCGCCGCGCCGCGCATGTTCCTGCCGATCCTTATGAAGTAGACCTCTCCCCCTGTCCCCCTCTCCGTCGCGGAGAGGGGGTGCCGAAGGCGGGGGTGAGGTTGGGCAGCCGAGAACTGCTACATCGCAGTACATGGTTCTGCCGCTGCCTGCACGTGCATTGGCGGCGCGTCTGTGGAGCGCAGGGTCTTTCTGCCGATTGTGATGAAGTAGGCCTCTCCCCCCGTCCCCCTCTCCGCCACGGAGAGGGGGTGCCGAAGGCGGGGGTGAGGTTGGGCAGCCGAGAACCGCTACACCGCAGTACATGGTTCTGCCGCTGCCTGCACGTGCATCGGCGGCGCGTCTGTGGAGCGTAGGGCCTTCCTCCCGATTGTGATGAAGTAGACCTCCCCCCCGTCCCCCTCTCCGTGGCGGAGAGGGGGTGCCGAAGGCGGGGGTGAGGTTAGGCAGCCGAAAAGACCTCCGAGGTTGCGAAAACCTCGGAGGTCTTGCTGGGCGCTTGACTACGCCGGCGGCTTGCGCTATACTGATATCCAGTTGAGGATGCAATGAGAACTGGTTTTGTGGAGCGTAGAGGACGAATCGAAGACCTAGACAGGTCGTTTGACCTGGAGTTCTGGCAAGCGCAATCGCCGGCGGCCAGATTTCAGGCCACGTGGGAACTCATTCTGCACGCATCCAGGGTGAAGGGGATAGATGTTCGTCAACTCCGACTTCAGCGATCTGTTGAGACTTTTCAACGAAAGGGGAGTCCGGTATCTGGTGATCGGCGGCTACGCCGTCGTCCAATACGCTGAGCCGCGCTTCACCAAAGACCTGGATCTCTGGGTCAGCACGGACACTGTCAACGCGAAGGCTGTCTACAACGCGCTCCGCGAGTTTGGCGCGCCCTTGGCCGGGCTGAGTGAGCATGATTTCGCGCAGGACGGCTACTTCTACCAGATGGGAGTGCCGCCGGTGCGAGTGGATGTCCTGATGGGTATCCCCGGCATGGATTTCGAGGATGCCTGGCAGAGACGAGTGGACTTCGACTTTGACGGGCTCCTCGTGACGTTCATCGCAAGACAGGACCTGATCAAGTCCAAAGTGGCATCTGGGCGACCGCAGGATCTGTTGGATGCTGACCTGCTGTCCCAGCCGGACGGCAAGCCCCCCAAGCAAAGGCGGCCCGGGCGCAAGAGCCGCGTCCCATAGGGTCAGGCACACATCATGACATATCCCCACACCACGTGAACAGATCTCCGAGGTTCTCGGAAACCTCGGGGGTCTTCTTGTTTTGCGCGACGCCCCAATTTGACTCTGACGTTACGTCATAGTGTATACTGTGCTCATGGAGAAACGCGCGAAAGCCTACACCGTGAGCCGTCTGGCGAAAATAGCAGGGGTGAGCGTCCGGACGCTTCACCACTACGACGCCATCGGATTGCTCCATGCATCAGCCCGAACCGAGGCGGGCTACCGGCTCTATGGGGAGCGAGACTTGCTGCGCCTGCAGCAGATCCTGTTCTTCAAGGAACTCGATGTGCCGCTGCGCGAGATTCGAGGCATCCTCGACGCGTCCGGCTTTGACGAGGTCAGGGCGCTGGAGGATCACCGGCGGAGGCTGGAGCAGCGGGCGGAACGGCTGGCGCGCCTCCTGCAAACCATTGACAAGACGATTCGCAGAATCACGGAGGACAACATGGGATTGACAGACGAGGAACTCTACGAAGGCTTTACGAAAGAGCAGCGGGAACGCTATCAGCGCGAGGCCCGCGAATTGTACGACCCTGCGCTCGTGGCGGAGTCGGAGCGGCGCGTCCGCAAGATGACCAAGGAGCAGTGGAACGCGGTGAAACAGGAGGGCGACGAGGTGACGCGCGGGATCGCCGCGCTCGCCGACAAGCCTGCCGGCGATCCGCAGGTGCAGGCGCTCATCGCGCGGCACCACGCGTGGATCGAGCGTTTCTACCCCTGCTCGGCGGAAGTGTACCACGGGCTCGGGCAGGGATACGCGGAGCACCCGGACTTCCGCGCGTTCTACGACAAGTACCGCCCCAACCTCGCCGACTTCATGCGCGAAGCGATGGCCTACTACGCCGACCACACCCTGGCGAAGCGGTAGCCGCAGACGACGAACGACGTGCGACGCACTTCTGAAGTGCGTCGCACATTTTTGGGTATTACATTTCTTCCACGAAAACTCCACCAGTTCTCCACAGCCTTCGGTTAGAATGCAGGTAGTTCTCGTTGAGAACTTGAGCGACGAGAGAGCATCAGAGCAGAACCAGCAGAGACAGCTTCATTCCTCCTTCCTTTCACCTTGGACGGGGCGGCCGGTTGTAGGGGCACAACCAGCCGCCCCGTTCCTCGTTTCGCTTCCTGCCTCGCCGCCGGGGAGAAAGCCGGCGCGGGGAAAGCCGCAGGCTGAGACGCGATTGACTGCAACGGGCACTCTGAGGTACGATGAGCGCTGGGGGTGAGGGCCATCGGGCGTGGGAGCCCGATCTGCTTCCCATATGGCTTGTGGTCGGGGATGCAGGATGGTCGAGCACCGGCTCAGACACAATACAACTGTACTCTGCAGCCTGCTTCTGCTCGCGCTGGTGTATACCGTCCTGCTCTACTTCTTCCGCACGCTGACCGGCGACGACATCGCGGATGGCGTCATCGGCGTGCTGCTGGGGCTGTACGTCTGCTCGCACCCGGCTGCCAATGCAGTGGACCTGCTGTTCTTCCACCGCGACGCGCTGCGTGAGGCGGCATCCGGCTGGTCGGGCATTGGGTGGCTGGGGCTGAACCTGCTCGTCACGCTGGTCGGATGGTTCGCGATCTTCATCGGCGCCCTGCGGTTCACGGGCCGCGAGTAGGGGGCCGAGGGTTAGGTTGCGCAAAACCCTTGACGTCCGCCCGAAAGCATGTTATACTGTCTGTGTACGGATTCACAGAGCTGCTTTGTGGTCTGATAGAGTGACGGCCAGTGGCCGATTTTCTCTGCGTCGCGTCCTCGTCCTGCCTCATTGAACGCCCGGCTCCTGCCGCTCGCCCTTCTGGAACAGCAGGTGTGAGAGATGAACGCAAGGTCTTTCCTGGCTTTGGTCGCCATGCTATGTGTGGCGATTGTTGTCGCGGCGGGCTCGGGGCTGGCCGCGGGACAGGGTTCAGCCGCCGAGCCTCCGGAGGTTCAAGCGGCCTCAACGCTCACGATCTTTTACTCAATAGCCGATGCTTCTATAAGCGATTTGTACCCCAACCTGAACTATGGTTCATTGCACCAGTTGGGGGTTGGGCGGTGGGAATCCAGCGTCTCGGAAGAGGTGACCAGATCGTTGCTGCAATTCAACCTGGGCTCCATCTGCCCGGGCGCTCAGATTGACCAAGCCAAGTTCCAATTGTGGCTCGTCGCCGACACTTACGACCCCGACTCCATCGGCATCACAATGCGGAGAATCGTAGCGCCGTGGTCTGAGAGCACGGTGACATGGAATACGCGGCCTGGCTACTCCGCGCACCACTATGCCACGAGCAATGTGGGGACCATGGCAGGCTACTACACCTGGAATGCCACAGAACTGGTGCGTGACTGGTGCAGCGGCTCCTATGCGAACTACGGCATGATGATGATCAGCACGGACGAGAGCGCGGTGAACAGACGCCTCTTTGAGAGCAGGGAGGCCGCTCACAAACCGAGACTGCAAGTGGAGTACACCTTGCCCACGTCCACGCCGACGCGCACTCCCACGCGGACGCGGACCCCTACGGCCACCCGCACCCGCACACCCAAGCCCACTCTCACACCAACCCGCACGCCGAGGCCCACCAGCACGCCGACGCGGACGCCCACGGCGAGCCGCACGCCTACCCGAACCCCGACGCCGACGGCGACCTACACGCGGCGGCCCACGAATACGCCTGGCCCCTCGCCCACGTGGGCGCCGGTGGAGTTCAGGGTGTTTCTGCCGGTCCTTGTGGAGTGAACGTTAGGCCCGGCCGCTCTGAGGCAGTAAGGGAGGCCAAGGAGCGAGGATATAGAACCGGAGGTATAAGACATGAGCGTGAAGTCTTTCCTGACGTGGGCTGGCATTCTGATTGTGGCCATTGTTCTTGCGGCGGGATCAGGGCTGGCGTGGGGCCGGGATTCCGGCGGGGCGCCGCAGGAGGTGCAAGCGGCCCCAACGGTCACCATCTTCTACCCTGTAGGAGATACCGTCATCGTGGAAGACGGTCCCGATGCCAACTTTGGTCACTACGACAACATTGAAGTCGGCCGCATGATTGATGCAGGACTGTATAGGGCTCTCCTGCAATTCAACCTGGGCTCCATTTGCCCGGGTGCTCAGATTGAGCAAGCGTACTTGCGACTGTTTCGGGGGGGGGGATATCCCGACGTCAACCTCGGCATCACGATGCGGAGAATCGTAGCGCCGTGGTCTGAATACACGGTTACGTGGAACACGCGGCCTGCCTACTCCAACCATCACTATGCCACGACTGTTGTGGGAACCACGCTTACCTACTACACCTGGGATGCCACAGAACTGGTGCGCGACTGGTGCAGCGGCGCGTATGCGAACTACGGCATGATGATGATCAGCACGGACGAGAGCGAGGAGACGCATAAGAGCTTTGACAGCCGGGAGGCGAGCCATAAGCCGCGGCTGGACGTCCAGTACACGCTGCCCACCTCTACGCCGACGCGCACGTTCACGCGGACCCGGACCCCCACGCGCACCCGCACGCCTACCCTGACTCGTACGCCAACACCGACCAGAACTCCGACGCGAACGCCCACCCGAACCAAGACTCCGACGATCACGCCGACGGTGACGGCCACATTCACCCCACGGCCCACCAGGACGCCCGGCCCTTCGCCCACGTGGGAGCCGGTGACATGCAAGGTGTTTCTGCCTATCGTGATGAGGGAGGCTGCGCCCGAAGTGGGGGATGCCCGCACCGCATCCAGCGAGGCCAAAGACCTTCACCCCGTCGCCGACACGAAAATCCGCAGTGAGTCGCCAAACGCCAGTTACGCAACCTCTACAACGCTTGAGGTGGGCGCGGACGCCGACCTGCACGTGCGCCGCTCGTTGCTGCGGTTCGATCTGAGTGAGATTCCGACAGGCGTCCAGATTCTATCGGCTTCCCTCAATCTACGTTGTATAGAAGCTTCCGGCGCAGCCTACAACGGAATCATCATGCGGCGAGTGATCCAACCGTGGGTTGAGATGGTCACCTGGAACAGCCGCCCAGTCACGAGCGAGCCCTCCGATACGACCTATGTGGACAAGTGGCCCAACATGTGGCGTAGTTGGGATGCCACCGAGTTGGTGCGCGGCTGGTATCAGGGGACATACCCGAATTACGGTATGATGCTGCTCAGCAACGATGAAGATGAAGAAAACGAGCGCGTCTTTGACAGCCGCGAGTCGGCCAACGACCCTTACCTGCGCGTCACGTACGCCTATCCCACCCCCACGCGCACGCCCAAGCCCACTTCCACGCCCACCAGAACCCGCAGACCCACCAGTACCCCGACACGGACTCCGACAGTGACCCGCACGCCCACAGTCACCCGCACGGCGACGGCCACGTTCACCCGCCTGCCCACGAACACGCCCGGCCCTTCGCCCACGTGGGAACCAAACGCGGAGCCGAGGGTGTTCTTTCCGGTGATCCTCCGGTGAGGGCCGAAAGACCTCCGAGGTTTGGTGAAAACTTGCAACGCACTTCCGAAGGGCGCTGCAATCCGGAGGCGTCACTCGCCGCTGCGATAGACTTCGCGGATGACCCGAATGAGGTCGGCCACATCAAAGGGTTTTTCCACCACAGGGCGGGCCGTTCTTTGCAGGAAAGCGCGCGTGCGAGGGCTGGCCATGTCGCCTGTCAGGAACACCAGCCGCTCCACCATGTCGGGCCAGCGCTGCTTCATGATGGAGTACACGTCCTCGCCGTCAAGCCCCGGCATCCGCACGTCGCAGAGGATCACGTCGTACCGCTTCCGGCTCATCTTGTCCAGCGCGTCGGCCCCGTCGTGGGACACGTCCACCTGCTGTGCGTGCTCCCGCAGAACTTCTTTCAGCAGGTGCAGACTGCTCTCCTCATCGTCCACAACGAGCATCTGACCGGGCGGGAGTTCGGGCACTTTTTCGGCTGCGGCGCGCGCCTCGGCCTTTCGCACGGTCCGCACGGGCAATTCCACCAGGAACTTCGCCCCGCGTCCGGGCGCGCTCTCGGCCCAGATGTGCCCGTCGTGGTCGCGGACGATCCCGTGGCACACGCTCAGGCCCAGCCCCGTGCCCTTGCCCAGAGATTTGGTCGTGAAGAAGGGGTCAAAAATGCGGGGCAATAATTCGGGCGCGATGCCGGGGCCGTCGTCTGTGAACTCCAGACGCACCCATCCTTCCATGGTCATATCCGGAGCGTTCTGGGCTCCCAGGGTGGAATCGTGGGCGTAGCCTGCGGGGCGCAGGACTTCCGAGGTGTGGATGAGAAGAGTGCCGCCGCCGTGAACCTCGGCCATCGCCTGTTGAGCGTTGTTGATGATGTTCACAAAGACCTGCTGCAACTGGTATGGGTCTGCGGCGGTCTGGGGCAGGCCGGGGTCCAGATCCGTTTCCACCCGCACCCCACTGACCCTCAACTGGTAGCCTATCAGGGTGAGCGTTTCCTCCAGGACGGCGTTGACGCTCAACATCTTCTTTTCCGGTTCCTGGCGGCGGGCGAAGGTCAACAGGTTACGAACAATCTTGGCTGCCCTCTTGGACTCGCTGTGGATGGTTGCGAGATACCCGCTCTGGCGTTCCGGCAGTTCAGTTCGTTGCAGAAGTTGGATGAAACCCAATATGGACGTCAGCGGATTGTTTAGTTCGTGGGCGACGCCTGCCGTCAGCTCTCCCAGCGCCGAGAGTTTCTCTGCCTGCATCAGCCGCGCCTGGGCTTGCTTGATCTGTGTGACATCGCGGGCGTGCTCCACCACAGCCTGTATCTCGCCGCGGGCGTCAAACATAGGGTACACTGACACGCTCACGATGCGCTGCCCTTCCTGATCCATCATTTCTGCGCTGGCGGGGCGGCGGGTCTGGAGCACCTGCTGCAATGGGCAGTCCGCTGGCGGCGTCTCGCAGGCGTGCATAACCTGCCAGCACGGTTGACCCACCAATTCACGGAAGTGCATGCCGGAGTCGCGGGCCGCCGCCTGGTTAACGCGGAGGAGCTTCCCGTCGGGACTGATCAGGAGCACGGCGTCGCCGATGGCGTCAAAGGTAGCCTCCCATTCTTTCTTGCCCTGCTGCACGCGGCCAAAGAGTCGCGCCCCCTCCAGGCTCATCGCCACCTGCGCGGCCATCACCGAGGCTGCTTCAAACTGGTCACCCGTGAATTCCCTGCTTGGCGCATCGGCAAGCAGGCACATCATCCCCAAGATGCGGTTTGCCGCGACAAGAGGGACGGTCAGCGCTTCTCGCGGAGTCTCTTTGTCCTTGTGGATGGCGAGCGGGGCCGACCCGTTGTGCGCCGCGTGCTTGTACGGCGTCAGCGAGGGGTGAGGGTTCGCGGTGACGAGAGTGGCCTGCTTGCTCTCTCGCGCGACCTGAGGCACCCGCGCTTTCATGATTGCGAGTGTCTCAACGGGCGAAAGGCTTGGTTTGCACCTGGCAACCTTGGGCGGCGATTCCCAGCCTGTATCCTCTTCCAGCCAGATGAACGCGCAGGCGGCGCCGGTGGCTTCCATTGCCTGGTGTGCCAGTTCCTCCAGGATAGAATCCTGATCCTGGATGGAAGAGACGGCCAGGCTCAGCCGCAGCAGGCCGCGAAGCCAGGGCACTTGCTGGGACACTGGTTGGTCGTTTTTGCGAGTTTCCGTTTTGGCGGCTTGTTTTCTCATGCCGTGACCCCTTTCTCCTGGATCCCCTGTACATTCTGGGGAGCAAGGAGTCTGCGATGTGGGTGGTTGGGGTGGGGTGTCGGGCAGGCACATTCTAGCGAGGCCTCTCATCCAGCCTCCGGGCAAGTTCGTCTGCGTCTTCCGGTCGTATGTACCACATGAGGCCAAGTTTATAGGCAGGAAGTTTCCCTTCCCGAACGTATCGCCTGACCACTTCGCTGCAACGGTTCAGGCGGCGAGAGGCATCCCGTATGGTCAGCAGTTTGTGCAATGGAAGTTCGCTTGTGATCATCCTAGTCCTCGCAACAACTTCAGCAAGTCCACGCCCACAAGGGGCTAGGCTACGTATTCTAGGGCCTTGTGCCCGTCCGCGCCCGCGAGGGGCTATGCTACCAGAATTCACGACGGTTTCGTTTGCAGTTCGCCCGTCATCCAACCGAGGTCGTGCCTGTGGGATGACTGTCCTCGCGCCGTGACTTCCTGGGCCGAATTGTGGATGAACCCCGGTCCTTCTTGCCTCACCACGCGGGCAAATGCCGCAGCCGCCTTGGGGTCAAATTGAGAACCAGCCGTCCCTTCTACCTCGGCAAGGATCTCCTCAACCACCTTTGCCCGATGGTATGTGCGATCCGATGCCATCGCCTCAACGGCATCGGCCAGCATCAGAATGCGCGATTCCAGAGGGATTTCATCGCCCCTCAGCCCTGCCGGGTAGCCCATCCCGTCCCACCGCTCGTGGTGAGAGCGGACGATGGGCACCAGGCTTTGCAGATTGTGGCAGACCCCCAGGATACCATCGGCAGCAACCGCATGCTGCTTCATGACTTCAAACTCCTCAGCAGTCAGGGCGCCATTCTTGTTCAACACGCCCTCGGGCAGCCCGATCTTACCCACGTCGTGGAGCAGAGCGGCGCGTCGCAGGAGTTCAACTCGCTCCGGCGGGAGATTCAACTCGCGGGCGATGGCCACGGCGTATTCGGCCACCCGCGCCGAGTGGCCGTACACGTATGGGTCGCGCGCGTCAATCGCGTTGGCGAGCATCGTCAGCAATTCGTCGTTGATCATCTGGATTTCTTCATTGGCGTGGGCCAGTTCCTCATTGACTTTCCGCAGCGCGGTCACGTTCTGCACCGTTTGGTCCACGTACTGCTTCTGGGCGTAGCGCATGATCAGGAGCGGGGCCATGAACGCAACGACTCCCCACACGTCAAACGCCTGATAGGCCAGCGCAAAGAACAGCGCCAGAACCCCCATGACCAGATAGTGGGCGACAAGCCACCGGAAGTGTTCCTTCCAGACTCTTACCATTGGCGCGTGCTCAGACAGGCCCATCGCCACAGCCAGAAACAGAGTGCTGAGGAAATAGTTGACAGTGGCTGCCAGCAGCACGGGCACCGAAAGGAGCAGCAGGTTCTCCAAATGCAGCGGCACTCCGAACGCCATGAAGACGAGGGCGGCGACGGTGCTGGAGACCACGTGATTGGCGGCGTTGAAGGCCACCTGGAAGACGCGAGGCCGCCGTCTGATCCAATGGGCGAGGGCGATGACAGGGCCGAGCGTGACGGCCCCGACCGGCCCGAACATGATTGCGGCGGCGAAGATGGCGACGAAACTCACAGAAACCGTGCTGGCCCCGTACAGATCCACCGAGAGCAATTCGGCAGCCGCCGCAAATGCTGCCAGGATGACCAGACCCTCCGCGCCAAACTTGCCTATGGACGGCAAGTAGAGCGTCATCAGCAGCGCCGCCAAGACAAGGAATGCGCCGAGGTACACGCGCATCGGCGCAGAAAACCTGGGCGGGTGCTCTGCTGGAGCAGACACGACTGGAGGCTGCGCAGGCGGGCGGAATACTCCCAACGGAGCACCGGACTCTCTCTGCGCAACAGGAGGCGGGAGCGGCGCGGAGTCGTCTGCGCCCGTGGCAGGCGGTGGAGTCGGAGGCATCTCGTCGTTGCTGCCTGGCACAGACATCCGCACGCGGTTCTTGCCCGCCGCTTTTCCCTGATAGAGCGCAACGTCGGCGGCGTGGATCAACTGTTCCGCCTCGTGTCCATCCGCAGGGAAACTGGCGACTCCGGCGGAGACGGTGATGTACACAGGGTCCTCGCGGCTGGGAATCTGGATGGGAGTGGTCTCAATCGCCTTTCGGATTCGCTCGGCCACCACATACCCCTCGTGGGTCGTGGTTTCTGGCATGAGGATCGCGAACTCCTCGCCGCCGAAGCGGCAAGGCAAGTCGTACTCGCGCACTTGCTCGCGGATGATTCTCGCCACAACGATCAGAACCGCATCGCCCGCCAGGTGTCCGTATGTGTTGTTGACGTGTCGCAGTCCATCTAGGTCGGCCATGATGACCGCCAGGGGACGGGCAAACCTGCGAGCGCGGCGCAGCTCGTCTGCCATCACCTCGCCAAAGTACTTGACGTTGTACAGGCTCGTCTTCGCGTCTACATTTGCCTCTTCCCGCAAGGTGGGGACGCTCAAGGCGCGATGAATCAGCACCAGGGGGGCTGTGCCCAGAACGACGAGCCACGGCTCGACTGACCACAGGAACGCTATGCTCGCTCCCACACATGCCAGCGCCAGGTCGGTCAGCACGTTGCCTGCCTTGAACACCTGAGACTCGCGGAGGCTCACGTTCCGCGCCACAAGGAGCACAATTCCCACCAGAAGGTGATTCAGCAGAATATAGGCAGAGGCTGCCGCCAGCACCGCGAACGCACCGGGCATAGTCAGCAGGTTGTTCGTGCCGCCCATGATGAAGAGCAATATGGCTCTCGCGGCAAAGCCTGCCAGCGCGTGAGAAGCGATGTTGAAAGTCTGGATGTACCAGGGGTACCGAACCTTGATCCATTCGGGGATGTGGGCCAGCGCCACCACCAGCGCAAACGGGCAATAGTCCATCGTGAGGACGGCTGCGAAGAAGAACGCGGGCGTCAGATAGTAGTGCTGGTGCTTTGGAGTCACAACCGTGAAAAACTGGGCGGTCGCAGCGCCAACGACGACAAAGATAAACAGGCCTGCATCGCCCTGCCACGCAAGTGGAGACGGAGCCTTGAGGAAGAACAGTGCCAGGGTGATGCCGATAGCGCCAAGGATGTAGATCCGAGCGATTCGCGGCAGTTTACCCATCTCTTCCCTTCTCCTGAAAAGCAATCCCCGGAGCGCGTTTATAGTAGCATGCGACTACCACAAAGTCAAGAAGGACCCCGCGCGCCGGAAATTTGCAGGCGGGGGCTGGCAAAGTTCAGGTCAGTCCTTGTGCCCGCCTCCCCAGTTGACGGAGCGCAAGGGTGCGCGCCCCCAATTCACCGACCCAGGGGGCCTTCCGCCCCAGTTGACAGAGCGCGTGGGTTTGCGGCCCCAATTCACCGAGGAGCAGTCCACCGAGCCCCAATTGACGCTGCCCCAATTGACGGAGCCCCAGTTCACGCTCCCCCAGTTGACGGAGCCCCAATTGACGCTGCCCCAATTCACTGAGCCCCAGTTCACCGGGTCTGTGCCTGTCCACAGCAGTTGGCTGGCGGGCGTACCGGTGTTGGCCGCGGCGATTCCTTGCATGTGAATGGCCGCGTACACGTTGAGCAGGCCCGCGCCAACGCCGGGCTGGTTGAGCGGCGTCGCCGAAGCCTTCAGCAGGAACTTCACCTGGTCGGGATTCAAGTCGGGGCGAGCCTGGAGCAAGAGCGCCACCGCGCCGCTGGTGACCGCCGCCGACATGGATGTGCCGGACAGGCGGAAGTAGCGGTTGTCCACGCGGTGGTCGGGATGCTCCGTCGCCAATCTTACCCCTGGGTAGGCGAGAAGGCTCACGATGTCCACGCCGGGAGCCACCAGGTCTGGCTTGGAGAACCCTTCGGGCGTGGTGCCATAGCCGGAAAAGCCCGCGAGCGTGTCGTCTGCGGTCGCGGCGGTGCCGTGCTCATCCACCGCCCCCGCAGTGATCAGAAAAGGATCGTTGGCGGGCGGGTAGATTGCGCCTCGGCTGTTGCCGGCGGATACCACAACCACAATGCTGTTGAACCACAGGATTTCCAGCGCGGCATCCAGCGGGCTTTCGTGGTAGGAGAGCAGACTGCTGGAATTCAGCGAAACGTTCACCACACGAGTGTTGTAGAGCGCGCGGGTCTTGTATATCCACTGGAGGCCGGCCACCAAAGTGGATTCGCTGCTGGCGCCCCGATCATCGCAAACTCGCACCGGCAGTATCCTGGCATCCGGCGCGATGCCGGCGTACTTGCCACCGCCGATAAAACCATCACCCGCGACAATGCCCGCCACGTGCGTGCCATGGCCGTATGCATCCACGCGAGCGGGCTGCCCCGTGGCAAGGACGCTGAAACCCCACAACACATCCCCAAGCAGGTCGGGATGGTACTGCACGCCGCTGTCTATCACGGCCACAGTGATTCCCTTGCCCGTCCAGCCTTCGGCCCAGGCCTGGGTGGCCCCGACGGTGACGTTGTAGGTATTGACCAGTTTGGCGGGGTCCAGGATCTTCGCCAGGCCATCTGCGCCAGGATCATTCTGCGCGAAGACAGGACGGTCGTAGGAGACCCAGCGCACGCGGCTGTCGGAGCCGAGACGGGGGAGCGACCGTGCGGGCACGCGCGCGGCAAAAGCCTGGATGAATTCCAGGTCCACGCCAATTTCGCTGCCCAGGCGCTCCGCGAGGGCTTTCACCTGGTCGGTCTGCCCGTGCGTCCGCACGATGACTGGGACGAGGTCGCCGTTGGGTTCGGCGGTGATGGACATCAATTCCATGTCCATTCTGGGCGAGGCGGCTTGCGACGATGAGGGTGGGATGAATGCGGCCAGGATGGCGACACATACGACGAGGATCAGAGCCAGGGGGGAGACACTGCGCTTCCCTGTGATGCTCATTTCAGAACCCTCCTCAGTGCGCCGTAGCCTGCCACGCTATGTGCGCGGCGGGCTGCGACGAAGTCAAACAGAAACCGTTGTGGGTGTATTGCCGCTTAGTATCCCCAGGCAACCGAGCCCCAGTTGACCGATCCCCAGTTCACGGAACCCCAGTTGACGGAGCCCCAGTTGACGGAGCCCCAGTTGACCGAACCCCAGTTGACGCTGCCCCAGTTCACAGAGCTCCAGT
>Ga0315291_10005499_pt1 | contig 15874 bp, 14 predicted proteins | sample YL17G12_20_MG_FD_203070 | JGI IMG/M metagenome (GOLD analysis project Ga0315291, IMG submission 203070) | Sediment microbial communities from Yellowstone Lake, YNP, Wyoming, USA - YL17G12_20 | ecosystem: Environmental > Aquatic > Freshwater > Lake > Sediment | place: USA: Wyoming | collected...
AAAACCGCTCAAAATCGCGTTTCTTCATGTCAATTTTCGGTTAGACTTATATGATTTAACGTATCTGATTACGGTTAGATTTTAGATGATTTAATTCGGACACTTGACAAGCAATACTTTTGACCTTAATATATTAACATTAGAAGGAGGTGATTATAATGGCAAGTGGAAAGAAAACTTTGGCAGACTTAAAAAAAGATCTGAAGGCTGCAAAAAAATCCATTTCTAGTGCTGAGCTGAAACTAAAAAAAACTGAAATGTTAGTCGCCGGAGTAATAGTCCCGAGTGAAGGCAGAGATCCTAATCCTCGTGGTGGTGGATAGAGCTTCCATGCAGTCTAACGGCTTGAGAATAACGCCATAGATTAAAGAACGTGCGATCTTTCCCCGTTCAAAAAAGCCCTCGACCACCTCGAGGGCTTTTTGTTACAAATCGGATGTTGGCCCGTTAGGCGTGATACGTTAATTTGCTTGACCAAGACCTTTAATGGCGATATGATTCACGATGACTGGCAAACTTATCAAATCAAAAGGAGCAGGAAAAAATGTTTGACGAAAGGCCGTATGTTTTAATTGTCGAAGACGAAAAGGATTTGGCGGAAAACATAAAAACGATTATTGAGAGTTCTCATAAATATGCGGGAATTACCGCATATTCCGCGATGGACGCCCTGCATATTCTTGATAAACACAAAACCCTTCTGGGAGGCAACAAAATAAAATGTATTTTGCTGGATATTAAGATGCCCGGCATGGATGGGCTGCAGTTTTTAGAAGAGGTAAGGAAAAAATATAAGGAGGAAATCGGGGTTATAATGGAAACCGCTTATGAAGACGACGATAAGTGGAAAAGGTCTCTTCGGGGCAAAGTGCTTGGATATCTAACCAAGCCCTTTACTTCAGAACAGTTATTGGAAACCGTGGATGATGCTTTTGAAGGCGAAGAGGCCAAAAAAGAAATGAAGATCTTTGCTTATGACCAATATTTTGAGAAATATAAAAAATACAAGAGAGAGGAGTGAATGAAATGGGAATAACCTTGCCGAGCGGCGAACTGCGGATTAATGGGAAAAAAATAAAGGCCGAGAAGACCATCCCGGTAGTCAGCCCGGCAACGGAAGAGATCATAGGGGAGATTTGCGCGGCTTCGGAAAGAGAAGTAACTATGGCGGTAGAAGCGGCTCAAGGAGCTTTTAGAACCTGGAAGGTGATCCCGCTTAAGCACCGGCTTTCATATATAAGAAAGTTCCGCAACCTGGCGATTCAAAAACTGGAAGAGCTAGCCCAAATTGACGCGACAGAAAGCGGCAAGCCTATTTACTATGGCTTGGTAGATGCGGCTCTTGGCTGTGCCCTTACTCCTAAATATTATGAGATGTTTGCTGAAGAATTTTTAAAAGATGAGAAAATTCATCATCCGTTTCCTTTTAATCTGATATCCCAGATGAAAATTAGCTACAGAGTATTCAGTCCCATGGGAGTGATCGGGATTATTTCTCCCTGGAATTCCCCAATTGCCCTAACCATGATACACCTTCTCCCAAGCTTAGTTGCTGGAAATACCGTGGTCTTAAAACCCTCAAGCTATTCTAGTTTTGTCATGCTTAAGGTTTATGAGATATTTGAGGAAGCCGGTCTTCCTCCCGGAGTGCTAAATGTTGTAACCGGCAGAGGCGAAGAGGTAGGCGCATATCTAACCAGAGCAAAAGTGAGAAAAATAGCTTTTACCGGCAGCAGCAAAACCGCCGTAACAATACTGGAAAACTGCGCCAAAAGGCTTACTCCCGCCACTTTAGAGCTGGGTGGGGACGATGCCATGATTGTCTTGAAGGATGCGGACCTGGATTCGGCGGCCAGCGCGGCGGTCTTTGGATCATTTTTCAATTCAGGCCAGATCTGCTTTGCTTCCAAGAGAATTATCGTCGCCAAAGAAATAAAGAAAGATTTTCTTAAGAAGGTTTTAAATCGGGTAAAAAAATTAAAGGTTGGCAATCCTTTAGAAAAAGACACGGAGATCGGCCCGCTGATTTTTAAAAATGAGCTTGACAAAATGGACCGTTTTGTTCAGGATGCTGTATTAAAGGGGGCAAAAGTTGAATGCGGCGGGAAGCGAATTGAAGGAAAGGGGTATTTCTACGAGCCGACGGTATTATCAGGCGTGAATATGTCTATGTCCTTGGCCTATGAAGAACGCTTTGGCCCGATAATGAGTATTTTTGAATTTGAAAGCGAAGAAGAGGCAATTGCCATGGCCAATTTCCCTGAATATGGATTGAGTTCATCTATTTGGAGCAGGAATATAAAAAAAGCCAGAGAAATAGCGCATCGAATGGAAGCCGGGGTAACAAGTGTTAACGATATTTTCTCATTTGCTTTATATGCTCCTTATGGCGGAATTAAAAGAAGCGGCTTCGGCAAAACCTTAGCCAAAGAAGGATTGCTGGATGCAACCTTTCAAAGAACGATAGAGGTATTGGAACGCAAACCACTTTTTGTGAGCCTTGTTTGGTTTCCGTGGACTAAGGTTTCTTTCGAATCCGTTCTCAACCTCATAAAAGTTTTCTTCTCGGATGGGGTAAAAGGCAAGGCCGGAGCGTTGATTAGAGGATTAAAAGCCTTATTCGCCCGCCAAAAAGAGTATAAAGAGTTTATAAAAGAGGAAAAACAGGGAAAGTAATATGAAAAAGATAATTATTGGATTCCTGGTTATTGTTTCTATTTGCGGATTCCTGGTTATTGTTTCTATTCGCGGGTTATTGGAGGGCCAGGGGTGGGCAGAACGATTCAAAATGCCTGATCTGCCTCAAGCGTCAACAACTAAGGTCGTAGCCCTGGACAAGGGATCCGGCGCTTTTTTGTGGCAGTCTATCAGTACTAATGAAGTTGGGAATGAGGGCGGAAAAGTATTTATACGAGTTACTCAGAATGGCAGCGGCAGATACGGCGGCTCAAAAGAGCCAATTGACTGGAAAATCGTTGGTTATTATTATGCTGATCCCTATATACGTCCCTATTATTCAAAAAAAGAAATCTACTCTAAATCCGGGAAACTATTAAAGGCTGATACCTTTAACTACCAATACGCGGATAAAAAAATTTATTTTACGCGTGAAAACAAGATCAACAACAAAACCGCCCAACAAACATTTAAATTTGAAGATGATATGATCGATAAATATATTCTTGGCACTGCTATCTTATCTTATCCATTTGATAAAAAGAGGGATTTTAATTTCCACTACCTATCGGATGAGCCAAAGGTCTATTCCCTAACCCTTCACTATCGGGGAAAAGAGGTCGTAACCGTTCCGGCTGGAACTTTTGAATGTCATAAACTCGAAATGACGGTTGATTTGGGACTTTTGGGCATAGTGGGCGCTTTTATTCCAAAAACGTATTTCTGGTATTCATCTGGAGGATCAATTGAATGTGGAGAACCGATTGAATGGGTGAAATACGAAGGACTTGAAAGCGGCTTAGGAACTCCTTATATTGTCATGACCCTGCCTGAAAAACCAATAAGAATAAATAAAACAGAAAACCCCACCCGGGAATCCCCCAAAAAATAATCAGCGCTTTCTGTTTGCCGCTTCCTTATATATCTCAACAATCCTGTCGCCGATCACATTCCAGTTATACTTCTGCTCCACCAGCTCCCTTCCCTTCCGCCCCATGGCCTTGGCTTTTTCAGGATCGGCTAAAAGTGAATTGACCGCATCGGCTATGGCGTCCGGATTTTGCTTGGGCACTAAAAGACCCGATTTCCCTGGTTCCATGACTGCATTTGGGCCGGGAATGTCCGAAGCCACAACCGCAGTGTAATTGGCCATAGCTTCAAGCTGAACGATGCCAAAAGCCTCAAGCCGATTGATAGATGGGAACACGTAGATAAGAGAAGTATAATAAAGCTCAATCAGCCGTTCGAAGGTGGCTGTCCCCAAAAATGTTATGGATTTCCCGATGTCTTCCTGGGTCACCAGATCTAATATATGAGCTTTTTCCTCCCCATCCCCGCAAATGATAAGCTTTGTGTCCGGGAATTTGGCTAATATCTTAGGCATGGCTTTAACAAGGTAATCACAGCCCTTGTTTCCCGCGAGTCTGCCCAAAAACAAAAGCTGTCTTGGATTTTTCTTGTCCGGCGTCAGGTTTAATTTCTTTTGTATCTCGTCGATCTTGTCATAAAATATGCCGATTGGCGCCACATGATGGGGAAAATGCTTCATAACGGGAGAGGTTGAAGCATAAGTTTCAGTTGTAGTGATAATTGCGTCCGCTTTTGGAAGCAGCTGTTTTGCATAAACATTTGAACTGCCCTCAAATGGGGGAACCGCCCATCTTGGCACCGGAACACCAAAGTATTTCTCGGAAACGGTGACATCGCAGTGATAAGTTACAATTAAAGGTTGTTTAATCTTACCCGCTACGGACCGCAGGAAACTGAAAGCCGGCACATGGCAGTGGACAATATCATAGCCCTCAAGCATTTTGAGGTTAAACTGGGTGGAAACCGGCAGATAATAGAACATATCTATAGCATCGAGGCGGATCACTTTAATACCCTCGGGAAGGACTTCTTCTCGTGGAGCATTTTTTGCCCGCGGCAGGTTATTGGTTATGACTGTAACTTCATGCCCTTTTTTAACCAGAATGGCGGACAGATCGCGGACATATTTTTCGGTTCCGCCGGTGTGAGGATAAAAATAGGGGGAAAGCATGACTATTTTCATCTTTGTACCTCCTTATATTTTGACCATTCGTGCAAGAGTCGGTATTTATCAAACCCCATTGAAAAAGATGGTAGCATATAAGGCCAGCGCGTGCAACCAATACATATATGTTCCCTGCCCTGTTTGCCTCCCCAATTATAAAAACAGGGAGCAACCTTATTTCCATCCGGTAAATAAGTAATTGTTGTTTCACTTGCGCGGCAGCGCGGCCAGGCAACATTATTGCCTCCATTTCTTATAAAGTCCAAAACTGCAAGATCAATCCTAACATTTGGACGCTTAGAAAAGTATTTTATATAATCAAGAGATAATTTTTCAAAGCCATGCAGGCCCTGGAAGTCATAAACCGGATTGATCTGGACCTCAACCTTCAGCTTTTCCGCAATTTCAATCATCTCGGGCAAAAAGCGGAGGCTGTCGCGCGTGACCGTATAAAGAATGATCGGCTTTTCGTTAAGCTCTTTGGCATAATTTATGCTTCTTAATACGGCATTGAAACATTCTGTCCCGCGGCTGCGGTCATGTTCATCCTGGATAGGATAATCGAGCGAAAAGAATATTTGATCCACCTTTCCTTTCAATTCCTTCGCACGATCAGAGTATAAGATTCCATTGGTATATAAAGATATATTAAACCCTTCTTCCCTCGCGCGGCTTAAAAAAACAGGAAGGTTTTCATATAAAAGCGGCTCTCCTCCAGTCACTTCAAGCGTCACAACCCCTAATGCTTTGGCGCTTTTTAAATTATCAAAGTGTTTTTCTAAAGGCGCCTCCTCGATATTCTGAAGATTTTTATCATTCCAAATCTGGCAAAACTCGCAGGTGGCGTTGCATTGCAAGCTTATGTAGTAAAGGCAGGTTTTGGGGGTCATAGAGCTACACCGTCCTGAATTTCGGCAAAAAGATACCCGCCACCCCGGTCAAAAGCACCACCCATCCCAGTGCGGCAATGGCAAAGAGGATCCCCCACATGTCGGCGATAAAGCCAAACAGGACCACGGGGAAAACAAAAGCGGAATTTATGATCATGTTCTGAAGCCCAAAGACCCGGCCTCTTATCTGGCGCGGTATCTTCGACTGCAAAATTGTCTGAATGGAAGAGGTTATATAAATATTACCCAGCCCCAAAAGCATGATCAAAAATAATACCAGACGGATTTCGGAAGTATTGGACATCCATAAAAGCACCCCGCCGGACAACAAAAAACTTATGACCACGATTGTTCCTAATCTAAGATAGTGACGAAGCCTTTCCAGCGTGGCCATCCCGATGAGCATCCCCACCCCTACCGCAATGATCAGGTAACCGAAATTCCTCTCGCCGATCATCAATATATTGCTGGCATAGGATATGGCAAGCAGGGAAATCGTGGCGATCGCTGAAGTCGCGACAAAAAGTTGCAGCAGTCCATAACGGACAACCTGATTTCTCCGTATGAATTCAACTCCCACCCCAAGATCTCCCAGAGGATGGCTTTTTTTGCCCCTAATTGCCTCCCTGAATCTAATCGGCACCAAAAGTATAGCGGCAGACGAAATAAAATAAAATACCGCAGCCGCGACAAACGTCCCTTTTTCTTCAAGCAGGCCGACCAGCGGCGCACCCAATCCGAAGCCAACAACTGATGACGCCATCCAGGTTATCATAAAAAGCGAATTGGCTACGATAAGATTATGCTTTTCAACAAGCTCCGGGATCGATGAGGTTTCAGCCGGAGCAAAAAATTGCGCCGCGGTGTAGATAAGCAAACTTATCAAAAAGATCAGCCCTACCGATTTGGAAATTAAAGGAATAATAAGAAGTATCAGAAGGCCGCGCAAAACATCGGAGACGACCATGATCCATTTGCGGTCCAGCTTATCCACAAGCACTCCTGCCCAGGGAGCAACCAGAACCGAGGGGATGCCAAAAGCCAAAAGCGGCAAGGCCACGCCAAGATTTGAATGCGTCAATTGATAGACAATGATCATGAGGACATAGACAAAAACACGGTCCGCCAATTGGGATGTGAGCTGGCCGAGCCAGAGAAATAAGAACCCAAAATTGGACAGGACGGAGATAAATCCGTAAACTTTTGGTTTTTTTATGTCTTCCATGCTCTCACATCCACATTAAGGTGTTCGCCGATCAAAATATCGGGATGCATATTCCCGCGGTATAGCCCCTCAACCTTTAAAAAATTGACTTCAAAAAACTTCTCCACCTTTTCAAATTCCATCCCTTCTTTCATCTTCTTTAAGGAATACGCCAGCAATTTGAAAAGATTGGCATTTTTCTGGCCCTCCACCGTGGCCGCATCAATCACCCTTATAAAATAAAGCCCCATCCTGATGGTGTCTTCACTCTCCCTCAACTTTTGAAAGGACTCGATGGTCTCGCACTGGCTCAAAATGTCGAGGTTGCGCCCCTCAGCGATCAAAAGCTCCAGAAGCGAAAAAGTCTCTATCCTTCCCCCAAATTTTGAGGTCGGCCGCTTTGCTCCTTTGGCAATCACCCTGATTTTACCATAATCACTGGTAAAAATTGAGACCAGCTTGCCGGTCTCGTCAAACGGCCGGCTGTTAAGCACTATTCCTTTTGTTTTGTATAAAGCCATATTTTGAATTTTGATCCTTTTCCCTCTTCGCTTTCAACCTCAATTTCTCCGCTGTGCTCCTTGATGATCCGATAAGTTATCGCCAACCCCAATCCCGCCCCGCTTTCTTTGGTCGTAAAAAACGGGTCAAAAACCCTTTTTATATTCTCCTGCGGTATGCCAACGCCGGTATCCGATATCTCGATTGTCATTCCTGCCTTATGCTTCAGGCCTGAAACTTTCAACTCCCCGCCCTCGGACATGGCGTCTATCGCGTTTAGGACCAGGTTCATGAAGGCCTGCATCAGCTGTTCGGCATCGCCTTCAAGATTTAAATCTTCCGAAACCATAGACGCAACCTTAATATTCTTTTTCCTGCACTGTCCTTCAACCAATTTCAAAAGGTCGTCAATGATCTTATTCAAATTGACATTCGACACCGCGAATTTTTGCGGTTTGCCTATTTTAAGAAGCGTATCTATTATCGAATTTATGCGATTAAGCTGGCGCGGGACAATATCAGCGTATTTATCTATAAATTCCTGATCACCCAGATTTTCCGGCAGGATCTGGGTCATTCCTTTTATCGAGGCCAGCGGATTTTTGATCTCATGCGCCAGGCAGGCCGCCATCGTGCCCAAAGCCGCGAGTTTCTCGGACTGCAGCAAGCCGCGGTAGAGCTTAAGGTTTTCATCCGAAAGATCGCTGATTGTTTTTTGGTAATAATAACTTCCCCTGAAAAACAGGCGGTCAACCACATCCTGCACGCGCTTATGAAGAGGTTCAAAAATCATCACCGCGCCAAAAACCATGATTACCGTAGTCAAAAAAGTATTCCAGCCGGTAAGCGACTGAAAGATTTCTTTAAATGAAAAAACCAGGAGGGCGTAAACTCCTGTAAAAAACAGAGTCAGGATCGAATAGGTAAGCCCTCCCCGAAGGATGATGCGGATATCCAAAAGCTGATGCCTGGCTATAGCATAAACAACAATAAGAATATAAAGCGGCACAAAATAATGCGCCAGAGGAGGGAAATTAATATTGAAGACCGGAAAGAATGCGGTTGCTCCGCCGCCAAAACCTATAATTGAAGCCAATATTATATAAAGAATTTGATTCCGGCGTACGCCGAAAGATTCTCTGGCCGCCGCGATCAACTTGAAAAAACCTATGCTGATGCATCCTAAAAAGTAAAAAGGGAAAAGATAATAAGCTGGTCCTGGAATTGGATAAAACCGGAAATTCAATCTGGGCGCCACATCCGCCACAAAAAGCGGCGTAATATCAAAAAACAATAAAATGGAACAGAATAAAAAACAGGCTGATATCAGGCGTTTATTTTGTTCAAGTCCATTTAAAAAAGCCAGAACAAATGTCATATAGAGAACAGGGATCAGGATCGCGCCGCCTAGATTGAACCGCGTCCAGAAAATAACTCCCGTCTTATCCGGGATCATCTCCCCTGCCGCCTGCCCCAGACACCAAACCGCCACAGCTATTGTATATAAAACCAGGGTTATATTGGCCGGTTTATCCCTCCCTTGCAGGTAGACGAATATTCCGAGCATAATGCTTGCGATGCCGGTCGCGATTAAAGAAAAAGCGTAAAAGGACATTACGGTAAATTTTACCATATTTAAGTAAGCGAGAATACGCATTCTCGCTTACTTGCAGAAAATGGTATAATATTTGGTTGCAGGTGAGAATAAGCAGGTGAGAATACGTATTCTCGCCTGCTTACAAACATGAACAATACAAACATTTTAATCATCGACGACGAATCCGACATGCGGGAGACTTTAAAATCGATCCTAAAAAAGAATTATTCGCCTTTTACCGCGTCATCTGGAGCGGAGGGGTTAAAAGAGGTCAAAAAAGGAAACTATAAGCTTGTACTTTTAGATCTGAGAATGCCTGAGATGGATGGAATCGAGGCCTTAAAAAAGATCAAAGAATTAGATAATTCCATACCGGTAATTATGGTTACCGCCAGCAAGGATATAAAATCCGCTGTGGAAGCGATGAAGCTGGGCGCGGAAGATTATGTCGGCAAACCATTTGAGGTTGAAGAGCTTCTGGCGGTGATTGAAAAAGCGGCAGAAAAAAATAAACTTGAGCGTGAAAACCAGGCTTTGCGGGAGATCCTGGCTGATTCGGACCGTTACTGTGACCTGATCGGCAGAACTGAAAAGATAAAAAAGATCATCGGGCTGATCGACAGCATTGCGCCGACAGACAGCACGGTTCTGATCCTGGGTGAATCGGGCACCGGCAAAGAGATCGCGGCCAAGACCATCCATAAAATGAGCAACAGACGCAATAAGCCGTATATCGCGATAAACTGCGCGGCCATACCGGAAAACCTGCTTGAATCTGAACTTTTTGGGCATGAACGCGGCGCTTTTACCGGCGCGATGGACCGCAGGATCGGCAAATTTGAGCTGGCGGACCAGGGAACAATATTTCTCGATGAGATCGGCTGCATGAGCATAGCTATGCAAGCCAAATTATTAAGAGTTTTAGAAGATAATTTGATTGAGCGTGTTGGAGGCTCATCTCCCGTCCAGGTTGACATAAGAGTAATTTCCGCCACCAATATCGATTTTGGCAAACACATAAAAGAGGGGAAATTCAGGGAAGATCTGTATTATAGATTAAACGTTATCCCCATTGAGATGCCTCCATTAAGGGAAAGAAAAGAAGATATCCCGCTTTTCATTTCCTATTTTCTCAATAAATTCAACAAGGAGCTCAACAAGAAATTAAAAGGGTTAAATCCAAAAGCGCAAACTATTCTTTTATCTTATGATTTCCCTGGCAACGTCCGCGAGTTAAAAAACATAATCGAGCGCGCGGCGGTGCTGGCAAAGGGGAATCAGATCACAGAAGAGAATCTTTTTGGCTTAAATGCTAACCAAACAGAATTGCCTGTTTATAATAAAACATTAAAGGAAGCCTGCGAGGAATTTGAAAGAAGCTATATAACAGGTATCCTAAGACAAACAAACGGCAATCAATCCAAGGCCTCCCAGATCTTAAACATCGCCCGCTCGACCCTTGCCTATAAGCTGGAAATGCTTGGCATTCCAATTTAAAACAAAAGCTTCGCTTTGATCGCCGGCATCTTTTTTTGGGCGGCCTCTTCTCCCGCTTTGATCAGCCGCGCCTGCTCATCAATATCAAAATGCCAGATATCTTCGGGGATATCCGGTTCAATAACAATATCCGCCGATTTCCGGCTTTCCTCGGAAGATTTTTTTACTATGATGTCATAAGACCGGCCAAGGATCTGGAATTGATTTTCCGGAATTTTTTTCATCGGTTTGCCCGGCACCACGTCAACTGCTATTACAAAATCCGCCCCCATCCCTCGAACAACAGATACGGGCAAATTATTAACCAGACCGCCATCGACCAGCAGACTTTTATCCGATTCGACTGCAGAAAATATTCCCGGGAAAGCGGCAGAGGTTGCCGCCGCCCATGCCGCCTTGCCTTCAGATAAAATAACCTCTTTGCCCGACCTTAAATCAGTCGCCACAGCGGCAAAAGGAATATTAAGGTCAGAGATGTCTTTGTTGCCAATATTTTGAATCAAGAATTTTTCGATCTCCTCGGTTGAAAGGATGCCGCTTAAGCGTGGAGGAAACCTCAAGAACCTGAACCAGCCGATTTTCTTCGCGTTTATCTCCATTATATCAGGGTCCATTCCCGCCGCGTAAATCACGCCAACTATCGCCCCGGAACTTGCCCCGGCGATAAAATGTACCGGTATTTTATTTCTTTTTAGGACTTTTAAAACGCCGATATGCGCCAGCCCTCTGGCCGCCCCGCCCGATAAAGCCAATCCTACTTTCTTTTTTAAAAATAGAGAAAGAAATGAGTCAAAAAAGGACACGCCTATATTCTCACAACTGTGGCGGCAGAGATACCTTCGATCTTTACAAGCTCGGCAAGCAAATTATCGGGCACATCACTGTCTACGTTTAAGACCATGACCACCGCCTCACCAATTTTTATGCGGCCGACATCCATGGAAGCAATGTTGATCTTTTTCTGGCCTAAAAATGTACCCACTTTGCCGATCATGCCAGGCTTATCAATATTATTGATAATCAGCATGTATCCCTGCGGTACGGCATCTATCCGGTAGCCATCGATTGAGACCAATCGGTCCCCAAGTTTTTCAAATATTGTGCCGCCGACCTCGTGCTCGCCTTTTTCGGATTTTACTTTAACCGAGATGAGAGAAGCAAAATCTTTGGCTTCCTCATTTTTAACTTCTACGATATCTATCCCGCGCTCCTTGGCAATTAAAGGAGCATTTACAAAGTTGACTTTCACGTCCATTATCGGCTCAAGCAAGCCTTTCAAAACAACCGTGGTCAAGGGAGCGACATTAAACTCGGCAACCTCCCCGGAATATTCAACGGCAACTTTGGCAACCGCGCCTTTAACTATTTGAGATGCAAACTTGCCAAGCTTTTCTGCGATGCTCATGTAGGGACGGACAGGGGCAATAAGCTCCGGCCTCATGCTGGGGATATTGACCGCCGACCGCGCCGCGCCTCCTTTTAAAACTTCGATTATCTGTTCAACCACGTCAATCGCCACGTTGACCTGCGCTTCAACAGTTGAAGCGCCAATGTGCGGGGTAACCACTATATTATCAAGTTCAAACAATGGCGAACTTTCACAGGGCTCCTTTTCAAAAACATCCAGCGCCGCTGCCGCAACCTGCCCGCTCTTTAGGGCGTCATATAATGCCTTTTCATCCACGATCCCACCCCTCGCCACATTCACAATCCGGACGCCCTTTTTCATTTTTGCGATTGTTTGAGCATTGACCATATTCATGGTTTCTTTCGTTTTGGGAACATGGAAAGTTATAAAATCCGAAGTTTTAAATAGTGTTTCAATGTCCGAAAGCTTTACCCCAAGACCCTTAGCATAATCATCCGTAACAAAAGGATCATAGCCGATGACATTCATTCCCATGCCCAGCGCATAAGATGCAACCCGGCGCCCGATCTTTCCCAATCCCACCACTCCCAAAGTCTTATCATCGACCTCCACTCCCTTAAATGATTTTTTATCCCAGACCCCGCCCTTTAATTTAGAATGCGCCTGAGGGATCTGCCGCGCCATGGATAATAGCATGGCCCAGGTATGCTCGGCCGCCGCCACAGTGTTCCCTTCCGGCGAATTGACCACGATCACCCCATTTTTAGAAGCGGTTGGAAGGTCAACATTGTCCACCCCCACGCCGGCACGGCCGATTATCTTTAAATTTTTTCCCGCCTCTATTATTTTGGGCGTCACCTTGGTTTCAGAACGCACAATGAGCGCGTCATATTCCGGGATGATTTTTATTAATTCATCCTCAGGAAGGCCGGTTTTCATGTCGGCCTCGATGCCTGCGTCGCGCAGCATTTTCAACCCCACCTCGGCAATCTTATCGGAAGCTAGAACTTTCATATCTTTTTTCTCCTTTTCCGCCGGAGGCGGATCCGCCTTCGGCGGACCATTTATTTTAATTAATCCAGCCTTTAATCCAGATCAGGCTTTTAAGATATTCGGGAGTTACCGGAAAACCGTACAAAAGCGGCGAGAAATACAAAAACAATGCCGCGACCAGGATAAGATATATTATAGCAAAATATTTTCTTTTTCTGTTGTTTAACATATTGTCAAGCAGATACGCGAGACCGGAAAGATAAAACGGCACAGCGGGAAGAAAATAGTAGAAAAATAGTCCTCTGGTCGGCGCCTGATAAATTTTGCCCAGATATTCATAAATAAGATACGGCAAATACGCCCCAAAAAATCCGATCAATATAAAAAGAAGCGAATGGTTCCTTTTTTTCAGCAACTCATAAATCAGATACAATATTACAGGAATTATCAGCCAGTAAACCGCCGGATTGCCAAACGCGATTATAAAACTTGTCAGGTTTTCGCCCATCCGGGAACCAAAAAGCGGCGTTGACCGCAAAAGCAGAGGCCAGCTCCAGGCAGAAGCATTAAAAAGATGGCGGTAAGAAAACATTTGATGGTATTCAAAATTCCTCACCTCAAACTGGAACCAGGATAAGGGGTTCATCCCGCTTGAAAGGTTCAAGATCAAAGTGACAACGACGAATAAAAGCAGGGGGAAAAGGACAAGTCTGATCAAACCCCTGGATATTTTCTTTGGATCTTTGCTGATCGCAAGATGGATGAGAAAACCCGATATAATGGCAAGAAGGGCAACCCATTTGGTAGCCATTGCCAAACCGAAAAATGTCCCGGCCAAAAGCAATCCTTCGGATTTCTCATGCTTTAAGCTGCGCGCCAGAAAGCAAAAACCCCACATTAAAAAGCCAAAAAGGTAAATCTCGATCATGGCAATTCTGGATAAAACGAGGTGGAGAAAGTCTATGGAAAGCAAAAATGACGCGATTATTGCCGCCCGGTTGGAAAATAGCTGTTTTACCAAATAATAAAAGGCGACAATGGACAAAACGCCAAAAATCACCGAGAATATCCTCCAGCCAAGATAGTTGAACCCGAACAAAATGATCCCGTACTGCATAAAAATTATGGAAAGCAGCGGATGTTTTGGCACAGATATGCTTTCTCTCTCAAGAGACAGAAGCCCCTTTTGATATTTCAGGGCGTCATAGAGATAATTTACTTCATCGAAATATATTTGCGGGACAAGGCCGAGCCATAGGAACCGAAGGGCAAACGCGAGGATGATGATAAGCAGTACCCAGTATAAGTTCTTCAGTTTAAGCAGGTTTTTGAGCATTCTATTATTAATTTTACCATATGAGACGGCTAATAAAAAGTATTGTTGACTTGTTAATTAACAATTACTCAATTAACAACATTGTGTCGCCTGCGGCGACTTATTATAATATATCCGAACGAAGTGAGGATACATAGTTGTTAATTGATGTCATTGTTCATTCTGACCTCTCATTCTGATTCTCTGATAATCTAAAAAAGAAACCCCCGGTCCACTGTCTATTCAACAGCGAACCGAGGGCCTCATGCTGTGCGAATAATTCGCAGGAATTATTTCTTTAGCTTTGACGATAACGCGTCAGAAATTTGCTGTCCAACCCCTCCTTCAGCCGGTGGCCACCATGGAAAACTAATTATCGTATACCCTCCCCTAATCTTATTGTTCACTCCCATATTAAGTACTTGCCCTGACCCGCCGACAATTACATTTGAATCGGCACTCATGCCAGAGGCGTAATTAAACATCACTTTCGGGCAAACATTCGGCGGTAGATTGGGAATTGACAAGGGAAAAATGGGAGTAAAATTGTCAATGTTATTCCCTACCAGGACATTGTTATCCCCATCAAAAGGTACAGACGGGCTCACCACTAAGGCGGAGAATCCTTGGCCCTCTATTTTGTTCTGTCCTATATAACTATCATTTCCAACAGCAACAATTCCAAAATTAGTCGGATTACCGCTAACCACAACATTATTGTTCGTTGCTTCCACATTGTTTAATAATATTATGCCGCTGGCAGCATACGCGCCCTTCCGATTCCCCACTTCCTTGACAGAATTGTGAGAAATCAAGGAAGGTTCTGTAACGGCAAACCAACCGGGATTGAAAAATACACCGGCAACAATTCCATTCGGGGTTCCTGAGGTCGGATATGCGCACCCATCTATTGCAGTTTCAATATTATTATCTTCAACAACCACTTTTTTCTCGTACGCTTTCACAGTTTCGTCCATATAGTTGTCAACTGTCTCTATAGAATTCCTTGTCGCATTCTTAACCGTGTTGCCCGAAATATTAACCTGGGCATTTGTCGCATACACAACATCAATTCCCAAACCAAGAGTGTGATTATGTGTAATATCCCCCGAATCGGTAAAAGTCATATCGACATTGTTATTCTTAATATCAATCACGCCGGTTATTGCTCCTGGGTAGGGTTTGATATCAATCCCCTGTTGAGTATATATCGTGCTCACATTTATTCCACTTTGGAGACAGGCATTAAATAGTTGTCCGGTTATTAGATCTGGGAACCAAAGTGAAGACTTAACAGGTATTACATTTTCAATTTTATTTCCGGAGATTTGCACGCCGTTGGCATACCTAATCAATATTGCCGCCTGTTTCGCCCCCGTAAAATAAATCCCCGAGATCTTGATATTGGGACCGCCGTTAGGCGGGAAAGAGCCGGGCAGCGGGCTGTAGAAAGCGCAGGTCCCACCATTGATTGTCGTGCCTGTTTCACCCACTATCTCCACATTGTTTGTGATACTTACAGAACCATCAGCGCCAAAATCAAAAGTGCCGCTCAGATAAACCGTACCCCCGCTACTAACAGCATTTTGTACGGCTTGGACATCAATTGTCGGATCATTTTGTCCCTGGATAACAATATCCGCCCTCGCGGCTCTTGGCTTTTTCCCCATCGCAGCAGATGGAAGCGCAAGCGTGACAACAAAAGAAACACAAAGCATGAAAACGAGTGCCTTCTTTATCATTTTATTTTCCTCCTTAAATATTTTCCCAATCGAACAAATTCTTACCATATATTTT
>Ga0315291_10005500_pt1 | contig 15873 bp, 12 predicted proteins | sample YL17G12_20_MG_FD_203070 | JGI IMG/M metagenome (GOLD analysis project Ga0315291, IMG submission 203070) | Sediment microbial communities from Yellowstone Lake, YNP, Wyoming, USA - YL17G12_20 | ecosystem: Environmental > Aquatic > Freshwater > Lake > Sediment | place: USA: Wyoming | collected...
ACTCCTCGCGCAGGCCGCGGAGGGCAAAGTCTCAGATGATGCCTTCGCCAAGATCGCCGAAGAGCGCACCCTGGATCCGAACGGACGCCGGCGGGGTGGCATGGCGGGATGGATGATCAAGGGGAAAAGCGTAGGCATCGACGCGAAGACCGAGGAGGTGCTGTTCAAGCTTCAGCCGGGTGAAGTCAGCGAACCCCTCGCCGTCTCTCCGTCCGCTCCGCCACAGGAGAAGGGGAAGGAGCAGACGCCTCCAGCGCAGGAGCCGGATCTATACCGCGTGGTGATGGTTGGCAAGCATATGATGCCCGGCCCGCTCACGCTGGATAGGAACGAGGATATCGTCGAAGAGTGGATGTTGAGTGAGCCGCGGTACCAGGCCCAGCTCCAGGAGTTTCTCACCAACCTGCGGGCGAAGGCGGATATCCAGGTGACCGACCCGCGCTATCGGTCTCTTCAGGATGCCTACCGGCAGGGCCGGGAGGCGCGGGATAAGCGCACGGCCCAGCCCGGGGCAGTGATCCCGGGGCCGCAGCCAGGGGCGCGGATGCCGGCGGGCAGAGTGAACCGCGCCGCGCCGCCCAGGGGCAGGTAGCGGGCGCTCGGCTTGCGGCCATGGGAGAGCGCGCCTCGGCTGACAGCAGCTTCTTCGCCGCTCTGGTTGCGCTGATGGCCCGGCTCCGGGGTCCGTCTGGGTGTCCCTGGGACCGGGAGCAGGACCATCGGACCCTTCGCCCGTGTCTGCTGGAAGAGACCTACGAGGTGTTGGAGGCGATAGACCGCGGCGACGCGGAGGCGCTGCGCCAGGAGCTCGGCGACCTGCTTCTGCAGATAGTGTTTCACGCCCAGCTTGCATCGGAGGCGGGCGATTTCGATATCGAAGACGTGGTGAGAAGCATTCACGACAAGCTGATCGCGCGGCACCCGCACGTGTTTGGGCAGACGTCGGTTGAGACGCCGGAGGAGGTTCTTCATCAGTGGGACCGTCTGAAGCGGGGCGAGCGCGGGGAGAACGGCGGGGATGTGCTGGCGGAGGTGCCGGTGACGCTGCCGGCGCTCGCCCGCGCGCAGGTGGTGCGAAGGCGGGCGGCCCGCGCCGGGGCTGGTCGGGGCGCCGAAGAGGTGGAAGCTACTGCCTGCGCCGCCGTCGGGGTGCTCACCAGGGGGAAGCTGGACCCGGAGCAAGCGCAGGCGGCCCTCGGCGAACTGCTGTTGGCAGCAGTGGACCTTGCCCAGGCGGCAGGTGTGGACGCCGAGCAGGCGTTGCGGGAGCGGGTGAACCGGTCCCTGTCGGAGATGGGCGGCCCCGCGTCTGACAACTCGCACCGGCCCCGCGCCGGGCCGGGGTGAGCGTCGTCCGTCCGGCCGCTGTTTGGCCGCTTGGGATACACCCGGGGGGTTCCGGCGCCTGCGTTCTGGCAATACTGCGAAAGACCAAGAGAGCGAAAGGAGCTGTCTTACTGTGGCTAAGTCTGCAAAGCGAGTTTATCTCTTCCACGAGGGCAACAAGGACATGAAGGACCTGCTCGGCGGCAAGGGGGCGAACCTTGCCGAGATGAGCAATCTGGGCCTTCCTGTTCCCCCCGGGTTTACCATCACCACCGAGGCGTGCATCGAGTACCTGAAGGCGCGGAAGATGCCGGCCGGCTTGATGGACGACGCGCGAGCCGCCATGAAGAAGGTGGAGAAGGAGACCGGAAAGGGATTCGGCGATCCGAAGAACCCCTTGCTGGTCTCGGTGCGCTCGGGCGCGAGGATGTCCATGCCGGGCATGATGGATACGATTCTCAACCTCGGCCTCAACGACAAGACGCTGGAGGGGCTGATAAGGCTGACCGGCAACGAGCGGTTTGTCTACGACGCCTACCGCCGGTTCATCATGATGTTCTCGTCGGTGGCGCTGCACCTGAAGCGCGATAACTTCGAGAAGATGATGGACAAGATGAAGGCGAAGCGCCGGGTGAAGCTGGACACCGAGCTGACGGCCGCGGACCTGAAGGAGCTGGTTGCGCAGTTCAAGGCGTTCTTCAAGAAGCAGATGAAGCGCGACTTCCCGACCGATCCGATGGAACAGCTCCAGACCGCGATCGAGGCCGTCTTCAGGTCCTGGAACATCCCGCGCGCCGTTTCCTATCGCAACTTCTACAAGATCCCGCACGACCTCGGTACCGCGGTGAACGTGCAGACGATGGTGTTCGGGAACATGGGCGATGACTCGGGCACCGGCGTGGCCTTCACCCGCGATGTGGCGACGGGCGAGAAGGTCATCTACGGCGAGTATCTGATGAACGCGCAGGGCGAGGACGTGGTCGCGGGCGTGCGAACGCCGATCAAGATCGCCCAACTGAAGAAGGAGAACCCCAGGATCTACAATGAGTTCGTGCGGCTGGCCACGCGGATCGAGAAGCATTACCAGGACGCGATGGATATCGAGTTCACCATCGAGCGGGGCAAGCTCTACATGCTGCAGTGCCGCGTGGGGAAGCGCACCGCCCGCGCCGCGGTGCGGATCGCGGTGGAGATGGTGGCCGAGAAGCTGATCTCGAAGGAAGAGGCGCTGATGCGGGTCGAGCCCGACCAGATCAACCAGCTTCTGCTGCCGGCCTTCGACCCGAAGGAGAAGGAGGTGGCGGCGAAGGAAGGGCGGCTGCTGGCGAAGGGCTTGAACGCGTCGCCGGGCGCGGCGAGCGGGATCGCCGTGTTCAATGCCGACCGGGCGGAGGAGCTTGGCAAGTCGGGCAAGGCGGTGGTGCTCGTGCGGCCGGAGACCACGCCCGATGACGTGCACGGGATGCTGGCCTCGAAAGGCATTCTCACCGCCCGGGGCGGCGCCACCAGCCACGCCGCGGTGGTGGCGCGGGGGCTGGGCCTACCGTGCGTGGCGGGCTGCGAGGCGATCCGCGTTGACGAGGCCGCGCACAAGCTCAGCGTGGACGGCAAGGTGCTGAAGGAGATGGAACCGATCTCGATTGACGGCACCACGGGGGAGGTATTCGCCGGCCTGATACCGACCATCGCGCCGAACCTGGCGAAGGAGAAGGGGCTGACAGCGCTGCTCGGCTGGGCCGATCAGGTCCGGCGGCTGGAGGTGTGGGCCAATGCGGACTATCCGCGCGACGCGCAGCGGGCGCGGAGCTTCGGCGCGCAGGGCATCGGGCTGTGCCGCACCGAGCACATGTTCATGGAGACCGAGCGCCTGCCGATCGTGCAGCGCATGATCCTGGCCGAAACCTCGGAGAAGCGGAAGAAAGCGCTCACCGAGCTACTGCCTTTCCAGCGCAGCGATTTCGTCGGCATCCTCAAAGCGATGGATGGGTTGCCGGTGGTCATCCGGCTGATAGACCCGCCGCTGCATGAGTTCCTGCCGAGCCACGACGAGCTGCTGGTGGAGGTGACGAAGCTCGAGTGCAAGTCGCCGAACTCGCCTAAGCTCAAGCGGCTGCGGACGATGCTCGCCGCGGTCGAGGGGATGCGGGAGATGAACCCGATGCTGGGGCTGCGCGGCTGCCGGCTGAGCATCATGATGCCGGAGATCGTGGAGATGCAGACCCGCGCCATCATCGAGGCGGCGTGCGATTGCCAGAAGAAGGGCGTGGAGGTGCACGTCAAGATCATGATCCCGCTGGTCGGGCACATCAATGAACTGAAGTTCGTCAAGGAACGGCTCGAGCCCGTCGCGAAGGCGGTGATGAAGGAGAAGGGCGTCAAGCTCGACTACAAGTTCGGCACCATGATCGAGATTCCGCGGGCGGCGCTCACCGCCGACGAGGTGGCGACCGAGGCCGAGTTCTTCTCCTTCGGCACGAACGATCTGACGCAGACGTGCTTCGGCTACTCCCGCGACGACGCCGAGGGGAAGTTCCTGCTGAAGTATGTCGAGGACAAGATCCTACCTGAGAATCCGTTCCAGACGCTGGACCAGAAGGGCGTGGGCAGCCTCATGCAGACAGCGGTCAGGCTTGGACGCAAGACCCGGCGGAAGATCGAGCTGGGGATCTGCGGCGAGCACGGCGGAGATCCGCAGTCGGTGGAGTTCTGCCACCGCATCGGGCTGGACTATGTGAGCTGCTCGCCATTCCGCGTACCCGTCGCCCGCCTGGCGGCGGCCCAGGCGGTGGTGAAGGACCGGGTGAAGGTGAGCGATTCGAGGTAACGGCGTAACCGCAGATTACGCAGACCCGCCTTCGCCAAGGCTATGGCGGGCAAGTTGCACAGCTAGGCGGGTCGGGCAGAAGCCCGGCCCGCTCTTTTTGTGGACCCATCTCAGGTTGGGCGGGGGTTGTGGAACAAGCGCGGTAGCATCGTCTCCTTCTCGGAGCAGAGGAGCGGGGAACGACGGCCTACTGTCGCCGGGTTTGTCTGCTTCCCCGCTCCTCGAACTTACCCACCAGGACCCCCAGGCCCTTCGCCGAACCCTGGCAGTATGTCCATGACCGGAGGGAGACGCGTGATGCTCTGCTTGGTGATCGTGCTGCTGGTGTGCTGCCTGCTCATCGTCTCAACAGGCTGCTCGTCGGAACGCGAACCCGCGCCTCTCGCCAACGACTACAACGTGATCATGTGGGTGCTCGGCGACGTTCCGGACAACCAGGACCTGTACTTCCAGCGGCTGCGCGAGCTGCATGTGACCGCGATCCATGTTCATCCCGGTGAGTCGCCAGATGCCGCGCTGGCGCACGGACTTGGCTTCTACCTGGAGAACATCCATCGCATCGCCTTTCTTCACGAGCGCGAGCCGATCTACCAGGCCGACTGGGACAGCTACACTGGCACCCGCGACAAGCAATACCTCGTGCGCAAGCCTTGCCTTCACGATCCCAACTACCTCGCGAGCGCAAAGGAGGATATCCAGTCGAAGATCCGCCGCTTCGCCCCAAAGAAGCCATTGCTCTATGACCTGGGAGACGAATGCTCTATCACGAGCTTTGCCAGCCCGATGGACTACTGCTTCTCCGAGCACACCCTGGCGGCGTTCCGCCGCTGGCTGCGAGAGCAGTATGGCTCGCTCGACGCGCTGAACCGCGAATGGGGGACCGGCTTCGCCGCCTGGAATGATGTCGTACCGATGACCACCTATGAGATCAAGGACCGCGAGAAAACAGGCTTGGAGAACTACGCGCCGTGGGCAGATCACCGCACCTTCATGGACATCACCTTCGCGGAGTCGTGGCTCAAGTTTCGCGAGTGGGTGCGTGAGATAGACCCCGTCACTCCCGTCGGCCTCGAAGGGCTGCAGATGCCGGCGGCGTTCGGCGGGTACGATCTCTGGCGGCTGTCGCAGGTGCTCGACTGGATCGAGCCGTATGACATCGGCGAATCGCACGCCATCTTCCGCTCGTTCATGCCCGGCGCGCCCAGCTACGCTACCCTCTTCGAGCACGATCCGAATGCTGCCAGCCGCCGCCTCTGGCATCTGCTGCTCAACGGAGATCATGGCGTGATCATCTGGGCGAGCAGCGAATGGTTCGACTACAACAAGCCGGACCTCGAGCCCCAGCCGTGGGTGGCGGGCATGGCCGACCTCTTCGCCGAGCTGCGCGGGCCGGCTGCCCAGGCGATCATGCATGCAAAGCGCGACGCGGCGCCGATCGCCATTCACTACTCCCACCCGTCCATCCAGGTCGGCTGGATGCTCGACTCGCGCGAGGATGGAGACACCTGGCCGCGGCGGTTCTCGTCATACGAGGCCGTCCACTCCCGCATCACGCGAGTGCGCAGCGGCTGGTGCCGACTGCTCGAGGACTTGGGGTACGACTACGACTTCGTCTCCACGCAGCAGATCCTCGACGGCACGCTCGCGAAGCGCGGCTATAGGGCGCTGATTCTGCCGGAGTCGCTGGCCATCGGCGACGGAGAGGCCGCAGCCATCCAGGGTTTCGCGGAGGCCGGCGGCGCGGTCCTCGCGGACTTGCTGCCGGGGGTGTTCGATGAGCACGCGAAGCGCCGCGAGGCCGGCGCGCTTGATTCCTTCTTCGGGGTCTCGCGGAAGGGGCAAACCGGAATGGTGGCGCAGCCCGACCGCAGCCTCGACGACTCGGGCTATCTCCTGGCGGCCGAGCCCTCGCTCCTTAGCAGCGACGGCGCGCCGGTGGGCGCGCTGGATCGGAAGGTGGGCAAGGGGGAGGCCGTCTACCTCAACACCACACCCATTGACTACTCCAAGCTACGCCTCGTCGGCGAGGGGGCGGCGATCAGGGAAGCGATCGCGCAGGTCCTCGCGAAGGCCGGCATCACCCGCGACATCACCGTCACCATTGACGGAGGCCCGCCCGTTGGCTGCGAGGTCATCACCTACCGCGACAGCGACGCGCGCTACGTCGCGATCATGCGCCGTCCGGAGTACCAGATCGGCAGCCTCGGTGAGATCGGCTACACCGACAACTCGCGCTTCGAGCAGCCGGTGGAGGTGAAGGTGAGCTTCGAGCGGCCTGTGAAGGCGAAGGAACTGCTCAGCGGCCGCGCCCTCGGCGAAGGGAGCGAGTTCACGCTGACGCTAGGGCCGTGGAAACCGGTGGTGGGGGGGGTGGAATAGGGCGTTTCCGTCCCTGCAGGGGGCTTCGGCAGCAAGCTACCGAAGCAACGAAGATAGGGTAGGGCAAGCCCCAAGCGCCTGCATCATGCCTTCCGCCGGTAGGCGACGCGGAACCACCATCGGTTCAGCGATAGGTGCACCGCCACCACGACCACGAGGACAATGCCGTTGAACACGTGGAGCTCGTGGACGGCATGCCAGTCGAACAGCAACATGCTAAGACCTGTGGCCGCCTGAAGCAGCACGAGCAGGAGCAGCACCGGGTTCACTATCTTCAGCCAGGCGTTGTTGCCCATATGGGCCTCCCGTGAGATCTGTGCGGTCGCTTCCGCAACCCGCGATGGAGCCCTGTCCCCCCGGCGCGCGGCTGGTGCGATTGGGGGGACACCGGACCGTTGGGCAGGAGCGGAAGCTCCTGCCATGACGTATCGGATCGTAGCCTTGGGGCGGACGGGAGGAAAGTCGCTGTCTTCCGGGGAAGCCGGCAGATCAGAGGGTGTCTGACGCCGTCCAGAGAGGCCGCCAGGTGTCCCGGTTCACCGACGACATGATCTACACGCGCAACGGCTTGAAGGTCCGGTTCAACGAGGAGGCCATGAAGCCCGTGATATGGCCCCTCGTCGAGGCGGGCCAATACGATGACATACTGATGGACATCGAACTGTGGGTGAACCTGCCCAATGCCGTGAGTTCAGTCGCCGCGATCGCCGCCGCGTTTGTGACGGGGTCGTGGGCTCATATCCTCGTCTTCTGGCTTCTGGGCATGCTGGTGGGCGGTGTCGTTCAGGAGGCGATATACTCCGAGGCGCTCAAGGTCATCTTCCCGATGTTCCTCGGAGGGTGGCTCATTGCCCTGCCGGGAACGATAGCCTGCGACATCTACCTGGTCCTTCAGGGAGGCTATGTTACCGCAGTTGTCTTGACGCTGCTCGTCGTGGGGAACTGGCTGCACATGACTGACTGCGTGTTCCTGCTACCACTGATGCCCTTCCAGCTGTGGCTCATGGCACTAGTGGAAAGGCGGACGGGAGTGCCCGTAGGCTTCACGCTTACTGAACGTGTCTTTGTCACGCTGTGCGAGAGACGCGCGAAGAAGCTGGGGATCGAACTCCAATGGGAGCTCTACGATCAGGCGATGCGTGACCGAAGGCAGGCCCTTGATTCCCCACTGACCTGAAGGGTGTGAGGAAGGTGGGAGTCTGAGTGACCCAATGGCAGGAGCTTCCGCTCCTGCCCAACGGCTACCCGAACAAGCGAATGGCTACGAGCCCGGCTATGTAGGCACCGAGAGGGAGGCCAGAGATGATCTCGTGACGGGCTCGCCCGTGAAGCGGTACGGTGGACTCGACAACGAGACCGTAGTTGGGGATCGCCACGTACGCCCCGAGGGCGTATCCGAGGACCACCCTGAGGACCAGACCTGGATCCCGCCACGCGATGAGCGCAGACACCCCCGCCGCGACAGCCGATCCCCACGCGACACAGACGAGTGCCGCAAACCAAGTCGGCGCGGTGTACAACACGCTCCGCGACAGCCACCAGCCGAGCTTCCTGCCAACGTACATGCCTACCATCGCCGCTGCAGCGAAGATCATCGGAGTACCCCCTTCTCTGACCATGGTGGGCAGCAGCACCCAATGGCAGGAGCTTCCGCTCCTGCCCAACAGGTTCGCCCCGACGTCTATGCCACCCGCGGCCTCATCCCCTCCCCAAACCCCACATACGCATTCCCGTTTGCGAGGCTGAGGCGTACGGCTTCGTTGACGGCGACGCCGATGAGGGCCTGGCGGGGGAGGGGGCGCTGGCCGGATTCCCAGGCGGACAGCTTCTTCGCGCGATAGGCGAGGGCGTCGGAGGGGGAGATGCCCTCGGTCTCAACGTGTAGCTTGTGGATGTCGTGCAGCCAGCGCGAGATGCTCTCCAGGCCGTACCCCACGTACTCGACATCGCCGTCCTCTTCCCAGCTATCGTAGTGCTTGAAGAAGTTCGGGTTGATCTGCTGGAAGCCGTCGTCATCGGTGAGGATGTGCAGGTTGCGGAACTTGTGGTCGGCCCAGTACTCGCCCTTGGTGCCGCTGATCTGGAGGCCCTGGTTGGTCATCGCCGAGTTCTTCTCCGAGCAGACCCAGGAGGTCTGGACCCAAAGGACCGAGCCGTCCTCCCACTCGATCACGGCCTGCACCGCGTCATAGGCATCGCTGCCGGTCGAGGGGAGGAACTTCTTCTGGCCGAAGGCGGCGACGCGCTTGGGACGCAGGCCGGTGATGAAGTACCAGGCGTCAACATAGTGCACGCCGATGTACTCGAAGGGGCTGGACTCGTGCGCCCAGAGCCGGAAGTACTTGAGGGGCATGTACTTGGGCTCTTCGATCCAGGCGTGGCCGTGGAGCATCTCGCCGAGGTCGCCCTTGCGGATGCGATAGCGCGCCAGCCGCACCGCGCGGTCCATGCGCTTGTGGTAATCGGTGGCGACGTAGACCTTCTTCGCCTCGGCCGCCTCGATGACTTGGTACGCCTCGTTCACCTTGAGGCAGAGCGGCTTCATCACGATCACGTCAATGCCGGCCTCGATGGCTTCGAGAGTCATCCTCGTGTGGAGGTGGTCGGGTGTGGCGACGATGACCACGCCGTGATCGCCTAGCTTCGCCATCGCCTCGCGGTAGAGGGTCGGCTGGTTGTCATCGGGGGCGTGCTTCGCCGGGTCCGGGTAGGCGAAGAACCGCTCCTTCGGGAAGAGGTCCTGGCATTGCTTGATGATGGCGGCGTTGAGCGCGGCGATATGGATGTCGCCGATGAGGCCGCGCCGCCGCTCCTGAATGAGGGTCGGGATGATGACTTCCTGGCTGATCATCCCGCCGCCGATGACCAATGCGTTGAGTCGCTTATCCCAGCTCATTGCGCGCCTCCTCGATAGCCTCGCCGAGCACGGACACGCCCTCGACCACGGCCTCCTCGGGCGTGATAAGGGGCGGCGCGATCTTCACGGTCGCGCCCATGAAGCCGACCGGGTGGAACATGAGCAGCCCCTTCTCCGTGCACTTCTGCCAGATGGCGGTGGCGAGCTCCGGCCACGGCTCGATACCGCCGGGCCTGACTAAGTGAACGCCCGCTACCATGCCCTTGCCCATCACCGCGCCGATGACATCGGAGTGCTTCTCCTGCAACCCCCGCAGACCCGCGTGCAGAACAGTGCCCACCTGCGCCGCCTTGTCCGGCAGCTTCTCGTTTACGATAATGTCGAGGTTGGCGAGCGCGGCGGCGACGCAGACCGGGTTGCCGGTGTGGGTGCTGGTCATGCTGCCGGGCGGGTACTGGTCCATCAAATCGGCGCGGCCGATGAGGGCGGACAGCGGCAGGCCGCTGGTGATGGCCTTGCCGCAGCAGACCAGATCGGGCACGATGCCGTAGTGCTCGAATCCCCACATCGTGCCGGTGCGGCCGAAAGCGGCCTGCACCTCGTCCAGAGTGAGCACGATGTCGTGCTCCGTGCACCAGGCGCGCATCTTCTGCGCGTACTCCACCGGCCAGAAGGCCGCGCTGCCGCCCTGGTAGGTCTCCGAGATAACGCCTGCTATTCGATCGGGACCGAAGCCCTGCTCCTTCAACGACTTCAGGAAGAAGTCGAAGCTGGTGTCCTTGAACCGGAAGCCATCCGGGAACGGAACCTGCACCATGTCCGGGTCGAGGTTGACGATCCATTCCTTCAAAGCGGGGATGCCGCCGATCATCTGCGCGCCAAGTGTGCGACCGTGGAACGCGCCCTCGTAGCTGACGATGGCGATCTTGCGGTTGCCGCTGACGGCCTTGCCGTGGGTGCGGGCGAGCTTGATGGCGGCCTCGGTGGTCTCGGCGCCGGTGGTGAGCAGGAAGACCTTCTCAAGTGGCTTCGGCGAAAGCTCTGCCAGCTTGCTTACTAATCGAGCGCGCTCTTCGCTGGGGAAGCAGTAGTTGTGGAGGAGCGACTTACTGGCCTGCTCGCAGATGGCGCGGGCGATCTCCGGCCGGCCGTGGCCGGCGCTGGCGACGAGGACGCCGGAGCTCCAGTCTATCCACGTGTTGCCCCAGGCGTCGTGGACCTGGAAGCCCTCGGCGCGGTCCCAAACCACCGGCCCCTGCCCGCGCATCGAGCGGGGCTCATTGCGGTAGAGCGCCTCGAGAATGGGGATGGATTCCGGCGGCGGTATGGGCGTCTGAATCCGCCGGAACCTGGTGTTGACAGGGGGGACCCGCTTCGGGGTCAGGGCGCCTTCACTCACTGCCGTTCTCCTCCGGCAGGTCATTTCTCAGGGCAGGAGGCAAGGTCCTGCCCTACGGGCTTACTTCCGCAACGCCTCGATGAGGGCCGGGGGATTCACGATTCTCCCCTCTCGTCCGGTAGACCGCTCCATGGCATCATCGGTCATCAGCTCGATCAGCAGGTCTCGGAACTCGGCCTCGCTCACTTTTGGCGCGGGCTTGCCGGTCAACGCCTGGTAACGGATCATGAGCTGCCGCTTCACTTCCTCGTCGCCCTGGCTCTTCTTCGCCGCCGCGACCGAGGTATCGAAGCGGAGCGCCATCTTCTCTCTCACCGCCTCCCGCGGCACCGGAGGCAGCTTGCTGTAGTCAGGGGGAATCCCGGTGTCCAGCGCCTTCTGCCAGAACTGCTCCGGCGTCACGTCCGGCTTCACCTGGCAGGCGAGCGCGTAGAGCCCGGCGAGGTAGGGCGCGACCCAGCTCCACCCGCCCTGCCGGTAGAAGGCATAGTCCCCCGCGCCGGTGGGGGCGGCCGTGGTGCGAGCGTCCATGGGGATCAGTAGCGTCGGCTCCGCGAGCCCCGGCCCCCAGGCGGTGACGGGATGATAGGAGGCGGGTTCTTCCGGATCGTTCAGGGGGTCCCGCCCCAGGCCGTGGAACCGCATCCCGTGGGTGTCGCGCAGGGAGGAGGAGATGACGAACACGCCCTCCGCCTTCGCTCGCTCGACGGCCGCGGTCACCTCTTCGTAGCCGGGCTGCCCGGGTGCCCAGCCGATCTCGATCGAGATCACGCGGATATTGCGCGCCGCGGGCAGGTCGCGGTTCAGGTCCAGCAGGCGCTCGATGGCCCTCGCCGCCCAGCCGAAATCAACCATGTTCCAATCCATCTCGGGTTCGGCCGCCGCCACCCCGTCGGAGGAATCCATCCGCGCGAGTGCAACGCGTGACAGCATGCGGGCCCAGGGAAGTGGATTGGAGGTGAAGAGGTAGCTGGAGATGTAGTAGAGGTCCGCCTCCGGGGCCACTCCCACCGTCTTGCCGACGGCGATGGAGGCGACCGCGGTGCCGTGCATGGAGGCCTTTGGCTCGAAGCTGTGGAGCTCCTCGTAGAGGCGGAGCCGGCCCGCATACTCCGCGTGGTCCACCAGCAGCCGGTGGTCAATGATGGCGATGGAGACGCCCCGTCCCGTGATCCCTTTCTCGTGCAGCGCGCGCAGCCCCAGGCCGGCGTTCTTGCCGAGCTCCAGGGAGCGCGCGGGGTCGAAGGCGGCCGGTAGCTCGTCCGGCCACTGCGTGTGACTGTCGAAGTTCGCCTGGAGCAGATCGGGCAGGCGCTCCCGCAGGTCGAGCTTGCGCAGGTCCCGTCCCTGCAAGCGCACCTGGTGGGCGTTAGTCGAGTCGGGGTCGTACTGGGGCAGCGAGGCCAGTTGGCCCCGGTCGCCCACTTCGGCTGGCGGGCGAGTCGCGATGCCCCAGCCGCCGCTAGTCAGCCGAGTGCGGAACCCGTAGAGCCGGTAGAGGATGGCCCCCGCCACCAGCACCAGGCAGCACAGCACCAGCAGCGCGTACCCTATCTTCCGTCTCATGCAGTCCTCCTCTCAAGCGCACCAGGGCACTGAACGTCCTTGCGGCACCAGCACCTGTGGCGATGATTGGACGCGCATCCGTACGGAGAAGTTCCAGCAGCCATTGCCGAACCCAGGTGCTGCCCAAACCCGGCGCCCTTCACACCCCAAACCTCCGCAGATCCCCGCGCGGCAAGAGAGCGGCTGTCAAGATGCCAGCGCAGCTAAGCAAGCTCGCGGGGCAGGAGGCAAGGTCCTGCCCTACGAAGACTGCCCTTCAGGGACCGAGATACCACCATGTTCCGTGACCTGATCGCCTTGCTCGGGAAGCATGTCGACGGCCGGCGCGCGTGGGAGGATGCGGTCGCCGTCCAGTCGCTCGACCGCGAGTTCACATTCAGCGCGTTTCGTGAGAGCGCGCGGCTGAGCGCGGAGCGGCTGCGGGCGGCCGGGATTTCGGGCGTCGAGATCATCGAGGTGCCGGCCGACGGGAGCAGCATCTACGGCGACTGGATGATGCCGCTGGCGTGGGAGTGCGAGGGGGCGACCTTCGACCTGATCGGTGCGAACGGCGCTGCCGAGCGCGTCGCGGACCGCGCCGAGATTCCGTGCTGTCTCGCCATGTGGAGCGCGCCGACGCCCGCCGATGGGGTCCAGGCCGAGATCGTTCTGGTGGACAAGCCAGCCGACCAGACAAGCTGGAACGCGGAATCGGTGCGCGGGAAGATCGTGTTTACCTCGGCGCATCCGCACGCGGTCAAGCAGACGCTGCTCTCTGCGGGCGCGGTCGGCATACTCTCCGACTTCCAGTCACCTGGCGCGGAGTTGCCCGATGCGGTTTCCTGGATCAACGCGTGGAGCGATGATCCTGGCGGGTGGGCGCTTATTGCCGGCGACATGCAAGGGTGGTCCTTCCAGGTATCACCGAAGGTGGGCGCGAGAATCCGCGCGCGCCTCGCCGCGGGAGAAAGGCTCCGCGGCCGGGCGCTGGTACGCTCCCGCATCGGCGAGGGGACGCTCCCGACCGTCACCGGGGTAATCCCCGGCACAGGCAAGGAAGAGGTGCTGCTGCTCGGGCACCAGTTCGAGCAGGGCGCGATAGACAACGCCTCGGGCATAGGCGTGATGTTGGAGGCGGCGCGAGTGCTGCAATCGCTGATTGCGCGGGGCGAGTTGCAGCCGCCGGCGCGGTCCATCCGGTTCCTCTTCGTCTCCGAGTGCTACACGACGATGCACTGGGCCGAGCGCCGCCGGGAGGCGCGCCGCACCGCTGCCGGCCTCTGCCTCGATTCGCCCGCGGGCAGCGCGACGCTGGCGCTTCGCCCGCCCGAGATATTCGTGAATCCGCACTCGATGATGAGCTTCGCGGATGCGCTCATCGTTCATCTCACCGAGCAAGTCATGTCAGCCGCGCCCCTGTATGCTTGGCGCGAGGCGCGCTTCCAGATGGGCACGGACAACAACATCGCGGATCGGACCATCGGCATTCCGTGCCCGTGGATCGGCGGCCACAGCCGCACCTGGCACAACTCGGCCGATGTGCCCGAGCTGGTGGAGGCGCGCCTGCAGCAGCTCATCGCTACCGCTGCGGCGGCCTACGCCTACCTCATCGCGTCGGCGGATGGGAGGATCGCGCTCGACCTCTCGCATCTGGCCGCGGCGCGCGGCAAGGCGGCCATTGCCAGGACGGGAGTTGCGGAAACCGAACGAGCTGAACGGGATCTGGATGATGCGAGCCAGCAGATTCGCTATCTCGCCGAGCGGCATTCCGAGGCAGTCGCGTCGGTGCTGCGCCTGCTGCCGCCGGCCGAGCGCTCTCAACTTCGGCCGCAGGTCAGGGCGCTGCAGCGCGACCTGCGCAGGGCAGCGAAGGACGAGATGGCGAGCCTCGCTCGGCGCGCGGACCGGCCGGGCTTTGCGCCTGCGCCTTTCGAGCCGACGGGTGAGTTGGCGACAGTCATCCCCCGCAGGCTGGTGAAGGGGCCGGTGACTTTCGATCGCGTTGCGCCGGAGGCGCGCGGGAACCGGCCTAGCCCGCGGTGGTCGCCTGACTTGTTCGCGGTTCTCAACTGGTGTGACAACCGGCGCTCCCTCGCCGAGGCATGCGATCTCGCGGCGCGGGAGCTTCGCACCGATCACACGCCGACACCGGACGGATTATCCCGGCGCATTGATCCGAATGCGAGCTCGATGCTCGAATACTTCGAGTTCCTGCGCTCGCACGGATACGTCACCTGGTAGCGGCTTATGGTGGTCACCATCTTCCATACCGCTGATCTGCACAACCGGCTCACGCCGGCCGCGGCGCGGCAGCTTGCAGAGCTAAAGCGCCAGCACCCCGGTTCACTGCTGCTGGACGCCGGGGACGCGGTAGCGGCGTGGAACCTGACGTATCGCATGATGGGAGAGCCGATCCTGCGCGCGATGGCCGACCTCGGCTATAGTGCGATGGCGATGGGGAACCGGGAATCACACCCTCTCAGGCCGGCGCTCGAGCGCAAGCTGCGGGATGCTTCGTTCCCCGTGCTTGCCGCCAATATCCGCGCCCAGCGAAGCCCGCTGCCCGAGGTGGTGCGGTCGCACGTGTTGCTTTCTGTACCCGGCGCGCGGGTCGGTGTCATCGGGCTTGCCCCACAGATGGTGCGGCCGTCATCGGTGTGGGCGCGGGTGGCGGATTACGTGTTCGAGGACCCGCTGGAGGTGGCGCCCGAGCTGGCGGTGCGGCTGCGCGAGGACGCCGATCTCGTAGTATGCTTGTCGCACGCGAGCGAGGAGACGAACCGGGAGCTAGCGGCGCTGCCCGAGGTAGACCTGGTGCTAGGCGGGCACTGTCACCACGCCCGTGTCGTGGCCGAGCCCGGCGGCGCGCTCATCGTCTATCCCGGGCGACACGGCAGCCATGTGGCGAAGACGGAGTGGACCTCGCGCGCGGACGCGCGGAGTGAGCTGATACCCTTGGAGCGGGGGAGATGAGGAGAGGGCGAAGGGGCGAGAAGTCGAGAGCGGCAGAGGCGAAACGGCCGTCCGGCTCCTCGACTCTTCGACTCCTCGGACCAAGGCTCATCATCGCGGCCTGGCTGGTATTCGTGGTCGCGGTGTACTTCCGGCTGCAAGCCGAGCGCGTGTTGAAGCTGGCGGGCGCGATCCCGTAGGATCTGGGGAAGGAGGCCAGCTCGTGCCCTACCCAGGCCGGGCGTTACCGCTTTGCCTTCTTCACATAGGCCGGATCGGTGACCCGCTGGCCCTTGACGCGGCGCTTCGGGCGTGATTTCGCGCGAAGCTCGTCGAGCAGGTTCTCGTACTCCTCACGGTTCACGGGAATGCGCACGGTCTTCTGGCGATGGTGCGACAGGATCATCGCGTTGGCGAGCTCCAGGGACGAGATGCCTTCCTTGCCCGGCGCGAGGATGGGTTCACCCTTGAGGATGGCGCGGCAGAAGTTGCGCGTGATCGCCGGCTGTCCTCGCTCGCGCTTCTCCAGCTTCACCTCGACCTCGCGCGTTACGGGGTGACCCCACATCTCTGTACTCTCGCGGGTGAAGC
>Ga0315291_10005503_pt1 | contig 15870 bp, 16 predicted proteins | sample YL17G12_20_MG_FD_203070 | JGI IMG/M metagenome (GOLD analysis project Ga0315291, IMG submission 203070) | Sediment microbial communities from Yellowstone Lake, YNP, Wyoming, USA - YL17G12_20 | ecosystem: Environmental > Aquatic > Freshwater > Lake > Sediment | place: USA: Wyoming | collected...
GTTCCTGTAATAGTAACGCCGGTTCCGCCCGTAGTCGGGCCGGAGGCTGGTGATATGCTTGTGACCGTTGGTGCAGGCACAGCCTCATAGGTAAACCCGCCCGGCAGAGTGCCCGACTGTGCATCCGGGTTAGTGACCACCACATCCCTGGCTCCGGCGGTGCCGGCAGGGGTAGTAGCGGTGATCGAGGTAGCGTTCACGACGGAGACGCCTGTTGAAGCATTGCCGCCGATGGTTACCGTTGCGCTGGTAACGAAGCCCGTTCCTGTAATAGTTACAGCAGTTCCGCCCGTAGTCGGGCCGAAGGCTGGTGATATGCTTGTGACCGTTGGTGCAGGCACAGCCTCATAGGTAAACCCGTTCATCAGAGTGCCCGACTGTGCATCCGTGTTAGTGACCACCACATCCCTAGCTCCGGCGGTGCCGGCAGGGGTAGTAGCGGTGATCGAGGTAGCGTTCACGACGGAGACGCCTGTTGAAGCATTGCCGCCGATGGTTACCGTTGCGCCGGTAACGAAGCCCGTTCCTGTAATAGTAACGCCGGTTCCGCCCGTAGTCGGGCCGAAGGCTGGTGATATGCTTGTGACCGTTGGTGCAGGGGCAGGCGTTGGTGTAGGTCCCCCGTCCCCGCCGCCGCCGCCGCCACCACCGTTATGTGGCGAAGAGGACTTGCTGAATATCAGGTCAATCAAGGCAGCCGGGTCGAGCCAATTCACTTTGCCGTTTTGATCAATATCAGCAGCAGCATTATATGGCAGCTGACCTAGTACAATCAATTTAGTTAATATAAAGTCGAGGACATTTATCTCGCCGTCCTCATTGATGTCCCCTACCGAATCAAGGGCTGGTGATTTTGTGTCTTCAGAGTATGCTGCGGGAGGCACTGAAAGTATCGGAGAAAAAACGAGGATAAAAGCGCTAACCGCACCTATGAGAGAAAGAAGAAAACGATTGATACCTCTATTTCGGTGATACATTTTACACCTCCACAGGTTACTTAATTACTGGCAGAGTTATATCACAGTAAAATAGCATATTGACTTTATTTTGGCTTATTATACAGCACTTTTAGCGGAAAGTCAATTTAAAATAACTTAAAATAACTTAAAATTCATGTTTACCGCAAAATCGCCTTTCAATCGTGGATCGATTTTAGCACATATGCCATCAATTAACAATATATCGATCAAGTTGTGATTAAATTTCTATTTTATTATCTATTGATGCGGTCCTCGAAATGGATAGTGTAGCTAAAAATTATAAAGAATTGATTTAACTACTATCTGGCTTATAATTAGGAAATTGCCTGCCCTACCTATTTAGGAAGACTCTAACGCTCAGTGATATCTACAAAGTTATTCTATCTCAACCGAGCTATCTGTCCATGTGGCAGAGATCTCTATTCCTATGTTATTACCAATCATAAGGTAACCCTGTGGATCTCCAAATCCCTCAATGAAAGAGATAACGCTGGAATCACCCGGGTCTCCCATGACCTTGAAGTAAATATCTGCTAAGTAACCTTCTCCGCTAACGCCGGGAACTTTTGGTACACTATTGAGTATCCTTACAGTTCCCTGTGTATTTGCAGGTACTAGTTCCCATTTTTCAATAGGTATTGTGGTCCCAGATATATCCCCGGCAGTTACCTCTTGGACTTTAATGACATCGGGGTCATAAGTAATGTCATATTGCGCGGCGTCGAAATTGGTAACGTTAGTGATTTTAACTAGAGCATGGAAGTATCGGCCGGCACTCTTCTTTACTGTATCTGGCGAGTCGATTGACACAGTTACCGAACCGACCGGGGGAGTTGTTGCTGTTGGCGTTACTGTGCCATGGGGTGTAGCAGTAGCTGTAGGTCCTGAAGTGGGGGTTGGGGTTACTCCCCCTTCTCCGGAAGGCCATAACACTACAAGTAAAATGACTACTAAGATAGGGACGATGAGTGCTATTACATAGCCGATATGTATGGTTTTCCTTTTCTTCGGTTCTTCCACGGTCTCACCTCACAGAAAGTATTATTATGTGCGACTTTGTGTAGGAGTATACTGGTTGTCGCTTTTTTTGTCAAACATTGTGTGATGCAAAGAAGCACGAAATAGATACGGAATCACAGCTTACACGTCATCTCGTGGGTGGTCGAGCAATTATATATGTTGATATCTGTCTATTGGTTCTAAACTCAGAAATAGGAAACATGTAAAATAATCGAATATTGCAGAAGACACAAGCAGTGGATTCAAGGAGCCTAATGGTAAGAATGTCCTGAAACAAGATGCCAGTCGCTAAGTGGCCAGTAGCACAGCCAAGCCTTGCCGATTATATTTTCGCGCGGCATGGTGCCCCAGCTTCGTGAATCGCTGCTGTAGTCCCGATTATCTCCCATAACAAAGTAATGCCCCATAGGTATTTCAATACTACTATAGTCCGAACTCGTTGATTCTTTAATATAGGGTTCCTCCAGGAGCTCATCTCCAATATAGACCTGACCGTCTTGAATCTCTAGTCTATCACCTGGCATGCCTATAATGCGCTTGATGAGAACGCGCTCAGGCTCTCCGGGCTTACGAAATACGATAACATCACCGCGGTGTGGATCTCCAAACCAGTAGGCGGCCTTGCAGACAAGGACCCGCTGTCCAGTATACAGATTTGGTTCCATACATGAACCATCTACTTGGCGGCTCTCCAGCGTAAAGTGAACCCCGAGGAAAATGAGCAGTGCCAGAACAAGGGTACCTACAATTTCTAGTATTGTAAGTTTCATTTTCATTGTTGCTGCATTATAGCATAACACCAATCTGCTTTGAACATGAGTTATAGCTTGAGAGGCTGTACCTGTGCATGTTTGGAGTTAGTTTATCTCTGTAAAAACAATTGTATCGATCATCTTTAGATGGACTGCGGTCGTTCTCAATTTATCGCTGATGGCTGTTGGTAAATAGCTAAGATGTTAATGGGACTAGACAGGAGTTTAATTTTAACCTTTCATTTATTAATATATTGTACTTTTTATAACGCAGATGATAGAATGACAGCCGCAGGGCACTTAATCCATCTCGCGAACCAACTGCATTAAATATAGGTAATCTTCGAATACCGTAGCGGAGTGCCTCCTTAACGAAATAAATCTGGCAAAGGGGCTCATCTGCACGTTACCGGTTATCATATCAATGTATTATCATATGTTTATACGAATGTGCATATAGTGTGGAGTAGGCGATGGATTACATGGAACGGACCCTCACTCTTGCCAGGTTGGCGGTAGGCAGTACCAGCCCCAATCCGGCTGTCGGTGCAGTCATAGTCAACAATGGCGTGATTGTGGGGGAGGGATACACCCAGCCGCCAGGGTCGGCTCATGCCGAGGTGGTGGCGTTGAAACAGGCGGGGGAGAAAAGCCGAGGGGCGACAATGTACGTTACGCTTGAGCCGTGTTGTTTCTATGGGCGGACTCCCCCATGTACAAAGGCGATACTAGATGCTGGTATCGCAGGGGTACATATAGCTACGCTGGATCCCAATCCAAAGGTGGCGGGCAAAGGCAGGGCAGAGTTGGAGGTGGCCGGGATAACTGTCTGTTTAGGAGAACGCGAGGAAGAAGCACAGGAAATTAATGAAGCCTATTTTAAATATATTACCACTGGAATCCCCTTTGTCACTGCAAAGTTCGCTATCAGCCTCGATGGCAAGATTGCTACTTGGACGGGCGATTCTCACTGGATAAGCTGTGAAGAATCCAGGAGATTTGTACATCGGATGCGTAGGGCATCTGATGCGATTATGGTTGGTGTAAATACAGTAATTGTAGACGACCCCAGATTGACGGTGCGGGATGGTCATGGTGAGAAATATCCCCTTCGCATCATCGTAGACAGCAAAGGCCGCGCACTTCCCAGTGCACGGGTATTCAGCGAACCGGGCAAGACAGTGGTGGCTGTGACTCCGGACGCTCCATCAGAAGCTACAAAAGAACTTAAGAATGTCGGTGCCGAGGTGGTCGTAATGCCCTCGTGGAAGTCCATGGTGGATTTGAACGAGCTCCTGGCCGAACTGGGACGCAGAAACATAACGAGCGTACTGGTAGAGGGCGGCAGCGGCCTTCTGGGATCGATGTTCGATGGATGTATGGTGGATAAGGTCGTTGCGTTTATAGCACCGGTAATTGTCGGCGGTGAGGATGCAAAGTCCGCAGTCGGCGGTCAGGGGGCAATAAGGATCGGGCAGGCGCTCCAGTTGTCCCGCATAAAGGTAGAACACTGTGGGAAAGACGTTATGGTAATGGGTTATCTCAATGAGGAATCTGAAACTGAAGGTTTTAGCCTTTAACTCCAGTCCACGCAAGGAAAAAGGTAATACTGCTCTTATCCTCAATCTGTTTATAGAAGGTATGCATAAGGCTGGAGCCGAAGTCGATTTATATTATAACTATAATCTTAAAATCAAGCCCTGCAGTGGCTCCTGCCAGAGATGCGTGATGCAGATATATTAGTATATGCTACCCCGCTATACAGTTATGGAATGAATAGCCAGATGAAGAATCTTATCGATCGCATGATTGTTCTGGCAGAGCCGTTCATGGAAGTGGAGGAAGGACGCTCGCGTCATATCGCAGGAGCTGGGGAAAAGCCGCGTAAAATCGTCCTCGTGTCGAACTGCGGTTTGTGGGGAATCGATAACTTCGATCCGCTGGTTGTCCATGTGAAAAAGTTGTGTCAGGATCCACCGATGGAATATGCCGGGGCGTTGCTGCGCCCGCACGGCGAGGCGCTCAGGGCTATGCTCGATATGGGCACACCAGTCGGAGATATAATCGATGCAGCCAGAGAAGCTGGCAGGCGGCTCATTGCGGATGGTAAAATGTCGCAGGCTACGCTGGATGTTATAAGCCGCGATTTGCTTCCTGTTGAAGTGTATGTGAAAATGGCGAATGAGCAGTTCCGCCAAGTAATGGCGAGGCATAAAGCAAAGAGCTAGCGGGGATAGAGGTAATGTTTACTGGAATCGTAGAAGAAATCGGCAGCGTCACATCGGTTGAATCGAGCCAGCTTACCTTTGCCGCCGAAAAGGTGCTGGATAAGAAAACCAGGATAGGTGACAGCATAGCTGTTAATGGAGCCTGTTTAACGGTGAAAGCGCTGACCCCGTATTCTTTTTCCGTCGAGGTCATGCCGGAGACGCTGAAGCGTACAAATCTCGGGATGTTGCATAGCGGTGATCGAGTAAATCTGGAGCGTGCTATGCCGGTCGGCGGGCGCTTTGGCGGGCATTTCGTGCAGGGGCATGTGGACGGGACAGGCAAGGTCAGCGCGGTGAGGGCGGAAGGGGGTGCACTGATTTTGAAATTTGATGTCCCCAAGGAAATAATGAGGTACATCGTCGAGAAAGGGTTCATTGCAGTAGACGGCGTCAGCCTGACTGTAGTAGAATGTAACCCCACGTCGTTCAGTGTCTCGCTGGTGGGTATAACACAGGCGGAGACAACGCTGGGGGGACGTAAAGTCGGCGATATCGTTAACTTAGAGGTAGATATTCTAGCGAAATACGTAGATAAATTGAGCCGGGGGGAATCGGGCATAACCAAGGAGTTCCTCACCGAGCATGGGTTCATGTAGAGGATAAAAATAGAATGGCACTTGCGACTATAAAAGAAGCAATCGAAGATATCAAGTCTGGCAGGTTTATCATCATCGTCGATGATGAAGGCCGCGAGAATGAGGGCGACCTGGCGATGGCGGCTGAAATGGTTGATCCTGACGCCATTAATTTCATGGCGAAATATGGCCGCGGACTGATATGCATGCCGATAATCGGGGAGCGGCTCGATGAGTTGAACATCCCCTTGATGGTCGGGGAGAATACATCCAAGCATAATACTGCTTTTACTATATCGATAGAGGCTAAGAAGAAGGTCTCCACCGGCATCTCGGCTTACGATAGAGCTGCAACCGTAAAGGCGGTGCTCGATCCCGCCACCAGGCCGGAGGATATCGCCCGCCCAGGGCACACATTTCCGCTGCGGGCCAGGGAGGGTGGCGTGCTGGTGCGGGCCGGGCATACCGAGGCCATCGTGGATCTGGCTCGGCTGGCCGGACTGTATCCCGCCGGCGTTATATGCGAGGTTATGAACGAGGACGGCACGATGGCGCGCCTTCCGCAGTTGGAGATGTTTGCGAAAGAGTATGAGCTGAAGATTATCAGCATTACTGACCTGATCACCTATCGCCGCAGACACGAAAAACTGGTCACTAAAGTGGCTCAGGCTAATCTTCCTACCAAATATGGCCAATTCACTGCTATCGCTTACAAGAGTACGATCGATCCCGATCAGCATGTTGCGCTGGTGAAGGGAGACCTTTCGAGCGACGAGCCGGTGCTGGTGCGAGTGCACAGCGAGTGCCTCACCGGGGACGTATTCGGCAGCCTGAGATGCGATTGCGGCGAGCAGATTGAAATGGCGCTGAATGCAATTGCGGAGGAAGACAGAGGTGTGCTGCTCTATATGCGGCAGGAGGGGAGGGGCATAGGGCTGCACAACAAGATCGCCGCCTACGCACTTCAAGATAAAGGCCTGGACACCGTCGAGGCTAACGAATCGCTGGGCTTCCCCGCCGACCTCCGGGACTACGGAATCGGAGCGCAAATACTGGCGGACCTTGGCGTAAAGAAGATTCGCCTTTTAACCAACAATCCCAAGAAGGTGGTCGGTCTCGAGGGTTACGGGCTGCATGTGGTAGAGACGGTGCCGTTGCGGGTGGATCCCAATCCTCTTAACCTGCGCTACCTTGAGACAAAGCAGCAGAAATTAGGCCATATTTTAAACTTGAGCTCTTTAGATGAGACTAACAAGGATTGATCAAAGAGGAGATTCATTATGGCTATGAAGCTGGCATTTATGGCGATAGTACCGGATGCTGATCCGGCCAAGCATAGAGCTGTTATAGCAACTGAGTTTGCTGAGCTGACGGTTGTGCTTGTGCCGAACATGCAGCAGGCGATAGAAAAGGCTAAACAACTGGCGGCTGAAGGATGCAGCGCCCTCGAGCTGTGCGGCGGCTTCGGCCACAGCATGACGGGGAAAATAGCAGAAGCTGTGAAAGGCAAGATGCCGGTCGGTGCGGTGCGCTTCGATGTTCATGCTGCCCTTGGTATGAGCGCCGACCAGGTTTTCGGGGGATAGAATAGCTCTGGCTTAATCGATGAAGGAGGATCTAGTGAACAAAAAATATGAAGGTACGCTCGTCGGCGCCGGGCTTAAGTTCGGGCTGGTGGTCTCACGTTTCAATGAATTCATAACGGGCAAACTGCTTGAAGGTGCGCAGGACGCGCTGACCAGGCACGGCGTCAAATCGGCGGATATCGATGTAGTCTGGACCCCCGGGGCTTTTGAGATCCCGTTCGTTGCCAAGAAGGTAGCGGAGAAGGGGAAATACTCTGCCATCATATGTTTAGGCGCTGTCGTCCGCGGCGGCACGCCGCACTTCGATTACATAGCCTCAGAGGTAACTAAAGGCGTGGCGCAGGTAGGGCTGGAGACAGGCGTACCGGTTATCTATGGCGTGATCACTGCAGACACGCTGGAGCAGGCCATCGAACGGGCAGGCGCCAAGATGGGCAACGCCGGATTCACAGCGGCCATGAGCGCTATAGAGATGGCAAACCTCATGCAGTCGCTTGCTAAGAAGTGACCTTGTAGGCTACATCACCGCGCCTCACGCGATCGGGGACCTTGATCCCGACGGATTCCCTTGGCTTGGCCTCGTCGACCTCGGCACGGTCAATCTGGATGGACGATGCGGTAAATGTAAGGTCTGTAGTGTGTCCCTTGATGTGGATGGTGTCACCCTTTTTGATTTTACCTGTGAGCTCAATGCCGGCCACTACAAGTTGAGCGAAGAAGTCATTAACCCTTCCGATTTCCACTTCCGCCATGGCGCACCTCCTTATGCTCTTTTGTTGGGAGTTGTATACTAAAACTTTTTACTCAAAAAAGCAAGAGATGATGGTTTCAATAGTGTATTAATTCATCATCCGAACCCCCCTGTCAGTCCCCCATACGTTGGGGGACTTAACAAGACTTAGGGGACACCCCTAACACCCCGCCAGAGGGTGATCCCTCTGTACTCCCCTTGTCGTCATTCCGGCGGAGGCCGGAATCCAGATAGGGTGAGTACAAGACTCGCCCCTACAGGGGGGAATTTAAAAAGGGTAGGGGCCATTCCCTTTGGCAAGCTCAGGTCAGGGCGGCTTTTAGCTTTTTGACGAACTCCCTCTTCTCGGCCTCGCTGGCTGCCAGATTTTGCTTCACTTGCTTCCATGTGCCGGGGCAGTCTTTGTAGGTAGTTTCGACGATATCGTGTATGGCGCGGTCGATCTGTTTTCTGTTCTCGGCAGTAATATCGACTCCGGCTTCATTCAGTATATCTTTCAGATTGTGCAAGTAGCAGGACATATGTATTCCCTCCCAAGAGTATTTTAGCATGATGTGGGTCTTACCGCTTACGTCAAGCTGCATTATAGCGTGTGGTATAATCGGCACAGGTACAGCGGAAGGAGGTGGGCAATGATCGGGTTGAATTTCGAGCAGCTATGTTTAACCTACGATTCATCCTTCAGCGAAAGCGTCGCATTGATGCGTGAGGACGAGAAGAAGCTTGAAGAGATACTGGGTGTTCACGGGGATGAGTTCCCCAAGGTAAAGGCGCACTTCGACAGGATGTCCAAGGATTTCGAAGGGTGGAACCTGTCCACGGAGGCGCTCATAGTGGCGTCTTACCTGACATTGCTTAAGGTCATCGAGATAAACAACATAGCTATTCAACAGCAACTGGAGAAGGCGGGGATATCGATATGATTACCAGCCCCCTAAATCCCCCTTAGTCCCCCTTTGCCAAAGGGGGACTAAGGGGGATTTAGGGGGATTTTTGAAAGATGGGGAACGCCCCCATGTCCCCCGGTCCTTCTGCGGAAGGACACTTCTTTTTCGGCGATACCAATTATTTTATAATAGGTTTCAGGAGGGTGAAATGTTGGAGCCAGAGGTAAAAGCCAGTATCGTATATTCAGCAAACGAATGGGCGTCATTCATCATGAAGCAGGAGAAGCCGGGGAACACTCAGAAAGCCTTTGAAACTTACATGAGAGCGTTCGAGAAGTTGTACGGCGCTCTTGTTTCTACGGTTGCACCCGGTGGACAGTAAACGCTCGCTGTCTGCAACCCAGACGATTTTCTAACATCACGTGCTGCATAGACCGGATTATATTGTGCTCCGAGTTATTTTTTTCTTGACAGTTGCAAGGGGTAATATGATATAGTTTGTGTCGGGTTGTGAACGATTCGTAGGAAAACTATATAGAGGATTTGTGTAAATGGCAGATATTAATGAATTGATTGAAGGGATGCTCGAATGTAAGGAGCAAGCCCTGGCGCGTTTGATTACTCTGATCGAGAGAGAGTCACCTGAAGTACCATTGATAATGTCTAAGCTATATCCCAAGCTTGGCAAAGCCTATGTTGTGGGGGTAACAGGGCCACCGGGCGGCGGCAAAAGCAGCCTGGTCGATCGTATTACCGCTAAGATGCGAGCCGAAGACAAATCTGTGGGAATCATCGCATGCGACCCTTCGAGCCCTTTCTCCGGAGGCGCGGTGCTTGGGGACCGCATAAGGATGCAGCAGCACTATCTGGATAAAGAGGTATTCATTCGCAGCATGGCTACAAGGGAAAGCCGTGGCGGTCTCTCGCCTACCACTAAAGAAGTCATTAAGCTGATGGATGCCTTCGGCAAGAACTATGTGCTGGTGGAAACTGTAGGCGTGGGACAGACCGAGCTGGATATTATGGATGCGGCCGATACTGTCGTCGTCGTTCTCGTTCCCGAGGCGGGAGACTCGATACAGGCGATGAAGGCCGGCATCCTCGAGATCGCCGATATATTCGTAGTAAACAAGGCGGATCGCGAAGGTGCGGAGACCGTTGCCGACGATTTAAGGCAGATGCTGCGCCTCAATCCCAAACATGAGTGGTGGGAGGTGCCGGTGCTGACCACCCAGGCAGTGAACGATGTCGGCATAGACGAACTGTATACACAGATCAAGAACCACCACAAAGCACTTGAGGATAGCGGCCAGATGGCTGTACGACGCCAGGAGCAGCGCAGGGCTGAGTTCCTGGAGGTCGTGGAGCGAACCATACGCGAGAGGATACTGGCACTGATTCACAAGGATAAATCCCTCACTGCGGCTTTGGAGAGGGTGAAGCGGGGGAATGTAGACCCGTATACCGCAACTGATGAGCTTCTGGACAGCAAGACGCTCCTTAACACATGGCGTGCTGTGACCAAGAAGAAGAGTTAGCGCGGGTGTGATCCCCAAGATAAGCTTATCATTATTGCTGTTTTCCGCTGCATCATGCGTCAGGAGTCGTAATGGATATTGTTTCTGATTTGGAGCGCATCTTCCACCCCCGCGGCGTGGCCATAATAGGGGCCTCGAACAGGCTGGGTAACCTGGGCAATTTCTACGTCAGCGGGTTTCTGCAGCAAGGTTTCGACCGCGACAGATTGTACGTAGTGCACCCCACGGAGACTGAGGTGCGTGGGATAAAAGCCTACCCCAATGTAAAGGCTATTCCTCATGACGTCGATCTGGCCCTCGTGTTCTCCCCGCGTGATGCGGTTCTCGGCGTCGTCAAGGACTGCGCCGCGAAGGGCGTCAAGGGCGTGGTCGTCTGCACATCGGGGTTCGCTGAGAGCGGCAAGGAGGGGGCAAAGTTGCAGAAGGAGGTCGCCGCGGCGGCGCGCGCCGGAGGCACCCGCGTCATCGGCCCCAACTGTGTGGGCTTCTTCTGCCCGGAGAGCAAGGTCGTTAACTTCGCCGGGCAAATGCCTACGGTGAGCGGCTCGGTGGGCATGATCTCGCATTCCGGCTCTATGACGGTCTCTTTCCCCATAGCGGCCTCCGGCATCGGTATATACTTCAGCAAGGCGATAAGCTGCGGCAACGAGTGCGACCTCAACGCCGCCGATTTTCTGGAATACTTCGGTCGCGATCCTAATACGAGCATCGTCATCGCTTATTTGGAGGGCGTCGCCGACGGCCGCCGCTTCTTCGAAGTCGCCAGAGAAGTGTCGAAGAAGAAGCCTATATTGCTGTGGAAGGGCGGCGTCACCGAGGTCGGCAGACGCTCGGCCGCATCGCACACCGGCGCCCTCGCCGGCAAGGCCGAGGTTTGGGATGCCATGTATAAGCAGACGGGCATGATAAAGGTGGAGTGCGAGGACGACATGGTGGATTACCTCCAGGCTTTCTACTACCTGCCCCTGCCGCGCGGCAATCGGGTGGCCATCGTGTCAGCGACCGGCGGCATAGGGGTGGGCATAGCTGATGCGTGTGTCCAATACGGGCTGGAGGTGGCGCGGCTGTCGGATAAGACGCGCAGGCGGCTGCAGGGGCTTGTTCCCTCTATAGGCACCTGTCTCGATAATCCCGTAGACCTCGGCATGATGTCGGCATTCAATATACAGATGAGCGTAGAGACGGTGAAGGCACTGGCGGAGGACGAGGACGTGGACATGATAATCAAGACCGTGGGCACTTCGGACCTGGACATGATAAGCAGGGAGTTCGAGGCGCTTAAGGGATTCGATAAGCCTGTGATCTATATATTCAGCAGGGCGCTCAAGGTGCGGGTGGAGGTACCCAATCCAGTTAAGGGCGTTGGCGTGTACAGCACCGGACGCAGGGCCGCGCAGGTCCTGAGCAAGTTGATTCAGTATCAGCGATACCGCTCCGGGTAATGAGTCGGGATACTGTATTTTCATTTCATTTGAATTCTGTTATTATTTGTTTCTAATTCAGGGCACTTCGGGGAAGGAGACGTTATGGACGTTATCGCAGAGCTGGATCGAATATTTAATCCGCGAGGCATAGCGATCATAGGTGCTTCCAACAGGCCCGGCAACCTGGGCTACTTCTTCTTGAGTGGCTTTATCCAGCACGGCTTCGATAAGCACAGGATATGTGTAGTACATCCGACTGAAACGAAAGTCGACGGTGTAATGGCGTATCCCACCGCATGCGATATCCCGTTCGATGTAGATCTGGCTATAGTATTCGCCCCGCGTGATGCAATGCCGAGTGTAGTCAGCGATTGCACGACAAAAGGGATTAAGGGAATAGTCATATGTACTTCAGGTTTTGGCGAGAGCGGTGCGGAGGGCATGAAGCTGCAGGAGGAGATCACGAGAATCGCGCGTAAGGGCGGCTCAAGGATAATAGGCCCTAACTGCGTGGGAATATTCTGCCCCGAAACAGGGCTGACTAATTTTGCCGGCATCATGCCTAAGAAGAGCGGTTCAGCGGGGATGTTCTCACACAGCGGTGGGATGAGCATTTCTTTCCCCATTGCAGCCTCGGGGCTGGGCATACATTTTAATAAGTCCGTGAGCTACGGCAACGAGTGTGATCTTAATTCTACGGATTTCTTAGAGTATTTTGGTCACGACGTAAAAACAGAAGTAATTATCGGATATGTTGAGGGCGTTTCCGACGGGCGGCGTTTTTTAGATGTGGCAAAGCGCGTCTCAAAAAAGAAGCCCGTTATCCTGTGGAAAGGCGGCGCGAGCTATGTAGGATCGCGTTCTGCGGCTTCCCATACCGGAGCCCTGACCGGCTCGCCGCAGGTCTGGGATGCGGTCTTTAAACAGACCGGCATGATAAAGGTCGATAGCGAGGACGAGATGCTGGACTGCCTGCAGGCCTTCAGCTATCTGCCACTGCCGCAGGGGAACAGGGTAGGCATCCTGTCCTCGACGGGGGGCATGGGGGTAGCCATTGCTGATGCCTGCGTTGATTACGGATTAGAAGTGGCCAGACTATCGGAAACTACTCTTGAGAGGCTGAGTCGAGTTGTTTCATCAGTAGGAACGTGTATAAACAATCCTATTGATATCGGGATGGCATCTTCTTTTGATATCAAGGTGAGCGCTAAAGCTATCGAAGCGTTGGCGGAAGACGATCAGGTGGATGTGATATTTAAAGCTATCGGCGGCTCTAATCAGGATTATATACGCACTGAAGTAGAGGCCTTGAAGGGATTTGGTAAACCGATAGTATTGATATCCAATATTGCTATGAAGGTGAAGATGGAGGAAATGAAGCCGGTAAAAGGCTTAGCCGTGTATCACGCCGGCCGCCGGGCTGCTCTGATAGTCAGCAAAATGGTCCAGTACCAGCGTTATCTTTCGGAGGATTCCAGTAATCCGATGCGTGATAAAAACAGGCGAAAATCCTCAGCCAAATCCCCGCAGACATTGGCGGATACAAGGCAGTTGGAGGAATCCCTGTCTGCATTGTCCGCAACAGCTGACCACAAGTAGGATACGGTGGCCTCGGATAATAGCGTCCTGCTGGTGAACCCCAATCAGATAAAGCCGCCTGTGGCTCCTATAGCGCTCGATTATTTGGCATCAGCGCTAACTGAGAGCGGCTGTAAGGTTGATATCCTTGACCTATGCTTTTCTACTGATACGTTAGCCGACATCCGACGCTGCTTTACATCGAACAGCGCTTCCATCGTAGCCATTACCCTGCGCAATACCGACGATACAAGCTTCGCCACCCGCGACTTTTTCCTTCCCGAAATCAAGGGGATCGCCGATTGCCTTCGCGAGTGCACAACTGCCCCAATAGTAATCGGCGGGTCTGGATTTTCCGTCGCTTCCGAAGCTGTATTGGAATTCTGCGGGCTCGATTTGGGGATCTGGGGAGAGGGCGAATATTCTCTGCCATTGCTTGTCGATCGAATTTTGAAAGACGAAGATTATCGCAATGTGCCAGGGGCCGTATATCGGGTAAAGAAGGGTTTTCATCGCAACTCACCGACGTATATCGATCTCACTAAGATGCCGGCGCCGCGTAGGGATGCGGTCGACAGCCGGCGCTATTATATGGAAGGTGGTATGGGCAGTATTGAAACCAAGCGCGGCTGTCCCAAGAAGTGTATTTACTGTGCCGATCCGTTGGGCAAGGGCAGCAAGGTCCGTCTGCGTTCTCCCGCCAGCGTTGCCGATGAGATCGAATTGCTGCTGGGCATGGGTATCGACCATATTCATATTTGTGACAGCGAGTTTAACTATCCGTATGAGCACGCTAGATCAGTTTGCCGCGAAATCATAGATAGGGGGCTCGGCTCACGTGTGCGGTGGTACGCATATTGCAGCCCGGCGCCTTTCGACGAGGATCTGGCCCGTTTGTTTATTCAGGCAGGCTGCGCCGGCGTTAACTTCGGCGTGGACAGTGCAAACGATCGGATGTTGCTTGAGCTCGGTCGGGATTTCACAGCCGAGGATATAGCTCGTACTGCGGAAATCTGTCATCGCTCGGGGCTGGTTTTTATGTACGACCTGCTGCTCGGCGGCCCGGGCGAGACCCACGATTCATTGAAGGAAACTATCGAAGCGATGAAGCGCATGTCGCCGCACCGCGTGGGGGCCAGCCTGGGCGTCCGGGTCTATCCAAAGACCAGTCTCGCCAGGATGGTTCTGCAGCAGGGCCCTGTCGAAACGAATCCTAACCTGCATGGAGAGAGGAACGCCTCATTTCTTGCTCCAGTTTTCTACCTGTCGGCCGAGCTGGGCGATGATGCTTCTACTTATCTGGAAGGCCTTATCGGCGAGGATGAGCGTTTCATGTTCATGGCAGGGGAAGCTTCTAGCACTAATTATAACTATAATGCCAATACCGTTCTCGTCGATGCTATCCGCGACGGTTACCGCGGGGCATTCTGGGATATATTGAGGCGTTTGGAAGAAGAGACTGTTTAATTTAACTTTGACAACACGTATATCGTTATGTAGAATTGGGCTGGGAAGTAAAGTGAAGAAATACGACGTAATAATTGTTGGTAGTGGCCCCGCGGGCATTTCAGCGGCTATTGAATTGAGCCAGGCGCCTGATCTGAAAGTTCTGATTTTAGAAAAAGGTAACGATATAGAGCACCGTGCTTGTCCCGGCGTTGATAGCGAGGCGGGATGCCGGCGCTGCTCTCCTTGTAACCTGGTGAGCGGCTGGGGCGGCGCCGGCGCGTTCAGCGATGGCAAACTCACATTATCTTCCGAAGTCGGCGGGCGGTTGAAGGATTATATCGGAATAAAGCGTACTGATGAGCTTATCAAATATGTCGATAACAGTTATTCCAAATTTGGGCGTTCCGACAGGCTCTACGGCGTGGGGGATAAAGTCGATGAAATCAGAAATCGGGCGGCCCTTGCCGACTTAAGGCTGATACCAATGGTTGTCCGGCATCTGGGAACGGAGCATGCTCGAACTATACTTGGCAAAATGCGTGATTTCATATCGAAAACGATCGAGATAAGGCTTGGGACTATAGTGCAGTCGCTAATTACGGATAACGGTAGGATCGTCGGGGTTGAAACTGACGACGGTGAGCGATTGGAATGCAGCTACCTTATCATTGCACCGGGACGCGAAGGCGCGGACTGGATTGTCCATGAGGCGCAGCGTCTGAAACTTACCCTTGAGATCAATCCGATAGATGTAGGTGTCAGGGTCGAAGTTCCTGAGGCGGTGCTCAAAGAGATTACCGATGTGATGTACGAGTGCAAGCTGGAGTATTACTCAGAATCGTTCGATGACAGGGTCAGGACCTTCTGCATGTGCCCTGCCGGAGAGGTGACTATGGAGACCACCGGAGGAGCAGACCCAGTGACTACTGTTAATGGTCATAGTTATGCCGAACGCAAAACAAATAATACTAATTTTGCCATCTTGGTCAGTACTACATTTACCGAGCCTTTCCGGGATACCATTGCTTACGGGCGCTACCTGGCGCGCCTGGCCAATCTG
>Ga0315291_10005504_pt1 | contig 15869 bp, 11 predicted proteins | sample YL17G12_20_MG_FD_203070 | JGI IMG/M metagenome (GOLD analysis project Ga0315291, IMG submission 203070) | Sediment microbial communities from Yellowstone Lake, YNP, Wyoming, USA - YL17G12_20 | ecosystem: Environmental > Aquatic > Freshwater > Lake > Sediment | place: USA: Wyoming | collected...
CCCAACAAGGTCTTCCGAGAGTGACCTAAAGGTATTGACCATTCGTCATCGCGCGAACAAAAAAGTGACCTAAAGGTATTGGCAATCGCCCGATAGTGGATAGTGGTTAGCGGATAGTTGCGAGTGAATAGCGGTGAGTGGATAGCAACCGGGACCGTCCGCGCGCCATCCGCTATGCACTATCCACTATCCACTATCCACTCTCCTGCCTGCTGATCAGTACGCTCCGCGGCAGCCGAGCACACTCGCGGGTGTAGACAATAGTAGCTTAAGGTCGGTCCAGAGGCCTTGATGACGCACGTACCAGAGGTCCAGTCGCACCCAGTCGTCAAAGCCGATCTCGCTGCGGCCGCTGACCTGCCACAGGCAGGTCAGCCCCGGCATTACCGCCAGGCGTCGCCGCTGCCAGGGCTCGAACCGGGCGACTTCCTCCACCGGCAGCGGCCGCGGGCCCACCAGCGACATCCGGCCGAAGAGCACGTGGAACAACTGTGGGGTCTCGTCGAGGCTGGTTTTGCGGAGCAGGCGTCCGAAGCGGGTGACCCGCGGATCGCGCCGGTTCTTGAAGATCGGGCCGTCCTTTTCGTTGGGGACCTCGTGCTGCCGCCGGGCGGCGTCGAGGGCCATCGTACGAAACTTGAGCATCAAGAACGGACGGCCGCGATAACCTGCGCGGAGCTGCCAAAACAGCGGCTTGCCCCGGGTGGCGACCAGCAGGATCAAGAACACCGCCAGCATAACCGGCCCCAGCACCACCAGCAGTCCCGAGGCTCCGACGATATCCAGCAAGCGCTTGGCGATCCGGTAGGCGGGCGAGAGATTCCCTCCCGGCGATACCGGACAGAAGTCCCCTTGCGGGTGACGATCCGGAGCCGCGATTCGCCATCGGGGTGCGCCGCGGATCGGGGTCCGCCAGGAGGGCTGCGTGTGGGGCGGAGGCGGCAAGAGAGATGGCGAGTTCGGAGAGACCCGCATACCGCCGAGCACGCCGAGGGGGGTCGATTGTTTCGCCTCAGAATAGACCGTACTGCCGATCCAGAAACTCGCTCCCCTCGCCCCGCTTGCGGGGAGAGGGGCCGGGAATGAGGGGCTCTCGGATCGGCTCTCAGTAGTCCCCGTAACCATCGGATCTCCTCACGACGAGTTGCTGGGCATCCCTGGATGCGACGGTTGCGATGCATTTCGTGCCAAAGTGGCGACGCAAAGCGCGCGCCACGCAACCGTCTGGGGCCGGAAACTCGGCGGCTGCGACCTAAGGTCGGCCGCAGCAGTCACTTGTGCCTTCCGGGGCCAAGCGTCCGCCCGACGGAACGTTGCCCTGCCGAGATAGGACGTTGAGAGAAGTCAACACGGCACTCTGACAGACAGCGGCCGAAACGGCGTTGGCCTCCTGAGCGTGACTTATCCTTGTAAGTGGAGAGTGGGGAGTGGAGAGTGGAGAGGGCTCCGAGCGCTCAACTCACCACTCACCACTCACCACTCACCACTCTCCACTAAGGAGTGACATCTGCCGTGCAAGTCTTCGCGATCATTGCCGCCGTCGTGGGCCTGGTCTGGGGCGGAGTGGTCCTTCTGCGCGGTGGCCTGCTCGGCGGCTGCCTGATGGTCCTGCTGGCCGGCACCTGCTTCAGCCTGCCGTTCCTGGATCTGCAAGTGGGCACCCTCTCGCTGACGGTGGATCGGGTTCTCTGGGTCGTGCTGATCGTGCAGTATGCCGTCTGGCGACGATGGGGTTGGGCCGACCCGAAGCCGCTGGGAAAACCTGAGCTGGTCCTCTGCGGATTCAGCGGCGTGATGTTGCTGAGCACCTTCACCGCCGATTGGCGGGCGGGTGGTTCCGAGCCGGTCACGCGGCTGATCATCTACTATCTGATGCCGCTGGGCGTCTACTGGGTGGCTCGGCAATCCAAGCTGTCGGAGCGGAGCGTGCTGGCGGTTTTCGGCTGCCTGGCCGCCTTCGGCCTCTATCTGGCCGTGACCACCATCGCGGAGACCTACCAGGTCTGGTGGCTGGTCTTTCCCAAGTACATCGTCACGACGACCCGGGACAGCAAGCTGGAGTTCATCGGGCGAGGCCGCGGGCCGCTGTTGAATCCCGTGGCGACCGGAATGCTCTTGGTCCTCTGTCTGGCCGCCGCCCTGATGTGGTGGCCCCGGCTGAGACGGCCAGGGCGGCTGATGCTGACAATCCTCTCGCTTCTCTGCTGCCTGGCAATCTACTGCACCCTGACCCGCAGTGCATGGCTGGGAGGGATGCTCTGCCTGTCGGTGGCGATTGCCTTGGCGATTCCACGCGGCTGGCGCGTGCCCGTTTTGGGAGGCGGTCTGTTGATCGCCGTCCTGCTGGCGGCCAGCCAGTGGGAGCACGTGATGGCGTTCAAGCGCGACCGGGACCTCAGCGCACAGCAGACGGCCGAGTCGGTTCAACTGCGGCCGATTCTGGCGGTGGTGGCGTGGAAGATGTTCCTCGACCACCCGCTGCTGGGATGCGGCTTCACCCGGTATCCCAAGGCGAGCGCCAACTACGTTTCCGATCGCTCGATGAACCTGCCTTTGGAGAAGGGCCGCGGCTACGAGCCGCACAACGTCCTGCTCTCGTTCTTGACGGAAACGGGGCTGGTGGGGCTAGGGTTGTTCGTGATGCTGCTGGGCTTCTGGGGGCGCGACGCCTGGCGGCTCTGGCGACTCCGGTCGGCGTCCCTCTGGGCCCGGCAGCAAGGCCTGCTGCTCCTGGCGGCGCTGGGGGTGTATCTCGTCAACGGCATGTTCCACGACGTATCCGTGGCCCCCATGGCCCACATGACGCTGTTCTTCGTGGCAGGGGTCACGGCCGGATTGCGCCCGCAGTTGCAGCCGGCAGCGATCTGTCCATCGACGGTTGATGGGTAGCCGGAGGCCAAATGACCGTGCGTGATTGCGGGAAACCCGCAGTGTTTAGCCCCGGCGGCCACGCCGGAGATTCGCGCCGCGTAGCCGCGGCGGCTAAACGAGCCACTTCCGGAATCGTGCAACTCCATTTAGCAATCGCCGGCTACTGGCCCGATCCATAACTGCGCCCGGCACGGGCGGAACGTCTCAAGCCTTGTTCTCGGCGGTGATTTTTTCCAGTGCACGCCTCAGCGACAGGCCACCTTTCGGCTGGAGTGCCGGCTTGACCGGCTTGCCGTTGGGCTTCACGGCAGGGACGGGCTGGACCCGGTGTTCGGCCGGTTGCAGTTCCGCGGCCGGGCTTCCCGGCTGCACGGTCAGAAATAGCAGGCCCAAACCGGCCAGCAAACCGCCACCGAGCCCCATCAGCACGATCATGCCGCGGCTCAGGCCCACCGGCCGATTGCCCGTATCGGGAAGATCGATCTGGGCGATCAGGCTGGCCGTTCGCGCCGCGGCCTGGCTGGCCCGGGCGTCGGACAGGGTCCGCCTGGCCGTCTGGAGCAGCTCGGTCCGGTTCCGCGTTTCGGCGACCAGGCTGCCGTACCGGGTCCGCAGGCTAGCCAGGTGATCGAAGCGGGCCCGCACGTCGGCCAACTCCCCCTGCAGCGACTTCAGCCGGTCGTCGGCCAGCCGCAGTTCCACGTCGGCGATTTGGATGGCGTTTCTCAACTCGTCGTTCAGATTCCGCAAGACTTCGCCTTGCGCTGCCTGGGCCACTTGCACCAGCGGATGGGCCTCGGACATCTTGCCGAGCAGGGTGCTGGTGTTTAGGCGGGCAACATTGAGGCCTTCGCTCAGCCGCCTGAGTGTGGCGTACGACTCGAGCAGCCGGTTCGGCAGGGCCTCCAATCGGCCCGGATTGCTCGAGGCCGCTTGCAGCAGCGAGAGCAGCTCGGCCTTGGCACGGCGGTCGGTCTCGGCAGAGCGAAGCTCGTTTTCCACCGCGACGACCTTTTGGCTCAGATCACTGATGCCGGCGGGCGACTGGTCCAGAATCCGCAATTCGCCCAGATCGCTGCCCACACTCTGTTCCAGTTTGGTCAACCGTCCGGCGGAATCCTTCAGGTCGGTCTCTGCCAGGGCCACGGCTCTGTCGAGTTCATTGATGATGCTGGCGGCCCGGTCGTCGAGGAGCTGCTGGAATCGGGCCTTGAGCTGCTCCGTGATCAGCGTGGTCAGGGCCACTGCCCGATCTCGATCTTGGCTGCGGACTTTCAGATAGAACACCTCAGTCTTGCCGAACTCGGCCCCTTTGGGCGGGTCCAGCTCGACGTTCTTGCGGAGTTGGGCGACGTCGCGGGCCGTGGGCCAGGCGGTCTGGTCGCTCTGGGAGTCTTTCGGCGGCCCCACGGTCGTCAGCGCCGCGGTCAGCACACCGCGGCTCTTGACCAACTCCAGGATGGTCTCTTGCACCGTCTTCATCTCGTCGATGTGGCTGAACTTGCCCAGCCCTTGTTGGCCGCTGGCCGCCTCGTTCCGCACGATCAGGGCCTGCGACGCCTCCCAGGTGGGCCGGCGGACCGCCGCGTAGACCACTGCCAAGAGGCCGAGCGCCACCGTGGGCACGAGCCAGCGCTTGGCGTGGACGACCAGGATACGGCGGTCTTCTCGGGGACTGAAAACCGGTTGCGGTACAGGATACATCTCGGCTGTTCTCGATGTAGGTGTCAGGGGGATTGGATCGGTCGTAGGGCTGATCCGCCAGCGGGACCAGATCTTCGTGCAGGCGGAGTTGCAAAGGGGATGCCAACCGCAGCGGCGGGCCGATCGCCGCCGTGGGCCGGGCGGCAAAACACCCGGAAATCAAAGGCTTTTGCCGGCGTCTGCCCCGCCCGCCCCCCTCACCCCGTAAGCCGCGTGTTGCCGCGGTGCAACGTACCGTTGCCCCCGGGCAACCCGTCTGATGCGGGCGTCTCCGCTGGTTTGATTTTCCCGGGCAAATCCACTTGCATCCGCGGCGGCGTGGCAGAGAGTTGAGAGTGGAGAGTGGAGCGTGGGGAGGGCCCCGCCCCACTGCCCACCGCATGCTGCCCACTGCCCACTGCCTACCGCCTCATGCAAGTCTTCTGCCTTTCCGGCCTCGATGAGCTGGCCCCCTACGCCGACGACTGGGATCGCTTGTCGGCCGGCACGCCGTTTCGCAGTTGGGCCTGGCTGTCTACCTGGTGGCGGCACTACGGCCAGGCCGAAGGCGGCGCGCCGGCAGCGCCCCGGCTGTTCGTCCTGTGCGTCTTCGACTTCGACGACACGCTGGTCGGCCTGGCACCCTGGTACCTCGACGGCCGCGGTCCGTCGGGCCGCGTGCTGCGTCTGCTCGGCTCGGGCGAGGTTTGCAGCGACTACCTGGGCGTGCTGTGCCAGGCGGGGATGGAGGACCGGGTGGCCCAGGTGATGGCCGACCACTTGACCGAACTGGCGGCCGCGGATAGCCGCGATCCACAGCGCTGGGACCTGCTGGAACTCGAGGGCGTCGATGCCCAGGATCGGGCCGTCAATCGGCTGATCGAACACCTGGCCGAACGGGGAAACACCGTCCACCGCCGGGCCGGGCCGAACTGCTGGCGGATCGAACTGCCACACACCTGGGACGCCTATCTGGCCATGCTCTCCAAGAGCCATCGCCGGCAACTTCGCCGCCTTCAGCGGAAGCTGCTGGACAGCGGCCGGGCAGTGCTGCACTCCGTCCGGCAGAGCGACCAGTTACCTCAAGCGATCGACCTGCTGGTGGACCTGCACCAGCGGCGGCGACGTGCCCTGGGAGAGCCGGGCTGTTTCGCCTCGACAAGGTTTGCGGCCTTCCACCGGGCGGCCATGCGGCAGTTGCTCCTTCAGCGGCAATTGCAGCTCCACTGGCTGGAACTGGACGGCCAGCCCGTTGCCGCCGAGTATCACCTGGCCGCCGACGGCGTGATCTACGCCTATCAGTCGGGAATCGATCCCGACGCCTTGGACCGGCAGCCCGGTCGGCTGATCACCCTGGCCACCTTGCGGCGGGCCATCGAGCAGGGGTACCGGGCATTCGACTTCCTGCGAGGCGACGAACCCTATAAGGCACACTATCGTGCCCAGCCGCGGCCCACTCTCGCCGTGCGCGTGGTCCCCGACCGGGCCGCTGCGCAGTTGCGATATGGGCTCTGGCTGGCCGGCTGCAACGTCAAACGTTGGATCAGGCAAAGAACAGTGAATAGTGGATAGTGGATAGTGGGGAGTGGAGAGTGGTGAGTGGCCAGTGGAGAGAAAGGAGGGCTCTAGACGCTGAACTCTCAACTCTCAACTCTCAACCCTCAACACTCAACCCTCAACACTCAACCCTCAACCCTCAACCCTCAACCCTCAACTCTCAACCCTCAACTCTCAACCATGGCCGTCTGGAAGCGACTCCTGTTGACCTTCTATTATCACGGTTCCTGCCCGTGGCGCTGGTGGATTCGGCGCTGCGCCGTGGCCCAGGGCCGCGTCCCGGTGATTGTGCTGTTCTATCATCGGATTGCCGACGACCGGGCCGGTGAATGGACCCTCTCCCAGCGGACGTTCCTCCGGCAGATACGCTGGCTGAGGGCCCGTTTCGAGTTGATCTCGTTGGCAGAGGCCCGGCGGCGGGTCCTCCTGGAAGTCAATCACCGGCCGTGTGTCAGCATCACGTTCGACGACGGCTATGCGGACAACTGCCGCGAGGCGATCCCCTGGCTGGTCAAGGAGAGAATCCCCTGTACATATTTTGTCACTTTGCAGAACGTGCTGAGCGGCCAGCCTTTTGCACACGACCTTGCCGAGGGACATCGGCTCCTGCCCAACACGCTGGAACAACTCCGGGCCATGGCGGCCGCGGGCATCGAGATCGGCGCGCACACCTACACGCATCCGGACCTGGCACAGATCACCGACCGCCGCAGGCTCCACTACGAGGTGGTCTCGGCCCGCGAACACTTGCAGCAGGTGGTCGGCTGTCCGGTGCGTTACTTCGCGTTTCCTTTCGGACAGCCCGCCAATCTCAGCCGCGAGGCGTTTGAGATGGCCCGCCAGGCCGGCTACGAGGCCGTCTGCTCGGCGTACGGCGGATACAATTTCCCGGGCGACGACGCCTTCCACCTGCAGCGCATTCCCGCCGACCGGCAGATGATCAGGCTGAAGAACTGGACCACCGTCGACCCTCGAAAAGTAGGCTGGCCGAGATTTGTCTACGAAAGCACCGCTCCCACCCACGGCCGGGAAAAAGGGGACAGGTCCAATTTGCCGGAACGGCCCGAACAGTGCTTCGCACAAATTGGACCTGCCCCCTTTTTGCGAGGTGAGGCTTGAGCACTTCCACCGTGGACCTCTGCTCGGATGAGCGAGAACCGAAAGACGCGCCCGTGAAGGACTTCCCTTTCGAGCAAGACCAATCGACCGATACGGCCGCGCTGCGCACCGACACGCTGGCCGACAGCGTGTTGATTCTGCTGGGGCTGACGGCCCTGCAGCGATTGGTGGGATTTGGCCGGGCGATCCTCTTCTGCCGCTGGTTGGATCCCGAAGAACTGGGCCAATGGGATATGGCCTTCAGCTTCATCCTGCTGGCCGCGCCGCTGGCCGTGCTGGCCATACCCGGCGCGTTCGGACGCTACGTGGAACTCTATCGCCGGCAGGGCCAACTGCGGACCTTCCTGCAGCGGACCGTCTTGGCCTGCGGGGGCCTGGCCTTAGTGACCGTGCTGGGCATCCACCTGGCGCGACGGTACCTCTCGGAGCTGGTCTTCGGCACGCCGCAACAGGCCCAACTGGTCTCCCTGCTGGCAATCAGCCTGGCTGCCGCGGTGGCGTCCTATTTCCTGCTGGAGCTGTTCACGGCCTTGCGGAACGTGCGGCTGGTTTCAGTCCTGAACATGGTCAACGGTTTGAGCTTTGCCGCGTTGGGAGTCTGCCTGCTGCTGGGTTGGCAGCGGACCGCAGCCAGCGTGGTGGTCGCCTACGGCGGGTCGTGCCTGATCACCACCGTCGCAGCCGCCTGGTGGCTGCGGCGGACCTGGGTATCGTCGCCGCCAGTGGTCCGGCCGCTCACACACCGTGCCCTCTGGTCCAAGATGCTGCCGTTTGCCGGATGGGTCTTGCTGGCGGCGGTGCTGGCCAACTTGTTCCAGATCGTCGACCGCTACATGATCGTCCACTATTCCGGGATGCCGGCCGCTAAGGCCCTGGTCCAGGTGGGCGATTACCACAGTTCGCGGGTGGTGCCGCTGCTGCTGGTCTCGATTGCCTTGATGCTCAGTACGATCATTACGCCCCACCTGAGCCACGATTGGGAGGCAGGACGCCGGGATCGCGTCGTGGCGCGGCTGGGTCTGTTCCTGAAACTGGTCGGTTTCACTTTGGTGGCCGCGGCGGTGGTGGTGGTGTTTGCCGCCCCGTTGCTGTTCGGCGTGGCCTTCGAGGGTAAATTCGCCGGTGGACGGACCGTATTGCCCTGGACCTTGACTTACTGCATCTGGTTCGGGCTGGCCATGATCGCCGAGAACTACCTCTGGTGTGCCGAAAAGGCACGCCTGGCAAGTCTCGCCCTGCTGATCGGCCTGCTGGTGAACATTGGCCTGAACCTGCTGTTGTTACCCCGCATGGGGCTGATGGGGGCCGTGCTGGCGACCACCGCCGCCAACTTGATCGCCCTGCTGCTGATCTGCGTTTTCAACCAACTGCTGGGATTCCGCACGGATCTCGGCACGTGGGTGGTCCTGGCCCTGCCGCTGCTGCTCATCCTGGGCCACTGGCTGGGTCCCTGGCCGGCGCTGCTGGCGCTGCTGGCGGTTGGCCTGGAGGCGTTCCGCGGCGACCGGCTGCTCTCCCCCGACGAAAAGCGGCAACTCGCCGAAGGCTATCGACAATACCTCGAAAGACTCAAGAACCTGCCCCTGGTCAAAGCATGTTTCCTTGTCGCAAAGACTTGACGGCGCCCGACGACCGCGGTCCGCTGCGGGTGATGTTCGTGATCACCAGCATGCCGGTCGGCGGCGCGGAGACGTTGTTGGTCGAGCTGGTCCGCCGGCTGGACCGCGAGAAGTTCTCGCCCGAGCTGTGCTGCCTGAAGTACTTCGACCCGCTGGGAGAGGTGCTGGCCCGAGAGATTCCCGCCTTCACGGGGCTGCTGGCGCACAAATACGATTTCGCCGTGCTCTGGCGGCTGGCGCGGTTGATCCGCCGGCGCCGCATCGACGCGGTAGTCACCGTCGGCGCCGGCGACAAGATGTTTTGGGGCCGGCTGGCCGCCTGGCTGGCCGGCGTGCCGGTGATCTGCTCGGCTTTGCACTCCACGGGCCTTCCCGACCACGTCGAACTGCCCAACCGCCTGCTGGCCCCCATCACCGACGCCTTCATCGCCGTCGCCACTCCGCACGGCCGATACCTGACACAGCACGAGGGTTGTCCGGCGGAGAAGGTGCGGGTGATTCCTAACGGCGTGGACCTCGAGAGGTTTCATCCACGCTGGCCCGACCGGCTGCTGCAAGAAGAATTGGGTCTGGCGCCGGAGAACCCGGTGGCGGGCATCGTGGCAGCCTTGCGCCCGGAGAAGAACCACGCACTGTTTCTCCGGGCCGCCGCCCTGGTCCACCGCGAGTTGCCCCAGGCCCGGTTCCTGATCGTCGGTGACGGGCCCCAGCGGGATGAGATCGAATCGCTTGCCGCGGAGTTGTCCATCTCGGAGGTGGTCCGTTTCCTCGGCACCCGCCACGACGTGCCCGAGGTCCTCTCGCTGGTCGACGTGCTGGTGCTCACCTCGCACATGGAGGCCAACCCGATTTCGATCCTGGAAGCGATGGCCTCCGAAAAGCCGGTGGTGGCCACCCGCGTCGGCTCGGTGGAGGAGACGGTCGTGGACGGCAAGACCGGCTACCTGGTCGCGCCGGGTGAGGCAGGTGGGATTGCCGGGCGGGTGGTCGAGTTGTTGCAGGATCGCCCCCGGGCCGCCGCTATGGGTCGTGCCGGTCGCGAACGGGTCATCGCCCACGGGTCGATCAGCCGCACGGTAGAAGGCTACCAGGATCTGATCGCGGGGATCTACGCCGCCAAGGCCCACCACACGTCCGGACGCGAATCGGCGGTGGGCAGTGGGCGGAGGGCAGTACGCAGTAGGCGGTAGGCAGTGGGCAGTGGGCAGTAGGCAGTAAGCGGTCGCGAGAAGGAGCCTCTCGCCCCTGGTCCCTGGGCCCTCGTCCCTCGTCTGATAGGCAACGGGCGGGAAGCGGCCGCCAAGGCTCTAATCCTGTACGGGCCGTAAAAGGATAACTTGATCAAGTCTGTAGGACGGCCTTTCCAGGCCGTCCCGCAAGAACGACGGCCTGGAAAGGCCGTCCTACGTCAGAATTGCACAGGTTGTTGTTATTGCTTTACGGTCCTTACCTCCGGCCCGAGTGTGTGGCAAGTTTTCCTGGCAACTCGGTGCTCGGGGTGGCTGGGGTCGAGCGCAGCGAGCCCCCAGGAAAGCGTGCTGGGGGCAGCCTCCGGCTGACCACCAGCCACCCATTCATCCGCCAGGAAAACTTGGCAGACACCCGGGAGGGACTGCGGACCCCGTTTCCACAACCGCGCAGGGAGGAGAGAAAAATGTTGTGCCGGATTCTACCCAGTGTGTTGACGGCCTTGGCGGCCGTCGTTCTGCCGCAGATCATGGCGGCAGAGGAAGCAGATCAGGGGCCGCCACCTTCCGGCCCGGCGGCGGCGTTCGGCCGGGCCGGTTGGGCCGGCTGGTCCGAGGCTCCGCGGCCGACCACCGTTCCGGCGGTGCCCGCCGGACCGCGTTTCGATCCGGAGGTGCTTTTCAAGCGGCTGGATGCCAACGCGGATGGGAAGGTGACGGTGGAAGAGATTCCCGCCGCCGCCCCCGACCGACTCAAGGCGTTGCTGAAGCGGGCCGACGTGAACGGCGACAGGCAGGTTTCGCCCGACGAGTTGGCTGAAGCGGTCAAGAAGATGCGGGAAAGGGCCGCGGGGAGTCCGCAAGGGGTGACTGTGGGCCGGGCCCCAGGCGCGCCGGTGGCCGGGCCGGGAAGACCACTTCCGCCGGGTCCCGGAGATTTCGCCCCAGGGCCGTGGGGTGGCGGGCGCGGGTGGCCGGACGCAATGACAGGGCCGACGCCTCCGGCTGGTCCGAGAGGTTTCGCCCGAGGGCCGTGGGGTGGCGGGCGCGGGTGGCCGGACGCCATGACGGGGCCGACACCTCCGGATGGTCCGAGAGGTTTCGCCCGAGGGCCGTGGGGTGGCGGGCGCGGGTGGCCGGACGCCACGACGGGGCCGACACTTCCGGCCGGTCCGAGAGGTTTCGCCCGAGGGCCGTGGGGTGGTTGGCGCGGGTGGCCGGACGCCACGACGGGGCCGACGCCTCCGGTCGGTCCTAGAGGTTTCGCCCGGGGACCGTGGGGCGGCGGTCCCGAACGTCCAGATGCGATGACTGGGCCGACGCCTCGGCCCGGTCGTGGAGATTTCGCCCGCAGGGGCTGGGAGGGCTGGCCGAGAACTGCGGACGCCAGGGTCGGTCGTGGCCGCGGTCCGCGAGGTGCCGACCCAGGGGCGGAGGGCCGATTTGGACCTCCTGGACCTCCGCAGGCCGGGCCAGATCGTCGCCCAGGGCCTCCGTACGCCGCCCAGAGGGCCGGACTTCCCGGTCCTAGGGCATTGTTCAGGCGTTTGGACAAGGACGGAGACCAAAAGCTGAGTCTCGAGGAATTCACGGCCGGGATGATGTACTTGTATGGGGCGACGCTTCCCCCTGATCGGCCGATGGCGGAGGGGCCACCGGGACCGAGAGTCCGAAAGCCGAGACCGCCGCGCGCCGGCGCCGACTACTGGTCATGGGGCGGGTGGGGTGACTGAATCGTAGAGGAGGGCCAACGTCGCCCAGCACGCAAGGACTGACGAGGCCGAGTCAGCGGCGAGCCGGGCCGAACGGGCCAGGCACCGGCCGCCGGGACCCCAGCCGCCGCAAACACATCGCGGAGGGGACCTCTTTCAACTCGCCTCAAACCGCATGCCCGGCGGGGTGACGAACGCCCTGCCGGGCTTTTTTTCTGCGCCGTTCGGCCGGGAAGTTGCAGCGAACCGCGAACCGACTGGGGTTGTCTTCCGTATATCTGACAGAGGTCAGGAGAGCGCCAAACCAGATAGCAGGGGCGTTGGACGCCAGACACGGAGCAGCTTGCGGCGACGTTTTGGAGTCTCGGGCCAGGTGTGCAGCGGCAAGGGCATGTGGTTGGCTTGCGTTTTGGCAGGCGTAGACCGCCCGAGGGAGGACTCCGATGAACAGCAAGAGCAAAGCACAGGACTTGGCCCGCGCACTGCTGATCGCCCGCGACTGCTGGGACGTGCCGGTCCGAGTTCGGCTGCGGCCGTACGTCGAGTTCATTCGCCGGCTGGACGGGGAGCTGGAGAAGCTGGTTGCCCGGTGGGGCCACAGGGCCGCCCACAATGCACCGGGTGGGCGGCGCAGCAGATACTTTCGCGGATAGTCATGAACCATGCCTCCCGGAGCCGGACCGTCGCCGGGCGGAAACGCCGGACGGCCCGGCTTGTTTTTCTCCGTTTGGCTGAGAACCTCCGCTCGGTATCAGTGCAACAGCCACTCGACGGCGGCTGATGGTTTGTCTTGTTCCTTCCCCGCGAAGACGGTCAAGTTGTCCGACTGACCGGCGGCCTGGTAGGCGGCGGCCACCGACCACTCCTGCGGAGCGGTACCCGGGGCGGTCTCGGCGGTTTCACCGGCCAGCCAGAGCGGATGGGGCGCCGACAGGGCGATCATGCCCGGCAGGTCGCCGTACTTGGCCCCGCCGGGGAGGAAATCGGGATCGTAGACGGCCGTCAGCTTGGCGAAGCGGAAGCCGTCGGTGTCGACCACTGCCCGATCGACGGCACTGCTGGCCACCGCCCGGGCTGCCGCCACCCAATGCCCCGCCCCGGCCAGGCCGACCAGGTCGACCTTTTCCGCGGGAGTCTCGCCGCTTCTCATCAGCGCGATTGTCGAGAGCACGTCGTGCACCCGCTGGGAGAACATCGGGTGGTTGTATCCGAAGGTGTACGCGGCATACGTCTGCTGTTTGTCCTCGCCGTTGAGTCGGGCTTCGGCCAGGGGTTTCCCGTCGGCGGTGAATTCACCCTGTCCGAACAGATCGACTCCCACCACTGCGACGCCGGCGGCGAGCAGTTTGCGAACCGCGGGCTTGGGCATGCCGCCGTCATCGAAGAGCGACTGCTTCCCCATCTTATCGATCCAGATCACGACCCGTTTGTTCCACGATTTCGGCTCAAGCCGCACGGCCGGCAGCTCTTCGCCTGCGGCCGTATGGCGGATCAGGAACGTTGCCGTCCGCCACTCGCCCAGTTCCTGCTGGTGGAGGTTGGCGGCCTGGATTGTCCCCGGCTCGGGCAGGCCGCGGCCGATCATCGCGTCGACCGCCCCGCCGACGATCTCACGATATCGGGCCAGGCTTTGCTTGTCCTTGGGCAGCAGGGCCGCCACCTGCCTTTGGGAATCGTCGGTGATCCATTTCAATAGTGACCGCTCATAGTCGTCGCCGCCGGGCGGTCGGGGATGCTTGTCGTCCCAGACGCTCATTTCCGTTCTCGACAGCGGTTTGTAGTCCTCTTCGACGATGGGCTCTTCGAGGCCCAGCTTCAGGTGCTTGTTGACCCAGTGGTACATGACCTCGCGGCTGACGTAGTTGTAGTTGTGGCCGAACTGCAAGAGCGGCTTGGCCATCACCAACTCTTCGACGCCGAGCATCTTGTAGTGCTGCTTCAATTCGGGCAGGCCCTTGGTGGCGATCTCCTTGGTCCAGTCGTCGGCGGCCGTCATGCCCAGCGGTCGCGGGGAGATCAGCGCCGCGATCTCGATGTTGCCGGTGCCCACCCGCAGATAGCAGGCGTTCTCGCAGGTGCAGCCGCCCTGCATGGCGGTCGAGACCATCACGGCCGGAAAGGCCACCGCCGGCCGGGGATCAATCGCGCAGAGGATGAACGTCTGGGTGCCGCCGCCGCTGGCGCCGGTGACGGCGATCCGCTTGGGGTCAACGTCGGGCAACTCGCTGAACCAGTCCAGCGTGCGGATGGAGTTGTAGGTCTGCAGGCCCATCATGTTTTGCAGCCGGAGTTCGGCCTGGGGACTGAAGTAGCCCCAGTTCTCCGGCGTGTTCATCTTCTCGCGGACGCCCGGCCGATGGGCCAACTGCTGGCTGTCGGCGTTACCAACCATGTCGTACTGGAAGACGACGCAGCCCATGCGGGCAAGCTGCACGCAGCGGGCCTGGATGACATGTCGGCCGCCGACCTCAAAGCGCTCTTCGCCGTTGACGATCTGCTGGCGGATCTCTTTCGGTCCGGTGTCTTGAAATCGGCCGTTGGCCCAATGGCCGTGGGGGCAGAGCACGCCCGGCAGGCGGCCTTTGCGCCCCTTCGGCCGATATAGGTTGCCGCTGACAAAGTGGCCCGGAAAACTCTCCAGGTAGACCTTCTCGACGGTGTACTCCGGGCGGTCCACCTTGCCGTGGATCACGGCATTGGCGGGCGTCTTGCTGGGCATGGGCCAGAGGCCGAGGCCCACGCGCATCTGCCGGAGGAGCTGCTCGCTCCGCTTGGTCCAGGCCTCGCGCGACGCAAACGGGTGGAAGGGGAAGTAGCCGTCGAGATTCTTCAGCGGGCCGAGCCGGCTGTCGTGGGGAAGCTGGCCCGACGGCAAGACGCGAGGGGCCTCGGCCCGGGTGGCGATTGCCGAACCGAACAGCAGCAGCGTGAGTGCGAGGCAGGCAGCGAGCAATAGTCGGGTTTGTGGGGCGGGGTCTCTCATGGGGCTTTTCTCCGGCGAGTTTTTTGGGGGGGTAACACGGGGCCGAACTCTGGCATCCGTTATACTTGCCGCAGAGCCGCTTGCCAATCTTTTCGTCGGCTTTTCCCTGATCCGGCCGGGGGATCATTCTCGGGTTGCCCCGACCACATGCGGTGTTGTACGATTAGGGTAGCCTGCGGGTCGGCTTCAGGCTCTGTCCCGTGCCAGATAGGATTATCCACATGTCCCAGCGGCAGACGGTGGTCTATGCGGCGCGGACCTCGCAGGACGCCCACCTGCTGAGGAACCTGTTGGCCGACCTTCAAATCAAGGCGATCGTGGTCAACGATGTGCTGGAGCGTGGCTCGGGGGTCGACATCCTGGGGTGGCCGACGTTGGCTCGGGTGGTCGTGGCCGAGGAGGACGCCTCGCGTGCCCGGCAGATCGCCCTGGAATTCGACAGGCAGGTGGGATCGACGGCGGCCGGCGTGCCCGCGGAAGGTCCACCGGCGGCGGAGGTGACAGCAACGCCGGAAAGCTGGCCGACGTGTCCCGGGTGCGGGGCCCGGCGGTTGACGCGCTGCCCGATCTGCGGGACGGCCGGGAGCGATTTCCAGCCCGCCGACATGGGCTTCGTCTGGATACCCGAGTTGGCGGACGCAGCGGCGGAGGCGCCGTCGTGCAACTGCGGGCCGGGCGGATGCGCACCGGCGGGTGAGGAAGCGGAGATCCCTGCGGCCGACGAAGCCGAGTCGGAGTCGCCCGCCCGGCTGCTGATCTGCCCCACCTGCGACGAACCGTTCACGCCGCAATACCCGCGGCTGTGCGAATGGTGCGGCCACGACTTTGGCGACGGCTACGAGGTCGAGCTGCCGGAGGACCTGACCGGGCAGATCAACAGCCGCGTGATTGCCGCGATCGTGGGTCTCCTGGTGTTGATGGCGGCGATGGTGGTCTATCTGACGTTCACCGTCCGCTGATTCGCGCGTGTCTGCGGAAGAACTCGGTCCAGTCGGAGCACTTCGTGCATCGTCGCCGCACGATAGGTTTTGACTTCCATGGCTCGTTCTTGGCGGGTTCAGGGTTCGGGCTTTGACGATTTGGTTTAGCGGCCGGGCTTGCCCGGCGCTGGCATGGTAAAGATGTTCGCTTTCATCCG
>Ga0315291_10005507_pt1 | contig 15868 bp, 4 predicted proteins | sample YL17G12_20_MG_FD_203070 | JGI IMG/M metagenome (GOLD analysis project Ga0315291, IMG submission 203070) | Sediment microbial communities from Yellowstone Lake, YNP, Wyoming, USA - YL17G12_20 | ecosystem: Environmental > Aquatic > Freshwater > Lake > Sediment | place: USA: Wyoming | collected...
ACGTGGAAAACAAAGTCACCCAGTGCGCCATAGGAACCCTCCCTTCGCGCGCAATCCCACCCAATTTTCAACTGATGTGCGCTGTGGAGTTCTCCAATATTGAGGGTGGCAAAGGGGAATTCTATATCAGGGTTGGCAAATGGTTGGAACTGGTGGTTTCCTTTGAGGAAAAACTCCCTCCACAAATGAAAGGCGCTGAGAAGACGAGGAAGGTTAAACAAATCTACGTCCGCGACGCAATCACAAATAAATTCCTCACCCAGACTTCCGGCTCCCCAGCATGGTTCTCCCACAAGATATCCAGCGGGGAAAGATATTACATAACCTGGATGTCCAATGGCGAAACGCCCTCTATGCAGGGCATCAAAATCGGCACCGGACCCGGTGAATCCAACATCGCCGATTTCATCATTGAATCAAGGGAGACAGTTGCCGGGAAAGTGGAGATTGGTATCAGGGATGGTCTGAAGGAAGTCCGGTTGAATTACGTTCGCGCCTACCTTTTCGGCACCACCACCACACTCGTTAATGACTGGGTGCTTTTCTGAGCATTCATACCGCAGATAACGCCTCGCTCCGTCGCCAAAGCTATGGCCCGGCCTTCGCAGCCGCTTCGGCGGAGTTGGCAGCGTCGGCGACAAAACATAAAACCATACCCGTAACATTAAGGCTTACGAGCGCCTCGTGAATTCTGCTGGGTATAAAACTCAAGTTCCTGTTGTAGGTCCGCCGGAGGGCTCGCCGCCTGGCGGTTTTTCAGAGGAATCCGTGTAAGAGTAGATGGCGCTGTCTATGGCTTTGAAGTAATCCTTCTGAAGCATCGCCTTGGAAAGATGTTCGCGGGCTTTCGCATCTGAGGGTCTTTTCTTAAGAATCTTTTCGCACAACATGATTCCCTTATCCAGCTCTCCCTTGAAGATGAAGGTCTCACTTGCCTTTTCCCATTCGTCGAGGGCGTCATCGACCCGGTTCAGCTGGATATAGATTTCAGCAAGTTTGCATCGCACATTGGCATTGGAAGGATTCACACTGAGAATATTTTTATAATTATCAATGACATCCTGGGAGGAGAGCTGTGTGTATTGAGGAGCAGGCTCAGCAGCCTCTTGAGGCATTTCCCTGATGCCGACTTCTTCTTCGGTCCTTTCTCCCTTCACCCCCTCCATTTCTGGCACCTTGTACTGTGTCCTTGTCACAGAGAGTTTTGTTAAAGCCTTCTTGTTTTCAGGGTCGAGTGACATAACATGGGAATAGATACTGATAGCCTCATTCACCTCGCCCTTTTGCACGAGGACATCCGCAAGCTCAAGATAATCATCTATCAAGTCATTTTCCAGACCTATCTGGAGGTAGGTCTCAATATATTTCCGGCGCGCGTCGATATTTAACGGGCTGGCATCAATGACTTTTTTATACTGCTGAAGGGCATCCTTGAGCATACCTTTTGAATAATAAAGGTTGCCCAGTGCAATGTAATCATCAATCAGGTCCTCCTCAAGACCAATCTGGAGATGGGTCTGGATGAGGAAGTTCCACACTTCAACATTTTCCGGATCTATAAACAGGATGTCGCGGTAGAGATTTTCTGCCAGGTCAAGAAGGCCGTGTTGGATATACAGGTCTGCGAGTTTCTTCTCCCATTCAATTGTCTCTCCTGTCCGACCCGCCTTTCTCAGGCGCTCAATCATACTCCTGTGGGCTTCCAAGTTCTGGGGGTCAATACTAAGGATTTTCTCATACACATCAATGGCCTTCTCCTCCAGCCCCTCCTTATCATACATATCGGTAGTTTTAATATATTCCTGGACAGCCATGCCCTTGGCATTCATTCGCACATACGTCTCGGCAAGACTTAGATGGACTTCAGCGTCATTCGGGGCAATCCGGACTGCCTGTCCGAGAATATTGATAGCCTTTTTAAACTGGGCATTCTCCGCGTAGATATTGGCAACGTCATGCATTTCTTTGAAGGCACGCGGATAATCCTTATTGTTAATCAGAAACTGGATGAATTTCTCTTTAATATCCGGGTCATCGGGAAGAATAACAGAAAGTTTGTCAAAAAACCTTGTTGCCTCAGCCATGTCGCCATGTTTGACAAATATATCAATGAGTTTGAGATAATCTGCAACAAGGTCAAGATCCGGTCCGATTCTGGAATAAAGGTCAATATAGCGCAGGCGGGCACGGGTATCATCCGGTCGTATGGCAAGTATGGATTTATAGGCACTCACAGCATCCTCGATACATTCCTTTCTCACATAGAGTTCTGCCAGAGCCCGGAGTGCGGCTATCTGCTCTTCCTTGTTATTAACAAGGGAATAGATTGTTACGAGCCTCTGAAGAGGAAGAGGGTCATCGGGTACCAATCTTGCCATCTCACAATAGGCGTCTCGCGCCTTTTCTAATAAGCCATATTCGGTATAGAGGTCCGTGAGGATAAGGAACTCCCGATAAGCCTCATCCCTTCGGTTGAGCTTCATAAGGGATTCCACCCTATTCTCCCGCGCCTCCATACTCTTGGGGGACAATTTCAGGCACTTGTCCGCGTATTCTATCACAGTGTCATAATGCCCTTCCGTCTTTTTAAGGGTGGAGATTTCAAGATATTGTTTTGTTGCCAGTTCAGGGATATCATAAAGCAGAAAGATTTCAGCAATGTGTTCACGCAGGTCACAGTTTTTGGGCTCGGTCTCCATAATAGTTTCACTGATTCGGTGCGCATCTTCAATAAGTCCTTGGTCAAGTCAGATCTCCATTACTGAAATCTCTTCCTCTCTCGCCTTCTTCGGCTCATTATTGCGGTTGTATAGTCCGGCGAGTGTTTTTCGAATTTCAACATTCTCTCCAGCCATTGCCCTGGCTTCTTCAAGGCTTGCTATTGCCCGTGCAATATCTCCCTTGAACAAAACAAGTTCAGTAATCTTCAAAAGTTGCTCCGTGGCTTTTTCAGGTTGTGACGTCTTTTTATAAAGTGAAACAAGGGTTTCCCTCAGGGGAAGATTACTCGGGTCGAGTTTTAGTCCCTCATTCAGGAGCTCCTCTGAATTCTGATGCGCATTTTGTTCTATATAATAACGGGCGAGCCATGTGATTTCAGCAATTGATTCGGGAATTTTCTCCGTTCTGGTATTTATATATTTCAGTTTATGGTGAACATCGGGATTGGATTCATCAAGGACCAGCGCCTGCTGAGCCCACAGGTAAGCCTTATCATAGTTCCCACTGGAGATATATTCATCGGCAAGCTGCAGGCATTGTTGAAGCGCCTCATCTGAGCGCCCGGTATCCCTGAGACCATGGGCATATTTCTCACGCTCCTCAATCAACTCAGGAGAGAGTCGGAGGGCTGTGGCGCGCGCCTCTAAAGCCTCGCTAACTTTATTCTGGCCGTCCAGAAGTGAAGCAATATTGGCACATGTGGCAGCCGCCTCCTCTTTCTGCCCAGCGCTCTCCAGAACCTGGGCAAGAAGACGATGAGAATCCAGACGCTCCGGACGAACACTAATCATCTGTCGCACAAGGTCTAGGGCAATGGTCAGATTATCAAGCAATTGAAGATTTTCAACTGCCTTGGTGAAATAATGTATTGCCTGGTCGGGATGGTCCAACTTCAGATGCAATGTTGCAAGGAGCTGAAGATTTTCGGGGTCGTCAGGGTGATATTTTTCCACTACCTCCAGCTGCTGAATGGCAGCCATGAACGCCCCGTGATTCTGATATTGCCGGGCAAGCGAATTGTAAATCGATAGTGCCTCTTCAACATTTCCTATCCCCTCAAGACATGCCGCAAGCCTCTGGTATGCGGAAAGACAACTCTCCTTAATGCGGATAATACCCTGATAAAGAGGGATGGCATCGGCGAATGCCTGCATGGATTCAAAATGCGCCGCAAGCGTCTGGGAATACGCAATGAATGGCTCTGTAAGTCCCTGTTTTTCCGAGATATGGATGAGAGCGCGCAGGGCTTCAACATTCATCTTATCTATAGCAATGATATCATCATAATAGCGTTGAGCCCTGCCGTAATCATTTTTTTGTTCCATCATCTCCGCGAGGGTGAAATATTCCTTGATGGCACCCTCCGTATTCCCCTGCACCCTGTAAAGCGTTGCCAGACCATCTCTCACGTCGAGATTGTCCGGCTGGAGTCTGAGTATCTCCTGATGGCAGGATATGGAACCAGTTGGATTGCTATTAGACCTGTGGATTCCGCTCAGGACAAGAAGTTCTCCTACAACCTTCTCAATATGACCGAAACGAGTCAACACGTTGATTAACCCTTCATGGGCTGGAATAAATTCGGGAAGGATGTCAATAGCTCTACGATATGCCTCCTCCTGTTCATTCCAATGTTCTCTCATACTGTGAATTTCCGCCAGCCGCATATAAAGGTCCACCACTGCCTGCCTGTCATCCTTGCCAGAATACGCATCAATTTTACTCTGAATCAGCGGAATATAGTCAGGGGATTTCTCCAGCGCCATATCGCACACACGGAGCGCCTCGTCATAATTCCTCACATGGAGGAGATGATGAACGATGAGCTGGTATTCCTCCAATGCCTGGTTGCGCAACTTGTGCTCATCGAGGAATGAGGCAACCTTCAAGCGGGTTTTGACATCGGCAGGGTCAAGGCTTGAGACGGCTTTGCAGATACGAACCGCATCGGTTTCATTATCCGCATCGAAATAAATGGTTGCCAGATCCACACCCTCTTTGACGAGTTCCTTCTTTGAACCGGTCAGTTTATACAGCTCAAACAGCTTCTCATGCAGGGCAGTATTATCCGGGGAGAGAGCCTTTGCATACTGAAGGGTCTGGATAGCCTTTTGATAATCTTCCCTGCGAACATAGATGTCGGTCACATGACTGTATTCGGAAACGGCTGAATCCATATCACCCTTTTTCTCGTAAAGACGCGCCAGTTCCTCACCAACCTTGACATCATCAGGGTCAATCTCCTTCATACGCAGTAAGTATCGCTCAGCGTTCTCAATTTTCTTGCTTTTCATCTGGATATTGACGAGTTCACGGAGTTCCTGCCTTGCCTCATCTCGCTTTCCGGCGGCAAGGAATATCTCCGCAATCCTGTTGCGGCTTTCCTCATTTTCCGGATAAATCTTTCTGACGTGCTTATAAATCGAGAGCGCCTGCTCAGGCTCATTAACGGCTTCATACTGCCTGCCAAGCTGGATATAGTGAGTCGTAGCCTTTTCAATTTCTCCCTGCTTTTGATAAAGTCTGGCGAGATTCTGACGCACCTCACTATTTCCCCCATCCAGGGTTAGAATCTTTTCATAGAGTTCGATATTTTCCGCAGACTTGTTTCGCTTAGTGTTAAGATTTGCAAGGTCAAGATATTTCCGCATCGCCTCGTCTTTTTGCCCCGTCTGTTCATATAGCTGTGCGAGTTGGGAAATCAGAGACGTCTCCTCAGGCTTCAATGAAAGGGCTGAGAGAAACTGCCGGAGCGCCTCATCTGTCTGGTTTTTCTGGAGATGGAGATTGGCACAAAGAATATAATAACGGTAGGCATCCTCCGGACGTTCCGTCTCCGCATACAAGGCTGCAATCTTTGTTAATAGCTCCGTATCCTCCGGTGTGAGCTCAAGGAGTTCAATAAGGACATCCGCAGCTTCCGCCCGTGTCCGTGAATCTTCATACAGGAGCCTTCCCGCTTCCTGATATTGAATCTTTGCCTTTTGGGGCTGTTTTGACTCCCTGAGGAAGCGTGCGTAATCAAGGTGAAGCGCGGCGTTAGTTCCATCAATTTTCAAAACAGTTTCAAATTCGCTGATAGTCTCTTCCGGCTTGCAGTGGACCTTGCACAGGTTGAGTAGCTTAACGAAATGGGGACGCGCCTTATTAAGATTTTCATTTTCATAAATCAGATTTGCCAGCTTTCGGACGGTTGAAATGGACTCGCTATCATATTCCAGTATCCGCGAGAGATAATTGCACGCCTCGGCGAAATCTCCATGTCTGGAACAATAGTCGGCAATGCCTTCAAAAACCCCGAGTGCCTTTTTTTCCTCGTCATGCTGGAGATAAAAGCGGGCGAGGTTTTTCATGACATCGATGTCATCGGGGTTCATATTGAGAATTTTCTGGGCGGCTTCAATGGCTTGAGGCATATCATTATTCTTTTCAAAGACATGGACAAGACGTTTAAGATATTCAGCCGCCCTGGTCTCTTTATTCTGCTTCAGGGCACATTCCACCGCCCTGGTTAATGTCTCAGTATCCTCGGGGAAATGCTCAAGGATATTGTTCAGATAAGTCTCGGCGCGTTCTATTTCCTTTTTCTCACAGGCAATGTCCACTGCCTTCCTGTATTCCACAATAGCCTCTGCCACCATCTCCATTCCCAGGAGGGCATTTATCTTGAAGTCCCTGAGGGCAAAATATTTCTCATCCTTTTCCATGCCGAGTTCAGCCGCCTGCACAGTCTCACCATACCGACCCGCCTTGAAAAGAACGTCGCAAAGGTCAACCAACTCACTGATGGCTTCCGGCTTTTTCTTCTTTGTGAATAGAAGTTTTGCGGTCTCCATACGCATCTCAAAATCATCCGGTCCTGTGGTTGCCAATTGTTTCAAATAAATCATCGCACGCTCGGGGGACTTGCTTTTAAAGCTCATCTCGGCGAGTTCATAATATTCGCGAAGGGCATCATGAATCTCATGGGTCTTCTCCAGAAGCCGTGCAATACTCTCCCGACATTCAAAGTCATCCGGCTCAAGCGCCTTGACGCGGCGAAGTGAGGGTATGGCTTTATCAGGCATGCCGTTCTCTTCGTAAAGACTTGCTATTTTGCGGTACTCCTCACAGGCGGCTTTATAGTTTTTCCGCGCCTCATTCAATCTGGCGATCAGTTCACCTGTGCTGATATCATCCGGTTTTAGCTCTTGCGCCTTGCGATAATATACCTCCGCCTGGTCAGGCTCAGACTTGGATAAAAAGACGTCCCCGAGGTCAATATATTCCATCCTCAGGGACTCCTTATCACCGGATGCCTTATAAAGCGTAATGAGATGCCTGATTGTGGCATCATTTTCCAGAACAAGTTTTTTTGCCTGCAAGGCGCGTATGATGGCTGTCTTGAGGTCGCCTCCCTTCTCATACACCGAGGATAGAGTCATCAACTCCTCTGCGGCAGAGACATTCTCACCAATCGCCTCGTAGGCGGCGGCAAGTTTTTCACGGATGTCGTGCAGACTGGCATCGAGTTCCAAGAGACGCTGATAGATGGTAAGGTTTTCCGCCTCCCGATTCTCCGCCGAGTGTTTGTTGACAAGGAACAGATTATGCTCAATTGCCTCCTTGACCTCTCCCTGAGCCGCTAAGAGAAGCGCCAGTTCTTCCCTTATAGATTCCTCCCTGGGGTCAATACCGACGATTTTTCTATAAATTTCCACAGCCTCCAGTTCCCGTCCCTCTTCCCGGAACCCAAGGGCAGCCTCGGCATAATAATTAACGGCATCCTGCGGAATATTGAGAGCCAGACACATATCGGCAAGCTCGGCTTTAATCCTGTTATCCTGCGGGGTGAATTCGTGCAGGTCCTTAAGATGCCCGGCTGCCTTTGTATAATCCCCTTGTAATTTGTAGGCATCCACGAGTTCCCTTATCACCCTGGTCGCTTCCTCATTACGACCCAGGGTTTTTAGATACCCCACAAATTCCTCTTTGAGCGCTATCTGTCCCTCATGAATTCCCAAAATCCTCCGATACTCAGCCACCACTTCATCCGAGCTTCCCATCCCGCTCTTCAGCAACTCCAATCCCTTCATCAAGTAAGGGCGTGCCACATCAAAAGACTCGGTGGCGGCGAGGATTTCGGATAGCCTTATGAGGGCTTCCCGATTGTTTTCATCAATTTCGAGGATTGCCTTCAGGTTACGTATTGCCGAGGCGGGCTGATTAACGCCGATGTAATAATCCGTTGCTTCCGAGTATTCATCAATTGCCTTGTCAAATTCCACATTCTCCTTATAAAGGTAGGCGAGCCTTTCGCGCGTTGCAACAGCCTCGGGACTGAGTTCAATAATCTTTAATGCCGTCTCAATGCCCTCGGGCACAGCGCCGGTCTCATAGTAAATCTGGCTCAGGGAAATAAGGGTGGAAAGCGCACCGGACACATTTCCAAGTGCAAGATGAATATCGACAAGTTCCTTGTGGATGTAAATATTTTTCTCATCAAGTGACAGGGCTTCCCCGAGGATTTCCAGAGCCCGGTCATTATTATTAGCACTCTTATAAATACCATAGATAAATTTATATACCTCTATTGCCTCTTTATTACGCCCAAGCTGAGTCAGAGCCGTGACACGCCGTTCATGGAAGGGGACATATTGCCCATCAATGGACAGGGCTTTTTCACAAACCGCAAGAGATGCCTCATATTGCTCCTCATCAATGAGGTAGTCAAGGAATTCAATGAATTCTTCCCTGGCTTTGGCTGGAATCTCATACTGGTAATATTTCAAGGCAACACTGATGCGCAGCTCTATATTCTTCGGCTCAATGGTTTTTACGCTCTCAAGGCACTTTTCAATCATGGCAGTATCGCCTGCTTCATGGTAAAGATCTGCCAGATCAAGAGACTCAACCAGAGCCTCATCCTTACGGTGCGCTTTGAGGAGAACCTGTTTGATTTTTTCCCTCAAACCGACATTTTGGGGATTCTGATTTTTCACCCTGATAAGTATAGAGATGGCGCGCTCCAGGTCTCCCGCACTCTCCAGAAGTTCAGCCAGAATGGTGCACTCACGGCTGAAGGCGGTAGGGTTCTGCATCTTTTCATAAAGATTTACTAATCCATCGTGCGCCGGGATAGAGTTGGGATATTTCTGCAGGAGTATCTGGTAAAATTTCTCTGCCGTTTCAAGCTCATCCTGTTCAATCGCCGTTTCCCCAAGTTCAAGATATTCCTTCTCCGACTTGGCATGGTCGCCAATCTGTTCATATATCTCGGCAAGCCTCTGCCGTGCCACAAGATTCTCAGGCACTATCCGCTTGATACGTTCGAGATAAGTAAGGACTTCGGCTGAATCCCCCTTTTCGGAGAGACTGTCTGCAAGTATCGTGTATTGTTCAACAGCCATGGGAAGATTATCAGCGGATTCATAGAGTTTGGCAAGCTTGGAGCGGACTTCATGCCTCTGAGGGTCCAATGCGAGAATCTGTTTAAACAACTCAACATTTTTTTCAGGTTCCCCTCGTGAGTCATTTTCACCTGCCATAATAACATAGTAGTGTATGGCATGCTCATTATCCCCTATTTGGGAATATATCACGGCGATTCGATTCAGGAATTTTTCGTTGCGGGGCTCTTTCTTAAGGAGGAATTGTTCGTAAATCTCGATAGCGCGGTTATATTCCTTTGCGTCCGCATGCCCTTTCGCCGCCTCATCGAATTCCCGGACTGCGCCAACATTATCGCCCAGATTATCCAGGATTTGCCCAAGGATGAATCGGGCATCATAATTTTCCGGAAAGGCATCTATGGCTTGCGTGGCAAAATTTTGCGCCTTTTCAATATCACGCTCAAGAAATGCCTGCTGTGCCTGCTGCAGAAAATTCCCCGACATGTTCCGGATAGTTTCCAGGTCAATGGGCAGGTTCAGGAGTTTGACGAGATTGAATGCCGCCCTGAATTCCTGTTGACCGGTGTGAATGGCATATAATTCGACAAGGGTGCCCCCTTCAAAACCCCTGCATCCTTTCAGGCTGCACCGAAATGTCTTTTTCTTTATGTCAATGATTAGGGAACGGAATGCCTTTTCCTTATGAATTGGGCAAAAACACTTAAGAGTCGTCCCGATAATCTGAATCTTGTCAGGGAGATAATTAATATTCTCAATAAGCTGCCGGGGGTCAATTTTTTCATTAATCTGTTCAATAATATCTCTTTGGGACAGCTTACCCATAAAAAATCTTATTCCATTTTTGTTATATTGACCCCAGATGCAGTTATATTTTCCCCGGTCTGAATATATCGCTATTTTTTATTATATCGGTCGGATGTCAAATTTTATAGATCTTGATATTATCCACCATCAATTTGCCCACCGTGGCAAGATTGTCTCTGATGGAAATGGTGTTCAGGCAAGAGGGACAACTCGCCAGCTTCTCACCATTCGCAACCAGCGCCCCATTCACATATCCATCAACCGTGCCATCAAAGAGATTGACGATGTATTTGAGATGGCACCATTCACCCCACGTGTAGTTCACGGATTTTCCCTGCACCCTCAGGGAGGGCTGGGATTTTTGCTTCCCGGAATCAATATATTGAACCACGGTGTGGACGGAGTATCGGTAATCCTCATCCTTTTCAACGTAAAATCCGAGGAGATATTTGTTTTTGTTATCGCAGCGGAAATCAAACTCTACCCCCATAACACCTTCAGTATCCGGGAAATGGCAGCAGTAAAAAGCGCTCCCCGCACCCTTTTCCTTATCAAAAACAAGACACTTTTTTGAGTCCTTTGCCGGCGTTGCATCGCTGACGCACAAAGATGCATAGTTATAATCACCTCTCCAGTTCACAGGCTTCTTTCCCGTTTCTTCTTCATCAAAATTCTGTTCAAAAACGATATTCATATCCCTGCGTGTCCCTTCAGCGACCAGAGATGGTTGCTTGGGCGCAGATGTCGTTTCTGCCTTCGGCGGAACAGAGACAGATGGTTGGATAGCGGGCGTTTCTCTCTCCCCCACAATGTCCTCGACCTTCATCTTTGCCGGTTCCGGCGAAACAGGCGTCTCAGGGAAAATATCCAGCGCGAGTGTTATATCCGGCACAGGTTTCGGCACCCTGGCGACCGGCGCAGACTCCTTCACAGGTTTGGTGAACGATTCCTCAACCTTCCTCGTCTCTTCAGCTTCGCCGAATAAAAGTTCATCCACAGGCACTTCCTCAGCAGGCTTCACCTCGACTTCCTCCGGCAACGGGGGCGCCTCATCGGCGGGTGATTTAATGGAAAGCAAGTCATCTATATCAATACCTCGCCCCCTGACAGTTGTGCCTTCTCTTTGTTTGCTTTTTGTGTCCACAACAATGTTACTCAAACTGGAGATATCCTGCATGCCAGAAGATGGATAAAGGGGTTCCTCAGGGATGCCCTCCTGTGGAGTTTTCACTTCTTCCCGCATCTCTTTAACCGAAGGAAGGGGTTCTTCGGGGACAGCAAAGGCTTCACCCTTTTCACCGACCTCCTCAGGGAAAAGTTCCGGTACTTCTTCATAAACCGGTGGGGGGGGTGCTGGAAAGACTTCGTCCATCTTAACCTTCCCGGCAGGTCTTGCAGGAACGGCTTCTGTCCAGAAGATATCCGTCTGACCGGATGCCGCCACCTCAGGTGCGGGTTCTAACTGTTCTGTCACCATGTGTTTCACTGCCGCAGGTGGAGCTTCAGTAGTTTTGTACTCAATTGCCCCTGGTGCTCGTCCCTCCCTAAGTTCCAAAAGTGGTTTGAGTGTCAATTCCTGGACCTGACGCAGGAGTTCCTGATCATGTTTTCGGCTCCTCATGCCAAATATAATAATGGCAATCAGGAGAACTATAATGAGTGCGGCGATGCCATAAATCATAATCTGCCATCTCTTTTCCTGCCTGCGTTTGGCATCTTCAGCCTGCTTAATGACGCTTTCCAGTCGTCCTATTGCCGTATTGGCATTCACATAATCGAGGGAATCCGGTTTTGCCAGACTCTTGACAATATTCCATTGTGCGAGAGAGACTTGAATATTGTTATCCTTTTCTGTTTGTTCCGCACTTTCCCTTGCCCGTTTGATCTGTTCCGCCTTTTCCTGTTCAATGATCGGTTGACCTTCAAACTTAATGTTCTTTGAGAGGTTATCAATCGTCTTTTTCATAATATCGATGCGGGCATTGCCCGGGTCAATCTTCGTCACCTCATCAAGATATCCCAATGCCTCCTGCCATTGTCCAAGGTCCCTTGCCTTGTTCGCCTTGGAGAAAAGCTCGGCGATCTCTATTTTGCGTTTGTTTGCCTCCTCCGCCTGGTCACGAATCGATGTGATAATCGTCTTCTGGTTCTGGCTGAGTTCCAGCAGGCGCTTTTTCAACTCGATGATTTCCTGTGCATAGACATCGCCCCTGCGGAGGGCGTTCTCGGAAATGATGGCATTGATAATCTCCTGTTGTTGCTCAGGGGATAGAGCCCTCCACTCATTGCGTTCCATGATGTTCTTGGGGATAACGGGTTGGGCAGATTCTTCAGTTGTGCCCTGTCCAGTGACTGGTATCATATCAGGTGATACTTCAGGCGCTGAGAGTTCCACTGTTCTGGACTCGATGTAACCATCGTCCCTCATGACTTTGGCAAGAGACTCAGCCTCATCCTTACTATTAAAACTGCCTATATAAACTTTTTGTTTCCCGGCTGCGCCGGCTATTTCCACCATTGTGTAACCATCTGATTCGAGATTGGTTTTCACCTTTACAGCCGCCGCCATATCGGGAAATTCATTCGCCTGAACTCTATAAATGACCTTACCCTTCTCAGACTGCTTTTTGACCTCAGCCGCCTTTTCACCAGAGACGGACACCACCTCCTGCGGGTTCAACCTTTCATCTTCTAAGAACTTTTTTGCCTTTTGCGCCTCAGCCTCGGAATAGAAGGAGCCCACGAAGACATCAAACCCCGCTCCGGATTGGCTGACATCCACGGGTGAATATCCCCAACCCAGAAGCTGACTGCGGAGATTTCTGGCATTCGTTTCATCCATCCCCTTCCCGAGCAGAACCCGATAAATAGTTCCGGGTAACGCCGAGGTAACAACAGCGGATGGGGTTCCAACTTGCGGTGCCGGTCCCCCCACCACTGGTGTGCCAGTGACGACCTGCCCAGGGGCAACGGGCGTCGCAGAGATGGTTGCGGCTGCCGCCTGTTGCACAATAAAATCATCAAAATACGCAAAATGATACCATTCACCGAGCCCCGCTGTGCCCGAAGGAAAGGTCTTGTCATCCGCTTCCAAATATTTTTGCCCCGCAAAACTCAGGATTAACCTTGAACCCGCAACTGTAAAATTCATTAAACGGGCATCCGCCGTTGATGTGCCGCCCTCAATTTTGGGAATAACGAGTCCCCCCTCCCCATCTCTGACACGGGCAAGTGTTGTGCGTCTGCCCCTTGACAACTTGTCTATATACAAAGAACGTTTCCCCTGATATGTTTCAAGCGTCCCTTCATAATGATTATCCTTATCCTGCCAGCGGGCAAGTAAAAGGATACGACCATTATTCTGAAATATCCACACGGAACACTGAATGGAATAATCCCTCCACGTTTCACAACCGGGGGCACTGACAATAGCATAGGAAAAGCCGGACGGTGTGAGAAGGTCATCGCCATTCCCCGTGGAAAACTGGCCATCCTTAAGATACCAGAACCCTTTTTCAGGGGCATCAATGATAGTCCAGCCCGATGGACGGGTTCCATCCCTGCCGGTGAAGGTATCAGAAAATAATATCTGTCCCCGGGCAACCCCCGGACATATACCTGAAAGAAAAATCATGACAGAGATGATTTTCCATATTTTCACGCCCATTTCCTTATTACCCCTTTCCGGAAAGAAAATCGTTCATGCATAATAGAAAGAACTCACCTTTGCTTAATTTCACGGAAGTTATATCTATTTTTTCCTTAATCCACCACAATTTTTCGATGAATATTATATTTTACCATTGGTAAATAAGTCAAGCATAAAGAGGGCAATTCCCAGCATATTTCCTACATGAGATGGTTGTAAATTTCCAAGACCTGTTTAGCCGTCTTTTCCCATGAGAAACTTGTGACATTTTTCTTGCCATTTTCTATCAATGTATCCCGAAGTTGTTGGTCAAAGACCACCCTTTTCAGGGCACTTGCCAGTTCCTCCATATTATCCGGGTCAACCAACAAGGCTGAAGCGCCTCCTGCAATCTCGGGCAGAGAACCATTGTTGGAGACAATCACCGGTGTTCCCTGCGCCTGCGCCTCCAGAACAGGGAAACCAAACCCCTCCAGCTTTGTAGCAAAAAATAATGTCTGTGCGCCATGATACAGGGCGCGTTTTTCCGCCTGGTTGACAAGTTCCAGAATCCTCACGTGCTTTTGCAGTTTCTTCCCCTTTATCACATGCATGATGTCAGAAATGAACCGGTCTCTGGTCAGGACAAGGACAAAGCCGATATCACGACCTTCGGGGCTCATTTCAAGGAACCGGGAAAACGCCCGAAGCATAACAGGGACATTCTTATTCGGTCTGGTGCTCCCGACAAACAGGATGTATCTCTCTTGAATACCATACTTCTGCCTCAGGGTTTCAAGAATATTCGGGTCTGGGGGGTCGCCCGCCCCCGGCTCAATCCCTGAGTGAACAACTATAGTCTTATCCCGAAGGGAGGGCATGAAATTCGCCATGGCGTCCTTTGTCGCCTGACTTACCGCAATAAGCCAGCTCGCCCTCCGAAATGAATAGGGATACATCCATCTGTAAAAGAAATCATACATCTTATTAAGGGGAAAGACCCGTTTGCCGGTCCACTCCTTCATCAACAGGGGTTGAAGGTCGTGCACAGTGACAAGAAGTTTCCCCCTATAAAAGATGGGGAAAAGGGGAAACAGGCTATGGAGAAAATCGGGCTGGATTTTTTTTATGGCGCGCTGCAACCAGAGGATGGTGCCGAAGGACATGGGAGGCGCCTCATAACGCAATATGTGAAAATTGTCTCCCAGTGCCAGCGGGCGTGTATAATCGGGCTGGACAAGGCAAAAATACGCATTCTCCCTATCCTGGAGGGCAATATGCTCTAAGAGTCTTTCGCTGTATATTCCTATCCCGCTATACTGCCGCGTGAGATAGCGCGCATCAATAACAATTCTCATAAGGCTTCACCACTAATCCGTAAATAATCATTCTCTCTGTTGCATAAACGCCTCCATTATTTCAACCATATTCCGCCAGGAGGCATGCCGAGCCAGTTCTATTCCCTTTTTAACACGCCACTCTTCGTTGCCCTCAATCAGCCGCACCGTCTTTTCAATGAAATCCTCACGTGATGAGGCAATCTCCACCGCACCGGAATAAAACCGCACCACATCCGGTATTGCCGTTGAGACAACAAGGCATCCAGCCGCAAGGTATTCTAAGGTCTTGACCGGATTGATTGCCTTTGCCGCCTTTGTGAGCTTGAAGGGAAGGAGGGCAACCTTGAAATAATGGAGATATGCGGGCAGGTCATCATGTCTCTTCAGACCAAGATAATGGATATTGGGAAGATGGGGAAGGTCATCAAGACCTCGGTGGACAGGTCCGATAAGGACGATGGAGGCGCGGGGAAGGCGCATCGCCAGTCCGGCAATGATATCCGCATCAATGCGTTCAGAAAGGGTGCCGGTGTAGCCAATCAGCGGCTTTGGGAGGGTGCGAATGTCATCCGGTTCAGGGAGTGGAGAACCACCCTCAGGCTTATAAAATTTGTCAAACTCCACACCGCAGGGGATAAATGTGGCATCCTTTCGGAGGCTGCTTTTTTCCTCATACAGGGTATAGGTGCCTGTAAAGACGATATCAGCGGCGGTGAGGAGTCGTTGCTCCATCTCTGCGGCGCCTGCCGGCGCCCATGTAAAGGAAACAAAATCATCTATCACATCATATATAATCCGGCGGGCGTTCAGGCGTTCGGGAAGACCATTCACAAAAGGGGAATTGGTAAAAAAAACAATTGACCCCTCCTTTCGAAGCATCCAGCGAAGCTCCGCTGTGAGGAGAAGACGGTTCAGGCGGAATATGACTCCAAAACGGTATTGACCCGAAAAGATGAGCGGGGAGAAAACCGTAATCCCATGCC
>Ga0315291_10005509_pt1 | contig 15865 bp, 15 predicted proteins | sample YL17G12_20_MG_FD_203070 | JGI IMG/M metagenome (GOLD analysis project Ga0315291, IMG submission 203070) | Sediment microbial communities from Yellowstone Lake, YNP, Wyoming, USA - YL17G12_20 | ecosystem: Environmental > Aquatic > Freshwater > Lake > Sediment | place: USA: Wyoming | collected...
GACGATGAGCGGTATGCTCGCCAGGTGGCAGGGACTGAGCAAGATGCTGAGCACTCCCCACACGAGGGCGGCCGCGAGCGCCACGGCGGGGGCGCCCTCCAGGGCGCGCGTCAGCGCGGTGAAGACACGCTCCATCCTTACTTCACCCCCATGCTCGCCAGTTTGGCCACGATGTCCTCCCGTGGCATGAAACCCTCGTGGCGGTGGTTCTCCCTGCCCGAGGCATCGTAGAAGATCTGGGTGGGGATGGCGCGGATGCCGCAGCGCTGGGTGACCGCCGGGTACTCGTCGATCTCGATGAAGACGACCTCCGCCTTTCCTTGGTATGCCCGCCTGAGGTCTTCGAGTATGGGCGCCATCATCTTGCAGGGGATGCACGTGCCGCGGCCGAAGTCAACCACGACGGGCCTGCCGCCCTGAAGGGCCTTGTCCAACGGGTTGTCGGCCGCCAGGGCCCTCTGCTCCGCGATCCACTCCTCGTTCCGCTTGATGGTCGCGACGAGTGACAGGGCGTCCACGTAGTCCTCGACCGCCGCTTCCTGCCTTTTCTGGAGCAGGATGGGGCGCAGGCGGTCCCTGACGTCCTCGTACGAGACGCCGTCCGGCATCTGCTCCCTGTTCTCGTCGTAGAAGGCACGCAGGTCAGCCTCCGTCACGACGACATGCGGCAAGACCTCGCTCTCCAGCAGCACCCTCACGGCGTCCCGATCCGACGTCGCAGCCGGGGCGAGGCCGAGGGACCGGGCCTTCTGGACGAGCAGTTCGCGCTTGATCAGCCCCTCGAGGACGAGATACCGCCCTGTGCCGAACCCGCCTTGCGCCGAAGGCGGCAGGCCGGAAAGGGCCTCGGTGAGGTCAGCCACGGTGATGTCCACACCGTTCACCGTGGCGAGGACCGTGCCGGCTCCGGCCGGACCCGAGGGAACGGCGTCTTCCGTCCCGACCATCCTCGCAGGTGCCTCCGGACGGGCGGGCTCCAGCGGGCTCGCCGGATCGGTCCTCCTCTTCCCGCTCCTGGCGGCCAAGACAGCCACTGCCGCCACCGCGACGAGCGTCACCAGCCCTATCTTCCACCATGCCCGGCGGCTGCCCCCTCCCGCGCTTTCCTCAGCAGGCTCGCCCTGCTTCGGACCGTCAAGCAGGCCTCCAGCAGGTCCTTTCTCGTCCTGCGACATCTGCTTTCTCCTCCTTAGAGATGTGCGTGTGAAACGAACAACCCTGGGCAACAGAGCGACGCCAACCGCCAGAAGCAACAGAGCTGCGGCGTCTCCGCCCTGCCGCTCGCAGGGGCAGGTTATGCTCAAGAGAAGCACTACCACGTCAGCTCCCGCCCGGAGGCCCCTTGGGACGCGGGTCCTCGGGCGTGTTCCATTCGAAGACGGGCTTGCAGCCGTGCCGGTTCAGGACCTCATCTAAGCGGGGTTTCAGAAACTCGCGCAGGAACTCAAGGGCGCTCTCGCCGTCCCCGTCCAGCACGGCCTGCTCGACCCACTGGATCTCCCGCTCGGTCAGCGTAGCCGTCGCCATACGCTCCTTTGCCACGTCAGGCTCCTTCGCCTTTCGGCGCCGTAACGCCCAGCTTGCCGCGCGCCTTGGCCGCGACTCGCTCCACCTCGGCCTCAGCCAAGTCGAACGTCTTCTCTTTCTCGATCCCCAAGTCGGTCACGACCAGATACTCGTAGCCGGTGATGCCGGCCGCGTCCATGCACTTCTTGGCGCACCCGACGGGGCACCCGTCCAGCGCGAGCACCTTGTGCGAGCCCTTCACTGATGCGACCATGCCGCTGACATGCCCGCCCACGCCGGCCAGGCAGAAGAAGTTGGCCAGCCCCTCGGACCAGAGGCGCTTGGCGACCTCGTTGGTGATCTGACCTACGTTAGACCCACCCGAACAGGCCAGGACCACGGCGGTGTCGCGAGTGCAGCAGCATTCGGACATTGGGCGCCCTCCTACTGAAGCATCTTCTTGATCTCCTCCACGCCCGGCACCTTGCCGACCGTCTTCACATCGCCGTCCACGGCGAGAGCTGGCGTCATCATCACGCCGAACTTCATGATCTCGTTGATGTCGGTCACCTTCTCCAGCGTGTAGTCAATGCCGAGCTCCTTGGCGGCAGCCTCGGCGTTTTCGGTAAGCTTCCTGCACTTCGAGCATCCGGTGCCCAGTATCTGAAGTTTCACGGCTTCTCCCCTTTGTGGCTTGAGAAACGGTCGTCCGCCGTGGTCTGTCCGCGGTCGGCCTGCGCCAGCCAGCCGATCCGTTGGACGCCAAAGCAGTCAAAGCAGGGCGCGTACGGCTTGATGTCCAGCAGAGGCGTGCCGTCGAGCATGTCCACGTCCGCCACGCGCAGGATGTTGTGCTCTATGGCGAGCAGCCGGACACAGGATATGCCGATCGGATTCGGGCGGCATGGAGCCCGCGTGGCGAACAAGCCTCGCTCCCCCTCGTCCATGAAAGGCCTGACCCTCAGCTGCACAGGCCCGGCCTTGTGGAACCAGTAGATGAGCCAGATGCGCTCAAAGCCTTCCAGGTCCGCAAGGCCCGCTGTGAAAGGCGCGAACACCTCCACCGTGCCTGGGGCCTCCTCAGCGAAAGCGGGCTGGATGGGCGTCCCCACGGGTCCAGCAAACGGCGTCCGGATCGTGCCTATCTGTTCCAGTCTCATGGCTCGACTCCCAGCGCACGGGCGATCTCTGTCAGGGCCTCCCTCAAGTGAGCGCTCTCTCCGCTGAAGACGGGGGTGCAGAGGGAAACGGGCAAGGCACCTCCGTGCACCTTCACCGCGAAGGCCAGGCACGTCAGCTCGCCGCAGGCGCCGCAGTTCGTCTGTGGGAGCCGCTTGTAGATTTCCAGCGCGGGCGGCTTCTTTCGGCGCTCGTAGGACGGTTCTATTTCGTGACGCCGCGTCCATACCTGGTTCACTTGCCGCCGCAGTTCCTCCAGCACGCGCCATGCGTCTATGATCTCGTCGGCCTTAGCCACGGCAATTCGGCGGGGATAGGCCGAGATCATGCGATACCCATCCATGAACGTGAACGTCGGCCCGTGCACGTTGTAACTGGCCTGCTTCATCTCCGCGTTCAGGTAGGGGAAGACATCCGTGAGGTCCCCAGAGATGTGGGCGACGATACGGATCTTCGTCTCGTCGGCCACGCAGGACGCCAGCACCATGACCGCCGCCCGGCCGAACACGTCCCCCTCGAACTCCGGCGGGAGCACGGCCGGCACGGCGATCTTGGCAGGCCGGTAATCCACCCAGCCCGAGCAGAGCAGGTCAGCTCCTGCGCTCGCCGCCAGGGCACTGCGTGCTTCCGGCCCCACGGCCAGTGACGGCGCGCCCACCAGCGCATAACCTGGGTCGGGCGAGATCGCCTCGTAGGCCAGCCCGAGCTGGTTTAGCGTCCGCCTCGCCTTCTCGAATTCACCGTGCTGCGCGAACGTTGTGATCTGCCCGTTCACTCTGTCGCCTCTGGTTCGCGTGTCCGGGTCTCGCCAAGAAGGACGAAGCGCCAGACCCGGTTCGTCGCTTGCGACAGGCTGTCTATGCTTGAGTACACCACGGGGATCACGATCATGGTCAGAAACGTTCCGACAAGCAGTCCAGTCGCCGCCACGATGCCGATGGGGCTCATGCGTTCCAGGCCGACCGCCCTCTCCAACACCAGCGGAGTCAAGCCGACAATCGTCGAGACGGTCGTCATCAGGATGGGCCGGATCCGCAGTCTGACGGACTGTAGGATCGCCTCGTCTTTGCCCATGCCGCCTTTCCGGGCGTTGAGGATGAAATCCAGCAGCAGGATGCTGTTGTTCACAATTGTGCCGCCCAGCAGGATCATGCCCATCATTGCTGGCTTGCACATGGGCTTGTCGAACAACAACAAGCCCCAGAACGCCCCGGCGACAGCCAGGGGAATGGCGGCCATGATCGTTACCGGATGTGCAAACGACCGGAACATGGCCACCAACAGGATGTAGAGAAGCACGAAGCCGATCATGAGGGCCTTGACCATCTCGCCGTTGCCGACCTTCATGTCTGCCACCGTGCCGGAGATGTCGATGCTATATCCGCCGGGAGGAACGATATCGGCCAGGCGTTTCTGGACCATGCTGGCTACCTGGCCGATGGTGTACACACGGTTGACGGCGGTGATGTCGATGGTATTGCGCAGCCGCTCGCGCGTGATGAACGGCTGACTGCGCTGCGAGTCCAGCGATGCCATCGCTCGCAGCGGCAGCGGACCGAACCGGGTGGGCACGTAGACGTCGGACAACTGGGCCGGATCACTGATGTGCTGGCTGGCGTACTGGACGGTGATGGGGATGTCCAGGTAGCCCTTCAGGCGCATCGGCGTTGCGGGCACGCCCTTGACGACGGCTTTGAGTTCGCCCGCCACGTCAGCCGGTGTCGACTGGTAGAGCCTGGCCAGGGCGGGGTCAACGTCCACGTGGTATTCCGTCTTGTCGAAGTACCAGCTCCGCCGCACGTCCATCAGGCCGGGCAGCCCTTTCAGGGACTGTATGCAGCGGTCGGCCAGCTGGCTGAGGACCTGGGGGTCTGGCCCGCTGATGATGATGTCCAGCGGCGCCCGCGTCGTGGACATGGGTGTCGCGCCGTACTCAGTCACGCGGAAGCTCCGCACGCCGGCGATCTGGGGCAGTTCCCTGCGCCAATTGTCCTGGATCTGCCAGATCGTCTCCTTCCGGTGCATGCGGTCCACCAAGTGGATCGTGAGCTTGGCCGACTGGGCGGTCGCGCCGCCCCCGCCGAAACTGACCTGCCCCGGCTCCGATCCGACCACGGACGAGACCGTCTCGACGCCAGGCTGGGCGTAGACCATCTTCTCGACCTGGCCGAGCGTCCTCTCCACCCCGACGGGGGATGTGTCCGTCGGCGTGTCGAACTCCAGGTTCACGATGCCGGTGTCCATGGGGGGCATCAGCTCACCGCCGATCAGCGGCTTCGCTACGCGAAACGTCACCAGGAAGAATGCAGCCGCGAGCACCAGCGTCACCACGCGCCAGCGTAGCGTCCGATGCAGGATGCCCAGGTAGAGGCGGGACAGCAGGTCCACGCCTTTGTCCGTTCGTTCGAATGCATGCTCGACGAGATTGCGGTGTTCGTGCGGCCGGGCCAACAGGCGCGAGGCCATCAGCGGGACCACGGTGAGTGCGACGAGCAGGGAAGCCACCAGCGTGGAGGATATCATCAGGTTCAGCGGCCGCATCGTCTGCTGCGAGTAGCCGCCCGCAAACATCACGGGTATGAGCACGATGACCGTCGTGAGCATGCCGGCCGTGACGGCGAGGGCGACCTCGCTGGTGCCCTCGCGGGCTGCCAGGGCGGCATCCGGGTGCTCCATCTCCCGGTAGTGGCGGTAGATGTTCTCCAGGACGACGATGGAGGCGTCCACCACCATGCCGACGGAGACGATCAGGCCCGTCAAGGTCGTCATGTTGAGCGTGTAGGGGCTGAACCACAGCACGGCCAGACTGGCCAGGAACGCAAGCGGGATGCTGACGGAGACCACCACGGCCGCCCGCACATCGGCCAAAAAGACGAAGATGACCAGCACCGTCAGGGCCACGGCCTGCCAGAGCGAGCCCCGCATGCCACTGATGTTCAGGTCGATGATCGGCTGCTGGTCGTCCGTGACCGCGAACTGGATGTCGGGATACTCAGCCTGCAACCTGAGCAGGAAGCTCTTGAAGCTCTGGATGGCGGCGACGGTGGGGCCGTTGTCGGGGCGCAGGACGTTGATGGCGACGGCCGGCTCCCCATTCCCGTGGTAGATGCTGCGCTGTTCGGCCTCACCCAGACTCACGTCAGCAACGTCCGAGATGCGCAGCAGGCCCTGGCTGGAGGCCCGGATCGGCAGGTCACGGATCTGCTGCAGATCAGCGAACTCGCCACCCACTTTGACCAGGTACTCGCTGCGGCCCGCGTAGATCGTGCCGGCTGGGGCTGAGACGTTCTGCCTGGCCAGGGCACCGACGACATCGCCAATGGACAGGCCGTTGGCGGCCAGGCGGTCCCGGTCCACGCGAACCTTGACCTCGGGCTGATGGCCTCCAAAGACGTCCACGTCGGCAATGCCCGGCAGCGCCAGGATCTGGTCCTTGATCTGGTTCTCCGCAAGTAGCCGTATCTGCGAGAGAGTCTTGGTGCTGCCCGGCTTGGGCGAAAGGGCCACCGTCACCAACGGCCGCGTCGCGTCCGTGATCCGGTAGATGCGCGGCTCCAGTATGCCTGGGGGCAGTTGGGCGCGCACCCGCCCAATGGCGTTCTGAGCGTCCAGCACCGCCTCCCCTATGGGCTTGCTGTAGTCGAACTCGGCATTGACGGAGGAGACCTCATCGCGGCTGGTGCTGGTGACCTTCTTCAGCCCGCTGAGCGTGTTGAGTTCCTTCTCGACGACCTGCGTGATCTTGTCGGCGACGTCGCCGGCGTCGGCCCCGGGGTAGACGGTGACAACGACCACCTGCGGCGGCACCGTATTGGGGAAGAGGTCCGTCGGCGTTCGAAAGAAGGCGAAGGCGCCCAGCGCTACGACCACCAACACCAGGGCGATGACCGTGAAAGGGTTCTTCATCGAAAAGGCGGTCAGGTTCATTGCATGGCCTCCACCTTCTGGCCGGCGGCAAGCTGCGCCCAACCCAGGAAGGTGCTCAGAACAACCTGTTCGCCCGCCGCGACGCCCTCGACCGCTACATCGTCGCCGCTGGACCCAAGGATGGTGACCGGCCGGGCCTGCAGCTGGCCATCCTGGACAACGAATACATACGGTTTCTGCTCAGGCGACTCCACCACGCTGGCGGCGGGCACCAGGGTCACATCCTCTCTGTTGCCCAACACCACCTGTAGCGGCACATAGGCGCCTGAGGGGAGGCCATCCAGGCCTGCCCCGGAGAGGTACACTTCAGCGCGCAACATCCGGGCGACGTTCAGCGATGGGAACACGTGCGAGAGCGTCGCGCTCCGGTCCTGGCCGGCGGCGGAGTAAGTCACTTCGAGCCCCTCTCGGACTTCAGGGAGGTCCTGCTGAGGCACGTCGAAGGAGAGCTTCAGCCGGCTGCGATCCTCCACGGTCATCAGGTTCTTGCCGGGCGTCGCCATGTCGCCGGGGTCCACCATGCGGTGCGACACCAGCCCGTCGAACGGGCTGCGTACCGTGCAATAGGAAAGCTGCGTCTCCAGTTCCGCCTGTCTGCCTTTCAAAGACTCGATAAGATGCTCGATGGCATCCATCTTCCTGCGCGCGGCGTCAAGCTGGCCCCTGGCCTCGTCAGCCTTGTCTACTGTCCCCTCCGCCTCTGCGCCCGGGATTGCGCCCTTCTCTGCCAGCTCTTTGTCGCGTTGGGCTTCACGGTCCCAGTAAGCGGCCGTCTTGGTCAGCGCGTCCACGGTGGCCTGGTTGGATGCCAGGTCGTCCTTGGCCTGTTCGACCTGCGCCGTCATTCCCGCAATGCTCTCCTCAATCTGCCGGCCGTCGAGCACCACCAGAACGTCCCCGGCCTTGACCGGCTCGTTCTCATCGTGCAGGACTTCCTCCACCGTTGCCGTCACGCGCGCGGAGACGTCCGCCACGCGCATCGGCTCCACCACGGCCAGGTAATCGCGCACCCTCCGCAGGTCTCCCTGCCGGGCGGAAGCCACCCGGACCGGAGTGGGCTGCATCCCGTACTTGGGAGCGGCGGCGAGCGCCTGCTTCTTGTGCTCTACCAGCAGCATGCCGCCAGCCACGATCGCTGCCGCCAGCGCAACCACGATCAGGATGCGAACGCCTTTCTGCAACATACCTATTGCTCTCCCACGGCTAACCGCAGTTGCGCTAGGGCGGTGTCGTAATCCGCCAGCGCGCGGTAGTAGTTGGTCTGTGAGTCCAGCAGGGCCGACTGAGCGTCCAGCACGTCCGTGATGGAGCCCTTGCCAAGTTCATACTTCTCCTGCTCGATGCGCAGCGATTCCTGGGCCTGTTCGATGGCCTTCTCCGTTGCTCGAACGCGCTCCAGGCTGGAGTTGACGTTCAGCAAGGCCGTCTGGACTTCCAACCGTATCTGGAGCTCCAGTCCGCGAAGCCCTTCCTGAGCAGCGGCCAGGTTCGCTCGTTCCCGGCGCACGTCGGCATCAATCCTGCCGCCTTCGAAGAGCGGCACGCTCAGCGAGAGGCCTGCGCTACCGACGTCTTCCGAGTTGCTTGCGCCGGGCTGGCGGGTCGTGTCGCCGGCCGCCCATAGGCCGCCAAAGGAGCCGACCAGGGACAACGTCGGCCAGCGTTCGGCCCGCGCCGCGTCCACCCGTTTGGCCTGGCCTTCCACTTCAGCCCGGGCCGCCAGGTAGTCACCGCGTTGTGCAAGGGCCTTCTCGACGGTGGCCTGCTGCTCCACCGGCGCGGGCGTCAGCGCCAGGTCCCCCTGCACCGTCAGCGCAGCGCCATCCTCCCGGACGCCCATCAGGTTAGCCAGCAACTGTTGCTCGATGGCGAGGGTGTTCTTCTCACTCAGGATCCGCTGGTCCAGGTCGGCGAGGCGCACGTCGGTCCGCAACAGGTCCACCTTGGCGGCCTTCTGCGCGGCCATAAGGTCTTGCACGCGCTTGCGCTGCTGCTCCAGCGCCTTACGGGAGAATTCCAGGGACTCGATGACGCGGCGTTGGCCGAGGATGGAGTAGAATGTGCTGGACACGTTGAAGACCAACTCGCTTCGCGTGCGAGCCAAGCGCCTGTCCGCGGCGAGGCTCAGGAGTTCGGCTGCCCGCACTTCGTTGATGATCTGGCCGCCCGTGAATAAGGGCATGCTGAGGACCAGGCCTGCCGACGCGATGCCCCGGCTCCATGCGCCCGGCTCGTTCGGCACGCGCGCCGGCACCAGGCGCTGGTTGTCGTCGTAGCGCGTATAGCCGCCCTGGGCGCTGAGCGCCGGCCATCGCTGCGCCGCTGTCACGTCCCGTTGTGCCTGCGCCGCCTCCACGTCCCACGACCGCGCCCCTATCTGGGGATTGTTCTCCAGAGCGATCCGGATGCACTCATCCAAACCGAGCGGACGGGAGGAGCGCTCCGCCCGATAGTCCGGCGTCGGCCCGCTCGTCATGGCCGCGCGGGGATATCCGTCCGGCACCGGGGCGTAGGGATCGGTCGGGTTCGTCAGAGCGCAGCCGGTCAACGCGAACAGGGCAAGACAAACGGCAGCCTTCATGATGGTCTCGGCCTGTGGAATCATCCGAAGATCGCTCCGTAGAACATGCCGGTGATCGTGGCCATGACGACGACGAGGGAAACGTATACGACGGTCTTCTTAGTCCCCATGATGCTGCGGAGAACGAGCATGCTCGGCAGGCTCAGGGCCGGCCCGGCCAGAAGCAGCGCCAGCGCCGGGCCCTTGCCCATCCCTGCGCCTATAAGACCTTGCAGAATAGGCACTTCCGTCAGCGTGGCGAAGTACATGAACGCGCCGGCAACGGACGCGAAGAGATTCGCCCAGAGCGAGTTGCCGCCCACCGCGGAACTCACCCACTTTGACGGGATCAAGCCCTCGTGGCCCGGGCGGCCCAGCAGCGCCCCTGCGACCAGAACGCCGAAGAAAAGCAGCGGCAGTATCTGCTTGGCGAAGCCCCACGTCTGGCTGAACCAGTCCCGCGTCTCGCCCTTGTCGGTGCTTGCGATCACCGAAAGGCCGACGACGCCCACGGCAAACGGGATCATCGGCTCGTACGGGAAGAGCAGCGCGACCAGCGCCGTCGGCACGGCGGCTGCCGCTGCCTTCCACAGCTTCAGGCCGAACCAGAGAACGAGAATCACGGCGAAACCGATGGCGAAACCGCCCGTGATGAGCCACTTGGCGGAGTAGACCGCGTGCCAGAATCCAGTTGCCTCACCCGGCTTGCCCCAGTTGGCGAAGACCAGGATGCCGACCATCGAGGCGAAGTAGAGCACGTTCTGCCAGAGCGGGCGGCTGACCTCCGGCTCCGGCATGGCCATCTGGGCATTCGCCCTCTCGGTTTCCTCTTTGCGGAAGATGAAGTGCATCAGCAGGCCCACGACCACACTGAACAGGATCGCGCCGATGGCCCGTGCCGCGCCCAACTCGATGCCGAGCACGCGCGCCGTCAACACGATGGCCAGCACGTTGATGGCCGGTCCGGAGTAGAGGAACGCCGTCGCGGGCCCCAGGCCGGCTCCCATGCGGTAGATGCCCGCAAACAGCGGGAGCACCGTGCACGAGCAGACGGCCAGTACCGTTCCCGACACCGACGCAACGCTGTAGGCCAGCACCTTGTTCGCCCTCGCCCCGAGGTACTTCATCACCGCCGCCTGGCTGACGAAGACACCGATGGCTCCCGCAATGAAGAACGCGGGCACCAGGCACAGCAGCACGTGCTCCCGGGCATACCACTTGGCCAGGAGCAGCGCCTCCGTTACCGGATGGTCGCTCGCCGGCTCGCCTATCGGCAGGTAGAACAAGACCAGGAAGGCCGCCGCGATGACGGCGAGCCATTTCCATTCTTTCTTCCAATCCATCTCGCCTTCTCCCAATGCCGCCGCCGTCCGTCAGAGCCGGCTCAGGACGGCACGTCGGCTCCTCTCACCTTCCCGCAGCACGCCCGTAGCGCAGGAGAGAAAGTCCCGCACGCACGGCGTCTTCAGCGTGTAGAGCACCCGCAGGCCGTCCTTGCGGCATTCGAGAACTCCGGCCCTGAGCATGACGGCAAGGTGCCGGGACACATTGGAACGCTCCGACCCCACGTGCTCCGCAATGTCACAGACGCACCGTTCGCCGTCGCTGAGAGAATCAACGACCGCCAGGCGCAGCGGATGGGCGAGGGCCTTGAGGACCTCAGCCTTCAGTTCGTAAAGCTTCCGGGCATGCGCGTCCATTCAGCAGGCTCCTCTTGCCACGGGGATTTACGTGAATAAGTAATCACATAGTAACATATCTGAGCGAGCCGGTCAAGCGACGCACACAGGGGACCGGCCTCTTTGCCTCAGGCGCCCGCCGCGGAGGAGCGTGCGGCCTCGCCTGAACAGCCTGCGGTCCACAAACCTGCCGTGAAGCATCGGGGCGAGGACGGGGCGAACGACGGGCGGGCGCGAGAGGCGGTTGCCGCCATGGAACCTCCGGGCCTACGGGCGTCAAGCCGCCGGTCACGCTTGACACCCGCAACAAAGCCGGTACACTGGCGCGACTGCCCTGAACGCACCCCAGCGCAGGGACAGTAGGCGCACACCGGTTCGGTTCGTGGGTCCGTCGGCGGGTCGGCTGTTAGGAGCAAGATCCCGTGAGGTTAGTGGCAGACGCGCGCGCGCTGGCGCGGTTCGTGGGAGGGCTGAAGAGCTTCCTCCAATGGCGGATCACGCCGGAGGAGGCGCGCGCCATCGTGCGCGAGCGGCTGGGCCGCCGGCCGGAGATGTTCCTGCGCACTGTGGAGCACGGCGTCTTCCGCAACCCGCGCAGCCCGTACCTGCCCCTGTTCCGGCGAGCCGGCATCGCAATGGGCGACCTGGAGAAGATGGCGCGGGCGGACGGAGTGGAGGCGACGCTGCACGAGCTTCGCCGGGCCGACGTGTACGTGACCTTCGAGGAGTTCAAGGGCCGCCGTCCGATAGTCAGGGATGGCCTGGAGCTGCCCGTGACGGCCCGGGACTTCGACAACCCCACCGCCGGCCGTTCGTTCGGTGTGCGCAGCAGCGGCTCCACAGGGCGTGCCACGCGCACGGTCATAGACCTGGACCACATGATCGCCGAGGTGCCGGCCAAGACTCTGGAGACCGACGCAGTCGGGGCAGTGCGGGCGCCGACCGCACTGTGGCGCGGCGTGCCGCCGGCGGCGGCGGGCGTGAGGAACATGCTCTTCGGCTGCGCCATGGGGAACGTGCCCCGCCGCTGGTTCACGCCGGTAAGCAGTCAGCAGATGGGAGCGTCGTGGCGCACCCGCGCAGCCACGGGCGTGTTTGTCCGAGGCGCCGCGCTCTGCGGCACACGCCTGCCGCAACCGGAGCTTGTGCCGCTGGACCGGGCGGACGTGATAGCGGACTGGGCGGCTGAGGCCCTGCGGGCGGAGGGCAGTTGCGCCGTCCGATGCTTCGTCAGCATGGCCGTGCGAGTCTGCCTGGCTGCCGCCGAGCGAGGCACGGACCTGAGCGGGGCCACGTTCCTGGCCGGCGGCGAGCCGGCCACGCGCGGGAAGATGAGCGTCGTCACGGATGCAGGCGCCCGGCTGGTGCCCGGCTACGCCATGAACGAGCTGGGCGTGATCGGCGTCGGCTGTGCGCGGCCGGCGGACGCGAACGACATGCACGTCGCCAAGGACCTGACCGCCGTGATCGTGCGGCCCCTCCAGGTGGCCGGCTGGCCGGCGCCGGTGGATGCCTTGTACCTGACCACGCTGCAACCGCACGCACCCAAGATGATGCTGAACGTGGAGACGGACGACTGCGGCGTGATCCAGCGGCGTTCCTGCGGATGCCCCCTGGAGGAGGCCGGCTACGACGAGCACCTGCTCGAGGTCCGCAGCTACAGGAAGCTGACGGGCGAGGGCGTGACGCTGGTGCAGACGGAAGCGGTGCGCGTGCTCGAGGAGGTGCTGCCCGGCCGGTTCGGGGGCAGCCCCGTGGACTATCAGTTCCTCGAAGAGGAGGACCAGCGCGGCATCACGCGCCTGAGCCTGTTGGTCAGCCCTCGCGTCAACCTGCCGGACGAGCAGGCGGTCCTGGACGTGGCGCTGCGGGCGTTCAGGGAGAGCGGCAAGCACTCGGCGTTCGCGGCGACGCTCTGGGAACAGGGCGGCTCGTTGCGAGTGCGCCGGGCCGAGCCGGTGTGGAACATGGGAGGCAAGTTCGCCCCGCTGTGCGTCGCCGAGCGCCTGAAGAGGGCCCGCAACTGAGGGCCGTGTCCCGCCGCCATGGCCTGCTGCCGCACGAAGCCGCGCGCGTTCAGGCGGGCGCTCCTTCCGCTCGCCTCAGGACGAGGCGGGTGAGCTCGCCCCTGTTCCGCGGCGAAGGGCAGAAGTAGCCCAGCCCGGCGCTGACGTAGAGGAGCGTGCGGCCCCGCCTGAACAGCCCCCGGTCCAGGAACCTGCCGTAGAGTGTGGGAACGAGCACTGGGCCGACGACGGGCAGCCGCGCTCGGCCGCCGTGCGTGTGGCCCGCCACGGCGAGGCCCACGTTCAGCCGCTCCAGGAGAGCCAGGTTGTCGGGCGTGTGCGCCAGGCCCACGGCAAAGAGGCGGGCTTCGCACGGCGCGGGGGGCGGCTGCCTCCACGGGGTCTCGAGGCCCACGAGCGCCAGGCCGCGGTCCGGGAACCGCGCCCAGGCATTCGGCAGCACGTGGACCGCGTGACGCCCGAGCAGGTCCCTGATGGTGGCCTCCCGGGCGCCCTCCAGGTCATGGTTGCCGAGGACGCAGAAGGTGCCGAGCCGCGCCGGTATCGCGGCCAGCAGCTCGATAGTCTCCGCAAGCAGTTCGCTCTTGCCGCCGAAGTCGCCCAGGAGAAGCACAAGGTCGGCGCCACGCGGGCGCAGGGCGGCGCAGCACTCCCTGAGTAAGCCGAGCTTCCGGCGGCTGCGGCAGTGCACGTCGGAGATCACGAGCACTTCGAGGCCGTCGAGCCCCGCCGGCAAAGACGGGATGCGCAACGAGACTTCGCGCAGAAGAATGCCGGGCGTGAGCTCTCGGCAGCTCTCCTGGACGCCATCGCGCCGCACTCGCCGGATACCCCAGCGGTACGGAAGCAGGAAGTGCACGAACGCAACGGCCCCGACGACGCCGGCCGCCCCCGACAGGACCCGCCACACCGTCGAGCCCGGCTCCAAAGCGAGCGCGCCGGCCGGCGCCAGTAAGAGGCCTACGCTGCCGAGCACCGCGCCAAGCCGCCAGGTGAACCCGGCGACCGTCCTCCGGTACGAACCAAAGAGCCTGTTGCCCAGGTCAAGGACGAGCGTTGCCGCTCCGAGGAGCGCCCCGGCGGTCGCGAGTGCCATGTCACCAGGACTCCCGGTCTCAGGCGCGTCTGGGGGCCGCCGCGCGGCGGCAGGCAGGCCGAGGGGCGGGCCCTGCACGGTTCACTCGGGCAAGGCGGCGGACAGGGCGGCGGCGACCTGGCCCTCCTCAGGCTCTCGTCGCACGATCACGACGAACGGCTTCCTGACGTAGCATTTTAGGGCGGGAGCGTTCGCGTCCTGCGCTGGCGCGGCGGCAAGGCGTTCGGCAGCCGAGACGAGGGCCTGCCGCTCGGCCTCGTCCTCGATGCAGTAAAGGTCCACGGCAAGGCCCCGGCCCGTCAGCCGGAGCCCTTCCCCCCGGATGCCGGTAAGAGCGGCCGTTTCGCTCACGTCGTAGGAGACGCCGTGGGCACGGAGCGCTGCGGCCAAGCGCTCGACGCTCGGCTCGTCGCGCTGCCCGCAGCCGGAGAAAAAGGCTGCGCAGGCCATCACATACCAGAGCAGGATCCGCTTCATCTTCCCCGCGCAGACCAGCAGTAAGCGCGGCCGCGCACGGGGCAAGCTGCAGGCCGGATGCCGTGGCGGTCGGGCTCAGTCCAACACACACGGCATTATAGAGCGGCGCGGCATCCTGAACGCCAGTGCAAGCAGATCCTGGCGGCCTTCGGGGCGGCCCGCTGCCGCAGCCCCTTAGACCAGCGGGCGGCTGCGCCGCGGGGCGTCCTACTTGTAGAGGCCGGTGACGCCCGCGATGTCGCCCTTGTAGAGGTCGCGCTTCTTCAACTCGCCTTCGGTGGAGTACCCGTACATCGTCTCCTCGCTGGCGCCGGTCTCGTAGAGGTCCCCCATCCCTGCCACGTGGCCCAGCTCGTGAGTCGCTATGTCCTGGACGTCCATCAGAAAACTGTCCGGGCTCCCGTCCCCGTTGGAGTCCGCCGAGGCGTCGCCCCACTGGAACTCGTCATTGAGCAGGATGTGCGCCTCGATGATCTCGCGCTGGGACACCGGCCCGCTGAAGTAGCCCCAGACGGTCGTGATGCCGATCACGTTAGGGTCGCCGTAGAGGCCGAAGGAGATGGTGTTGGAGCCGCGATAGTCGCCATTCTGGTACGTGGCCGTGCGATCGAGCGCGATGCCGCCGAAGATGCTGAGGCCGGCGCCGCCCGCCGTCTCCCACGCCTCCATGCCCGCGGCGACGGCGTTGCCGATCACGCCGTCCAGAGAGCCGCCGGTGTTCTCGTCGCAGGCCAGGTTCAGACGGAAGGCTTCGGTGGTACGCCACTTGGCGCCCTTGGAGATGTAAGCGTAGTAGCCGCCGTCCGGGTTCTTGCCGCCGCCCTTTCCCGGGTTGGCGGGCTTACCGTGGCCCTTCTTGTAGTGGACGAAGGTCACCTTGGTCAGGACGCGCTCGTCCTTGCTGCCGTTGTCGCCTGCCGCGGCCACGGCAGCGCACAGCGCTGCCCCGACGAAGCCCACTGTCAGAACACCCCCCAGCCACTTGCCTTTCATTCCCGCCTCCTCCGACATGGTGAAGACACCTGATCAGTCCCCGTCCCTCACTCCGCCGCGGGCTTGCCGGCCTTCTTCTCCCCTTTTTGAGCTCCCCCGCAGCCGGGCGCGCCGCCCACTGCCCGCGCTCCCATGGTCACTATCGCGCCGCGGCAGCCGGATGTCAAGACTTCCGGGCCGGCCCCTCGCGGTCGGCCAGCTCAGCCCGGTTCTCCCAGAGTTTGTGTAGGATCGCCAGCGTCTGCCCGGCGAACTCGGGGCAGAGCAGCAGATGCGTCGCGAAGGTCAGGTGCTGGTGGTGCGCCACGAGCTCGGCGTTCGGGCACCGAACGCGCTTGTAGTTTACCACGCGCCCGTAGCCCTTGCCGCGGGTGACGGGGTAGCCTGTTGCGTCATAGCGGTTGTTGGCAAAGACGGGCAG
>Ga0315291_10005512_pt1 | contig 15861 bp, 12 predicted proteins | sample YL17G12_20_MG_FD_203070 | JGI IMG/M metagenome (GOLD analysis project Ga0315291, IMG submission 203070) | Sediment microbial communities from Yellowstone Lake, YNP, Wyoming, USA - YL17G12_20 | ecosystem: Environmental > Aquatic > Freshwater > Lake > Sediment | place: USA: Wyoming | collected...
CCTCCCCGCAGCTCGAGCCCACGCGCACGGTATTCAGCCCGAGCCTCACATTCCCCCCCGCGCCCGTGCATACCGCATCACACATGATCGGCTGCCTGAGGCCGGCAAATCTAAGCACGCCGCCGGTGACTCTCGCGCTCCCCGAGATGGTCGCGGAATTGAGCGGCTGATCAAGCGACCGCTCCAAAAGTATGTCCATGTCCCCCTTCCCCGCAGCAATAATCCCCGGGGTGAGCACACTGTTCAGGCTTTTCAAATCAGATCCGTCCGCTGTGAAACGGGCCTTGAGCGCGCGCGCCCCCGCCGTCCGGAGAGAGCCTTCCGATGCAAGCCTCAGACCCTCAAGTTGCACGACTGCGTCCGTCCACTGGATGCTCGTGCCCGCGCGGCGGAGGGCGATTCTCATTTCCGCCGCGCTGCCCGCGGGCTTGGTGATGTGTGCGCCGTACGACAGACTGCTCTCGCGCAGATTCAGGGCCAGGTTAATACCAATATTTTCTTTCCTCCCCTGTATCGCAGCGCTGAACACCGAGCTGCCGTCGAGCGAGAGGCCGGGTATGCCCAGCGTCCCGATGCTCTTCCATGGCAGATTCCGAGCGGCAATTTCCAGCCGCGCTTCCGGATTCCGCCCGAGCGCCAGGAGTGATCCATTCGCCCTGAGGCGCCCTTCGAAAAATTCCGCACTGATCTTCCTGATGTCCCACACCTTCTCCGCGCACGAACCGTCCCCCCAAACCTCGACATTCATCGCCAGGCCATGTTCCGGCGTCTGGTAGCGTCCGCCATATGCCAGGTGGACATTTTCGGCGGCGAGCGTTGCCTGGAACTGCAGCTTTTTCCCAAGCCACCCCGCGACCACGACGGGGCCGGATAGTGAACCGCTCGTCACGCTCATGCGCCTGAGCTCTTTTACCCCCCGTGTCAGATCGGCGAGAGGAACACCCTCAATCCTCACTCTCCCGTTAATGTAGGGAAGCGCCCCCTGCGCAATGTCCGCCGCTCTGAGATTCACGTCTTTCAAAACCACCTGCCTGCTCCACGATGGGTCGGAGATAGTGACGGCACCGTCGCTGATGCGAAGGCGAGAAATGGAGAAACGCCCCTTCCCCCTCTTCTTCCCGGCAGCGGCTTTACCAGCAGGGGTCCGCTCGGCGGCGGGCTTTTCCTTTCGGAGGAGCCCTTCAACATTCCACACGCCATCCTTGTTGCGCACCAGGGCGAGCCGGGGCCGCGCCATCGAGACTGAGCTGAGACTCAATGACCTCCAGAGGAGGGGGAAGAGCCTCACCTTGAGCAGGATGGCGTCCGACTGGAGGCATGGGGTACGGCCATCCTTCTCATAGATGACACAATCCCGGACACAGATGCCGACGCCGTACAGGAGCGATGGAGACAGCGATGAGAATGACACCCTGCGGTCCAGGCCTCGCTCGAGTTCCCCCCGCGCCTGCTGCAGGAACCATTCAGATCTGACAATAAGGTGCAGGGAGATCACCGCGGCGATGCAGAGCGCGAAGAGCCAGACGCCAATCTTGAGCACAACTCGTATTGGTGGCAGTCTCAGCTTGAACCTCCGACCGAAAAAGGTATAATAAAGAACACACATGATAGCACAAAAGAAGCTTTGATGAGAAGGGCATGCATCCGCGCTAAATGGCGGATAATGTAGGGGTCGGATTCATCCGACCCGATTGGCGGGCTTGATGAATCAAGCCCCTACAGGGAGAAATACATCTGATTCCATTTCACCCATCGGGTGCACGTTTGGATATGTTATCCGCCATCTCGGGATTCGCCGAAGCGCACGCTGCTCTATCGAGCGAATGCGTAATCAGAGGGTCGATCACGCCGCGGTGGCGGAACAGGCAGACGCGCACGACTCAAAATCGTGTGACCGTGAGGTCATGAGAGTTCGATTCTCTCCCGCGGCACCATAACTGCAGCAACTACAGTTTCGAGTTGCTGGTTTCTCGTTTCCGGAAAGATCAACAGCTTAGCCTGAATTATTCATGAACAAACAATAAGCAACCGCGGATTTGGCAGATTGGGCGGATCTTAGGATACAAAGACTGCATCCACGGATTTCACTCCCGCTTGCCAGCCGGCGGGCAGGGATTTTCACGGATTTAACCGCAAGGAATTTTGATAGTTTCTTTTAATCTGCACAATCCGTGCAATCCGTGGATAAAAACGTTGAAGACGGGTAGGCACACTGTCAGCGGTTGGTGAATAGATCAGGTTAAAGTGCCTTCAGATTCAGCTCCTCAGGGGCGGGGCAGGTGATGGTGAATGTGGTCAGCGTGCCCTTTCGCTCACACTCAATAGTCACCCTTTCTCCCTGTGTGGCATCGCTATAGCGGGCGCACAGCCGCGCCGCCTCCATGATGTCGGTGTCGCTCCCTCCGCCCGGGATCACGACCGTTGGGCCGGGGATTCCACGCGGACCCATGAGCGCGTCGCCTTCTCGCCTCAGGTTTTCCAATTCACTATTTTCCATCTCATTGCGGCCGACAACAATCTTACTCCCGCTGGGCAGGCGGAAATGACGCCCCACCTTCAGCAGATATATATCCCTCACCTCATCAAGGCCTTCGTGATCCCGCAGCTCGCGCAGGCGCCTCGAATAGCCGGGGTCGGTCAGCAGGCAGCCGCCGGCGGGCTGCATATATCCCGTAATTCCATATTTTTTCGCGAGCTCTATTTGGGGCTTACGGGAGCGCCCGTGGAGGGCAAGGAGTTTTCCCCTGTCCACTTTCCCTTCTTTCTCGGGGAGTGTTTGATCCAGCAGCTTCGCGCTGAGAGGGCGGAGTAGGTAGCCCTCGCAGCCGGATCCTTTCTCGACCACTTTGAGGGCGCGCTTGTTTTGCGACATCGGTCTCTCGTTGAGCACCTCGCCGGTGAATACAAAGTCGAATCCCTTTTCCTTCATAATGCCAAAGGCGATTCCCACCATGAGGGCGTGGCAATCTATGCACGGATTCATGTTCGATCCAAATCCGTGTTTCGGCTTCTTCATCATCGCAAGGTGGGGGACGGTAATATCGTGTACCACCAGCGGGATATAGAGCGCTTCTGCGGCTCGCTTCGCCCTCTCTGAGCCAAAGAACGGGGACTCGAAGGAAACGCCCGTCACCGCGATCCCCTGCTCGCGGAGCACGCACGCAGCAAGAATGCTGTCCAAGCCGCCGGAAAGCAAGCCAAGGGCGCGAACCATTACATCACCCGAATCGTTTAAGTCGTCAAAGTCGTTTAAATCGTTCAAGTAGCCAGACGTCTAGCGACTTAAACGATTTTAACGGTTTGAACGAATCGCTGCCCCAGCGCGGCGCAGTTATTCATGTTGCGGTCATACGGATAGATCTGGCTCGTATTCACCAGATAGAGCCGCTTGAGGGGCGACGCGAAGGCGGGCATTTTTGCGCGGTAGCCGAGGGTATAGACGACCGTGCCGTAGTCGGCGCGGGTAAGGTGCATCTCCTTCACCCATCCCCTGCGAAACCCGGGATTCACGAGGCTCAGGGACGACTGATGCGCGGCGAAATATTCTTCAGCGCCCATCCGAAAATATGGGTCGTCCTCGCTCACGTAGTTGAAGATGTAGATTATCCTCCTGCCCCCGTACTGCTCGGGATCAACGAAATTTGTATGTTCAATAAGTCCCCCGAACGTCACCGCCGGGTCGCTGATGTTGAGCCAGTAGACCGGGCTTATGGACTCCTCGCACTCCATCATGAGGCATACCACGGCCTGATAGCGGATCCCCTCGAGCCGGGCATGGTAATCATCCGGCAGCGGCGGAACGATTTTGAGAAGCGCCGGGATCGCAATGGTGGACACGACGATATCGGAAAAGAGCTCATGCCCCCCGACAATAACCCCCTTCGCCGCATTTTGTTCCTGCATGATGTATTCAACCGGCACCCCCTCCACCACCTCTCCCCCGAGCGACACAATCTCCTCCCGCAGCTTTTCGAGCATGAGCTCAAATCCGCCTTTCAGATAGCCGAGCTCCTCCCTCATGCCTCCCCTGCTCCTGGAGCGGGCGCGGGGATGGATCCGCCCCCAGATCCATGACACGGGGATACGGTCGTGCGCGTCGCCGAATTTGAGGCGGAGGAGCGGTTCCCACACTATCTCGTAGGACGCGCGGCTCACGTGTTCGGAGAACCAGTCCTTGCAGGTGACGGAATCCAGTTCCTCCCAGTTTTTCATGCGCTGGAAATGGAGCACGGCGCGGCCGAGCCTCACCCGGTCCCCAAAGCTCAGCGGAGAGAACCTGAGGAGTTCAAAGGGTGTGCCGAAGCGGTGCACCGCGCCCTTGTGAAAAAATCCGATAGACGAAGGTCTCCAGATGAGCCTGCTGCTGAGCCCCAGCTCGTCAATCCAGCCAAGGATCGCCGTGTCGGACTTGAAGATATGGTGGTAGAAATGCTCCAGCCATACGTCACCGATGCGAAACGAGCCCGCGAGCCCCCCTATCCGGGCTTCCTTCTCAAAAATTGTTACCCGGTAGCCTCTCTTGGCAAGTTCGTAGCCAACGCTCAGGCCGGTAATGCCCCCTCCGATAATAGCCGCCCTCATGTCTCTTTAACCTCCTCAATCTCCCTCAGGCTCCACCCGCTCGCACTCATGAAATAGAGGCCGAGGGCGGTCACGGAAATATATTGGAGCGCATGCACGACGATGATGTAGCCGATCGCTGCGTCCTTCCCCACGCCGAAGGGCGCGAGGGCGGCGACGGCGGGCAGATCAAACGTGCCGACGTACCCCGGCATCGCCGGGACCATAATCGCAATGTTGACGATCACCAGTGTGAAAAATGCCGCATGGGCCGGAGCAGGGAGGTGGAAGCCCCTCATGACGCACCAGAACACACACCCCTCGATACACCATATGAGCACCGAGTAGAAAATCACCGCGGCTTGCCGCTTCCCGGACGAGAGAAAATGCAGCCCCGGGAGAAACGAGTCCACCAATCCGTCCGCGCGGGCATGCAGCGTGCGGGGGAGAATGCCGGTCACGCGCTTGATCATCGCGCCTGCCGCCTCTTGTCTGAATGCGGCGTACAGCAGCAGCCCGAGCGCGCACAAAAATATCGGCGCTCCCAGCGCGGCATACCGCTTCACCTCCGGGGTAGTCGCGCCGAACAGCAGCACGCACACAAAGAGCCCGACGAGCGTCAAACCGTCGTAGACCCTCTCCACAACGATGGTGGCGAATCCCGCGCTGCCGCTTATTCCTTCCTTCCTCTTGATGGCCCACGCGCGCACGAGTTCACCCATGCGGAGGGGGAGAATATTGTTGGCCATGAACCCGATCATGACCACGCTGAATGAGCTCGCAAAGCCCACCTTCTTCAGTGGGGCCAGCATGCACTGCCACCGGAATGCGCGGAACATAAAACCGGTGAGATAGAGCGCGAGGGCGGGGAGCAGATACAGGTACTCAAAGCTCCGGAGCTCGGAGGCGACCGTGCGCCAGTCAAAGGTAAAGACGATCACGATCACCACGACGATGCTGACGGCGTAGCCGATGCAGTTACTCTTCCTCACGCTCAATCTCCAAGTGCGGTCACCTTGATCTCGTCGCGCGCTCTCACGACATCGAAGTTGTGTCGGATGAAGAAGATGATTCCAAGTATCGTCACGGGGATGTACTGGGTCGCGTGGAGCGCAACCGCGTACCCCGTGACGAGGGTGGGATCGAGCGCAGAGAGCTGGAGGAGGGCAAGCTTGCAGAACCACTCGAATGTCCCGACGTACCCGATGGACGGGACGATCAAGCCGAGGTTGACGATGCACAGAATGAAGAAGGGGGCGTAGCGCGGCAGGTTGATGTGGAAGGCGTGGATGAAGCAGGAGTACATCCCCGCTTCCATCGTCCAGACCAGCACCGACAGGCCCAAGACTGCGAGCATCACCCTCTCGTGGAGGAGGACCTCGAGCCCCTTGAGGAAGTTGGCGATGACGAATTGCCCCTCCGCCTTGAGGTACTTCTGCCCGAAGTTATCAATAAAGCGGTAGATACCGGTGTCCCGCCCGAGCACCCTGCCCGCCACCAGGTAGAAGAGGACGACGAAGAGCGAGAAAAAGATGAGGATCCCCAGCACGAACACCTGGTTGATGATAGGCTTGAAACTCACGAACATGAGGATGAGCGCGAGGATCAGGATGAGCGTGAGGCCATCGAACAATCTCTCCACGACGATGGTGGAGAAGCAGAGGCTCTTGGAGAACTTGTGCACGCGGCCGAAGTCATACGCCCTGACGATCTCCCCCATCCTGACCGGGAGCACGTTATTTGCCATCCATCCTATGACAATCCCCGAGAAGAGCTCCCCGATCCTGAATTTCCGCTCCGGAATGAGGATGAGACGCCAGCGGATGCTCCTGAACCAGAAGCTGGTCCCGTAGGCGAGGAGGCCGAGCCAGATATAGCTCCGGTCGGCCTTGCCGATCTCGGCGGCAAAGCTGCGGAAATCGATATTTCTGACGATGAGCACGATAAAAGCTGCGCTCACGAGGGAACTCAGGATCAGCTTCTTCCAGTTGACTGCGAAGATGTGCACCCAGAGGTGCGAGAGTTCGTGGACGGTGCGGAAGACATCGCCCGGGGCGACGGAGGATTTCCCCCCCATGCGGGGCAGGTGCGTCACGCCGGTCTCGACAATCTTCAACCCGGCCCGCTTGGCCTTGACGAGGATCTCCGTGTCGATGAGGAACCGCTCCGACTTGATCTCGATACGATCGAACACCGAGCGCCTGAAGAGCTTAAAGGCACAATCGATGTCACGCACCCTGAGGCCAAAGACGAGGCGGATAATAAAATTATAGACACGGGAAACGAATTTCCTGAGCGGCTTGTCCTTGCGGTCTGCGCGGTAGCCCACCACCATATCCACCCCCTCCTTCATGAGGGGGAGCATTTTTCCTATGTCATGGATGTCAAACTGGTTATCGCCATCGGTATAGAGGATGAGATCCTTCCGCGCGCCCATAAAACCTGTCTTGAGGGCGACGCCGTAGCCGAGATTATGCGGGTGGTGGATCACCCGCACGTGGCTGTGCTCGCGCGCGAGCCGGTCGGCGATTTCGGCGGTGCGGTCTGTCGATCCATCGTCAACGATGACGACTTCGTAATCGTCTAAGATCTCGTCCAGGACGCGATCGACATCGAGCGTCTGTTTCTCCACGTTTTCCTCCTCATTGTAGCAGGGGAAGAAAACGGTGATGGAGGGTTTCATAAAATATTTTTGCACCTGATTTCCCTGATTAACCTGATTAACCTGATTCATTTCTCTTAGATTCAGAGAAATCAGAGCAATCAGGTGCTCATTTTATTTTAAAACTTTCCTGAAATACTCTATCGTCTCCCGCAGACCTTCCTCCAGGCCCACCTTCGGTTCCCACCGGAGCTCCTTCCTGGCCCTGCTGATGTCCGGCTGGCGCACCCGGGGATCGTCAACGGGGAGGGGCTTGTGGATGATCGCACTCCCGCTCCCGGTGAGGCGCAGGATCTCACGGGCAAAATCCATAACGGTCATCTCCTGCGGGTTGCCGATATTCACCGGCTCGTTCATGTCCGACAGTGCGAGCCGATAAATCCCCTCTATCAGGTCGGAAACATAACAGAAACTGCGCGTCTGCGAGCCGTCGCCGAATACGGTGAGCGGCTCGCCCCCGAGCGCCTGGCAGATGAGGGAAGGAACCACCCGCCCGTCGTTCGCCCTCATTCGCGGGCCGTAGGTATTGAATATCCGGGCGATCTTGGTATCGATGCGGTGGTACCGATGATAGGCCATCGTCATCGCCTCAGCGAATCTCTTCGCCTCGTCATAAACCCCGCGCGGTCCGATCGGGTTAACGTTGCCCCAGTAGCTCTCTGGTTGCGGGTGGATGAGCGGATCGCCGTACACCTCCGAGGTGGAGGCGAGAAGGAATTTTGCCCCTTTCGATTTTGCGAGGCCGAGGGTCTTGTGCGTGCCGAGTGCTCCCACCTTGAGCGTGGGGATCGGGAATTCGAGATAGTCAATCGGGCTGGCGGGAGAGGCGAAGTGAAAGATATAAAATATTTCCCCGGCGATGTAGAGATAGTCCGTCACGTTTTGCTTGATGAAGGTAAAATCCTCGTTTCTGGAGAGATGCTCGATGTTCCTGACGCTCCCCGTCAAGAGGTTATCGAGGCAGACGACCGCGTAGCCTTCGCCAAGCAAACGGTCGCAGAGGTGGGAACCGAGGAATCCCGCACCGCCCGTCACCACGCATGTCTTCTTCATTTGGTCCTCACGTTTCTCGTTTCATATCCCACGTCTTACTATCACTACCGCAGCACAAGTATCATCCCCACCGATACCGCCCAGAGTATGACATCAATCATCAGCGGCCTGTCAGAGAGCAGCGTGAGTTCAGGGCTTCCGCCCCCCTCTTTATGGTGTACCAGCCACAAGTACCTGAAAATACCGTAGAGTACAAAAGGAATTGTTAAGTACAATTTGTCGCTCACATCATGCATGGTGCGCGGGGAGAGTGTGTAGAGCACATAGGCCATGAGCGTGGACGAGGTGACCACCGCGATCATCTGGTCGAGGAGATAGGTGGAGTACTCTTCCAAAATGGGTCTGTGTTGTGGGGCATTTTCCTCAAGAAGGACGAGCTCGTGCCTGCGCTTGCTCAATGCGAGAAAAAGCGCCAGGAGGATGGTGCAGATGAGGAGCCAGGGAGAGATCTCCACGCCGATCGCCACGCCGCCCGCAACCGCCCTGAGGACAAAACCGACCGCGATCACAAGGACATCGACGATGACCACATGCTTCAGCAGAAATGAATAGGAGAACAGGAGCAGGAAATACGCAAGCGACACCACGCCGAGTCTTGTCCCGATGAGGAAGGCGGCAATGAGCGAGGCAATGGTCATGGACGCCGCCGCAAGGGCAGCGGTTGCCGGCCTCAGCCTCCCCGAGGCTATCGGCCGCGTCCGCTTGAGCTCATGGCATCTGTCTTCATCGATATCGGCGATATCATTGAGGAGATAAATCGAGCCCGAGAGGGCACAGAAGATCACGAATGCCGCGCACACCGTCACCACGTCAGGCACGCTGAAAAAGCTTTTGGAGAAGAGGAGCCCGGCGAAGATGATAAAGTTTTTTATCCACTGCCGCGGCCTCATCGCCTCCACTATCAATGACAACATCTTATACCCCCGCTCAAAAACATCCACCCTGATCGCTTACTCGTTTCATGTCACGTGATGTGTGACCCGCTGGCACACGATTAGTGAAAATTTATCAAGGCTCATGACGCTTATATTTATCCACAATCGCTTTTTCTATCTCTTTTCTCAATCCCTCATCCGTCACTGAAACAATAGGGATAAGGCCGTTATCCGATGTGGGCTGAACGGGCCATGAAACCATCAGCCCTCGACGAGTCTCTAGCAACTTGCATTTTACTGATACTGTATCGTCAAAGGTCACCCATGCGACAATCTTCAATTCGCCAGGCCCTTCCCAACTGGACTCGCCCTCACCAATATTTATCCAGTCAGCAATTTTATAGCTGGGCTTCTTTTTAGGCGCGGCAGATGTTCTCTGTGTTCTTATTGCGTCAATGATAGCTTGCTCAACCTTCTTATCGAGGATTCTGATCTGTGTCCAGGATCGCCCGCTTCTGCTTTTCGCTTCGGGCAGCTTCAATGTTACCTCTTTGCCCTTGGATATAAGCTCCAGGCCCCTCACCTTGAGAAAATCACTGAGGACAACTTCATTAGTCACACAAACGCCCGTAACCGCAACCTCCCCTGCCTCCGGTCCGGCAACAAACGCAATGGATACCCCCCATACCAGCAGTGCTAGTTTCTGGCTCTTCATCTCTCCTTCTTCCCCTTCCCCCTTATCCCTTCTCCCTGTAGTATTGGTGGAGCAGACGGGATTCGAACCCGTGACCCCCACGTTGCGAACGTGATGCTCTCCCAGCTGAGCTACTGCCCCACCCTATGAAATCCCAAATCCAAAATCCCAAAGCCCAAATCCCAACAAGGACGCTTCACGAACGACGCGTCACGCTTCACATCTTTCCATCAGCCTCGCTCCCCACACGCAGATCTCGTACAGCAGCAGCAGCGGCAGTGCCATGACGATCTGTGAAACCACGTCGGGGCCGGGGGTCATAACCGCCGCCAGAACGAATATAAACACTATAGCATATCTCCGTTTCTCACTCAATACCCGGTAACCGAGGACACCTGCCCTGACGAGGGAAAGGACCACAAGGGGAAACTCAAAGACGAGGCCAAAGGCAATCAGCATGCGGCTCACGAAGGTGACATACTCGTTGATCGTCCACAGGTTTCCTATTCCCATGAGCCTGTTGAAGCTCCAGAAAAATTGAATCGTCCACGGCAGCGTGGTGAAGTAGCAGAAGGCCATGCCCCCATAAAACATGAGCGTGCCGCCGCCCAGGACGGGGCCAAAATAGCGGCGTTCCTTTTGCGTGAGCGCCGGCAAGATAAAGACGCCGATGAGGTAGAGGATGACCGGGAGCGAAATGACGAGCGCGGTCTCAGCCGATACCTTCATCGCGACCGCGATGCCCCCCGCAGGGGAAAGCGTCGGAAGCAACGCCGCCTGCACGGGATTGCCTCCCTCCCGGCAGATGGCGCGCATGAGCGGGCGCTTTAAAAGATCGAGGGTATAGCCCCTGAGCGTGAGCGGAATTGATACAAGGAAGGCACATCCAAATGCGCACAGCGCCTTGATAATCGTGCGCCTCAGGTCCTCAAGATGTTCAAGAAAAGGTTTTTCCTCAAGCCTTTCTGCCTGGCCCGGGGCACTCATTTCCTCACGCTTCCCTGCACGCGCCGCGTCAGGGGGTTGGTGGTCTCTTCTCATCCCGCGTGGATTCTTTCTCCCCGTCGCCCTCCTCCCCCTCCTTCACGCCCTTTTTGAACTCCTTGACTCCCTTCCCGATGCTCCTCATTACCTCGGGAAGTCGCTTGGCGCCGAACAAGAGGAGAATGATAAACAGTATGATGATGAGTTCGGGGAGCCCCACGTTCTGAAAAAACGCCAGAGGCATAAGAGTCATTGGCCATTCCTCCTTTCGCCGGCATAAGAATGAAATCCCGATAAGCCGGGCACCCGCAACCGTAGTTATGATAGCACAGGACTATAAAAAGCCATACAGAAGATATCCCAGAAGATATCCCAGGATCGTAAGGGGACAGCTATAGGGGGTTAGCCGCAGATTTACGCGGATGAACGCTGATACACCTATGTAAAATCAGCGTGTATCTGCGTGTATCCGCGGCAAGAAACCCTGACCACTTAAACAATCCTTTTTATCTGCGGCAATTCATTTCCGGATTCACCCTGTAAGTGACCCATTACCCGGGATCACGCGTCACGTCTTTTAGGTGCTGCTCAGTGCCACGAAAGTCTGCCCGACGCAGATCCCCAGATCGTTGAGCGGGATGCCCCTGCTCTCCAGGAGGACAAAGCCCGCCTCCCTCAACAGCTTCGACGCGCGCTCATAGAGGAGCCTGTTCTGGAAGACGCCGCCGCTCAGAACCACTGTGTCGAGGCCGAGCTCGCTGTTGAGGCGGCGCGCTATTTCAAGAATGAGCAGCGCGAGTGAATTATGAAATCTCCGCGCGATGCGCTCCAGCGGCACCCGCGCTGCCATATCGCTGATCAGCGCATCGAGCATCGCACCGGAGCCGATGACGTAGATGTCCTTCCCCTGTATGTCAAAATCGTAGCTCCCGTTCTCTGCCACCTGCGAGGCCATTTCCTCCAGTCTCACCGCCGCTTCCGCCTCAAAGCTGACCGTGTGGACAAGCCCCAGGAGAGACGATACCGCGTCGAAAAGCCTGCCGCAACTGGAGGTGAGGGGAGCATTGATATTCTTATCAATCGCGCGTTTCAGAAAGTAGAGCTCCTGTTTCGTTTTGCCCTTCAGAAAATCGAATTCCCTCTCGAATATTTCATCTCCCAGATGCTCGTACATCATCCCGAATATCATCCTCCACGGCTCGCGGACCGCCGTCTCCCCGCCGGGCATTCTCATGTATTTGAAATGCGCGCGCCGGGAACACTCAGTGCGGGAAACAACGAAGAACTCCCCTCCCCATAGATTCCCATCCACCCCATATCCCGTGCCGTCAAAACTGATGCCGATAACCGGATGTTCTATCTCAAATTGAGCCATGACGCTCGCGACATGGGCGTGGTGGTGCTGCACCCCCTTCCGCGCGGCGGCGCCAAAGACATGCTCCACGCGGGAGGAGAAATACATCGGATGGAGGTCATGCGCGATGAGCTCCGGCGAAAAGTGCACACGCTCACTCATCTCTTCGATTGAATGGAGAAACTTCGCATAGCTATCGGGATTCGAGAGATCGCTGTTTTCACCTGAAAGGTACAACTGACCATCTTTAAAAATGGAAAATATATTTTTCGCATCCGCCCCGCACGCAAAGATAGATCGGGAGCTATGCGCGAGTCCCTTGACTTCAATAGATTTTAACCCCTTCCCCGTCATATACCGTGCCCGCTATCAATCTCCCCCGATCTCACAATACCAAATAATATCTGATACGGCAATTTGGTCCCCTCCGCGTATACCCCTTCATTATCACAGGGGAAAGCTCTCTTTTCCCCTCTCCCCTTGTGGGAGAGGGCGGGGCAAGGGGGCGTTATTTTCTCCAGAACTGACCCTTTGCTTCCGCCATTAATGGGTCATTTACGGAGGGAATGAAAAATTATCGGACAGCCTCTCTACTATTGACTAGGGGAGCTACTCTGACACAGCTTGACCATTGCTGTGCAGCATCAGGGTCAGACCTTTACTATACACTGACAAGTTTGTTGTGAATCTGTTTCACCCGTTTCGCCAATCTTCGGTCTTTCAACATCTGCTTCTGAAGGGGCATATGATTATTCGTCACCGCAGCTCCGCTTCCTGTCCTTGTCGTTTCGGAATATCTCCCCCCGCTCGTTCCCGCGGATTGTGACGTGGTACCATGCCCCGGATATTCAATCCTCAGTGGTCTTGCCATGCTCGCACTATATCAACTCGCACTATATCAACTATGCTCCTCTCAGTGTATAGTAAAGGTCTGACCCTGTTTTTTTCTGTTTTTTTCTGATTTTTTCTCCGCCGCCGGTTCTTCCTTGTGAGGTGAGCACATAATGTTTTACACTAGCATCTAATAAGTTTCAGCAATACTTCAACCGTCTGTTATACGTCTGCGAGAGAGGGTTTATATCATGCGGGTGTGCGCGATAGACATAGGATCCAATTCTGTGCGCTGCCTCATCGCCGATGTCGCGCGAGGAGGGCTCATATCCCCCGTCGAGCGCGGCCTTGAGATCACGCGGCTGGGCGAAGGGATTGGCACAAACCGGACGATCTCTCCCGAAGCAGCTGAGAGAACCGCTGCCTCCGTCGAGCGATACATCGCGCTGGGCAGGCGCGCCCGTGCAGAGCGCTTCCTGCTCTTCGGCACCGCCATCCTGCGCGAGGCTGAGAACGCGCGGTCATTCACAGACAGGGTCAGGGGAAAGACCGGCCAGGAGATCAGAATCCTGAGCGGCGAAGAGGAGGCGGCGCTCGCCTATCGCGGCGTCACCAGGGCGCTCTCTCCCCCGCCCACCGATGCGCTGGTCATTGATATCGGCGGCGGGAGCGTCGAGTTCATTATTCCTTCGGAGAAGGGGAACCCCTCCTTCAGAAGCATACCCCTCGGCTGCGTGAGGATGACGGAGCGCTTCTTGCACGCGGACCATCCGGGCGCAGATGAGCTTGCATCGCTCAGGGAGTACGTCGCGCGCACGCTCGAACGAGAGATGCCCAAAGGCGACGCGCCTCCATCGAGGCTCTTCGGCGCCGGCGGCACAATCACCGCCGCGGCCGCGCTCACGCTCGGCCTCGCGCGCTATGAGCCTGAGAAAATCCATGGCTGCGCGGTATCGCTCGCACAGGTCGCGGGCCTCATCGCAAAACTCTCCGCGATGCCGCTCGACGCGCGGAGGAAAGTGCCGGGGGTTGAAAAGAAAAGGGCCGACATCATCGTCGCCGGCCTCATCGTCCTCCGGGGCATCATGGAGTTCTACAGACTCAACAAGATCACCGTGAGCGATGAGGGGATCCTCCACGGCGCCATTCTGGAATCATTTGACAGACGTTGTATATAACTCTCTCTCTGTGAGCATATTATAAAGTTATTCGCCCCTTCTCAATATCCTTGAAGGAACATGTCCCATTTGCCTACATGCCGGAATTCGGCAGGCATATATCTTGCGGGGCGATTTATGATGTTGCTTATTCCGGGGGAGAGAGTTATATAAAACGTCTGCTGATCAAATTAATCTTACCATCCGCGGTACCTTCCCCGGCTCCGCGGGCTGTAACGAACGAACTTCCTGACGAGGAAGAGCCCCGCAATAAATCCGCCGATGTGCGCGAACCAGGCGACGTCTCCCCCGCTCCTGGCCATGAGGAGCTGCATCAGAAACCAGATCCCGAGAAATACCACCGCGGGGAGTTCCACGAAGGTGAAATAGAAAAAGAGCGGGACGAGCGTCAGGATGCGCGCGCGCGGATAGAGCACCAGGTATGCCCCCATGATGCCGGCGATCGCGCCGCTCGCTCCTATCGTGGGAATTTGGGAATTGAGATTGGTCACCACATGGATGAGGCCGGCGGCCGCGCCGCAGATGAGGTAAAAAAAGAGGAACCGGACATGGCCCATCGCGTCTTCCACGTTATTGCCGAAGACCCAGAGGAAGAGCATATTGAATCCGAGGTGGACGACGCTGCCGTGCATGAAGATGGAGAGGATGATGGGCAGAAAGAGAATCCTGGCCGCCTCACCGAAGCCGCGCACGGGCTCGCTGACGACTCGAAGCCGCACTTCGTCAGGCCATTCAAACAACGAGAGGGGATGAGCACGGCGCGCGGGATGGGGGGTGAGCTTTACACCGTGCGCAATCTCGAAGGGGATGAGGCCGTGGCGGTACACAAACGCCTGAGCGGCAAACGGGCCTCCGCGCACCCCCAGGGCGAGCTGATAGATGAAGACGATGACGCAGATTGCCACGAGCGAAACGGTCACCAGCGGCGTGGCGGAAGCGGGATTGATGTCGCGGATGGGAAGCATAACTTAGTCGATGGTCGATAGTCCATAGTCCATAGCAAAGCTGGTCGATAGTCCATGGTCCATGGCTGAAAAACGCTTATGTAGTTATGGACTATCGACTGTGGACCATGGACTGCCTTGTCTTGCTATGGACCATCGACTATGGACCATGGACTATTTTCCAATCAGCAGCGCCATGATCCCCTTCTGCACGTGGAGGCGATTCTCGGCCTGGTCGAAGATAATGGAGGCGGGGCCGTCAAGCACCTCATCTGTCGCCTCCTCACCCCTGTGGGCGGGGAGGCAGTGCATCACCCGGGCACCCTTCTTCGCCTTCGCCATGAGCTTTCCATTCACCTGGAATGGCGCGAAGATCTTCAGCCTCTTCTCGCGCTCCTTCTCCTGCCCCATGCTCGCCCAGACATCGGTGTAGATTATGTCCGCATCCGCAACCGCCTTCGCCGGATCTCTCTCGATGCGCAGCTTCGCTCCGGCTCGCTCCGCGGTGGCCCATATCGCCCTGTCCGGCTCGTATCCCGTGGGCGGGCAGACGGTGAATGTGAAATCGAGCTTCGCGGCGGCCTCCACCCAGGAGTTTGCCACGTTGTTTCCGTCACCGATGAACGTGACCTTGATGTCGTCGAGGCGCGGAGCGTTCACGTCCCTCTGGAAATGCTCCATAACCGTGTAGATATCGCCGAGCACCTGGCACGGGTGGAGGAGGTC
>Ga0315291_10005514_pt1 | contig 15858 bp, 14 predicted proteins | sample YL17G12_20_MG_FD_203070 | JGI IMG/M metagenome (GOLD analysis project Ga0315291, IMG submission 203070) | Sediment microbial communities from Yellowstone Lake, YNP, Wyoming, USA - YL17G12_20 | ecosystem: Environmental > Aquatic > Freshwater > Lake > Sediment | place: USA: Wyoming | collected...
AAACGGCACGATGCCCACGGCCCACGGCGCAGCTTCCAGCCGATGGAGCATCTCCTTCGCGGGCACGATCTCCGCAAAACGCTGGCTTCCAAAGACTGCGGACAGGTCGTCGGCAGCCTCCTGCGTCAAGTACAGGATACCTTTGCTGGATACTCCCGTCCACATCCCGCGCAGGTCGTTCAGGGCAATGTCGTCGGTCACTGTGGCAAAGGGGACGACGACGGCGTAGAACCGCTCGGCCAGGGGGTTCTGCGCCACAGGAAGTGGAACCAGCGCAAGGCGGACACCCGCGCCGTCTGTTCCCGCCACCAACTGCACCGAGCGCGCGCCGCCGTCTGCGGGAATCGGCGCGAGTTTGCCCACTGCTTCCCGCAAGGGCGCCGCGTAGGCTTCGGGCAGGCCGGGAGCCGGCGCGACGGTGATTGGCGCGGGCGCGAGTGTGGCTGTAGGAGCCGGTGTGGCCGTCGGCTTGTGAATCGTGGGCGGGAGCGTGGGCGACGAGATTGGCCCGCAGGCGGTCAGCAGCGCCACCGCAAGCACGGCTAACGCTGACAGGGTGATTCTGCTAATCCTTTTGGCGCTGCGATCACGGCGCATAAACAATACTCCTGAGCGTGTGAAGTCTGGGGCAAGTTGCCGCGCCAGTATAGGACGACGCGGCGGTTTGGTCAAAATGACGTAGGGGCGAATCTTGTATTCGCCCCCCTATTCGCCCTCGATTCCGACGTGGGCGACAGGGCGATCACAAGGATCGCCCCAACCACAACCAGACACGTAAATTGACACTTCACGCCTTCGGTGGCATCCTATGCATTCGGAAAGCACCCACCTGGAGGCATACATGGCTCACCGTGGAACTCTCATGGCAATCTACGCCCACCCGGACGACGAATCCTTCGGCACGGGCGGAACCCTGGCGCTGTACGCAGAGCGCGGCTACCGCGTCGTGCTTGTTACGGCGACCAAAGGCGAGGCGGGGGGCATCCAGGATCCGGCGATGCAGTCCGACGAACCGATCAGCGAAATCCGCCAGCGCGAGCTGAAGTGCGCCTGCGATATTCTGGGGATCGAGGGGCCGCATTACCTGGGCTACCGAGATTCGGGCATGGCGGGCACACCCGACAACGACCGCCCCGACTCGTTCTTCCAGGCCGACCTGGACGAGGCGACGGGCCGCGTGGTCGAAGCCATCCGCATGTACCGGCCCGAAGTCATCCTGACCTTTGAGCCGAACGGAGGCTACGGCCATCCCGACCACATCAAGGCCTGCGAACTGGCCACCCGTGCCTTTCACCTGGCGGGCGATTCGGCGCGCTATCCCGAGCAGGGCCTGCCCGCGTGGCAGCCGAAGAAGTTGTACTACACCGCGCGGCCCCGGCGATACTTCCGCGCCGTGTCCCAGGGCATGCGCGCCATGGGGCTTGACCCTGCCGTGCGCGGCGCCGACTGGGAAAATCGAGGCATGCCCGACGAGGTCATCTCCACCGAGATAGACATCGCCAGCGTGATGGACAAGAAGTCGAAGGCTTCCCAGTGCCACCGCAGCCAGCTGTCGCCCAACGGCTTCATGTCCCTGCTGCCATCCGAAGCGATGCAGGAATTCATGCGGATTGAATACTACTGGCGCGCGGTTCCCGAAATTCCTCCACCGCAAATGGAGCGCGATTTATTTGAGGGGATCCAGTAGGGCAAAGCATTGGCCCGCACGGACTTCCGAAGTCTCGGAGACTTCGGAAGTCCGTGCGGATCATCGCGGGAAAACGCTTTGCTCCTACCGACGGCGAGCGCGTGAACCTCTGCGTTCGGCTGTGCGTACTACTGGCGAAAGCAGTGATTCTTTTGGTCCGGAGGTAGACCATGGTTCGCAAGTTCTTAACACTGGTCAAGATGAGTGTGGTACTCATTTCACTGCTCATGATCGGCTGCACCGGGTTTGCCGAAGCGAAAGAAGAGTTCCGTGAGACATACGCCGTTGAGTCGGGCGCGATACTGGACATCGCCAACAAGAATGGCGATATCCGCATCCAAGTGTGGGACAAAGATCAGGTAGAAGTATATGCCCTTAAGTCCACCATGTGGGGCCGCGACGAACTCAAGAAGGTTGACATCAAGGTCACCACAGACGGCGGCATCACGATTGAGACGGACTACCTGTCCAAGACCGCACGCGTGTCTGTGGACTACGACATCCGGGTTCCGGCCGGCGTATCGGTGCGGGGCGTGGAAACGGCCAACGGCGAGATAGAAGTTGAAGGCGTGGCAGGCGACGTGGAAGCGGCCACTTTCAACGGGGAGGTCATTCTGCGCGACGTGAATGGGACAGTGACCGCCTTCACCTCCAACGGTGACATCACAATCACGGGCGCAAAAGGCGTGCTGGATGCTCGAACCTCCAACGGCGACATCCGAGTTGAAATCGCCTCCGTGACCGAAGATATTGACCTCAGCACGAGCAATGGTTCCATAGATGTGTACGTGTCGCCCGCGTTGAATGCCGACGTGGAACTGCGCACCTCCAACGGCGGTGTGGACGTATCCAGCAGCGTCCCGCTGACCGTGCGCGACTCGTCCAAGAAGCGCGTGACGGGTCAGATGGGCAGCGGCGGCCCGCGCATCACCGCGGTCACTTCCAATGGCGACGTGGACCTCCGCGCCTTGACCGGCAAGTGAGTTGAAAAAGCATCTGAACGCCGAGACGTGCAGGCAGGTCATCGCAGCCTGCCTCCCGCAGATTCCCATACTGAGCGCCGAGGCTATACTGGACGGCTGGTGCAGCCTTGTGCTCCAAATCAATGACGAGTATATCTTCCGCTTCGCCCGCTGGCCTGAAGTGGAGGCCCAGTTTGAAAAGGAGATCCGCCTACTCCCTGCCCTGTCCCCCGCCCTTCCGGTCGCTGTCCCCTGCATTGAGTTCACCTGGAAAGACTGTCCGGGCTGCGCCATGCCCTTCGTGGGCTACCGGAAGATTCACGGCGTCCCACTGACGCCCGCCCTGGCAACGCCCGGCCTCGCGATGCAATTAGGTGAGTTCCTGTCTGCGCTCCATTCTTTCCCCGCGGAGGAGGCCGTGCGGCTGGGAGTTTCGGACGCCACCCCACCACATTGGCGGCAGCAGTACGTGGATCTCTATGACAAGATGCGCACGCAAGTTTTCCCATGGTTGAAGCCATCTGCGCAGGCCATGTGGACCACTGCGTGGGAAACTTTCCTGACCGACGATGCCAACTTCCGATTCCGCCCTGCCCTCATCCACCGCGACCTGGGCGCTGAGCACATCCTATGCGACCCCAGGCGGGGCGAAATCGCCGGGGTCATAGACTGGGGCGATGCGGCCATCGGCGACCCTGCTCTGGACTTCGTGGGCCTGTGGGCAGGGTGCGGCCGTGACTTTGCCGAACGGGTGGCCGCCGACTATGCGGGCGATCTGGATGAAACCTTCTGGCGCAGGGTCTTCTTCTACGCGAACATCATCCCGTTCTATACGGTTGAGTTTGCACTGATGACAGGCGACGATGGCCTCCTCCGCGAAGGCCTGGATGCTTTGAATCGGGTGTAAGCGTGCTGCCTTTGGCAGCAGAATTGATGATGGTACCATCAACTTTCCTCGCAATATCATTGAAATCCCCCTTGACATCTCCGCGCGAACATGCTATAATATTCTCGGTGACCATTCTGCCAAGCGCCTCACTTGCCAAATCGCGCTATTTCAGCAGCAGCCTTTCGTCACGAGATAGACGCTGCGAAACCGAAACGACACCCCAAATGCTTGCCTGCTTTGGGCGCACGAATGTTGCCCGCCAGTCCGAGGGCGGCTGCGCCCGTCGCAAGTCGCTTCCACCCTTCCCAGGAGGCTAACCCGCCGATGAGCAGACTCGCTTCGGCCAGAGTATCCAGCCTTTTCTTTGGAGCCGTTCTGCTTCTCCTCGTGAGCTGCGGCCTCGGCGGGGTGAGCACTTCCCGGCCCACATCGCCCACCGCCGCGTTACCTGCGGCCACAATCGTTGTCGCAACCGCCACACCTCTGCCCCAGGCCGACTACGATGCTTTGGAGGCAGAAGAACGTCTTCTCATCAATCTATTTGAGCGGGTAGGGCCGTCGGTTGTGCACATTCAGATCGTCACGAACCAGGGCGATTCTGGCTCAGGCTCTGGCTTCTTCTACGATACCAACGGTCACATCGTCACCAACAATCATGTGGTGGAAGACGCCACCGACATCAGTGTGGTCCTGGCGGATGAGACACAGTGGCCTGCGGAGGTCGTCGGCACCGACCCCGACGCCGATCTGGCAGTCATCCGCATCAGCGCGCTTCCAGCGTCCGCGGTTCCCGCAGCTCTGGGCGACTCGGATCAGGTGCGTGTGGGCCAGTGGGCCATCGCCATCGGCAATCCTTTCGGTCTGGAGCGCACCGTCACACGGGGCATCGTCAGCGCCCTGGGCCGCGTCTTCCCTCAGGAAACCGGATACTCCATCGCCAACATGATCCAGACCGACGCCGCCATCAACCCCGGCAATTCCGGCGGACCTCTGCTGGACCTTAGGGGCAGGGTAATCGGCGTCAACACCATGATTGTGTCCGAGACGGGGGCCTCGGCTGGGCTGGGGTTCGCTATCCCGGTGAACATGGTCAAGAAAGTGGTGCCAGCCCTGATCGCCGAAGGGCGCTACGACCACCCGTGGCTGGGGATTCACGGCTACACCATCTCGGCTGCGTTGGTGGAGACTCTGAATCTGCCCGTAAATCGGGGCGCGATCATCTCTGAGGTCACAGCCGGCGGGCCATCCGAAAGAGCGGGGTTGCGGGGCGGCAGCCGCACGCTCACCGTGCCCGGCTACGTCGAGCCCGTCAGCGCGGGCGGTGACATCATCGTGGCGATAGATGGAAACCCGGTGACCGGCATGGATACCGTCATCAGCTATCTGGACCGCACCGAGGCTGGTCAGGTCGTGACTTTGGAGATCATACGGGGCGGCAATCGCCTCACCGTGGAAGTCACGCTCGGCAAGCGCCCGAAGCAGTAATGTCTCACCGCAGAACACACATAGACCGCTGAGGACGAATATTTTCCCATCTATTGGTTCTCTTTGATGTCTGTGGGGAACCAACCTAGCGAGGTGGCTTCAATGATTCGGGAACCTTCTGGGCACGAACCTTGCTACATCATCAGCGTGGCCGCCAGGCTCGTGGGCGTGCACCCGCAGACCCTGCGCTACTACGAGAACGTGGGGCTGATCAAACCCTGGCGCTCGCCGGGAAACAAGCGGCTCTATTCGCCCAACGACATTGAACGTTTGCGCGAGATTCATCGTCTTACAGGAGAAGCGGGCGTGAACCTTGCGGGGGTGGAGATCACATTGCGCCTGATGGATGAGATCGCGCAGATGCAGGCGGAGATTGTCGCCTTGCAGCAACGCTTTGAAAGCGAAGTGGCTTCATTGAAAAGCAGATTGGGACAAGTGGAGTAGTCGGCGTGGAGTTCTTTGAAACCAAAGGAGAGCGAAATGTTTGACGAGAAGGACATCCGGAAACTGGCTGCTTTTCAGGGGGAAGACTCCTTGGTGCTGAGTCTTTACCTCAGCACAGACCCCGCCCGGCACATGAAAGAGGAAACCAAGTTGACCCTGCGGGGGATGCTGAAGCAGGCGGGCGCTCTCGGCGCTTCGCCCGCAGACGCAGAGCGCATAGAGCGTTTCGTGAACCTGGAATACGACTGGCAGGCCAAAGGCGTGGCCATGTTCTCCTGCCAGGCCAAAGGCTTCTGGCAGGCCTTCCCGATGAGCGTTCCGGTGCAGAACCATATGTTCGTGGCCGACAGGCCCTACCTGAAGCCGCTCAGCGACATTCTGAATGAATTCGGGCGCTACGCGGTTGTTCTGGTGGACCGGGAAAGCGCCCGGTTGGTGATGTTCCGGCTCGGAGTCGTGGAAGATACGGCAGGAACCATCGGCACCGAGTTGAAGCACCACAGGCAGGGCGGCTGGGCGGCGCAGCGCCTTCAGCGCCGCGAGGACGGCAAGGCCCATCAGAACCTGAAAGAAGTGGTGAAACTGACGCAGGACTTCTGCGGCAAGCACAAGTGCAAACGCCTCATCGTGGGCGGCCAGGACGACACAGTGGCGAAATTCCTCGGCATGCTCCCGAAGGCCCTCAGAAATCAAGTTGTGGGTGCATTCTCCCTGGACATCGCGGCCTCCGAGACCGAGATTTCCCAGCGCTCGCAAGAAGTGATAGAATCAGCGGAGAGGGAGCGGGAGGCCGAACTCGTGCAACGGCTGATCACGGCTGCCACAAAAGGCGGCGCAGGAGCCATCGGCCTGGCCGACACCCTGACCGCGATCCAGGAAGAGCGCGCGCACATGCTTGTGATTGCGGAGGACTTTCAGGCGAGCGCCTACCAGTGCCAGCATTGCGGCTACATCGGCGCGCAAAAGATAGACAAGTGCGTCTACTGCGGCGGCGGCATGACCCGAATCAAAGATGCGGTGGACGCCATCGTGCGGCGCGCCGTGGAACGCGGTGTGGAGGTGGAGTTCATATCCGGCAATGATGACCTGCAACGGGCAGGCTCTATCGGTGCCATCTTGCGATACTAGAAATAACCTTTGGCGATCAGGCAGAAATATCCGCTGACTGCCAAAACCTTTGGTGCTGGCGACATCAGCCAGCGAGGTGAACGACCATGATGAGGTTTGACCGCTTTACCGAGCGCGCGCAGGATGCTGCCATGCGCGCCTACGAGATCCTCCAGCGATACAGCCACACCCAGGTGGACACCGAGCACCTGCTCCTGGCGCTTCTGGAACAGCCTGGTGGCGTCATCTCTCAGATTCTGGATAAATTGGAGATCGACCCGGAGGGCATCCGCCAGCGGCTGGACGGCCTTTTGCGTGCGGCCCCCAAGACCCCCGGCTTTGGAAGCACCATGCCCGGGCAGATGTTCATCACGCCCCGGCTGAAACACGCGATGGATGTGGCAAACGAAGAGGCCAGCAGACGCAAGGATGACTACATTTCCACCGAGCATCTGTTCCTCGCCATCGTCGCCGAGAAGGGTTCCCCGTCGGCCCGAATCCTGGAAGATGCGGGTGTCACCAGGGAGCGCGCCAATGAAGTGATTGAGGAAATCCGCGGCGGGCAGAAAGTGACCAGCCCTCAGGCCGAAACGCGCTATAGAATGTTGGAGCGATTCAGCCGCGACCTGACCGCCCTGGCGGTAGAAGGCAGATTAGACCCGGTGATTGGCCGCGACAAGGAAATCCTGCGCGTGATGCAGGTTCTTTCGCGCCGCACCAAGAATAACCCCGTCCTCATCGGCGAGGCGGGCGTGGGCAAGACCGCGATTGTAGAGGGTCTGGCCCAGAAGATCGCGACGGACGATGTGCCCGAAATCCTCATGGGCAAGCGCGTGCTGTCTCTGGATTTGGGCGGCATGGTCGCGGGAACCCGCTTCCGAGGCGAGTTTGAGGAACGGCTGAAGGCTTCCATCGAGGAAATCCAGCGCGCCCAGGGCGAGATCATCCTGTTCATTGACGAACTGCACACAGTGGTCGGCGCGGGCGCAGCCGTGGGCGCGATGGACGCCTCCAACATGCTCAAGCCCGCCCTGTCGCGGGGGGAACTCCAGTGCGTCGGGGCGACAACGCTGGATGAATACCGCCGCTACATTGAGAAGGACGCCGCCCTGGAGCGACGCTTCGCGCCGGTCTACGTGGAAGAGCCATCGGTGGAGGAAACGATCCTGATGCTGCGCGGCGTGCGCGACCGGTACGAGGCGCACCACAAGGTTCGCTTCTCCGATGAGGCTCTGATTTCGGCGGCGCGTATGTCCAAACGCTACGTCACCGACCGCCACCTGCCCGACAAGGCCATTGACCTGATAGACGAGGCCGCGTCCAAATTGCGGGTCGCCATCTACAGCATGCCCCCAGAACTGAAGGTCAAGCGCTCGTCCATCCAGAAAATGATCACCGAAGAAGAGGCGGCCTGGCAGCGGCGCGACTATGAGAAGGCGGCGGTCTACCGCAGCCAGCGCCTCAAGATGGAGGAGGATTTCAACGCGGCCCGCGAAACGTGGCAGCGAGACAAGAATATTGACGAGATGGTGGATGTCCAGGACATCGCCGAAGTCGTCGCTACCTGGACGGGCATCCCCGTCACGGCGCTGATGCAGACGGAGGCCGAGAAACTCGTCGGCATGGAGGTGCGCCTTCACGAGCGAATTGTCGGCCAGGATGAAGCCATCCGCGCCGTGGCGAACGCCATCCGCCGGGCGCGCTCCGGATTAAAAGACCCGCGCCGCCCCATCGGCTCGTTCATCTTCCTGGGGTCTTCCGGCGTCGGCAAGACGGAACTCGCTCGCGCCCTCGCCTGGTTCCTGTTTGATGACGAGGACGCCCTGGTGCGGGTGGACATGAGCGAATACCGCGAGCGGCACACAGTCTCGCGGCTCATCGGCGCGCCCCCTGGCTACGTGGGCTACGAGGAGGGCGGGCAATTGACCGAGGCCGTGCGCCGCCGCCCCTATCAAGTCATCCTGTTCGACGAGATTGAAAAGGCGCACCCAGAGGTCTGGAACGCGCTCCTGCAAATTCTGGAGGATGGCCGCCTGACTGACGGCCAGGGCCACATCGTGGACTTTCGCAACACGGTGATCATCATGACCTCCAACATCGGCACCCAGTATACGAAGAAGGGCGGGACCCTGGGGTTCCGCGTCAGCGAGGCGCGGGACGAGGAGGAGCGCCGCGCCCACGAGAAGATTGAAATCGGGTTGAAGGAAACCTTCCGCCCCGAGTTCCTCAACCGCGTGGATGAGATCATCATCTTTCACACACTGACGCTGGACCAGGTCAGGCAGATTGTAGACCTGCAGATGCGCGAAATCCAGGGCCGCCTCCGCGAGCAGGGCCTGGAAGTGGAACTAACCGCAGCCGCCCGCGACTGGCTGGCGAAAGAAGGGTTTGACCCGAACTTTGGCGCGCGCCCGCTCCGGCGCGCCCTCCAGAAGTATGTGGAGAATGCCCTGGCGCTGCGCCTGTTGAGCGGCGAGTTCAAGAGCGGCGAGGTGGTCATCGTGGATGCGGGCGACGAAGGCATTCGCTTCTGCCGAAAAGAGGCCGTCGCGATTCCCACAGATACTCTGGCAACCGCCGGACAGTGAGCGGGGGCCCATGTCCGCGGATGCACTCCTCCGCATTGACGGCTCCCACGGCGAAGGGGGCGGGCAGATTCTCCGCACTGCTCTCTCGCTTTCCATGGTGTTGGGACGCGCTTTCCGCATGGAACGCATCCGCGCGGGACGTTCCCAGCCCGGCCTGCGCCCCCAGCACCTGGTGGCCGTCCGCGCTGCTGCGCAGGTCTCCGGCGCTGCGATGGAGGGTGACACGATCGGCTCACAGAGCCTCCTGTTCGCCCCCCAGTACAAGCCGGTTGGCGGAGAATATACCTTCAACGTGGGGGACACCGAGGCCGGCGGAAGCGCGGGAGCCGTATCTCTGGTCTTCCAGACCGTGTTTATGCCCTTGTCGCTGGCGCAGTCCCCATCGGAACTGACGCTCATCGGCGGAACTCACGTGGCGTGGAGCCCGCCGATCCACTACCTCATGCACGTGTTTCTGCCCGCCGTTGCCCGCCTGGGACTGAGCGCGGACATGCGCCTGGAACGCTGGGGCTGGTATCCGAAGGGCGGCGGGGTGGTGCATGCGCACATTGCACCCCGCCAAGCCCCCTCTCCTGCGGGAGAGGGTTGGGGTGAGGACGGAAGCCGCCGGGGGCGCGTCGTGCGCGTCTGGGGCATCAGCGCGGCATCCAACCTGCCCGAACACATCATCCAGCGGCAGAAGCAGCAGGCTCAAGAAACGCTCCGCAAGGCCGGGTTGAAGGCCGAGATAGAGGAAGTCGCCGCGCCCGCCATCGGCGCGGGAACGATGGTCTTCTTGGTGGCCGAGTACGAACACGGGATCGGCGGGTTCACTTCATACGGCGCGCTGCGCAAGCCCGCGGAAAGAGTAGCCGAAGCAGCCGCCCGCGACCTGATTCAGTTTCACCAGAGCAAGACCGCCGTGGACTCCTACTTGGCAGACCAACTGCTTTTGCCTATAGTCATGTGCGGGGCAGAGGCCGCTTTCACTACGCCGGAAGTCACGGCGCACTTGACCACCAACGCCTGGGTGATGGAGCAGTTCCTGGGGCCGCTGGTGGAAATCCAGCCCGGCGACATGGGCGCGCAAGTCACCGTGCGCCGCAGCGCATAAGGATCGCAACTACATAGTACGAAACCACAGATGCACACAGATAAACACTGATTGCCAGTCCTTCTATCTGTGTTCACCTGCGTTCATCTGTGGTTCCGCTTTCTCTTAAAGGAGCTGCATGTTTGAATTGGTTTTCCTGGGCACGTCGGCGTCGGCGCCGTCCATCAAGCGGGGGCTGTCGGCGGCGATGGTGCTGCACAAAGAGTACCGCTTCCTCCTGGACTGCGGCGAAGGAACCCAGCGGCAGCTGCTCAAGAGCGGCCTGGGTTTCAAACGCATGGACAAGATTCTCATCACCCACGGCCACCTGGATCACATCCTGGGGCTAGGGGGGCTGATGTCCACCTTCGCCCGGTGGGAATCCATAGAACGCGTGGAAATCTACGGCGGCGCGTGGGCATTGGAGCGGGTGCGCGCGCTCATGAACGTCGTCTTTGGCGAGGGCATCCCTCCGATAGAGATTGACTACATGGAATTGCGCCCCGGCGCGCTGATGGAAGACGACTCGTTTGAATTAGGCGTCTTCCCTGTGTCCCACAGGGGGCCGGGATGCTTCGGCTTCACTTTCCGCGAAAAGGAGAAACGCCCATTCCTGGCCGATCAGGCCGAGGCGCTGGGCGTTCCCGCCGGGCCGGTGCGAGCGCGGTTGGTGCGCGGCGAATCCATCACGCTGGCCGACGGGACGATCATTACCCCCGATGATGTGCTGGGCGAACCGGCAGGCGGCGCAAAACTGGTCTTTGTGGGCGACGCGGGCAGCACAGAGGGGCTGGCCCCGGTGGCACGGGACGCCGATGCCCTGGTGATTGAGGCGACTTACCTCGCAGAAGAAACCGACATGGCCCGCAAGTTCGGCCACATGACGGCAGCCCAGGCGGCGCGCCTGGCGGCGGAAGCGGGCGTGCGGCAACTCATCCTCACCCACATCTCGCGGCGGTACTCCGAGAAGCAAGTCCTTGAGGAAGCCTGCCGCATCTTCCCAGAAACGGTAGTGGCGGCGGACATGGATCATTTCCGCATCGTCAAGCAGCGGTGAAACCAGTTGTAGGGGCAAAGCATTTGGAAGCAGCGGCTCGCTGTGAAGCGCAGGCTTCCTTCCAAATGCTTTGCCCCTACTCCGCCGGCATTGACGCGTGCGGTAGGAAGTGCTACAATCCGTTGCAGAGGGGTGGTAGAATGGAATCAACCAAAGAGGCGCGCGAAACCATCCAGATCATCCTGGACAAACTTCTGGCGCACTACGCGCCGCAGAAAGTGATTCTGTTCGGCTCTTATGCATACGGGGACCCCCAGCCCGACAGTGACATTGACCTGCTCATCATCAAGGAAACCCCCGAACGATTCATAGACCGCTGGGTCACGGTGCGGCGCATCCTGTCAGACCCCAAGCGGACGGTGTCATTGGAGATCATCGTCCTCACTCCACGCGAGATTGCAGAGCGGCTCGCCATCGGCGACCAATTCCTGGCAGAGGTCATGAAGAAAGGGGAGATTCTCCATGCGGCCTGAAGAATCTCTCTATCCAGCGGGCTGGAGGCGCATTGGCGAGAAGGACCTCAGGCGCGTGGAGCATCTCCTGGGTGTTCATGATCCAGAGGCGGCAGGATTCTACCTTCAACAAGCATTGGAGAAGTTCCTCAAAGCGTTCCTTTTATCCAAAGGCTGGGAACTCAAGCGTATTCACGACCTGGAAACGTTGCTGAACGCAGCGTTGGTTTATGATCCCTCTCTGGAGCCCTACCGTGCAGTCTGTCAGAAGGTGACAGGCTTCTACATGGTTGAGCGCTATCCTCTCATGACCGATATGGCTCTAACAGAGGTCGATGTTCACAGTTCTCTGGAACAGGCGGGGGGACTCATAGAGAGACTCCGCGCGGCCTTCCCACAGCTCCGCTGTCAGGCAAAACTTGTAGCGCGGGGGCAGGCAATAATGCCCCCCGATCAGATTGAGCGCAGCCTCCAGACCTTCCGCTACGGCACCTGGAACGATTTTGACAAGTTCTGGGCGTGGAAGTTGGAGGTGGAGCGCGGTAGTGCGCACATTCTTGACCGCGCTCACCAGGACGAGACAGCGGAAAGGCTGTGCGGATTCCTTCGCGGCTGGCTGGTCTATCGCGGGTGCAGGAACCCGAATCGTTGGCAAGATTTCCGGCAGTCTTTGAGGCAGATTCCCGAGGCATACGACAGCATCCGGCGCTACAGCCTGCTGGAGTTCAGCAGCATACCCCAGGCCCCGCTGGAATTCATCTGGCACGAACTGGGGCGCGTCAAAGAGGCCGATGGGCAAAGAACCCAGGGGAACTACTACGTCATTGCTGTCTGCAAACCTCTGATGTTCCTTTGGGGACAGACGCTATCCTTTGATTCCCAAAACCGCAAACATATCCCCGGCAAGTTCGGTGCGCCCAGATACCACAGATGGGACTTCGCCGCGTGGAAAGGCGTCCTGGAACGATTCCAAAGAGAACTGAACGGTGACGCCGAGACCGTGAAGTACATGGAGAAGGTATCCGAAGACAAGTACGGAACCGCGCCGATTGTTCCATACGGCAGGTTTCTGGACATCCTGTATTTCTAGCAGGTGGGAACGTATCCAGCCCGTTTCCAACGGGCTTTCTGCATTAGACGCCGAATTCACTCGGCGGGCCTGCGGACGCCAGCCCGCATGTGTCGCGCGGGGTACGCCGCGAATGAATTGCGGCCTAACAAAAGAAACGCGCCGAGGCGCGTTGGAGCAATTGTCCCCGTAGGTCACCGGGGTAATATCTCAAACTTCATCAACGGGCTTTCCGCACCAGCCGCCGAGTTCACGCGGCGGTCCTCCGCCAGACCAGCACCCCCACCATCACCAAGATAAGCCCCTCCGATGAGCAGAAGGGTATCTCCACATTCGGCTTTTCTGGCGTGGGCGTCCGCGTGGGACTGCGCGTCGGCTCGCCCGCCTGCGGGGTGCCGTCTCCCGCCTGCGAAGTGGGCGCGGGCGTGGGCCGAGGGGCTGCGCCGATGGCCGCCCGCCACTCGTCTTCCAGTCCATCCAGACCGAAACCATACACCTCGCGCAGGGCATCTTCCTGGTACACCCCGCGCCGGAAGGTTTGCAGCAGTCGGTCCATCTTGCCGGAACCGTAGGTGTCTATCAAGAATTTCACAACCGAGTGACATTCGCCATAGAACAGGTCTACCAGCCCTGCCTGCCCCGGATACCCCGACAGCGAACGCACGGAAATCAGTTCATTGTCGCGGATGGCCTGCTCCAGGTCGCGCTTGTTGTCGCCGCGCAGGTCGCCCTCGGCGTACATCGCCAACCCCTCATCCAGCCACGTGGGCAGGCCGCCCAGCGGGTTGTCGGTGAACTTGCCGATGACGATGTGGCTCAGCTCGTGGGCGATGGTGTCCTCTGCGCCCGCGTCTGTGGACAGAATGACAATGGTATCCCCGCCCATCGCCATGCCCAGGGTGATGGTAGCCGCGTCGTAAGACTCGCTGCGGGACGAAATCGCCGCGCTCATGTCCGACTTACTGCGGTACAGGAACACGCGGACAGGAGTATCCACACCCACGCCGGTGCCTGCTTCCAGGCGGCCCAGCGCCTCCTGCGCGGCCTGCATCATCTTGTCGGCGTCGGCCCGGCTCCCACCGTACCAAAATAGGCGGATGTTGCCTTCCTCGCGCCGCTCCCACGTGAAGCGGGTGTCGGCGTATTCAACCTGGGACTTCTCAGTCTCAAGCGTCCGCCCGTCCTGAGTCTTGGCCCGCCACCAATAGGTGATCATGCGGCCCGGCGGGATCTCGCCCGAATCCAGTTCCCACGTCCATTCTGCGTCCACGTTGGCTCCCGACACGGCGCGGACGATCACACGGTTGCGGGCGCGTTCTCCCTCCAGTTGGAAGAGCAGTTCCACCGGCGCGACGGGCTGCGGGGCCTTCGCCCGAACTATGAACGTGATGGACGCGCCAAAATCCACCTCGGCCTGCAATACCGCGCCTGACCAGGGTTCCTGGGCGAAAGCTGGCTGCGGTAGAAGGAGAACGAGGAAAACGGCGGCGAGGAGGATTCGGTTTCTCATCAGGCCCCTGCTTTGTCCAGCGAGACTTTGGAGATGTCCAGGTCGTCTAGGGCGACGTCTACGTACTTGTCGCCTTCCTCAATCAGCATCACCGGGATATCTTTCACAATGGGATACTTGCGGCAGCACTGGCGGTTCGGGCACACGAGCCAAACCGCTCTTCTCAGTTCCACCTTCGTTCTGCACGCCGGGCACACCAGGATTTGGAGCAGTTCCGGGTCCATTCGTCACTCCTTTGGATTGGGCTCACCGCAGAGAAAAAGGGGAACCCGCGAATCGCATTGTTCGCGGTTGATTTTTCTGCGTTCTCGGCGGTGGAATCAGACCTCACCATTCAAAGCCTTGCTTCAATTATACCACAAAACCTTGCGTAAGGCATGTGAACGTGTTAGAATAGCGTTGTGAAGAAAGCGTGCTTGTGGGCCGGGATTCTGATGGGCGGGTTGCTGGCGCTGGAAGGGGCGGCGCGGATTTTTGCGCGGCCCTGGCCCACGTTGCGCGACTTTGCCCTGCGGCCGGAGACGCTGGCGGGCGAACCGCGACGGGATGCCACGCTCCGCGTGCTTGTGGTCGGCGACTCCATCGTCCGCGGCTGGGGCGCGTCCTACGCGCAATCCTACCCTGCGCTGCTGGAACGCATGTGGGCGAAGGAACACCTGGATACGCCCATTGCCTTCGTCAACGGTGGGACGGACGGCATGACCTGTGTTGACGGGGTGCAATTGCTCCCGCTCCTTCTGCAACGCTTCCGAACGGACGTCGCCCTCATAGCCTTCGGGCTGAACGACTGCAATCTGTCCCGTTCCTGCCTGGACGCGCGGCGCGAAAACGAGTTTATGGTCCCTGCCTGGGTGCGCTTGGCGCGGCACAGCCGCCTTTTCACCGGCCTGGAGCGGCGATGGCGTCGGAATCGTGCGGAATGCGCATCCTGGACCGGCAACCGCTGGGAGCCACGGGTGTCCGAGACAGCCTTTTCGCGGGCGCTGGCGGAGATGGCGCGGCAAGCCAGGCAGGCAGGCGCTGTGCCGATTCTCCTGACCACGACGCCCCTCGCGCCTGGCTTCCGCCCCGATGTGGACGAGACATCCCGCGAGGAATTGCGCCGGTCGTGCGACCGTTACAACGATCTCATCCGCGAGGCCGCGCGAGTGACCGGCGCGGGCGTTGTGGACGTATACACCAATCTGCGCCTGGACCCCGGCGATTGGGCCGAGGATGGCATTCATCTGATGCCCAGCGGCTATTGGGGAGTGGCCGAATACCTGTTTGAAGCACTGACGCCGTTTCTGGCCGCGAAGTGAGGAGAAAGATCTTTGAGGTCTTGGAGACCTCAAAGATCTGGAGATGTGAGGTTTGATAATGACCCAACGGAAGATGGACCTTCGGGAAGTCTCGGACCCCCGCGTCCTACGTACAATGGAGGCGGTGCAGCGGCATCTCTTCGTCCCCGAGGAGTACCAGGCCGACGCCTACGCCGACCACCCGCTGCCCATCGGCTACGATCAGACAATCTCGCAGCCGTACATGGTGGCGCTG
>Ga0315291_10005515_pt1 | contig 15857 bp, 14 predicted proteins | sample YL17G12_20_MG_FD_203070 | JGI IMG/M metagenome (GOLD analysis project Ga0315291, IMG submission 203070) | Sediment microbial communities from Yellowstone Lake, YNP, Wyoming, USA - YL17G12_20 | ecosystem: Environmental > Aquatic > Freshwater > Lake > Sediment | place: USA: Wyoming | collected...
GGTCGCGCGCTCGCCCTACCCCACGTTGGCAGGGACGGCCCTGGCGGCGGCGTTCATCGGAGAGGCGGGGCTCGATGCGGAGTTCGGACGGTGGGTGAGGACGGGGGAAGTGCGGGACGGTGGGCAGGCAGGATTGCCTGCCCCGGATCGAGGGGTCGTTGGAGGGGCCGAATGCGAAGCATCCGGCCCGGTCGGGGAAGGCGAAGGCCAGCGGGGGATGAACCCCCGCCCTACAACGGCCGGCGGGGGATGAACCCCCGCCCTACAACGGCCGGCGGGGGATGAACCCCCGCCCTACAATAGGAGGTGAGGGGCATGGCAGAGGTGACGGTCAGCGGTAGCCTGGGCGCGACGCCGGATCTGAGCTACTCCAAGGAAGGGCACCCCTGGACGCGGCTCGCGATCGCCGAGAAACGGCGCCGCAAAGGCGAGGTAGGAGTGGACTGGTGGGAAGGCATCCTGTGGGGAAGCCTCGCGGAGACGATGTGCGGGGCCCTGGAAAAGGGGATGATCGTGACCGTGAGAGGGAAGCTGAAGATGGAGCCGTTTGAGAGGGAAGGGCGGGCGCTGATCGGGCGGACTGTGTTCGTGGAGCAGATCGGGTTCAGCGGGAAGGCGCTGTAAAGGCAGGGAACCACAGAGACACAGAGAACACAGAGAACGGCGGGAACGGCGGGGACCGCGGGAACGGCGGGAACGGCGAGGAAGGAGGGATGGCATGATTGAGCTGAGGCAGAAGCTGCAGGGAGTGCTGGACATCGCGGAAGGGGCGGTGCCGGCGGGGTTGCTGATGCGGGCGCTGGAGCGGATGGAGGAGGGGCACTATCGGGCGGTGGCAAAGGCAGCCCACAGCACCGGCGACCAGGATGGTCGCGGTCCGAGGGAGCCACAGCATTGCGACCAGGATGGTCGCGGTCCGATGTGGGAGGACGTCAGGCACCTGGAGGCGGCGGAAGAGGAGGCGGCGGACTGGGTGAACTATGTGAGTGGGATGGTGCTGATGGGGGAGCTGACGACGGAGGAGGGGAGGGGTGTGGTGGAGGAGATCGGCGTGGCGTGGGGGATGATGAGGGGGTTCGCGGCGGGCGAGAAGGGGCGCGGGGTCGTTGGAGGGGCCGAATGCGAAGCATCCGGCCTAGAGGGGGGGGAGAGAGGGTTGTGCAAGTTCTGAAGAAAACCCTTGACAGACCGGGCGCCGATGACGTAGCCTAACGACCAAGCGACTTTCTGCGTGCCCGCATCCTACCGATGCGGGCACGTTTGATTCCAGGGCAAGGCGAACGGCAGACGGCCGGCGGGGAATGAACCCCCGCCCTACAACGGCGGGAAGGGCAAAGGCGTCGCGCCCTGGAGGGCGCTCCCACGGATGGCGACGGAAACGGCGGATGAGAGGGCGCGCACTAAAGAGCTCCTGGTCAGGTGGCGGGAGAACATCTGCCAGTGGGCTGAGGATGTCATCGTCATCCAACGGCCGGACACGGGCAAGACAGGCCCGATGCGGCTGGAAAAGCACCAGCGGGACTGGCTAAGGGCAGCAACGAAACTTGACCGCGCGGGTGACTTCCAGAAGAAGGTCGTCGTCAAGAGTGATCCAAAACGGGAGGGGAAGTCGCTTTGCGTGGCTCTCCTGGGCGCCCATCGGGTGTCATGCTTTACGGAAAAAGCTGCGGTGATCCTTGCCAACTCCAAAGAGCAGGCAGCCAGTGTGATCTTCGATCACATCATCGGGTTTGTCCGGAATTCCCGGATGTTGCAGAAGTTCATTTCGGAAGAGGAGATTGACAAGACGAAGCTCCAGGCGGTGCGGACCGGGGGAAGCATCGTATGTAAACCGTGCAATTTCAGAACGGTGCAGGGTATCCCGGTTGACTTGCTCATGGTAGATGAGCTCCATGCTGCGCCGGACATCCAGGCTTATAACTACCTTCGAGCCCAGACGGAGAACTTCGGGGCACAGACCGCCATCAGTTCGCAAGCCGGTTCCCCGGACATGAGCAACGCGGTATACCGATTGTGGCTGGCGCGGAACGAGCCGCACATCCTGTTCGATTACTCAGATGAGCACCGGACGGTGTGGGGCCGGAAGTTGGCAGAACAGCAGAAGGCGGAACTCACGCCGGCGGAATTCGATGCTCTTCATCGAAACCTTTGGACGGGGCTCGGGCAGAAGCTGTTCTCGACCGACTTGCTCGAGGCCGCGGCGATGGATTATCCCGAGCCGCAGACATATGGAGAACTGCAGGACCTGATCCGGCAGTGGGGGTTCGAGGGGTGGAGGGTGACAATCGGGGCAGGGCTGGATCGGGCGCTCGTCTCGACCACCGGGGATAGCAGTGTGCTGACGGCGACGGCGAGGTTCGCGGCGCCCGGGAGTAGGACGATGATAGTGCGGCAGGACGATGGGTTGCTGGGTGAAAGGATAGATGATGGGGAGTTCCGCGGCTCCGAACACTACCGAGCACTCCGGCAGTGGGTGTTCAGGACCGGGTCGAGGTCTGAGATTATCGCGGCGTTCGGCGACCTCAAAGTACTCTGCGGGCCATTGTCATTTACGACGATCATGGAGACTTTCGCTTGCTCGGACCTGGTGGAAGATGTGCACGATGCCAGCCTGGCGTCACCCTCAAACCCGGTCCAGCGGCAGATGTTCAACGAGCTCTATGGGCTCTTCAAGGAAGGGCGGATCGGCTACCCGTCGGGGATGGGTTTTGATCCGGTGAAGGAGCAGGCGGGCCTGCTCAAGACGCAGCTCGCGAACTTCGAGTACGGCTTGGCCGGGGGCCTGTGGAAGTTCGGGAAGCAATCGGGCCACGACGATACGGTGTACTCTTTGGCGTGGAGCTGCGAGGCGGCGCCATCGGCGGCGACGACGATAGCGAGCTACCAGGACTATGTGATGGGAGCCGGGAGCTATGTCGCGGAGTACGCGTAGGAAGGCGACGGAGCGCGACCATCCTGGTCGCAGTGCTGTGGGCTTGCCACCCCGAGGCGAGCTGGAAGCTCGCGGTCCGGGAACGGCGACGTTTGCGGCGGGGGGGGCGCCGGAGGCGGGGAGGGGGATGACGGCAGATGCGGGCTGGGAGGAGTGGCAGCCGGGGCCCTATAAGAAGTTCGCGCCGAAGGCGCAGCTCGTCGCCGAATACTGGCTGATGAGGACCTACGAACCCACCACGAAGCGCGTGCTCGCGCTGCTGCGGACCCTGATCCTCAACACCCTGGGGGAGTATCGGCACCCCGACGCCGCGATCGCCGAGCGGGTCAACGGCTGGCTATCGCGGATCGAGGGGGGGATGCAACGGGTCGTCGGAGATCTGCTGTCGGCCTTCTGGGCGGGGTTTGCGGTCGCCGAGCCGATCTGGGAGACGGAGGCGCAAGAGTGGTGGGTGAAGCGGGTGGACCTGCTCCACCCCCTCACATTCTTCAACCGCAATGCGAGCCGGCCGGAGGACGCCGAAGGCATCCAGCTCGACCCGAAGACGGGGCGCGTCGAGAAGGTGCGGCAGTTCAGCTCGAAGCCCGGGGGCGGAAGCGCCGAGCTGAAGATCGAGGAGGTCTTGTACTGGCCGATGTTCGCAGAACTGCGGGAGGAGGTCCTGGGGCAGAGCCTGCTCGCGGCCGCGAGACGGGGATGGTTTTCGAAGACCAAGATCGAGAACTTCTGGAACACGTTCGCGGAGAAGGCGGCGATGCCGACGCCGGTGTTCGTCGTCGCGCCGGGGACCGTCAAGGACCCGGCAACAGGGCAGGATGTCTCCATCGGGAAGCTCCTGGTGGACACCTACGCGAAGGTGACCCCGGGGATGGCATTGTCCATCCCCTATGTGGAGGGGCTGGAGCCGAAGATGCTGACGCTCGTGCCCAGCGACGGGGCCAGCACGACGTTCGAGCGGCTGACCGAGTACTGGAAGAACGAGCTCTTCAACTCGATGTTCACGCCGCGGATCGTCTTGGAGGAACCCGAGCACGCTTCGCGCGCGCAAACCGGGACAGTGCTGGACCTGTACTACATGGTGATCGAGGGCCTGCGGCAAGAGGCGGGGAAGGTGATCGTGGACCAGCTCGTGGGGCCGCTGCTGGAGCATAACGTGGGGAAAGGCGGCGGGGTACAAGCCCCCGCCCTACAAGAGGGAGAGTGGGGCTGGAAACCGCTGCAGACGAGCGACATGACCAACCTCGCGCAGGTATTTGAGACCGTGGAGCGCGGGAAGACGGAAGGTATGATGGCGGGGCTGCCGTTCGTGCCGGCGGATGAGAGGAAGCGGCGAGAGACGTTCCCGGCATTGTATGCGCCGGCCGACCAGGCGCCGGAGGCGTTCGGGGAGGCGGCGGCGCCGAGTAAGGAACAGGCGACGGCAAAGGCACAAGCGGCACGGTACGGATAAGAACGGAGCGCGACCATCCTGGTCGCAGGTGGGGTGGGACATGCCACAGCACTGCGACCAGGATGGTCGCGGTCCGAACAACGGAGAAGGCATGAAGGCACAGGCGCGGATGGCCAACATACGGGGGAGCCTCAGGAAGGCTTTGGCGGTTGGGGATCGGAGGTACTTTGGGGACTGCGCGCGGGCGGTGAGGCAGGAGGATGTGCCGGAGGCGGCGCTTTTGGTGCAGTATCCCATGATCCCCGAAGTTGAGAAGGCGTTTCGGGAAGGCGTGGCAGCGAGCTGGCACGATGCGAACGGGAAGGCGCTGGAGATGCTGAGGAGGGCGGGGGCGAGGAGGGTGCTGAGGGGGAAAGCGAAAACGAGCAACGAGCTGCAAGCGGCAAGCGCATTTGCTCGCAGCTCGCAGCTCGCAGCTCACAGCTCACAGCCAGAGGCGGAGGCGATGAGGCTGATCCTGGAGGGGGAAGACCTGGTGGTGCCGGTGGATGCGGTGAGACGATATGCCGCGGGGCGAGTGGCGCCGCTGAGGGGGACGATCAGCGAGGCCCGGAAGGGGCTGTGTCGGGACATCATCGCGCGGATCGCGGGGGAGGGCGGCGGGACGAGAGAGGCCATGCGGGCGCTCGAGGAGGAGGGGTTCGGGAGCTCGGCCTTTCACCGGGAGAACATCGCCCGCACAGAGGGCACGACGCTCTACAACCAGGGCAGCGTGGCGAGGTATCGGGCCAGCGCGTGCGTGACCGGGCTGCGGTTCGTCAACCCGGATGACGACCGCACCACCGATGAATGCCACGACCTCAACGGCATGGAGTTCGCGACGGATGACATAGACGGTGTCACGCCACCTTTGCACTTCGAGTGCCGCAGCGAGCTGGAGCCGATCCTGTTCGATGAGGCGACGGACCTGACCACCTCGGCGGAGTACCTGGCGGACCCGGAGACGGCGAACCCGATGCCGGGGTTCGGGGGGATTGACCTGAGCGGCTTTCCGGCGGCGAGAGGGATCGAGGACCTGTATGCGCCGCTGGGGTAAGGCGAAGGCAAAGGCTTGAACCACAGAGACACAGAGAACACAGAGAACGGCGAGGTAGGGGAACAGCGATGCCATACGACACGGTTGCGGAACTGCCGGAACAGGTGAGACACGCGCTGCCCAAACATGCACAAGAGATCTGGCGGGCCGCGTATGAGGCAGCCTGGGAGGCGCACTCGGAACTGGCCAGGGCCGACCGGGAGGCGACCTGCGCTAGGATCGCCTGGGGGGCGGTCAAGCGGCAGTATGAGACGGGGCCCAAGGGGGGGATGTGGAGGAAGAAGGCAACGGAAAAGGCGGGAACCACAGAGACACAGAGAGCACAGAGAACGGCGGGGAAAGGCGAGGCTGGGGGGAGGCAAAGGCAAGGGCGGAAAACTTGGTGCTTTGTCAACGACTTGGCTAAGTACCCGGTGCAGATCATCCAGGTGGCCGACCAGACCTTCGCGCGAGGGCTGCCTTTGATGCGGCCGGGGACTTGGAACGGCAACGCCTACACCGCGGATGACATGCGGCAGATCGCGCAGAACTTCGCCTTGGTGCGGGATGCTGAGGGGTTCGAGCCGGCGCTCAAGCCACAGCACAGCTTTCTGGTAGACGGCACGCCGATCCCGACGCCGGCGAACCTTGTCCAGGGGTGGTCAGAGAAGGTGTGGTTTGATGAGGGCGAGCAGGTGCTGTTTGGGGATGTGCGGCTGTGCGATGAGTGGAGCGCTCTGCAGGACATGAAGTCGGGGAAGCTGCGGTATCTCAGCACCGAGATCCAGAGCGGGTATGAGCTGAGCGACCCGGCGACGGGGGAGGTCGGGCAGGACATCGGGCAGGTGCTCGTGGGGATCGCGTGGGTGGACAACCCGGCGGTGAAGGGTCTGGGGTGGGAGCTGGTGGTGAATGCGGCGGAGTACGGCAACGGCATCAACGCAAAGACGCAGAGACGCAGAGAACGGCCATCTCAGAAGGGGCCGTTGGAGGGGCCGAATGCGAAGCATCCGGCCCCTGGTGAGCGAGCAACGCGGACGATGTCCGCGAACACGCGGACGCAGTCCGCTCAGGAGGGAGGAAGCAAGATGGAGTGGCTCAAGAGACTCAAGGCGTTGCTGATGAAGGCGGGGGTGGCGGAGGAGGACTTGGAGGACCTGGGCGAGCCCGAAACGGTGGTGGCTGTGGAGGGGCTGGCGGCGAAGCCGGATGACAGCGAGCTCGTGAAGCTGCGGGCTGAGCACGCTGCGCAGCTCGCGGAGCGCGACAAGCGCATCGGGGATCTCGAGGCGAAGTTCGCGACCGCGGCAGTCAACGCGCGGCGGGACAAGGTCACGGCCCTGGTGGACATGCGCGTGAGAGGCGCGACTTTGGCGCCGGCGCAGCGCGAGGCGACCATCGCCCTGGCCATGGCCCTACCCGAAGAGGCGAAGGTCAAGGTGTTCGCGGCCGACGGTAAGACCGAGACCGAAGTCGCGGCCCTGGACGCCTACTTCGCGACGCTCGACGCGCAGGCGCCGAAGGTGTCCACGCACGGGCGCGGGCTCGCGTGGGCGGGCAATGAGGACCCGAACGCCGAGGCGGAGATGACGGAGGAGCAGATCACGGCGATCGCAGACCAGGCGAGGGAGCCGAAGGCGGCGGCGGGGTAGGGAAAGGCGTGTCATGTGTCAAGTGTCACGTGTCAGGTAAAGGCAAGACAGAAGGCAAAGGCGGCAGGCAGGCTTGCCTGCCCCACAAGTGACAAGGGAGGAGGACGAGAGCAATGGCTACCAAGTACGACCGAGTAGCAGAGACGGCAAAGACCGGCATCACCCCCGACGCGATCCTGATCGAGCGGGCGATCCAGATCGCCGCGGCATCGCTGGACCCGCTGGGGGTCGCGCCGACAGGCGTGCTGCCGGCCGGGACGCCGATGGCGCCGGTGCCGGCGTCGGGGAAGTACAAGCCCATCCGGCGGGCACTATGCACGGGCAGTTGCACCACCGGCGAGAAGGTCATCAACATGACCGACAACACCATGTTCCAGGTCGGGGACGTGGTGGGGGTCGTGGCGGCGGCGACGCCGCTGCTCGCGGCCGCGGTGGCGATCGGCACCATCGCGAGCAAGATCGCGGGCACGAGCATCACGCTGGTGGCGAATGCCGCCAGCGCCGTGACCTCGGGCGACCAGATCGAGGTCATGGAGAACGTGACCGTGCTGACGATGGGCGATGCCGTGATCCTCAAGGAGGAAGTGGACCTGCGCGGCGCCGATGGCGTCGCGGTGGACACCGGCTCCGTGGGCGTCAAGGCCGGCCAGATCGCCAAGGCACAACTGAACTACAACGTGTCCCTCGGCATCACCGGCACGCGGCTCGCGGCCGAACTGCCGATGATGGACCTGAGGAACACCGTGGCGGGCGTGGTGACGTAGGAGGGAGTGGCGAGTTGCGAGCGGCGAGCGAAGGCGGGAGGCGCAGTTGCTCGTAACTCGTAGCTCGCAACTCGCAGCTCATACCTTGTAGCACAGAAAGTGAGAGGAGGACAGACCAATGCCAATCCCATTGCTCCTGCAGCCACAGTCGCTGCTGGGGATCTATGAGAAGTTCGCAGATGAGACGGCGTCGAAGCTGTTGCAGTGGTTCCCGGATCGAGATGCGGTCGAACGGGCGCAGAACGTGCAGTACGACACGATCCAGTACAGCTCGGATGCGGCCAAGATCAACACGGACGGCGGGGCGCCGAACTCGGTGAGGCGCACCGTGCGCGGCACCGTGATGGGCGGGGCGATCACGATGCACGAGGAGGTCATCGTCCCATCCGAGGTGATCTGCAGTCTGCGCGACCTCGGGAGCAACAAGCCCGGGCCGGCGTCCGCGTGGATAGCGCGGGAGATGAAGAACCTGCGCCTGCGGATCGGGAAGCGGAAGGCCGTGCTCGCGGCGCAGTGCCTGGGCATCGCGAGCGGGAATCTGAGCTTCACGCTGCCGGGCCTGGCCGCGGCGACAACCGTGAGCCTCAACTACACCGGCGCCCACCAGGCGATCGGCAGCGCGTGGGATACCGCGGCCACGGACATCCTGGCGGACATCCAGGCGGCGAAGTTGCTTGTGGCGACGGACGGCGGCAAGCAGGCCACCGAGATGGTGCTCAACTCACACACGGGTATCCGCCTGATGGCCAACGACGGGATCATGGACCTGCTGAATGACGTGGCGAAGGGCGAGGTGCTGCAGACGGGCCAGTTTACGAAGCTGGCCGGCCTCAACGTCCACTACGTTGACGAGTTCGTCGTTGACGACGTGACGTTGGTGGCGACGGCACTGATCCCGAATCACCACGTGGCGATCTTCGCCGGCGACAGCGCCGATCGCGGCTTCATCAACATGCACCCCAACACCGTGCTGGCGCAGGATAGCCACCGGGGTCCGTTCTTCAACGTGATCGAGGGCAAGCGCATCAACGACCCGATCACCATCGAGTACAAGTACAACGTGTTCCCGTACCTGCCGAACCCGGATGAGATCGTGTACGACACGACGGTGGTGGCGTAGGAGAGGCAGCTGCGAGCTGCGAGCGGCGAGCGGCGAGCAAAGGCCCAATGCGAGGCCTTTGCTTGTAGCTTGTAGCTTGCAGCTTGCAGCTCGCAGCTCATAGCTCAGAGAGGAGTGAGGCAGATGGCAGGACGATGGGCGAGGCTCAGGACAGTGACGTCGGAGCTGACGGCGGTGGCGGATAGCGCCTCGGGGGCCGATGCGATCGGCTCGACGGCGATCGCGGGACTCAGCGGGACGACGGTGCAGTCACAGCTCGAATCACTGGTCACGAAGCTGCAGGCGCAGGATGACTGTGAGCGCCTGCAGGCCGCGACCTCGGGAGACATCGTTGCCAGCGTGGCCGCGACGTACCTCGGACTGGCGCTGCAGGCCGGCATCATCCCACGAGCGGTCCTGTACGTCGCCAACACCGGGACCGATGCGTCCAATGCGTTGAGCCTGGAGCTGGACATGCTCATTGGCGGAGTGAGTATCTTCACGACGAAGCCGAAGATTGACAAGACGGCCGCGGATGGCGCGCGGACCAATGTGGCAGGGACGGGCGTGACCGTGGGCGTCATCAACGCCGCCGCAAACATCGTCGCGGTAGGGGACATCATCACCTACACGCTGACGCTGGTGCGGACCGCGTCGCCGAGCGATGAGATGGACACGGCGAAGGTCGAAGTCCAGCTCGCGAACTCGCTATTGGCATAAGGTGGCATGGGGACAGAGCCCTCGCGAGATGAGGTGCTCACGAAGGCTCAGTCCCCGTGTCGGGACAGGAATGTCCCTCCCACAAGACGGCCCATACTGGGCCACAAGGCAGCGGGTCGCTCGATCTCCGGCGAGCGGCCCGCTGTGACAACAGCAGGGAAGCTGCGAGCTGCGAGTGGCGAGCGGCGAGCGAAGGCGGGATGAGGCAACTCGCAACTCGCAGCTTGCAGCTCATAGCTACCACTGGGGTGAGAGATGGCATTCGAGGATACGGCGCTGACATCCGGCTGGGCGAGTGAGAGAGACTGCTCGGACCAGCTCGGCTCGCTGGAGCAGTACATGCAAGGCGAGCTCGGTCCGGTGCGGCGCGCGATCGCGGCGGCGACCGGGCGCGCACAGACGTACCTGCGGGCGCGGTGGCCGGATGCGTGGCCGTTCTCCACTCCCCCCGTGGAGCTGCGGGAGGCAGTGGCGGCCCTTGCGGCATATGCCTGCATCAAGGGCGTCGGCATGGACCTGGCCAACCTCGAGCTCGTCAAGCAGATGCGGCTCGAGGCCGAGCGCGCAGAGAGATGGCTGCGAGACGTCGGCGCGGGTAAGGCGGACCTTTTGCTGCCGCGGCCGGCGGATACGAGCTACTACAATGAGTATCACGTGGCGAAGGCGCCGGGGGGGGAGTTTGGGTTCAGCGGGTAAGACAACGGCGGGGACCACAGAGACACAGAGAACACAGAGAACGGCGGGGAACGGCAACCGTTTGTTGGCGGGAAGGCGAATGCGATGATTGAGGTCAGCATTGTGGGAGTTGAGGCGGTGAGGGGGGCGCTGGAGAGGCTGCGTCGGGTGGCGGGGGCGCCGGATGAGATCGCGCGGGACATCGGCATCGTCGCCGAGCGGCGGATCAAGCGGTGTTTTGGGGCTCAGACCGCGCCGGAGATGGGCCCCGAGGGGCCGGGCGGCAAAGGCGCGGCGGCAATGGGGCAGCCCTGGGCGGCCCTCGCGATGGAGACAATCGAGCGAAGACGGAAGGGTAAGGGGAAGGGCGGTGGGGTCAAGATACTGCAGGATACCGACCGGCTGAAGATGTCCATCGCGAGCGTAGTCGCGGGTGGCGCGGTGACGGTCGGCACCGGAATCAACTATGGGCCATTCCACCAGGGCGGGACAGCGCGGATGCCGGCGCGGCCGTTCGTCGGCATCAATGAGGAGGACCGGGGGACGATGGTGCAGATCGTGATGAGGCACCTGGAGGCGGCGGTGAGGTAAGGCGAGGGAAGCGATGAATGATGAATGATGAATGATGAATGAGGGAGAAGGCGAGGGAAGGGAACGGCATGGCATTCTCATACGACTTGTTCGACCGGATCACTAACCGGATCGTGACGGTTCTGGAGACCGCGCCGGAGCTGAGCGAGGGGCTGGAGTTCAGGGTCGGCGTCCATAAGGGCGTGCGGCGGATGGGCGCCGAGCAAGCGTGCGTCTACGTGTTCCGGGCCTCGGTGGAGGACTGGGGGTACTGGATGGGCGAGCAGGGGACGGACGTGAAGGCGGGCTGGGCGCTGGTGTGCATGGTGAGACACCTCGGGGACCCCGAGGCGCTGGAGCAGATGGTGGCGCGGCTCGCGGCGAACGTCGGGCGGATCATGCTGCAGCATAAGTCGGACCCGGGCTACTGGAGCGTCGCACAGCTCGGGAGCTCGGATGCGGTGCAGTTTCGGGATGAGAAGAACCAAAGCTATGAGATGGAGACCGTGCCGGTGGTGGTGGCCTTTAGTAGCAGCGAGCTGTGAGCTGTGAGCTGCAAGCTGGGAGCTGCGAGCTGCGAGCAAAGGCCTGGGATTGGGCCTTTGCTCACAGCTTGCAGCTTGCAGCTAAAAGCTAACGAAAGGACTGAGAGATCATGCCGGCTCCGTGGGTTGGCGTACAGGAGTGTCTGGAGCATTCGATCGCCGGGACGAGCTTCGCGGCGTTCGACAAGGTCAACGGCGGGACGATCGGCCCCGGGGGCGGGGCGCCGCAGTATTCGGTGGGTGCCGGGGGGCAGGCGAGCAAGTGGCGGGGAGGAGTGCAGCCCACCGGCAGCGCGAAGTGCGAGCTGCAGACCATCGGATTGCTCGATTGCCTGATCCCCGCGGCCCTGGGGGACCTGCCGCCGATCATTCAGAAGGTCCAGGGCGGGCCGGTTGCGGAGACGCTGTGCGCTCGGTTGATGGAGGATTGCTACCTCACCCGGGTCAAGCTCTCCTGCGCCTTCGAGGGCCTGATCCTGGTGGAGTACGACTGGGGGGCGCTGAGCGACGTGCCGGCGACGATCGCGGCCGCCGCAGCGAAGCAGACCCCCACAGTCTTCGCCTGGCACGACACGGACGTGCAGTTCCTCGACGATCCCTACAAGTGCCAGTCTTGGGAAGTGGAGTTCACCACCGGCGTGAAGTTCCCGTCGAGCCTGGATCTCAAGGCAGCGGGAGTGCAGCGGCTGCCGGAGTGGGCCGAGCCAGGGAACTTCCAGGCGAAGCTGTCGGCGACCGTGCGGGTGCCGGTGGCGCTCACGAACGACTTCTACGCGGACTACCCCGACGTCCTGACCTTCTACGTCCAGGGCAACAACTCCGATGCGGTCCCGAAGACGTTCGAGCTGGACATGACCGGCGGCGAGGGGCTGGACACGACGGATGGGCAGCCGGTGGAGATCGTGAGGGGCGAGGAGCAGGTGCTATTCAAGATCGGCGGGAGCAGCACGCCGAACGACCTGGCGATCGCGACGTTTGGGATGGCGTAGGGGAAAGCAAGGGAAGCTGCGAGCGGCGAGCTGCAAGCGAAGGCCGGTTGCAGCTTGCAGCTTGCGGCTTGTAGCTTGCAGCTCGCAGCTTGCAGCTAACAGCAAAGGCAGGAGATGACGATGGAGGAGAAGTCGGGAGCGGAGCAGATCGCGGAGATCATCGGGCTGAAGGAGGAGCGGGTGGTGGTGGGAGGGGAGAAGCAAGTGACGCTGCGGCTGCGGCCGTTGAGCCTCAAAGACTACATCGAGCTGATGCAGACGGACTTCGGGACGAGCCTGGAGGCGCTCCTGCACCAGGCCCATGTGTGCGCGCAGCGCGGTGGGTATGAGGGCACCAAGGAGCAGCTCGCGGAGCTCATTGAGGGTGACGAGATCATCGCGCTGGAGACGGCCGTGGAGAACCTGGCCCCTTTGTTGATGGCGCGGGGAAGGCAAAGGCTGGGGTTGCCGGTGGCGCCGGTAGAGGCTCCGGCGCCCGAGGGCTCATCCGAGCCATCTGGCGAGTAGCCCGGGAGACGGGCTGGACTTTGGAGACGGTGGCGGGGCTCGACCTGTGGCAACTGCACCACGTGCAAAGGCAGATGCTGATCGAGGCACAGCTCGAGGCGGCGCGGGCGAGTGGGGCGGATGCGGGGACGCTGAGGTTGATCGCGGGCGGGGAGTGGGATAAGGCGGAAGGCTGAACCACAGAGACACAGAGAGCACAGAGAACGACGACGGCGAGGGCTCGGGGTAAGGCGGGGCTCGCGCGATGTCGTTGGAGGGGCCGAATGCGAAGCATCCGGCCCGGTCGGGGAAGGCGAAAGGCGGCGGGGGATGAACCCCCGCCCTACAAAGGCAAGGATTGAGATGCCGGGCGCGGACATGCTGGTGAGCATCACCCTGAAGGGCATTGACCTGGCCTCGGGTGTGTTCTCCGGCGTGGAGAAGTCCGTCAAGGACCTGGGGAGCTCGACGGAGGATACGGCGCGGCAGGTGGGGGCGATCGGAGCGGTCGCAACGGCGGCGGGGATCGGCATCGTCGGGCCGTTCATCGCGGCGGCACACGCCGCGGCGAGTTACGGCGAGAACGTCTACCAGGCGAGCATCCGCACCGGCCTGACGAGCGAGACGCTGACGGCCCTGGCCTACGCTGCGAAGGACACCGGGGTCGGCCTCGATGAGCTGGTGGCGGCGTTGTCGCGGCAGGCCCGCAGCGCCTACGCTGCGGCGGAGGGGACCGGGCCGGCCGCGGAGGCCTACCACACGCTCGGTGTCAACGTCAAGGACGCGAACGGGAACCTCAAGGACGGGCATACGCTGTTTTTGGAGACGGCGACGGCGCTCTCGCAGGTTGCGGACGGAAACACGCGCGCCGCCCTGGCACAGGCGATCTTCGGCCGCGGGGGCGCGGCGCTCTTGCCGGTGCTGCTGCAGGGCGGCAAGGCCATGGCGGACGCGGAGGCGCAGGCATCGGCGATGGGGCGGACGATGTCGGGGGACGCCGCCAAGGGCGCCCACGACGCGATGATCGCGTTCCAGGACTCGGAACGGAGCATCTCGCGGGCCTGGAAGAGCATCGGCACTCTCGTCTTGCCGACGATCACCGACCTCAACAAGGGTTTCGCGTCGGCGATCACGGGAGTGACGGACTGGGCGAAGGCGCACCCGGACCTCAGCAAGGGGATCGCAGGCAGCACCCTCGCCCTGGGGCTGTTTTTGTCAGCAGCAGGCACGGTGGTGATGGTGGGGGCCGAACTGGTGCAGGCATACATCGCGATCGGCGGAAGCGCGTTGGTGGCGGGGGCGGCCGGGGAGGTGGCGTGGGCGGCGATCCTGGGGCCGATCGGGTGGATCATCGCGGGGGTCACGGCAGTCGGCCTGGCCGTCTACGGCATCTATCGGCACTTCAAGGGCGCCGGGGAGGCGGCGAAGGATACGGCGGATGCGCTCGGGGACGTGGGGACGGAGGGGCAGCAGGCCGGGGACGATGTCGCAGACGGGGCGGCGAAGGCCGAGGCGAGCCTCAAGCAGGAGGCGGATGCGGCGAAGGGCCTCGAGGACGCGACGAAGTCCTACGTCACCGCGGTCGAGAACGCGGCGGACGCGCAGACGACCGCGGCGGATAGGATCAAGAGCGCCAACGAGTCGGTGGCCGACTCCGAGAAGGCCTACACGAAGGCGGTGGATGACGGCGCCGACAGCGTCGCAACAGCGAAACGGCGCACGACCGATGCGGTCAACAACTCGGCGGAGGCCTGGACTGCGGCGAACAGGCGGGCAGGCGACGCGGAGGAGAGCCTGGGGCTGACGGTGGACCGGGTCCACGCCCGGAATGCGACGGCGCTGGACACGGAGGAGAAGGCCCGCAAGAACCTCGCGGACACGATCGTTGACCAGGATGAGCGGGTCAAACGGGTGGAGGACAGCGCGGCGGAGCGGCTGGACCGGGCGCAGAAGCGGCTGGTGGATGTCAAGTACCATGCAGGGCCGGAGCTGACCGGCGTGGCGCATACGCCGGCGGAGGAGGAGGCCCACAAGCGGCTGGAGACGCTGCAGCAGGTCGCGGATGCGCAGGCGGAGCTGGACCGGGCGACCTCTGAGGGGCCGGCCCAGGTCAGCGAGGCGAAGACGAAGCGCAGCGAGGAGATCGCGGCGGCGCAGGCGGTACAGGACAAGGCCATCGCGGACAGGCAGGCGGCGCAGGCGGAGGGTGAGCGGGAGATCGCCCGGGCGATACGCGACCGCAACGACGCGCGGACGGCGCTGACTAAGGCGGAGACGGACGGGGCCCGGGCGGTCTCCGACGCACGCATCGCCGAGGCGAAGGCGATCACCGACGCCGACGATGCGATCGAGGCGGCGGACAAGCGGCGGAAGAAGGCGCGGGAGGACCTCACGAAGGCGGAGAATGAGGGCGCGGAGGCCATCAACCGCGCGACCTACGCGCTGAGGGAGCAGACGAAGGCCTACGAGGACGCGGCGGTGGCGCAAGTGAAGGCCGGCGGCAAAGTGCCGGGGACAGCGGAGTCGCCCGCGGGGCGAGGGGCGTACACATTGCCGACGGGGAAGGCGAGCGAGGCGGAGGCGCAACGCGGCAGGGAACAGGCAGCAGCGGCGGCGGCGGCAGCGGACAGGGCCGCCGCAGCAGAGGCCGCGCGGAAGGCGGAGGCGGCCCGCAAGTTTGAGGCTGAGGGGAAGGAGAAGTATGGGCGGTATCACCAGACGCCAATCCCGGAGGAGGAACTCACGCCAGGGCAGCGGCGAGTGAGGGATGCGCAGAGGCGGGCCTGGGAGAAGCGGCAAGCCTATGAGGCCTACGGCACGGCCGGGGGCGGCGGAGGGCGCGCGGGTGGGGGGCCGGTGATGGCGGGGGTGGAGTACATCGTGGGGGAGGGTGGGCCGGAGAGGTTCATCTCGACGGCGCCGGGGGTGATCGTGCCGGGGAGGGGAGGGGGAGGAGGAGG
>Ga0315291_10005516_pt1 | contig 15854 bp, 13 predicted proteins | sample YL17G12_20_MG_FD_203070 | JGI IMG/M metagenome (GOLD analysis project Ga0315291, IMG submission 203070) | Sediment microbial communities from Yellowstone Lake, YNP, Wyoming, USA - YL17G12_20 | ecosystem: Environmental > Aquatic > Freshwater > Lake > Sediment | place: USA: Wyoming | collected...
GATGTGGTTCACCAACACCCTGACGCATCCGGAGAGGCCATTGGCGAGACGAGCATGCGGGACTTCAGGCTTTTCATCTCACTCGTCGAGCGATTGAGGGGTGGAGTCGTCATAAACATGGGCTCGGCCGTGATACTCCCTGAGGTTTTCCTTAAGGCAGTAGCAAGCGTCAGAAACAAGGGGACAAGATTCTGGCCTTTCACCGCGGCCAACATCGACATGATCCAACACTACAGACCGCTAAAGAACGTTGTGGAAAGGCCGACGAAGATAGGAAAGAACTCGGTAGGGATAACGCTGACCGGACATCACGAGATAATGATCCCTCTTCTCACGGCGTCCGTTCTGTACGAGCTCTCCCGAGGAACTTCTCTCTCAACACTAGCCAGAGGAAAATGATGCCCTCGAGGTTTCTTCTCCAGAGACGCTTCGGATCGTGAAGGAGTCTGTATAACCAGGCAAAGCCGACTCTGTGAACCCATGCTGGAGGCCGTGGCACGACGCCGGCGATGAAGTCAAGCGTTGCGCCCACGCCCATGGTAAGAGGCACGCCCAGTTTTTCCATATTTCTTGAAATCCACTTCTCCTGCTTTGGTGTTCCGAGGGCCACAAACAGTATGTCGGGTGATGCCTCTTTCACTATTTGAATCGAACGCTCGCTCTCGGCCTCGTTGCTCAGAATGTTGTAAGCAGGTGAGTAAGTGCCTGCCACTCTAAGCCCGGGAAATCGCTTCTTGAGAATCATAGAGGCCTTCTCGGCCACCCCTGGACCCGCGCCAATGAAGAACACAGTGTAGCCCCTTCTCTCGGCAAGTTCGCACGAAAGCGGCACCAAGTGTTCGGAACCCGTCACTCTTTCCAGCAACCTGACCCCGAATATCCTCGCCCCGATGACAATTGAAATCCCGTCTGCCGTCACCAGATTGGAAGTGTGCAGCGCGCCGAGGAGTTCAGAATCTTTCTGAGCTTTCACCAGCTTGGCAGCGTTGGCCACAATTATCTTGTGGGGCGTTCTGGATGAAACAAAACTGTCAATCGCCTGAACGGCCTGAGCAGAAGTTACGTTGTGAACGGTTACTCCGAGGAGGGTAACGGTTTCTTTCACGCGCGAATCCCTGGTGGACCTTCGTCGAGGTTGTGTGCTTGAAACCACGAACTGCATTCAGAAACGCCAAACCACAGTGCAGAATAGTGTAAGCCCCCGCCCAAGTCAAGGCGCAAAGTCGGATTTGCCCACGACCAGTCTGGATCTGTCAGAGTAGAGTTGAACTCGCGAACGCAAAGCTCGCTGGCGCGTAAGACGAATCGCTCATTGCACGACGAAACCATTTCAGTTCACCGGTTGTCCATGCTATGCTCAAAGATTGTAAAAAGACCAACGGCATTCACTGGTCCGCCCAAACGTGTTGTCTTGCCAGGAGGCTTTTATGCCAGAACCTTCCGACAAAGTGAAGAACCTTCCGACTTACGCCCTCGCAAAGCTCTTCGCAGCGAAGGATAGAAAGCTTCGCGAGGGCATCGACGTCATCGACCTCGGTGTCGGCAATCCCGACTTGAGACCCCCCGAGCAGGTCATTCGGGCCCTGCACCAGGCTCTTGATGACGTGACCAAGGAAAACCACCGCTATCCGGATTTCGCGGGTCTTCCGGAGTTCAGGGAGACCATTGCTGCATGGTATTCGAGGCGGTTCGGCGTCAAGCTTGACCCGAGAAAGGAAGTCTTGCCACTGGTGGGCTCCAAGGAAGGGCTCGCCAAGTTCATGCTTGCCCATTTGAATCCTGGGGACGGAATATTGATAACTTCGCCATGCTACCCGGCCTATTTAGGTGCGGCCACCGTCGCGCAGGCCGATACGTATCAAGTACCACTTCTTGAAGAACACGATTTCATTCCTCAGCTTGATCGAATCCCCCAGGACGTTCTCAGGAAGTCCAAACTAATACTGGTCAACTTTCCGAACAACCCGACAGGCGCCGTCGCGAGTGACGAGTTCTATGAGCGCCTCAAGGAATTCGGGCTAAAGAACAACATATTCATCATGTCTGACATCGCCTACTGCGATGTTTGCCTGGACTCACGCTTCAGGTCCAGAAGTTTCCTGGAGTTTGATAGAGGCAGGGAAAACTCCATCGAATTCCATTCGTTCTCGAAGTCGTTCAGCATGCAGGGATGGCGTCTGGGGTTCGCTTGTGGAAACAGCTCGGCGGTCGCCAATCTGCTCAAGATCAAATCAAACATGGATTTCGGCGTATTCATGGCCATCCAGCGGGCCGGAATGGCTGCGCTCGAGCAGGCGGAAACCTTCTCCCGACAGATGTCCGAGGTCTACAGAAAGCGACGCGATGCATTCGTGCCAGAGCTGTTAGAAGCAGGCTGGCATGTCAAATCTCCTGCTGCAACGTTGTACGTTTGGCTCAATATCCCTCGCTCTTACTCGTCCTCGGACGAGTTTGCAGATGACCTCGTGGAGAAGACGGGCGTTTTGGTTGCTCCCGGTTCCGGATTTGGGAAGTACGGCGAAGGCTACGTCAGAATATCACTCATCGCGAGTGAGGAAAGGCTAGTCGAGGCAGTGAGACGAATGAAGGAAGCGGGCTTCAAGTATTAGGCTTTAGGACTGCCGGAAGCAGGCCGACCTGGCTTCGAGATTGACGCGCAAGAAATCTGTGGTCTTAGAAATCTGAAGTATCGTGCACTTCTCTCGTCGGAAGGCTCAACAATTGGGCGTCTCGACAAACCGAACTATCTGTTTCTTCAAGCACGGGCCCAGTGCCACGAGAGAGAGGTTCTCGCGACCTAGAACAAGCTCGGCTGCCCTGGCGATCGTCCCGGCATCGACTTGCTCGATCATCGAAATGAGCTCATCCACGGAAACGTATCTGCCACAATGTATCTCTGACTTGGCCAATCTTGCCATTCTGTTACTCACGCTTTCGAGTCCGAGGAGAAGAGAACCCCTGAGCTGCGATTGGGCGCCTTTTATCTCCTCGGCGGAAGGACCCGATTCTCGAGCCTTATCAAACTCCTCAAGCACAACGCTCAGAGCGTTCTCTGTGGCATCAGGAGTGACACCCACGAAAGCACAGAACAGCCCGGAATCTTTGAGAAAATCTGCATAACTGTACACCGAATACGCCAACCCTTCCTTTTCCCTCACCCTCTGGAAAAGTCTGGAACTCATCCCTCCGCCCATGATGACGTTGAGCACGAGCATAGAAGATCGGAGTTCATGATTGTAGGAAACCCCTCTTGCGCCCAGACACACGTATTCCTGTGTGAGCTCTCTTTCGTACACCTCAGCCTGGCGACTATAGTTCGGAGGAGGCCCGCCGTCTGCGGGTGCACCGCTTTGGGGAAGCGTGAAGCTTCTTCCAAGCATCTCCAAGAGCGCATCGTAGTCGAATTTTCCAGCTACGGATATGACGAGATTGGAGAGAAAATAGTTGTTGGTGAAGAAACTCAACAAGTCTTTCCTGCTGAAACCACCGACTGTTTCACTGTAACCAAGGATAGAACGGCCGAGCGGGTGATCCTTCCACACGGCTTGTGAGAAAAGATCGTGTATCTGGTCGTCGGGCGTGTCCTCAAGCGTCCCTATTTCGTCCAATATGACACGCTTCTCTTTCTCAATGTCATTCTGGTCAAACAGCGAATGACAAACGATATCTGACAGCACGTCAATGGCCTGAGGAAGATGTTCGTAGAGAACTCTTGCGTGGAAACACGTAAACTCCCTCGACGCAAAGGCATCAAGGTGCCCGCCAACACACTCGAGACTCTTCGCTATCTCCAGGGCGTTGCGCGTTGCGGTGCCCTTGAATACCATGTGCTCAATGAAATGAGAGAGCCCGCATTGTTCCCACCTCTCGTTCCTGGAACCACAGCGAACCCAAACCCCAATTGACACAGACCCGACTTCGGGGACTTCCTCTGCCACCACGGTTATGCCATTGTTGAGGCGATCTCTGTGAAAAACACCCTCAGCCACGGTGAACCTCTACTACGCTACTGAACCAAGACTGTCAACTCTCGATTGCACAATCCGCTAACTCAGACAGACGTTGGCGGAAACGGCGAAGAAAAGCGCCGGTCTCGAGAACACACAGCACGATCGCATTACACTATTCGTTGTCCGGCGCGCCACCAGCACCAAGTGCAGCTTTTCTGCTGAGCTTGATTTTCCCTTCCCTGTCTATGCCGATCACCTTCACCATGACCGTGTCGCCCTCTCTAACAACGTCTTCCACGCGTGCAACCCTGCGGTGTTCTAGCTCAGATATGTGAACAAGCCCATCCCTACCCGGGACTATCTCTACGAAGGCTCCGAATGGCACTATTCGCTTCACCTTGCCTTGATATATGCGGCCAATTTCGGGATCTTCGGTGAGATTTCTTATCATCATGAGAGCCTTCTCGCCATTGGCAGCGTTGTAAGAGGCAATCTTGATCTCGCCGTTGTCCTCGATGTTTACTTTGGCCCCCGTCTCTTCCGTAATCTTCTTTATGACCCTACCACCGGGACCAATCACGTCTCTTATCTTGTCCTGATCGATCTGGATGACGGTTATCCTGGGAGCGTAGACCGACAGTTGTGGCCTTGGAGCGGGAATACATCTGTCCATGGCATCCAGCACGTGTCTCCTGGCATCTCTGGCACTATTGAGTGCGGTCTCCAGAACACCAAAACCGATATGAGTCGCCTTTACGTCCATCTGAAAGGCGGTGATGCCATCGCGGGTACCCGTCACCTTGAAGTCCATGTCCCCGAGATGATCTTCAATACCCAGTATGTCGGTCAGAATCTCCAGCGACTCACCCTCTTTGATCAATCCCATCGCGATTCCCGCAACCGCTGCCTTGATCGGAACCCCTGCGTCCATCAGGGAGAGACTCCCACCGCACACGGTAGCCATTGAAGACGAGCCGTTTGACTCGAGTATGTCCGACACTATTCTTATGGTATAAGGAAACTGTTGAGAACTCGGGATCATCGGATGGATGGCTCTTTCGGCGAGGGCTCCGTGGCCGATTTCTCGCCTGCCGGGGCCCCTCATCGGTCTAACTTCGCCAACGCTGAAAGGCGGAAAATTGTAGTGCAACATGTAGGTTTTCCAGCTCTCTCCCTCGAGCTCTTCGACCCTCTGCTCGTCGAGAGACGTACCCAGGGTTGTGACAACCAAACTTTGCGTCTGCCCCCTGGTGAAGAGCGCAGAACCGTGAGTCCTCGGAAGGACACCCACCTCGCAGGTTATGGGTCTTATCTCGCTTGGGGAACGGCCGTCGATCCTCTTCTTCTCAGTGAGAATCATTCTCCTCAAGTCTTCTCTTTCGATGTAGTCGACTATCTCGCCTATCTCGAGCTCTCTTCCAGGGAACTTCTCGGCGCAGGCTGCCGTGGCCTCTTTCTTGGTCTTTCTTATCGCGTCCTGTCTTTTCTCCTTGTCGGACACCCTGTTTGCTTCTCTGATTTCGTCAAGATAGTTTGTCCTGATTTTCTCCAGTAGTTGAGGATCCATATCGCGCACTGGAACCGCCATCTTGGCCTTGCCGCAGATATCCCTAAGCCGCGTCTGGATTCCGCTGATTCGGGCAATCTGCTCGTGCGCAAGAGCAAGAGCATCAATGATGTCCTTTTCCGAGACTTCCTTTGAACCGCCCTCCACCATGAGGACAGACTGGGTGGTACCGGCGACGACAACGTCCATGTCACTGCGGTCCAGTTCCAAGAACGTAGGATTGACTACGAGTTTCCCGTCTATCCTTCCTATTCTCACGGCAGACACCGGCTCCGGGAAAGGAATGTCAGACAGGCACAGCGCAGATGAAGCCCCTATCATGGCCAGAACATCAGAGTCGTTCTCCTGGTCAGAAGAAAGCACCGTTGCCACTATCTGGAGTTCGTTCTTAAAATCCTTGGAGAACATGGGTCGTATCGACCTGTCTATGAGTCTGGAACTCATGATCTCCTTTTCGCTGGGCCTACCTTCCCTCTTGAAAAAACCCCCAGGGATTCTGCCAGCGGCGTATGACTTCTCTCTGTAATCCACGAGGAGAGGAACGAAATCAAGCGAAGCCTCGAGCGGTTCCTCCGAAGCAACTGCGGTCACCAACACGACCGTGTCGCCGTAGCGAACCGTTACTGCTCCCGAAGCCTGCTTGGCAACCTTGCCTGTCTCTACGATCAGCGTTCTGCCAGACACTTCCAATTCAACTAAGTTAGACATCAACCTACCTCCAAAAGAAAACGGATAGCTCCCGCCGGACCCGCGCGCTGCGCAAGTCAGACACCAAAACGATTGGGGAGAGCTACCCTCTTACTTTCTAAGCCCTAGTTCTCTGACAAGGGACCTGTATCGTTCTATCCGCGTGGCCTTCAGATAATCCAGAAGTCTGCGCCTCTGCCCCACCATTTTGAGAAGGCCTCTGCGTGAGTGATGATCTTTCTTGTGAACCTTGAAATGCTCCGTCAAGGTTTTTATTCTTTCGGTGAGAAGAGCAACCTGTACTTCGGGCGAGCCAGAATCATGCTCGTGCAACTGGAATTGTCCGATTATTCCCTGTTTCTTATCCTTGGAAAGCGGCACCTCGTCTCACCTCCCTTGCTGTGCACAAACGAAGAAGCTTACTCACCTCCGCACCTAAGATAACTTCCAAACCCGAGTGGGCATTCTATCACAGGTGCTAAAATGTAGTAAAGGAAAAATACTGCCCGAAAGAAACTTTAGGTCGGCCCGTTCTGAGGCCTTAATATACTTCAAGTGAAATCTGATAAACATATTATAACTCACTGTGATTCAAGAAGATACACTATCTTGTCTACGTCAATGGCGATGGCTTTTCTCAATTCGTCTCGACTTGGGAATTTTCTTTCGGGTCGCATTCTAACAACAAAATCTAGGACAACTGTCTCCCCAAGTATGTCTTCTCCAAATCCTATAATGTACGCTTCCACGAGTTTGCCGTCGCCTCCTACGGTTGGTCTCAGACCAATGTTGATGGCGGCCTTGAGAGTTCTGCCCCAGACCTCTGCGTACCCCGCATATACGCCGTCGGGGGGAAGCAATTTCCTCTCGTTGACGGAGAGATTGGCTGTGGGAAAACCCAGGCTTCTACCGACACCGTTCCCTTTGACCACCGTTCCCTCTACGGAATAGTTGCGACCTAGAAGTTTTGACGCAAGGGCCATGTCGCCCGTAGCGATTGCCTCTCTCACCCTGGTACTGCTTACGGGCACGCCGTCGATCAGCACGGCATCGACATCAATCACAGAAAAGCCGAATCTCGCACCGAGCGAGCTGAGCAAGTCTCTGTCACCGATTCTATCCCTGCCCATCCTGAAGTCGTGTCCCACTACGAGTTCCCTGACTCGGAGCGAATTCAAGAGGTATTTCTTGACAAAGCTGCCTGTGTCGAGGCCAGCCAAGGCTGGCGTGAATTCGACTACCATCGCCGCGTCGACGCCAAGGTTTGCCAGGAGGAGTTTCTTCTCGTGCTGGGTCGTAAGAAGGAATCGCCTTGAGTCGAGCTTTCCCAGCACCTCGTCTGGATGAGGGTCGAACGTGAGGACTGCGGCAATCAGGCCGGCCTCGCGTGCACGAGATGAAACGACCTCGAGTATCCTCAAGTGCCCCAAGTGCACTCCGTCAAACACGCCTACCGTGGCGACCGAACCCCTGACAGTCTTTCTAACCATGTGTTTCAGCTACGACCTTTTCCAGCCTGATTACGTTGTCGCCGCTAGAGGAAGGCGTTCTACCTATTGCCAGAAACTCCCCCCGTGACGAGAGAATGCGTACGTTCTGATTGACTGGAACTGCTGTTCCAAGCTGGTCGAACTCATCCAGCGCAGGGCTCTGGCCGTGGACAACCTTCTGTTCAACGCGCTCCTTGAGAGTGTAGGCCGGCATAAAGGATAGGGCGTCGTCGATAGACATGACGCTGCGTAAGCAAGGGGCAAGCTCACCGGCTTCCACCATGTCCGTCAGATTTTGAACGCTTAACGCGTCCTCAATGGCGAAGTGGCCTATCCTGATTCTCCTCAAGGCGTCTAGATGCGCGCCGCAGCCAAGTCTAGTCCCCAAGTCTCTGGCAAGCGCACGAACGTATGTTCCTTTCGAACACTGCACCGAGAAATCCAGATTGGGAAAACAAAACCCCAATGACTTGAAGTCGTGAACCGTAACCTCTCTCGCTTCGGTCTCGAACCTTTCTCCTCGCCTGGCCATCTCATAGAGGCGCATACCGTGCTTCTTGAGGGCAGAAACTCTGGGCGGACGCTGAAGAATGTGTCCCAGGAAGGCGGTCATTTCTTTCTCAATCTCTCCTCTGGAAACGGAAAAATCTTCCTTTGAGAAGATCACCCTTCCGGTTCGATCGTCTGTATCCGTCTCCGACCCAAACTTGATAGTGCCCACATACTCTTTCTCCAGTTCCATTAGAAAACGGGTTATCTTTGTCGCCTTTCCGGTGCACACGAGCAAGACGCCGGTGGCGAAAGGATCTAGCGTACCCGCGTGTCCTACCTTGTCTATTTCAAGGAGCCTCTTCAGCCGGTCAACGACTCCGTAAGAGGTTACCGAGGCGTTTTTGTCTACGTTGATTACTCTATCTTCTAGCAAGGACCTCTGCGATTTTCTCAAGAACGATCTCCTTCACGTCCGCCAGGGTCCCCTTCACCTTGGCCCCGGCTGCATTTGCGTGTCCTCCCCCACCAAACTGACGAGCAACAAAGTCAACGTCAACGGCACCGCCGGAACGGAGACTAACTTTCACTATCTCGTCAGGAAGCTCTCTCAGAGAGACGGCGGCTTTGACGCCTTCCACAGCCATGGCAAAATTGACTATTCCCTCGAGCTCTTCGGCCGCGATCCCGCTTTCGTCCAGTCTGCATCGTTCGAGAGAAATTATGGAGACTGCTCCCTCCAGTGCCATTTCGAGCGAGCTGAGTGCACTGCCAATAAGCCGCAGTGTGCCGGGTGACTTGCGGTCGTAAACCTGGGCCGCAACGGCCGGGGGATCGGCACCCTCGCCGGCAAGCCTGGCTGAAACGGAAAGCGCCTCGACGGACGTGTTCGAGAATCTGAATGAACCAGTCTCGGCGAGTATCGCAGTATAGAGGCAAGTAGCCACCTCGGGGCCCACACGTTGGCCAAGCCGGTCTATGATCTGGAGTATTAGAAGCGCGGCCGCACAAGCATCGGGACGAACAAAGTTTATGTTGCCAAAATGCACGTTGCTGCTGTGATGGTCGACGTTCACCACGGGAACCCCCATCTTCGATAGCGATGCCGCCACGCTGCCGGTTCTCTCAATGCACGTGCAGTCGACCACCAAAGCGGCATCGAAGGCACCGATTTCGCTCGATAGATTTTCGAGTAGTTGTACACCGGGAAGAAATCTGTATGACAAAGGAGGGCGATCATGATTCACTATCCGCACGTGTTTGCCCATTCGTTTGAGGACCAACGCAAGACCCAGCTCAGAGCCCAGAGCATCACCATCGAGGTCAACGTGAGATGTTATTAGAAACGAGCCTGCGTCCGTAAGAAGATTGGCAACATCCACGAGGCTCAACATTCCCTCCCGCGCGTCTCGTCTTCAAGTTCTTTCAGTATCTGACCTATTCTCACGCTGTGTTCGATGGAGCTGTCAGCTTTGAAGGCAAGCTCGGGTATGAACCGGAGGGTCACTCGCTTGAAGAGCTCTCCACGAATGAAGCCGGAGGCTCCGCACAGTAGTTCGACACTGCTCGCGAGCTCTTCGTGCGAACCGGGACTGGCCACATACACTCTTGCGTGCCTAAGATCCTGACTTGCCTCTACAGACGTAACTGTTACAAAGCCAAGCCTCGGGTCCTTCATTCTGAGTCGTATTATTTCGCTGATTTCCTTTCTCAGCAGATCGCCTACCCGCTGTGCCCTCTGGGAATCCATACCGGTCGCCTTCTCACAGGTTTGCCGCTAGTAGTAATCCGTCTGCACCCGAGTTATCTCGGCTCTGGTCTCAGTCTCCACCAGACGGACGATGTTGGAAAGCGTGCTGTCGACGACTCTTTTTTCTATGCCAACGACGGCCACTCCGATGGCCGCTCTTTGCCACAAATCCTGATATTCAACCTCCGCAACAGAGGCGTTGAATCTGTTTTTCAGTCTTTCCTTGATTCTGTTGAGAACCGAACGTTTTGCCTTTAGCGAAGTGCTACCCGGAATGTGAAGCTCAATCAGAACGATCCCTACTATCAAACTAACGCCTCAAGTGGATGATCACGAAGCTCGAGAACGTCAACCGGCCTCAAATCCGCGTGTAAGCCATCTGTGAATCCCAAAAAAGCTGGCCCTTGTCCAGCTTTTTGCACGATCGAACCCCCCGTGCCGGAAGCAAGACCGGAGGAGATTTCGACGCAAACACATTGGAGAAAAACCCACGTTCGCAGGAATTTAGACAACAATCATGCGAACCAACGAATTTGCGCTGCCGGTGTCCCGATGGCTGCTCAAATGGTCCTGGCAATTTCCTCCACGACGTAGAATTGAATAACGTCGTGAACTTCTATGTTGTCGAACCCTTCAAGCCCTATTCCACACTCGAAACCTGCGCTCACTTCCTTCACGTCTTCCTTGAAGCGCTTGAGAGAACGAACGGCGCCGTCAAAGAGAACCTTACCTTCGTGTAGTAAACGAACCTTGGCGTTCCGCCTCACGACGCCTGAGCTAACTGAAGATCCCGCAATTACACCAGATCTGGAAAGCCGGAATACTTGCCGCACCTCTGCAGAGCCGATTATTGTCTCTTTCCTCTCGGGCCTCAGCAATCCCGACATCGCCTTCTTTACGTCCTCCACGGCCTCGTATATGACCTTGTAGAGTCTTATGTCAACGCTTTCCTTTATGGCAATCTCCGTAGCCCCAGGTTCAGTATCTACACCAAATCCGATTATGACCGCGTCAGAGGCCGCAGCAAGTAACACGTCCGATTCGTTTACGTTGGCGACTCCCCTATGAATCATGTTGAGCCGCACTTCTTCTGAGGAGATGCCTGATAGTGCGTCGCACAGGGCCTCTACAGAACCTCCGACGTCACCCTTGACGACAAGTCTGAGTTCGTTTACTCCGCGCTTGATTTGCTCATAGAGATCCGCGAGCGTCATGTGCTTGCGAAGTCTGTACTCGTGTTCTCTGTGAAGTTGCTGTCGCTTGGCGGCGATTTCCCTGGCCTCGCGATCGTCCCTGGTAGCATTGAAACTATCGCCTGCCTGAGGAGACCCCGTCCAACCAAGCACTTCCACCGGCGTGGAGGGACCCGCGTTGCTCACCCTTTCACCCCGCTCGTTGCACATCGCCCGGACTTTACCATGATAAAGTCCGGACACGAAGGGATCGCCAATTCGAAGAGTGCCGTCTTGAACCAGAACCGTTGCCACGATCCCCCTTCCTTGTTCAACCTGTGACTCTATCACCACTCCCTTGGCTCGCCTCGTGGGATCGGCTTTCAGCTCAAGAACCTCGGCCTGGAGGAGTATCATCTCGAGCAGCTTGCTGACACCCGCACCCGTCTTCGCAGAGATCTCTACGCAGACGGTCTTGCCACCCCACTCCTCAACGAGAACGTTGGCCTTAGCAAGGCTCTGCTTGACCAGTTCCACCTTCACACCCGGAAGATCCATCTTGTTTATTGCGATGACTATTGGAACTCCCGCAGCCTTTGCGTGGTCGATCGCCTCGATCGTCTGAGGCATGACCATATCGTCAGCAGCAACGACTATGACTACAATATCGGTAACCTGCGCACCCCTGGCACGCATCGCGGTGAACGCCTCGTGGCCAGGGGTGTCAAGGAAAACGACCCTCCCACCGGCAAGTTCAACTTCGTACGCACCGATATGCTGCGTGATTCCACCGAATTCTCCTGCGATAATCTTGCTGCTTCTTATATAATCCAGCAGAGAGGTTTTGCCGTGGTCAACATGCCCCATGATGGTGACAACTGGGGCCCTTTTGAGGAGAGCCTTTTCCTCTGGTGGGGCCTCTTCGATAAGCTCGGTTCCATACTCCGAGACAAACTCGACCTCGTATCCGAATTCATCTGCAACCGTCATTATGCTGTCTCGGTCAAGCCTCTTATTGACGTTCACCATGAGGCCTAGCTCGAGACACGCAGCCACTACTTCGCTGGGCTTGCACCCCATGCGGGTTGCGAGTTCTGCAACAGTGAGATATTCACTGACTTTTATGAGTTTCGGTTCTCCAACTACGAGAGTTTCGTCTTCCTCCCTGCGTCTTCGTTTTCTTACGCGCGAAACATCCATGCCGGCCAGGGTGCGCTTCACACTTTCACGAACTGCCTTTTCGTCTACGACTCTCTTCTTCTTCCGAGGCACACGAGCCCGCACCTTCTTCTCGGGTGGCTTCCCTACGACCTTGGCGGCTCGTTCTTTGGCTTCGGTCTCGAGTCTGGCAGCTCGCTTCTCCATTCTACGGGCGTACTCTTCCTTGACCGCCGCTTTCTCTTTCTCGAATTTCTTCCTGACCTTTTCGACAACGTCGCGGTCAACGGTGCTCATGTGGCTCTTGACTTCAATCCCGAAGCTTCGTATCACTTCAAGAAGCGCCACGCTCGAGATATTCAGTTCTTTGGCCACCTCATATACACGTGGTTTAGCCAAAAGGGACACCTCCAGTAGGGTTTAGTCTTTGTCAGCAATCGGTTCTAACGGCGCTTCACCTCGACAGGTAGGCTCATCACTTTCTAAAGAGAGCCCCGCTCCATCTTGATCGTTTTCAACCTCGCTATCATCGCTATCATCATTATCGTTGTCATCATCGTCGCCATCATCATCGTCATCGTCATCGTCCCCGTCCTCGTCATTTTCTGTCTTTACTCTCGCCTCTGGCTCAGCGTCATGGCCAGAATCAGACTCCTCGCTCGACTCCGGAGGAGCACCACCTTGCACATTGGTCTCGACCGGTCGGGCAGACTCTCCTTCGGTGTCGGTTGCGGCCTCCGGCTGCGCGGCCAGGCCGGCGACTGATTCGGCCTTTTCCGCGATCTTTGTCTCCTGAACCACTTTCGCTCTTTCGCGCATGAGGCTTTCTCTTGTCTTGACGATCGCCTGGCTCGCCAGGGCCACAAGCTTCCAGGCAGTTTTCTCGCCGACGCCCGGGATCTCAACAAGACCCTTCACGCCTTTTTTCTCGACGTCCTGGGCAGTCTCCACGCCTGCCTTGATAAGTTTGTCCGCAAGCTTCGGACCGATGCCAACGATACTTTCTATGTCAACTCTTAGAGCCCTCTCCTCCGCGAGCAGCTTTTCTTTCTGAGAGAAACTCATCAAATCTATCTTCCAACCGGTTAGCTTTGCGGCGAGCCTTGCATTTTGACCGCCCTTGCCAATCGCCAGCGAGAGCTGGTCATCGCTGACGACGACTTCCGTTTTCTTCTCTTTCTCGAACACCCTGGCCTCAAGCACCTTTGCAGGGCTCAGCGCTCTGGTCACAAACACCACAGGGTCGGAGCTCCACGAAACAATGTCAATCCTCTCGCCGCCAAGCTCGCGCACTACCGCCTGTACCCTGGAACCTTTGACACCCACGCACGCCCCAACGGCGTCCACCTTTTCGTCGTTCGAAATAACACAGATTTTAGAACGATTTCCTGCTTCTCTGGCGACGTTCTTTATTTCCACTATGTGGTCCGCGACCTCCGGCACTTCGTTGGCAAAAAGACGCTTCAGAAAATCTGGATGCGTCCTCGAGAGCATTACTTGCGGTCCCTTGCTCGACCTGTCAACACCGATGACGCATGTTCTCACGTAATCGCCGTGCCTGAATCTATCGCGAGGCATCATCTCCTTGGCGAGCAGAATCCCCTCCGTTCTATCAAGCTTGACGATGATCGACATGCGATCCACCTGTTGGACGGTTCCTCTGACTATCTCACCAATCCTTTGTTGAAACTCGTTGTATATGCGTTCTCTCTCCGCCTCTCTAACGCGCTGAACGAGGACTTGCTTTACTCCCTGTATTGCGTTGCGTCCGAACTCTTCGATGCTCAACTGAACAGACAACGTCTCCCCGCACTTGATGTCTTTCTTCATCTTGTGGGCTTCAGCCAGACTTATCTCCGCAGCAGGATCGTGCACCCGCGTCGTCACTTTCTTCTTCACACACATCCCTATCTTGCCTGCGTCCATATCAACCTTGACCTCGATGCTGGCCGTCGGACCCAGTTTCTTTTTTGCCGCAGACAGCAACCCTGCCTCCAGTGTTTCCGCCACCAAGTGTTTGTCGAGGCTCTTCTCTCTGACAAGCTGGGCAAGCGCCTCAGTGAGTTCGTAGTTCATCGTGCCTTTCCCCGCTTCTTGCCTTTTCCGCCAGCGCCGAAGGGAATCTCCCCTCGCAAATTGGCTTTCTCGATCGATAACAAGGGGATTTCGACAATGTTCCCTGAGTCAATTTCGACGTACAGGGTCCCATCATCGCAAGACTGAATGCGACCTCGTATTTTCCTTGCGCCCTGGATGGGCTCCTTTGTGACAACACGCACGAGGTTCCCCCTGAATCTTTCAAAATGCTCCTTCTTTCTCAGAATCCTGTCTATACCCGGGGATGAGACCTCCAGGAAATAACGGCCACGCACAATATCCTCTGCGTCCAGAAGATACCCGACCTCCTTGCTTACCTTGGCGCAATCGCCTACCGAAACCCCTCCACCACGGTCGATGTAAAGCCTTACGACTGCCCCTCCTGGTGCACTGAGATGTTCAACTTCCACCAGCTCCATACCCATATCGCTGATTGCGGGTTCACACAGGACCCAGATCTTCTCGACAATCTCCATGGCCACTCCACAATACACAAAATATAAGAGTGGACGCGCGCTAAGTCCACTCTGGGTCAATCTACTATAAACAGCCTGGGAAGGCAAGGAGAAAAACTGTGAGGTCTAGAACCTGAAGGAAGCAGACAAACCAAGCCTCAGGCTTCGCCTTGTTACGCCAATCTGGAGATCTCTGCTCTGTGTGAAACCGAAGTTGAAGCCTCCTGAGAGGTTTGCGCTGAAACTGTAATTGGCGTTTGAAGTTACGGAGAGGTCATCCCTTTTCTCAGAAAGCATAGGCGGCACGCTTGAACTCGCGGTGGAATACTGCACAGTAAGGCCAACATTGACACTGCTCTTGAGCCTGATTCTCCTGTTCGCGGCAAAAGGTAGTGAGAAACCTTTGGTAGCATCTATAGTTTTCTGCAAACTGAACGTTTGGTTTGAAGTAGTCGAAGTAGAGGCATATGCTGCGCCTATCCGGCTTTGTGTCTTGACCGTGGACACGTTCGAAGTGAAACTCGTGCTCATGCCGCCCTTCCACGTTGTGTTCAAGCTCACAAGCGGCGCCCAGTCGCTCTTCGTGATTACTTTTTCACTCGGCTTTCCCTTGGCGCCCGACTCCTCCGTGGTCCGCCTGAACGTGGAGTCAAGCCTTATGAGTTTTATCCTGCCTCCCATGCCAAGATATCTCTCAAGTTCGCTGAATCCCATCCTGACTTCGGGCCAAAGCAGCCTCTTGTCCACCCTGATGCCGGTTAGCCCTTCGGCTTCGCGGTTGGTGGTTTCAAATCTGGCTTCCACGCTGAGTCCCCTGAACAACCTGCCGCTTGCGCTTAAGGAAGTGGCATGGCCGATGTTAGACGTCATCCCGCCATCTCTGGCAAATCTGGCATTTCCACCCGGCACTCGCCTTATCCCAAACATGTAGCTCATGTTTGGCTTGCCGTTGATCCTGGAGAGTTGACTTCCGTAAGATATGGAATGGTTCGCCCTAATGTCTCCGATTTTCCCGAGCAATCCGGCAAGCGTCAACGTC
>Ga0315291_10005517_pt1 | contig 15854 bp, 14 predicted proteins | sample YL17G12_20_MG_FD_203070 | JGI IMG/M metagenome (GOLD analysis project Ga0315291, IMG submission 203070) | Sediment microbial communities from Yellowstone Lake, YNP, Wyoming, USA - YL17G12_20 | ecosystem: Environmental > Aquatic > Freshwater > Lake > Sediment | place: USA: Wyoming | collected...
GCTGGCAGTTTCTGACCGAAGACCTGGCGGTGTGGCCCTTTTCTTCTGGCTGGGCGGGATTGCGCAGAGTGTTGTCCTTGTCATCGTTGCCCGCCGCCACCAGCTCTCGCAGATGCTCCTCCACTGTTTCCGGGCGGCCTTCCCCATGCACCACCTTCGCCGCTGTCCATCCGCCTGAGGCGGACTCGGTGAGGTGGTGCCAGTCCAGGATCTGCACCGCACGCCATCGGCCGCGGCCAAGCCAGCACCGCTTTCTCCAGCGCCTCCCACAGCTGCCGCACTTCCTGCTGCTTTCGCGGCGCCAATTGCTGCCATCCCGGCTGCTGATCTGCTACCATTTGGCTGATACCCTTTCGGTCAGCGCCAACAAGGCGCTTCCTTGTGATAACCGATAGAGTATCATCTCTTTTCCCAAAAGGCCAGAAGACTGGGGCCACACCCGCCCGCCCTGCCTCTGATTGACAAGCCACTCCGCCAGCCGCTATCTTGAACCATGCCATCGAACGACTCACCCCAGTCCGCGAGCGGCAGAGGGACCACCCTCTACCGCGTATCCCGCGCCTTCCTTCGGGTCCTGTTCCGCCTCTACAACCGGCTCGAGGTCTCCGGCCGCGAGCACATCCCGCCCACGGGCGGTGTCCTTCTCGTCGCCAACCATACCAGCTATGCCGACCCGCCGATCGCCGGGCCAACCTGCCCGCGCCCCGTCAACTTCATGGCCAAGGCCGACCTCTTCCGTATCCCGGTTCTCGCCGGCTTCATCCGCCGGACACATGCTTTTCCCGTCAACCGAGGGGGCGCTGACCAGCACGCACTCCGGCATGCTGTCCGTCTGCTGAAAAACGGCGAAGTGCTGCTCATCTTCCCGGAGGGCACCCGCAGCCCCGACGGCCGTCTCCAGCCTTTCGAAGCCGGCGCCGCGTTCATCGCGCTGGCCTCCGAGGCGCAGGTCATCCCCATGGCGATAGACGGCGCCGATCGCATGCTTCCTCGCGGCAAGCCGTTCCTGCTGCCGGCAAAGCTCCGGGTCCGCTTCGGCCCACCGGTGGATCTATCTCGCCTGCACGGTCTGCCTCGGAACCGGGAACTCCTCCAGCAAGCCTGTGACGAGATGGCTGCCGCGCTCCGCGCCCTACTCCCTCCGCATCGCCAGTAGCGCACACCGTGCCCGAAACCGGCCTTGCGTACGCGTGTCTAATCCCGTGGAGGTAACAACACATGCCCGAACATCAAGTCAACCAAAGCAATCGCTCTATAGCTATGCTGCTCTTGCTCAGCGCCGTGGTCGGCGGCCTTGTCGCCCTTGCGGGCTTCGCCGCGCTCCGGCCGGCCCCCGTCGAGGCCGCGCCCGTCAGCCTCGCCGACCTCCAAAGCTCCTTCACCGATGTCGCCGCAACCGTCGCCCCGGCCGTCGTGAACATCAACACGGAGAAGGAGGTTCGTCAGCAGGTCTGGGGCCTCGACCTCTTCAGCTTCGACCCATGGCGCGATCCGTGGCCGCCCTATCGCCCCTACGAGCGTGTGCGGAAGGTCTCGAATCTGGGCTCGGGCTTCATCCTCACCCCCGATGGCTACGTGCTCACCAACGCGCACGTCATCGGCCAGGCCGACAGCATCGCCGCGACCCTCCCCGACAGCAACACCTACAAGGCCACCCTGGTCCAGCTCATCGAGGACCGCGATCTGGCCGTGATCAAGATGATTGGCTGCCCAACCGATCTGCCCACGGTGCGGCTGGGCGATTCCGACGAGATCAAGGTGGGATCCTGGGCAGTCGCCATCGGCAGCCCGTTCGGCTTCAGCGAGACCGTGACGGTCGGCGTCATCAGCGCCAAGGGCCGGGTGATAAGGCAAGCTGGCGATCGGGAGGAGATGCGGGATCTGCTTCAGACCGATGCCGCCATCAACTTCGGCAACTCCGGCGGCCCGCTGGTGAGCATCGGCGGTGAGGTCATCGGCATCAACCAGGCAATCTTCTCACCCCGGGGCACCGGCAACATCGGCATTGGGTTTGCCATTCCAGTGAATGCGGAGACGAAGGCGGCGATAGAGCAGGCGATCAAGAGTGCGAAACGACGCGTATAGGGACGCAGGGCAGGAGCGGATCTCCTGCCCCCTCGTTCCTCACATCCCCCTCACCCACAGCAACCCAAACAGCACCGCGAGCGCCACCCACGTCTTGTGCTCGCCGTTCGCCCTGACGGTATGCCAGTGGAAGCGTGCCCGGCGTGGGCCCGTAGGGCAGGAGCTTGCCTCCTGCCCTAGTGCATCCAGGTGTGCCGGCCTGAATCGCGGCACTATCCCCGGCACCGCCCGCCGATAGGCCTCGAACGCCTCTCCGTGCATCCGCCCTAAGTAATCCTCTTCCTGTTTCACCGTCGGGACGTAAACGACCAAGGCGATCACGAGGAAGGCGGCCGCGAGGCGCCAATCCCCCACGATCACCAGGAACCCGATCGTGTTCAGCAAGCTTCCCAGATAGAGTGGGTTACGCACATGCGCATACGGCCCGCCCACCGTCAGCGCCTCGTCCTTCAGCAGGTGCCCGGCCGCCCAGGTCCGCAGCGCTTCCCCCAACACAACCAACGGAAGCCCCCACAGGTTCCACGCCGGCGGCCGCACCGCTATCGCCACCACCACGAAGGCCGGTGGCAGCCAGACCCGCACGCGATTGAGCCAGATCTCCTTGTTGGTCTTTGGGATGAGCATTAGGGCCGTTCTTCTTCCACGTGCTGCATCCGCCCTTCATAACAAGCAGGCCGCCCGCGTTGGGACGGGCGGCCTGCCGCTGCTCGTATGTCAGGTTGTAGACTACTTCTTCTTGCCCCTGCCTTCGGCCAACTGTGATGGAATCTCGACTCCACCTGCGGCCGAGAGCTTCACCGAGGTCAAGGCCGGGGTAGCATTCTTCTTGCCGAGCTTGTCGAAGGTGAAGGTGAGGATCGCTCCCTGCCCGCCCGCCAGCAAATCAACGGTTGGACTGTAGGCAATCACTTTCACTGTCCCGCCCTTGTCGTTGGAGGCGACGCTCCAACTGCTCTTGCCGGCCAGCAGCGCGCCGGGCGCAACTCCTGCGAGCCTCAAGCGGCTGGCGTCATAGGCAACCTCGACCTGTATGCCCGCCAGCCCGGCGCAGTCCGACAGAGCCACACTCAGCGTCGTGGGCGTGTCCGTCTTGCTCACGAGCGGAGTGACAACCACCGAGCTCGCAGGGGCGACCGCGGTCGCTGCCCCGCGGCCGACTGACAGGCTCTGCATCTGTTCCATCGCCCGCGCCGCGCAGATCACCACGTCGAAGATGTTGACCTCTCCGTCGCCGTTAAGGTCTCCTGACCAGCGCTGCCAGTCCTCCCACGTGCCGCGGTCAATCGCCATGTTTGCGGTCTTCACCACGTCGAAGACGCTGATGGCGCCGTCACCGTTCACATCGCCCTTCGCGAGTGAGGTGAACTCGCTGCTCTTGCCGCCCCAGTCCTGATACCGGGCCACCACTTTCGCAGGCGCCGGCGCCGGTTCGAGGATGCTCACATCGCCCGTCCACGTGCCGCCGGCCAGCGCCGCGCTGCTGGGGGTGATAATGTCACGGAACAGCGCCGGATACCCCCACTGATTGGGCTTCTCGACGAACAGCTCGACGCCGTTGTCAACCCAAGGCAGCAGCTCGTCCTCATCTCCCAGCGCCGTGATCGTGACGCTGAAGGGCTCCGGGTCCGTCGCGTCGGCTTTCACTGTCGCGGGCACGCCGGTCACCTCGAGCGAGGTGAACGGCTTCAGCGCCACCGCGCCCGTGAGCATCGTCATCTCGATTCCCTCCCCCCAGTCGTCGCTCAGGAGGAAATCGCGGTACCAAATGCACGACACGCCGGTGCCGCCCAGCAATTGCATGTCCTCATACATGTGCATCGTCGCCGTCAGGTTGAACAACTCGCCCATGCCGGACACCTTCTGCGTCCCCGGATCGGGAGCATAGGCAAGGCACCGTGCAATGTGCGCGTCGTTGTCAATGACCGGCCCCACCACTGCCCAATCGCCGATCATCGAGCCCGCGGTGAAGCTGTCTACGCTGCCGATCAGGTCGCACGATCCGCCGAACGCGATGTCAGCCTGCACTCCGGCCAGGTTCTCCGCGCCGACGACCCCGATGTCTATCGGCACATCGGTGTAGCCCGGCAGCGTGTAACGCGAGGTGATGTAAACGCCATTCTTCAGGAAGCGGACGCCATTGGATACAGTCCAGTCGGTCAGGCCGGGCACCGGCTCCGCCGGCGCCGAGCCATCGGCTTTTACCCGCCACAGCCGCAGGTCCCTCGGAATCGCACCTGTATCCTCACGCGTGAAGTAGATGTAGCTGCCGTCAGGCGTCCACGTTTCCACCCGGTCGTGGTAGTTCGGATCATCTGTCAGCACCCGCTCGTTCGTCAGGGTCGGGAAGTCGGCGACCCGGATGCCCGCGGCAGGCAGGGGGTCTTGCCAGGTCCAGTCCGACGGACGCGCCGGGCCGACCGTGTAGGCCAGCTCCAGTCCGTCGGGGCTCACGGCCGGATGCGTCTCCTCGGCTTCCGGCGTATCGGTGAGCTGGGTCACGGCCGGCCCGCCCGGATCATCTATGCCGGTCACCAGCCACAGGTCGCCGCCAATGCCATCCCCACGGCCTGAAACATAGACGATGCTGCTGCCATCCGCCGACCAGCTCGGCCATCCCACCTGTCCGGGCACGAGTACTGCACGGTCCCCGCCATCTGGGTAGATGACCGTAAGCCCGCTCTCGCCCTGATACGCGATTCGGTCATCTGTCGGCGACCACTTCGCCGCGGTGCCACACGAGTCAATGACTGTGAGCTGACGGTCCCACACGAGCGGCGGCGCAGTGCAGCAGGCGTCCATCAACGCCAGTCTGCACTGCCCGTCCTCGAAGGGGCCGGACAGCACCATGCGCAGACCATCCGATGTCCAGTCCGGCCGCGCGAGGCAGCCCCACTGTCCGGGCGGCGCGCCCCACAAGAGCCGCACCGGCTCATTCCCATCCGGATCGGCCAGGAACAACCCCGGCGTCTGCAGCATCGGACTGCACCCGACGAAGATCATCCGCCCAGGCGCCGCGACCGCCTGGGTCGCCAGCCCCCCCACCATCCCCGCGACTACAGCAACCAGTGCCAGCCACTTCATCGTCCCGCCTCCTTCTCAATGAATGGGAAAGCGAACGCATGGCTACAGGCCACGCGCCTGCTCCCTCTGGGCGCTGCCAATGGAATGCCGTGAATGGGCCTCTTTCTCGAAATGGTCGGGTAGCGCAGGCTTTAGCCTGCCCCGCCAACTCATGCTCTCCCTGTATCGCGGAGAGTCAGGACGACTTCTATGAGAGACCCGTATGGAATGTTGCTGCTGCTCGCCCGGTGTTTGATTCCGTGGCGGGGTGGTGGTTTCCTGCTTCCGAAAGTAGAAGGAGTACCTCTGTCCCCCTAATAGACCCCCCACTCATCTACCGCGTCCATGATCGCCCGCATCCCCTCCTTGAACACCAGCTCGCTCTCGTCGTCGGTGATCCCGTAGGAGCCCATCTCGGTCATCCCGATCACCAGCCGCCCACTGTGTTTGTCCTGCTTCAACAGATCGCCCGTGTAATCATAGGTCTGCTTCTTCTCCAGCCAGAAGATCGTCTCCGGGAAGTTGACCCAGATCACCACCTCCGGTCCCCACGCCGCCCGCGCGCCGGCCAGCGACAGGTCGCCTACGGGCGGCGGCGTGAACGCTTCGATCACCGGCGCCTGTGTTCGTTTCACCAGCTCGGCAAACGCACTCAGGTTTGAGTTGTGCGCGTGCAGCGAGGTGATCTTCCCCGCCTCTCGCAGCCGCGGAACCCACCTCTCATAGAACGGGATCACGTACTGCTCGTACTGCCGTGGCCCGTAGATCCCACTCAGTGACCCCAGCGACACGAACCCCGCCGGCGCCTCCAGCAGAAGCGGCATCATAGCCTCTGTCCTTCGCTCGACCGAATCCAGCAGCTTCGCGAACTCCCGGGGCCATTCATGTTGTGCCTGCGCCCAGTCCCCCAGGGAGAAGTAGGCCGCGGTCTGATCATACGGAGGCTCCGGTCCCTCGAACCGCACGATCCCGTCTGTGCCCACATCCCGCACATGGGCCAGAAACCCGGGATAGTCGGCGTGGAAGACGGTGTTCTCGACCATGAAGATGACCGGCTCGAAGTCGGCGACCCCCTTGATCATCCACTCGGCTTCGATGCTCTCTCCGTCGCTGATCCGGCCCACGTGCGTCTTCCGCGCCGTCCGAACGCTGCCCTTCGGCGTGCGGTAGATCGTGTAGGCCATGTCTCCCTCTGTCTTATGCTGCACCTCCACCCCCCGCAACTCAGACCAGATTCCGCTGCGGCGCAAGCACAACCCCATACCCCGATTGCGCAGCTCTCGCTCGAAATCGCCCCTCGGCACCAGGTTGTCATACGGCACGTAGGGGACGCGGTCGGGCTGGCCTCCGTGTAGCACTGCTTCGATGCGTTGCTTGATATCCACCGGCGGTGACCTCCATCAGATCGCTCAGCTAAGGAGCTTCTTCATGTACCTCGCGGCGAGGCCGACCTGCCGCGTCACTTCGTCCAAGCCCATGACCTCGCGGTCCTCCCCGAGGCATGGATGGCACAACTCGTAGCACAGGTATCCCGTATACCCGATCTCCTTCAATGCTTTCACGAAGGCCGGGTAGTTGATCAGCCCCCGCCGGCTGAACCGGATCTCCCTTTGGACAGCTTCCCCGTCCTGCTCCTCGAACTCGCCCCCGTAGTGCGAGTGGACCTGGAGCGCGCCGGTCTCCTGCACCGCGGCTCTGACGTGGGCGTCCTCCTGCGAGGTGAGGAGCGGACAGTCAAGGCAGGCCTTGAGCGCAGGCGAATTAACCTGCCGAATAAGGGCAAGCATATCGCCGTGGTAGCGTATCACGGGCTCGTGATTCTGGAGCACCAGCGTGACCCCCGCCTCTCCCGCGAAGTCGGCCGCCTCCTTCAGGCATTCACGCACCCAGCGCCACCGCTCCTCAGAAGTGACATCCGGGAAGCCGTGGTCCCAATAGCGGCGCGTCATCTCATAGCTGCCGCGGCCGTCGCGAAGCGTAATCCCACGCCAGGCCGCAAAGATACGCAGGATGGGCGCACCAAGGTCGCGCGCGAGCTTGATCTGCTCCCTTGCCATCAGCAGCTCATTCTCCCGCTGCTCGAGGACGGGGCTGGCGAAGTTGTTGTAGCTCGCAATCGCCGGGATCTCGAGGCCCGCCCTGTCGGCGTGCTCGCGAATTCGCGCTCGCGCCTTCCCGTCGAGGTCCATGGGGCTGGCGTGCGGCCGCCGCGCCCCGATCTCGACCCCGTCGAAACCCAGGTCCCTCGCCCGCCCGAAGATCGCCTCCAGCGGCAGGGCAGGGCCGTCATACCAGATGCCTGCAAAGCTGATCGTGTAAAGCCCGACCTTCATGGGATGCCTCCATCTGCCCCTCCTCTGACCGAATGTTCCCTGCGCCCAGCGCCTCTCCTGCCGCCTCCAGCGCCGCCAGAACCACCCAGAGGCTCTGACCGCGGGCATGGGCCCACAGGGCATGTGATTGCTCGCCACAGCGGGATGATATCGGAACGGGAGATCGGGCAAGGCCCGCGCCGACTGACGCTGCCCGCCTTAATATTCTCAACTAGCGCCTTAAGAAAGCTTACTCCATCTCTTGACAGGCGGCGCTTTATGTGGTATTAGTCAATCAGGAGATACGATAATCATGCATAGTGTCAGCCGATGCCCGAGTTGTGATAGCGCCCTGGATGTGACGGAACTTACGTGTCCGAGCTGCGATCTCCGCCTGCGGGGGCGTTTCGAGCGTGGATGCAGGTTCTGCGCCCTCGACGCCGAGCAGAGAAGGCTCCTGGATGTGTTCCTGGGCTGTCGGGGCGTGATACGTGACATGGAGAGGGTGCTGGGGTTGTCCTACCCGACGGTCCGGTCTCGCGTGGACTCCCTGCTCATGTCGCTGGGCTACTCGCCCCGGGAGGCAGCGCGGACGATTGAGGATCTGGAGGAGCGTCGGCGGGAGATCCTCGATCACCTCCAGGCGGGCGAGATCACCCCGGAAGAGGCTTCATCGCGCCTGAAGGCGCTGACGAGCGACTGACGCCGCGAAGGCGTCCCAAGTCCGACTAAGGAGAGATGTGATGAAGGCCGAACGTGCCAGGATTCTTGACATGCTGCACCAGGGGGCGATCTCGGTCGAGCAGGCCGAGCAACTGCTCGATGCGCTGGAGAAGAGCTTCCAGAAGGAGGCGCCGTCTCAGTCCGAGCCCCAGCCGTCCGCCCTGTCCTCAGACGTTAGAGGTGTGATGGGAGGCGGGCTTGGGGGCTCGATTGCCAGCACCGTTGCCAACGCCCTGCGCGGTGTTTTCGGCGGCCTCGGCGGAGGCGGCAGGGCCAACTTCTCTGCCGCCAGGCTTACCAAGGAAGGGCTCGAGCGCATGGCCGAAGGAACTTCCTACACGAATTTCGGTCAGCTCACCATCGCCGATGACGTGCCCGAGGAACTGCTCCGCCAGAAGATCGGCAGCCTGACGAACTTCGGTCACATCGCTGGTCCCGCCAACCTGGTATCCGTCATCGAAGGCGTGTGTGACACGAACTTCGGCTCGATCGGCACAGACGGTGACGAGATGAACGCCTCGCCGGGGCTGGGGTTGGTCAACCAGGGGAAGACCGTGGTTACCCGCCAGCAACTTGAGCACATGGCCGACAACAGCAAGCTCGTCAACCAGGGAAAGCTGACGGTCGCGGAGGACGTCCCGGTTGAGCTGCTGGCGCAGAAGATTGGTTCATACACAAACCAGGGCAAGACCTACGGACCCGCCGCCCTTCTGGGCGTGCTTCAGGCCCGCTGTTCGCAGAACCAGGGCAAGTTCGTCCCCACAACGGATGGGGAGGAAGAGGAGGACGAGGACTAAGGCGGCCTCTGCCACTCACGCAACGAACGGGGCGGCTTCGGGGTCGCCCTGTTCGGCTAGTGCAGATGTCACGCGCGCTCCGGGCAGCCTGCCCCATCTCGCTGGTAGAAGGCCGTCAGACTCTGCCCGGCCATCGCCAGCGCGATGGGAATCCACTCATACCACATACGCGTTTCAACCAACCGGCCCACAATCAAAAGCGAGATGGCGTGAAAGGGCAGCACCCAGCACGCCCTTCGCAGAAACAGGCTCTTTTGCGACCAGTGCCACGGCGCCAGCAGCCAGAGGAACCCCAGCCCGGAGAGCAACTGCAACCAGTGCTCGAACGGACCCAGCCCGTAACCGCGCACCAGGAAATCGAGGTTGTCGAGCACGTGGAACTCGACCGGATCGCCACCGTCCGGGTGAATCATCAGCCTCAGCGAAACGAAGACCACCAGCCACACGGCAAGCTGGACTCCGGCCCACCTCAGCGTCCGTCGCCAGCCGAGGTTCTCCCACTGGGTCGCGGCGAAGACGCCTATCAGGAAGAACGCCGTCTCCCTGTTGAGCGTGCTGAGGAGGAACAGCACCAGGTAGAGGTGGTACCGCTTCTCCACCAGGCACACGAGACATGCGGTCCAGAGCAATATCCCCGAGAAATCATAGGGCCAGTAGAAGAGAAATGACCAAGGCAAGATCACGCCGAGCACCAAGGGCTCGATGTCCGCCAGCAAGGGATGGACGAAGTAGCGGAGCCAGTGACGCAGGAGGATGAAGGTCCCGAACAAGATCATCACGCGCAGCGACACATCCACGAGCTTGAGATCTTCGATGTTGTTCAGCCCCGAGACGATGGCCATGAGCCAGGGCATCAGCACACGATAAGCAAAGGGTTTGTTGGCGGTGCCGGCGACGAACATCTCGATGGTCGCCGTGTGTAGCTGGATCGTTATCTGCCAGTAGATGCCGGTGATGAGGAAGGCCGCCCCGAGGTAGACCGCATACAGAGACCAGCGGCCGCTCGCCACGTACTCCCAAGCCCGCTCCCGCGCGACGGCAAGGCGGGGAAAAGGTCTTGCTATCATCGGTTTGCTGTCTGGACGTGCTGCTTCCATTGCTGTAACTCCCGCGCTGAATCCGCCGGAGGTTTGCCCGCCTCTGGGGGGCAGACAGGCCCCGCCCTGGGTTCCCTCCAGTGCAGCTCTACAGATTCCGTTCGTTACTTCCACAAAACTGCGCGGTCGTGAGATGAGGTGGAACGGGGGCGGGTGTGGCCGCAGCGGGCGCGGGGGCTCACATCTTCCCTGCCTCTTTCACCGAGACGTACTTCCCATCCCCAATGATGATGTGGTCCAGCACGGGAATGCCCATCAGCTCTCCCACCTGCACCAGTCGGGTCGTCAGACTGATGTCGTCCCTGCTCGGGGACGGATCGCCGCTGGGGTGGTTGTGGCAGACGATGAGGTGTGCGCAGCCCTGCGCCAGCGCCTCTCGAAAAATCTCCCGCGGGTGCGCCGGACTGCCGGTCAGAGTCCCGACGGTGATGGTGCGGACGCAGATCACCTGGTTGCGCGTGTCGAGGAAAATGGCGGCGAGGCACTCCTGCTGGCGGTAGCGCAGGTCCTCCATCACAAGCTTCGCGGCCTCGTGGGCGGTGGACACGACCGGCTTCGGGCCTTCGGCCGACATGGCCAGCCGTTTGCCCAGCTCGAAGGCTGCCTTCAGCTGCGCCGCCTTCGCCAGTCCCATTCCGGTCAGCGCCGAGAGTTGGGGCACACGCGCGCGGGCGATCCCGGCCAGCCCGCCGAACTCGCTCAGCAGGCGTTCCGCCAAGCGCACCGCCGACTCGCCACGCGACCCAACCCGCAGCACGATAGCGAGCAGCTCGGCCGTCGAAAGCGCCTCCGGCCCGTACTGCTCCATCCGCTCCCGCGGTCGCTCGTTCGCGGGAAGATCCCGGATAACAAGCCCTTCTGCCATCACTTCCCTCCCCCACCTACTTCTCCACCTGGCAAGCTGTCACCTGTCGCACGTTCGCGTCCACTGCTCTTGTGATGGAGGCGGAGGATCTGTCGGAAGAGGCATGCAGGCGGGACGCCTGCGCTCCCAGGGGGGCTGTCGCAACCCGACCCATCGTGCTAGAATCAAGCAGGTGATAGGATAGGGAATGTTCGAGCTCACGGTAGAGGTGCAGTTCTCCGCCGCCCACTGCATCAGGGGCCACCCCGGGCGATGCGCGCAGTTGCATGGCCACAACTACCGCGTTGTCGTCAGTGTCAGATCGGAGCGCGTTGGCCAGCAGGGGATGGTGGTGGATTTCGCGGAGTTGAAGCGCGTCTGCCTGGAGGTGATTGACCCGCTCGACCACACGCTGCTGAACGAATCGCCCGTCTTCGCTGAGGTGAATCCCACGGCCGAGGCGCTCGCCCAGTACATCTACGGGGGCCTGGCGGGCAAGCTCGCCACCACGCCGTTCGATGGGGTCCAACTGGGGCGCGTTACCGTATACGAATCCGAGCGGTGCTACGCAACCTATTGGGAGTGAACGGGAATGCCTGCGGTCGTACTGCTAAGCGGCGGACTTGACTCCGCCGTCAACCTCAAGCTTGCCCTCGACGACACGGGCGTCGCGGTTGCCCTCACCTTCGACTACGGTCAGCGGGCCGCCGCCCGGGAAGCGGCCGCCGCCGCGTTCATGTGCCAGCAGTTCGGCCTCCCCCACCGTCTGATCAGCCTGCCCTGGCTCGCGGAGATCTGCGGCTCCGCCCTCTGCTCAGAGGACCAGCCGCTGCCGCAGCTCACACCTGATGAACTGACCTCGCCAAGGGTCACCTCCGGCGAGACCGCGCGTTCGGTCTGGGTGCCGAATCGAAACGGAGTCTTTGTGAACATCGCGGCCGCCTACGCGGAAAGCCTTCAGGCCGCTATCATCGTGGCCGGGTTTAACGCCGAGGAAGCGGCGACTTTCCCCGACAACAGCCCCGACTATGTCTTAGCCGCGAACGCCGCGCTCGCTCTCTCGACGCAGACCGGACCTACCGTGAAGTCGTACACTCAGGACCTGGATAAGACCCAGATAGTCCGTCTGGGGCGGAAGATCGGCGCTCCCCTCGCTTCTGCCTGGAGCTGCTATGCTGGCGGGAGAGAGGAGTGCTGGTCGTGCGAGTCATGCGCGCGGTTGGCGCGGGCGCTCAAAGAAGCGGGCGCCTGGGAGTGGTTCCACACCCACCGCTGGCTGCCCTGAAAGGCCCCCCGGGCCAGCTAGAGGCCCCGGTCCGGTGCTCAACGAGAGCAAGGTATCGCCCACTCAGCACGATTCCCGGGGCCGGGGCCTGTTTCACTATGCGGAACGATATTGGCGGAATGGCCGTTCAAGTATCATCCTACCACATCCCAGCGCTTGTGAAAACTGTTGGTGTTCCGCTATGCGGTCTCTTCCCGGCGAAATGGCTCACATTTATACGATGTGGTGGGGCCGCCGTCTCCTCTCTGGCTGCCCGGATTCCGCGTTGCCTCCAGCTCTGCGCAACTCGTCCCGCTGATTGCGGAAGTAGGCCTCGCCCGTGCCCAGCGCGTAAAGGACCGCTGTCACCTTGGTAGAGGCATCGGCCAACAGCTCGACCCAGCGCTGGGTGTTTCCCTCAGTCGCGCCTTCTGCACGCGCACACACCTGAAGTCCGGCCACTACGTTGCCATCGTCATCTCGCACCGGCACTCCCACCTCTGCCGCGCCGATAGCGCACTCCTCCACTGCCACCGCGTACCCCTGCGTCTTGGCGCTCATCACCTGCCTGATCAACATCTCGATCGAGGTCACGCTCCGGCGCGTGGCTGGAGCCAGGCCCGCCCGGGCCCAGGCCTCCAGATCGGGGCCCGACTTGCCTGCAAGGTACGCTTTCCCCGCGGCCGAGCAATGCATGGGTGACGCCCGCCACAGCCCTGGGTCAACTCCTGTCGCTCTCTCCGGCAGGGCATAGGCCGTGATCCCCATCTGCCGCGCCATCAGGTCTGGGTAGGCCAGGATCACCATCTCATCCGCTGCCTTGGCCAGGTCCCTGAGTACGATCTGGACTCCCTCGACAGGCGACAGCAGACTTCTTATGTTGCTGAGGACAGTGACCCAGGTCAGGGGCTCCCACACGTAGCAGTCCGTGCGATCGTCCCTGCGGAGAAGGTCAATGCCACACAGCGTTCGCAGCAGGCGCACGACGGTGGTCTTGTGGAGGCCCAGCTCGCGGCTCAGCTCGCTGACCCGCATACCCCGCGGCGCCGCGCGAAGCAAGGCCAGCATTATCCTCGCCGCTCGCTGAACCGACCGCACCGTCGGCTCGCGTCGGCCTTTATCCACACCGTTCCTCTGCTCGCTTTCGGTAGGCCCCACGGTTGCGTCCGCTCCGCCGCTGTGCCGCGATGTTTCACACTTCTCCCCTCTCGCGCGTCCCACCTCCTGCTGTGCATGCGCGGCGTTGCCCGAAGACGAACACGGCCCGCCTCGCAGACAAGGACTGCACGAGACCCCACCATCACAAGCAGAGCCTATGGTAGCCAGTGGACCCGCAGCCTAGACGACCCGGAACTGCCTTCGACCGCCTGTTGCCGGCGCCCGGCCTCCCCCTGCACTCGCACCACTGCCAGTGCGGTTAGCGGCACCTCGGTTGCTTTCCCTAAGGTATAGAACTTCGGTGAGCTTACGGGAGGCCGCCGCCAGCAGCCCAGCCCAGTGCTCGACTTTTTCGTCCGTCATCCGCTGCACCGGAGCCGTCAATCCCAGCGCGGCCACCACTTCGGCCGCGTCATTCCGAACAGGAACCGCGACGCCACATGCGCCCATGAAACCCTCTTCGCGAGAGACAGCATACCCTTGCTGGCGGGCCTGTCTCAGGTTCTCCAGCAGCTTCTCGGGAGAGGTTATCGTGTGCTCAGTCATGGGCGGGAGCGCTCCGGCCAACCAAGCGCGCAGTTGATCCTCGGGCAGATGGGCAAGGCATATCTTGCCATGCGCGCCGGCGTGCAGCGGCCAGGTCCGCAGCTCGCCCGGGTCCACACGCAACGCGTTCTTCGACAGGGAGACCGAGACAAACAGCACCTGCCGTTTTCCGATGTCGGGATATGCCAGGCCGATGGTCTCGCCGGAGCTCACGACCAGGTCGTCGAGGACCGCCTGCACCGAGTCGACGCGCGCCATCATCGAGCGCAGCTTCGTCGCCACTGCAAGCCAATGGACTGCATCCCACGCATACCGATCGCCGTCCCGGTATCGTCGGACCACGCCGATCTCGGTGAGGGTGCGGAGCAACCGCAGCGCCGTCGTCTTATGCAGTTCCGCTTGCTCGGCTATCTCGGCCAGTCGCAAGCCCTCCGGAGAAGCCACAAGCAACGCCTCAAGCACCCGCCCAGCCCTTTCCACCGACCGAACCAGTGGCAGATCGCCACCGCCCCCGAGCTTACCGCCTTCCTTACCCGCCGCCATTGGTATCTCCCTAGGTCCTCATGAGGCCCAATTGCATTCCATTCCCGATGCCTTTCCACCTTTCTGCCAAGACGCGTCTCTGTTAAGCTTGACCGCGGTCGGTTGTGGAGGCTATCATCTGTATGATCTGACGACTACTCACCCATAGAAGGCCGCGCATGTCACCTCGCCATTGCCTCTTAGTCTCGCTCGTTGCCCTCTCTCTCTCCTTAGCCCAGGTCAGCTCCGCGGCTTCGTCGGCAGTCATGATCGTGGACCTCAGCCAGTGCGACACGGCGGACCGTCTCCTCGCCACCAGCCTCCAGGGAATAGCTAACCGCAATGAGGCGGGGCCCCGGGTCTTTTTGCTTAGTAACGAACGCGATTCCGAATGGCTCGACTACTGCCTGCGCCTCTCGCCCGGCGAGACCGCGCGCGTTTCGCCCAAGGAGTTGCTGGAGCTCTTGCGATCCAATGTCAAGGGCCAGGTCCTCTACTCTCCCTCACAGCCCTGGACGCTCGACCTCGCCACCACCGCCGCGGGTCTGCACGACCTCGTGATCTCGCCCGTGGACCTTAATCTTCCGACCTCGTTCGACTTCCGAAACCGATGGGCCTCGGCGGCGGAGGCCTATCGCTGGGCGATGGGTACGCTGCTTCCTCACTGTGACAAGAACAGCGCCGTCATGCTGCCGGCCGGCTGCGTCACGCTGCGCGACTTCGCCGTGCAGCGCCGACTGTTCGTCTTCCCGACTCCTGCGACCGCCGATGACGAGACCTTCCAGACGATCTTGTATCGTCTCGCTCCAGGCGCCGCCATTCTTGGCGAGGCCTCTCCCGCCTTGGTCTCCGCCATGAGCCTTTGCTCGCACTTCTTCGTGCCCGCATCAGGCGCCGCCAATCTCTCTTTTCTCTCGCAGATCGAGGCCGGCCGCAAGAACTACCAGTACCTTGGCCAGGTCGAGGCGATCGCCCCCCGCTACCTTGCTCTGATCTTCGACTGCTCCGGTCTGGACTTCGCCATCAACAAGCTGCCGAGATTGTGGGATGATCCAACCCATGGCTCCATTCCGCTTGGCTGGGCGCTGCCCGCGGCGCTGGCCGAGGCCGCGCCGGCCGTAGTCTATCGCTACTATGCGGATGCTTACTGGTCCGGCTCTGACCAGTTCGTGCTCGCACCCAGCGGCGCCGGCCAGATGGATCTTGGCGCCGCCACGGCTCCCTCGGCTTTCCTGCGGGCCACCGCCAAGGCCCGGTCTGACATGGACATAACCGGCAGCGTATACGCAGCGCAAGGCGGAGCTGGCGATCTCGGTGAGAGGCTGGTCGGCTTTGCCGTCGAGACGGGCCTGAGGGGCCTGTTCGTGACAGGCGTCGAGGACCTGCCCCCGGCCCTGTATCAGGGGATCCCGCTCCTGGCTGCGCCCCGGGTGGACAGCGTCGAAG
>Ga0315291_10005518_pt1 | contig 15852 bp, 7 predicted proteins | sample YL17G12_20_MG_FD_203070 | JGI IMG/M metagenome (GOLD analysis project Ga0315291, IMG submission 203070) | Sediment microbial communities from Yellowstone Lake, YNP, Wyoming, USA - YL17G12_20 | ecosystem: Environmental > Aquatic > Freshwater > Lake > Sediment | place: USA: Wyoming | collected...
TGCTTGGCAACTTCCCTTCAGCGCCGGTGGTTAGTGTCCAAGATGCCGCTATCTGCGTGGGTAACTCGGCCCAATTGTGCGCTAATGTGACTGGTGGCGTCGCACCTTTCACCTATTTGTGGAATACCGCTGCTACGACTTCCTGCATCACCGTTTCCAATCCTGGCACATACATCGTGCGCGTGACTGGTTCCAATGGCTGTGCAAGCAGCGATACAGCCACTTTGACTGTGAACCAGCCGCCGGTTCTGGTGTGTAGTGGTGACGAGCTCACGTGCGACAGCACGTTGGCTTCTGCGAGAGTTACGTCTACTCCTAACGTAGGAGTGAGCTACGTGTGGAGTCCTGCGCCTGTTACAGGTCAGGGTACGAACCACGCCAGGTACAACGCGCCTGGTACGAAGAAGGTAGTGGTTACGATCCTGGCAACCGGGTGTAAGGATTCCTGCGAGGCTATCATCACGCAGAACATCACGAAGCCAGTGTTGGTGTGTAGTGGTGATGAGCTGACGTGCGACAGTCTGTTGGCTTCAGCCAAGGTTACATCTACACCTTCTGGTGGTGTGACTTACGTGTGGAGTCCTGCTCCTGTACTTGGACAGGGTACGAACCACGCCAGGTACAACGCTCCTGGTACGAAGAAGGTAGTGGTTACGATCCTGGCTACCGGGTGCAAGGATTCCTGCGAGTCGATCATCACGCAGAACATCACGAATCCTGTATTGGTGTGTAGTGGTGATGAGTTGACGTGCGACAGCTTGTTGGCGTCGGCCAAGGTTACATCTACACCTTCTGGTGGTGTGAGTTACGTATGGAGTCCAGCGCCTGTACTTGGTCAGGGTACGAACCACGCCAGGTACAATGCACCTGGTACTAAGAAGGTAGTGGTTACTATTCTGGCAACCGGGTGTAAGGATTCCTGCGAGGCCATCATCACGCAGAACATCACGAATCCTGTATTGGTGTGTAGTGGTGATGAGTTGACGTGCGATAGTTTATTGGCATCAGCCAAGGTTACATCTACACCTTCTGGTGGTGTGAGCTACGTGTGGAGTCCTGCTCCTGTTACAGGTCAGGGTACGAACCACGCCAGGTACGATACGCCTGGTACGAAGAAGGTAGTGGTTACGATCCTGGCAACCGGGTGTAGGGATTCCTGCAACGCGAACATCACGCAGACCGTGACTAAGCCAGTGTTGGTGTGTAGTGGTGATGAGTTGACGTGCGACAGCTTGTTGGCGTCAGCCAAGGTTACATCTACACCTTCTGGTGGTGTGACTTACGTGTGGAGTCCTGCTCCTGTTACGGGTCAGGGTACGAACCATGCTAGATACGATGCTCCTGGTACGAAGAAGATAGTGGTGACGATCCTGGCCACCGGCTGCAAAGATTCCTGCAACGCGGTTATCACGCAGAACGTCACAAAGCCGGTTCTCGCGTGCAGTGGTGATACGCTGACCTGCGACAGTCTGCTGGCTTCGGCGACAGTCACATCTACGCCTTCTGGTGGTGTGACTTACGTGTGGAGTCCCGCTCCTGTTATAGGTCAGGGAACGGCCAATGTCAGGTACGATGCTCCTGGTACGAAGAAGGTAGTAGTGACGATTCTGGCCACCGGGTGCAAGGATTCTTGCAATGCAGTCATTGCGCAGGACATTGTCAAGCCAACCTGTGAGTTGACTGCGCCGGCCACGCTGCCGGATTGTGGCTCTACTGGCAACGAGCTTACTGCAACGACTGGTGGTGCAGTTTCTTACCTGTGGTCGGTTTCTGGTGCTGGTTGGGCTATCACTGCCGGTGGCACAACGAATTCGATCGTTTACACGGCTGGCGATGCTGGCTCAGAGGGTCACTTCAAGATAATCCTGACCGCGGCAAACGGCTGCAAGGATTCGTGTGAAGTTACCTTCGGTTGCACGCCGCGCCAAGAATTCTGCACGTACACCATGGGCGGATGGGGCTCAGGCTGTCCCGATGCACAGAAGAACGACATGATGTCCACGCAGCCCGGGTGCATACGCGACCACTACTTCACTCAGGTGTATCCACAGGGATTTGTTGTGATAGGTGATCCGGACGGACCTGACGGGGATGATTTCTACGCAGCCAAGTTTACAAGCGCGGCTGCGATAGAGGCTGCCTTGCCTTCTGGTGCCACGGGCAGAGTAATGACAGCTGACTCGACTAACCCGGTCACGAAGGGCTTCGGTGGAGTCCTGGGCGGTCAGATTCTGGCTTTGCGCCTGAATCGTGACTACTCTTGCGCTGGCATCTTCACGACGCTGGGTATGCCCGGGGTTTGCTTCAGTAGCTATGTCATTCCGGATTCTTGCGGAAAGTTCGCCGGGATAACAGTAGACCGCTTCCTTGCCATTGCGGACTCCGCAGTAGGTGGGAAGATCCAGGCACTCGTTCCATTCGGAGCGAGGCTGGCTGACGTGGTTTTCACGGCCACATGCCTCAACGAAGGGTTCGAGGGCTGTGAGGCCGAGGAGGACGGGTCATCGATCATCGAGAAGCCGCAGGAACTCTCGGGCGAGGCTGCAGGGGAACTGTCAGCGGTGCCCAAGAAGTTTGTTGTTAACCAGAGCTATCCCAACCCGTTTAACCCGATGACGACTATCAACTACGGTCTGCCGGTAGACGGCAAGGTAACCATTGAAATCTACGACATCGTAGGTAGAAAGATAGTTACGTTGCTTGATGCGACAGAAACTGCTGGTTACCATAGCGTGATCTGGTACGGCAAGGATAGTGCAGGAACTGTAGTTGCTTCCGGAGTCTACTTCTGCAGAGTGCAGTTTGCCGACAAGGCAGACGTCAAGAAGCTGCTAATGCTGAAGTAACCTCGGTAAGCATAAGCAAATCGGCAAAGGAGCCCGCTTTTCCGGCGGGCTCTTTTGTTTGGCCACGCGATTTTCCGTGCTAGTCCTTTCTCGGCAAAAATCGCAAAATTTGCGATTGCGTATGGAAAAACAATACACTTTCTGGTTGATGTGATGCTCTTTTTGTGTTATATTTTAACGTGTTGATGGAGCCGTCCTTCAATGAGGCTCCACTCCGTCCAACGTCTCGCTTTGAGGGAGACGTGTTTTCTTCACCATTCATCTGTTGGCTCACTCTATCGTCCGGCAGAAAAGAATTGGCGCACGGTGATCGTTCTGTATGTACGTTGTTGGCTCGCGGTGGACACGACTTCATGGTCGAAGCGCAGCACGAGCGCGAGTCAGCTCATCGTCACGTTCCCGCCGAGTTCTATGCCTCGTGGAGCCCGCAACTGGAGGAGTAATATATGATTACCTGGAACTTCAGAATTGGCTCGAAGCCTGCAACGTTTGTTGCTGCCGCCGTTTTTGCCCTTGGTTTTGCAGCAGCAGCGTCGGCCGATCTCCAGACGACCTTCGAGCTGGACGGCAACGCAACTACTCAGAACGCCAATCCTGGTTTGCCCGATGACTGGGACCGAGTAAACGTCCTCGGAACCGGCCATCAGGCGCTCTCTACAGGAGTTCTTGTAGATCCATCGGACTCGACTCGCTTCACCATAGGCTCAAAGGACATCAACGACATAGACACCTGGTCTTGGGACAATGCCAGCTCGCCCGACAAGGACGAAATCACGAACGCCTACGCTGCCCTGTATGCTGGGAACAGGTTTTTCTTCGGTGCCGATCGCTATGCCACGAATGGCACGGCCTACATAGGCTTCTGGCTGCTTCAGGGCAGCATCAACCGTAATCCAAACGGGACGTTCAGCGGCCATCATGTGGTTGGGGATATCCTGATCCTGAGCGACTTCACCCAGGGCGGGGGAGTCTCAACAATTAAGGTATTCAAATGGGTGGGAACAGGCGGGTCCGACGGCAGTTTAGATTCGCTCCATATCAATCCGTCCATATCCTATGCCGTTGTAAACTCAGCGGCTCAATCCTCACCTTGGCCATACAGGCCCAAAGGCGGTAGCGCCGGCACGTTCCCCAGCGGTGCCTTTTTCGAGGGGGGCGCTGACCTGACAGCACTCGGCATTACCGGCTGTTTTACGAACTTCTTGTGCGAGACCCGGTCATCGGCCAGCTTGACCGCTCAGTTGAAGGACTTCGTACTCGGGAAATTCCCTGCTAGTCCGGAGGTGACGGTTAACAGTGCGACTGTCTGCCAGGGCAACACGGCTCAACTGTGTGCCACGATGACTGGTGGCCTTGGGCCTTTCACCTATTCGTGGAACACGGGTGCCACGACTCAGTGCATCAACGCTTCCGCAGCCGGGACGTACACAGTGCTGGTGACGGGAGCGAACGGCTGTTCTGGTCAGGGCTCTGGGGTTTTGACCGTGAACCCTCTACCGACCTGCAGCATCACTGGTGGTTCTGAGGCGATTTGTGCGAGTGCTACGACTCAGTGGTGTGCTCCTGTGGCTCCGGCGGGGGTCACGTACGCTTATGCCTGGACAGGTCCTGGTGGATTCACGTCTACCACGCGTTGCATCACAATAGGTGCGGCCGGGCAGTATTCCCTGACCATTACTGATAATCACAATTGCCAGTCTAGCTGCAACAGGACGCTCACGGTTTACAGTCTGCCCACCTGCAGTGTTACCGGTGGTTCCAACGCTGTATGTGTTGGTGGAACAACCGAGTGGTGTGCTCCTGTGGCTCCGGCAGGGGTCACGTACGCTTATGCCTGGACGGGTCCTGGTGGATTCATGTCTACCACGCGCTGCATCACAATAGGTGCAGCCGGGCAGTACTTCCTGACCATTACTGACAGTCACGGTTGCCAGTCTAGCTGCAACAGGACGCTCACAGTTTACAGCGTGCCCGTCTGCAGCATTACACGCGGCGGCGAAGAGAGCGACACTGTGTGCCCCTGTTCTCTCAATCAAGACCCGATACCGACCAATCAATTCTGTGGTCCAGCAGGAATGGCCTCATATTCCTGGTCAATCTCGGGCGGTGGGAAGATCATAGGGGACGTCACAGGACGCTGTGCCCAGGTGCAGTCAGACGTGAGTTGCGATACATCCTACACACTTGAGTTGACAATAGAAAACGGTAATTCGTGCAGTAGCACATGTGAGAGAACGCTTCGCGTGGTGGACAAGTCTCCCCCGACGTTGACCTATTGCCCGCCTGATACAGTGATTGACTGCCAGGACCTTGATGAGTTCTGGGCCGGTCCTGCCAAGGGTGGGAAGATGGTCAACTACGTGAAAGCTGTTGCCGTAGACGGCTGCGATTCGGACCCGTCCGTCGATTATGCAGACACAGGCGGGCGACCGACCAACTGGATGCCGCGCGTCGAAGAAAGCGTGGGTAGCTGTGGCGAGGACACGACTATCGTTCGTAGGTGGTATGTCAGAGACTTCTGTGGCAACGTCGACTCTTCCTGCGTGCAGGTCATAGCTATTCAAGATACGATTCCGCCGATGCTTGTTTGTGCAGCCGGTGATACGGTTCCGTGTGGCGGCAACGTGATTTTCACCGATCCAGGTGCCACGGACAATTGTGATCCGCAGCAGCTCATCAATCTAGTGGTCGTATCGACGGATACCATACCGGGGCCAGGCCCGGGCCAGTTTACTCACACCAGATGCTGGGCGGCCTCGGATTCGTGTCAGAACCTTTCTCCGGTCTGCTGCCAGAGCATCCTGGTCGAGGCCTGTCCAGAGGAGTTCTGCACTTTCACCGTGGGTGGGTGGGGTTCTGGATGTCCTGACTTGGAACAAAATGACTCGCTGTCTACGCAGCCTGGATGCATCCGCGATCACTACTTTACCCAAGTGTTCCCGAACGGGGTTTTGATAGGAGATCCCACGGGGATACCAGGTGCTTTGGACTTCTACGCGGCGAAGTGGACAACTGCAAGTGCCGTGGAGAACTTCTTGCCTGCTGACGGGACGCCGCGTGCTCTTAGACGTGACGTAGCTGACCCGACGAGGACTCCTGCTGGCGTTCTGGCCGGACAGATTCTGGCTTTGCGTATGAATCGGGAATATTCCTGTGCCGGTATCTTTGCCACTGTTGGTCTCCAAACAGCACCGAACTGCTACGGCACATTCGTCGTTCCCGGCCCCTGCGGGAAGTTCGCCGGAATGACCGTGGATCGCTTCCTTGCTATTGCGGATTCTGCGGTGGGTGGCAGGACCGAGGCGTTGACTCCCTATGGAGCCACGCTGTCGGACGTCAACTTCACGGCCACTTGTCTGAACAAGGCGTTCGATAATTGTGATATAACCGTATACACGGCTACTTCAGACCGTCCGATGAGCCAGAGTGTCCAGGGTTCTGAATCGGACAAAGTGCTGTCCTATGCTCCAGTACCAAAGGAGTTCGCAGTAAGGCAAAGCTATCCCAACCCGTTCAATCCCAATGTTACCGTCGTCTATGCCCTTCCCGCTGACGGCAGAGTGACCATCGAGGTTTACGACATCGTGGGAAGAAAGGTAATCACCTTACTGGACGAGCAGAAACAGGTCGGCTATCATAGCGCGGTCTGGTTCGGGCAGGACGGTCAAGGAAAGCCTGTGGCCTCTGGCGTCTACTTCTGCAGAGTTCAGTTCGGAACTCACTCGGCTGTCAAGAAGCTTCTCTTGCTGAAGTAGATTGGAGAGAACTCCAATCCCACAAGGACACAAACAATAGAGCCCGTCTCAGACGGGCTCTATTGTTCTTCAGGGATGGGTTATGCAAAAGAAAGGTTGAAAGCGGTTCTTAGGCGACTTATACGTTGAAAAAGTGGTACTCTCTACTGTACGAAGCAGGGATGTCTGACGGCAGCAGTACGTGGCTTGGAAGAGACACCGTGGATCCGAACGGAATCGTGATTCGTCCCCCTGCAAACAGGTCAAACGTGATGGAGAAGTATCATGGCCGAGAAAGAAATCCACACCCCCGACCCTAGGTTTCTCGAAGAAGAAAATCGTCGGCTTAGACGAGCCCTGGAAGAGCTTACTACTCTCAATGAACTTGCCCGCGCTATCGGCGCCTCGCTCAATTCTCAGGACATCATGAACACGATTATCCGCCGTTCGCTGCGCGCCGTCCATGCTGAACAGGGTGTGATTACACTGGTTGGGCTACAGCCGCAGGATCCAACAAGGACCCTGGTACGCACGATGGTGAGCTCCAGTGAGCACCAGCCATTTCACATCAATGAATGTCTGTTGGGATGGATGCATCTCAACAAGAAGCCCCTTCTCATGAATGAGCCAAAACAAGATGAGAGATTCCGAGGGGTGACGTGGGACGAATCGATACACTCGGTTTTGTGCGTTCCGTTGCTCGTCAAGTCGGAATTGAAGGGACTTCTTACCGTTTACAACAAGAGAGGGGAGGACCGGTTTGGCGAAGAAGATCAACGTCTGTTAGCGATCATAGCTGCTCAGTCGGCGCAGGTCGTGGAGAACGCGCGTCTATACGAAGAGGAGCAAGCGCTTCGTCGGATGCAGGAAGAGGTAAGACTGGCATCCGAGATCCAACTCGGTTTGCTCCCCAAGGTTTCACCAAAGGTTCCGGGCTACGATATTGCCGGCGTGAGCATTCCTGCGCAGGTTGTCGGTGGTGACTATTTTGACTTCATACCAATACACGAGAGTAAGTTGGCCATTTCTCTCGGAGATGTTTCAGGCAAGGGCCTGCCGGCCGCTTTGCTGATGGCAAACCTTCAGGCCACAATTCGCGCACAGACGCTGTTGCGACTCTCTCCGAAGGAGTGTTTGCAGCGTTCAAACACGCTCATGTTTCAGAGTACTGATTCACACAAATTCGCCACTCTATTCTACGGGGTCCTGGACGCACAGAAACACGAGCTTTGTTACTCGAACGCCGGGCACGAGTGGCCCTTCCTTTGTGTTGCAGGGCAAGACCATGTGCGGCTTGACGTGGGCGGCATAGTCTTGAGTTGCATGGAAGATTTCCCGTACGAAGAGGCGGTCGTTTCTCTCAACCCCGGAGACTTGCTTGTGATTTTCTCCGACGGTGTGACCGAGGCAGTGAACGAAACCAGAGAGGAGTTTGCGGAACGCGGTTTGGCTGCGGTCATAAATGAGAATCTGCAGGAGTCTTCTCGAGTGCTGGTTGAGAAAATCGTGGCTGCCGTGACGCAACACGCCGGCAATCAGCCGCAAATGGATGACATAACCCTCGTCGTAATCAGAAGAGAGAAGGCATAACTGTTTCGCGTTCCCGCAGTCTGCTATAGGTTCTCGAATATTGGAATGTTGGCCCGCTCCGGGTCAAACCATGAATTAGTCTGCGAGTGGTAGCATTACCTCATGTTGGACACGACAGTCTCTCATTACAAGATACGTGAAAAGATTGGTGCTGGAGGCATGGGTGTTGTTTACAAAGCCGAGGACACCAAGCTGCGCCGCACAGTTGCGCTCAAATTTCTGCCTTCCGACCTGACCCGTGACCCCGAAGCCAAACAGCGTTTCATCCAGGAAGCTCAAGCGGCTTCCGCATTGGATCATCCCGCCATCTGTACCATCCACGAGATCGATGAGACAGAGGACGGTCAGATGTTCATGGTCATGTCCTGTTATGAGGGTGAGACGCTGAATCAGAAGATTGAGCGGGGCCCGCTGAAACTAGAAGAAGCCGTTGGCATAGCAACGCATGTTGCTCAGGGCCTGGGGAAAGCCCACGCACACGGGATTGTGCATCGGGACATAAAGCCCGGCAACATTTTCGTGACCAAGGACGGTCAGGTGAAGATTCTGGATTTCGGACTCGCCAAGTTGGCGGGCCAGACAAAGCTCACGAGGTCTGGCACGACTCTGGGGACGCTACCTTACATGTCTCCTGAGCAACTACAAGGCGGAGAGATTGATCAGAGGACAGACATATGGTCACTTGGTGCGGTTTTTTACGAAATGGTCACGGGTCAATTGCCGTTCAAAGGTGAATACGAGCCGGCAGTGATCTATTCAATTCTGAATGATGAGCCAGCACCAGTAACCAGTCTTCGTTCCGAAGCACCTGTCGAATTGGAATGGATTGTAAAGAAGGCGACACAGAAAGATCTCAACCAAAGATACCAACACATAGACGAAATGCTTGCCGATTTGAAGAGGCTGGGGAAGAAAGATGAGACGGCCGGCAGGATTGAACCTCCCAAAATCGTGCGTGAAGCGCCGAGAAAGAAAACACTCCGAAGGATCTTGATACCGGCCGGAGTACTGCTGCTCTTGGCTGTCTCGTTTCTGTTGCTCAAACCGAGGCTTTTTCAACAAGTGCTGGCTCCCCAGCCAAAGCCAATTGCTGTTATCACCTTCCAGAATCTGACCGGAGACAATACCTATGACTACCTGCAAGCTGCAATTCCGAATCTCCTGATTACCAGCCTTGAACAATCGAAATATCTTCGTGTGACGACATGGGAAAGAATGTACGACCTGCTCAAGCAGATGGGAAAGCCAAACGTCGAGGTCATTGATAAAGACCTGGGTTTTGAGCTCTGTCGCATGGAAGGTATAGAGACTATTGTCCTCGGGAGTTTCACCAAGGCCGGTGACGTATTCGCTACTGATGTCAAAGTGTTGGACGTAGAGACCAAGAGATTGTTGAAGACCGCAAGCTCGAAGGGTGACGGGGTAGCGAGCATTCTAAGAAAGCAGATCGATGAACTCAGCAGGGAAATCTCCCGTGGTGTTGGCGTGTACGATCGCAAGGCTGAAACGGCCCAATTGCCAGTTGCTGACGCGACAACTGCCTCCATGGATGCATATAACTACTTCCTGAGAGGAAGGGACGAATACGAGAAGTTTTACTACGACGATGCCAGAGCATTCTTGCAAAAAGCCGTCGAGCTGGATTCGACCTTTGCCGTTGCCCATCTTTATCTGGCACGCACGTATGATCAACTTAGCAATAGCAAAGCCGCATCTCTTGCCTACGCCAAGTCCAAGGCTTTTTCAGAAAAGGTCTCGGACAAGGAAAAGCTGTACATAGAGGCAGCTTATGCCACGACCCTGGAGAGAAACCCGGAAGAAAGATTTCGCATCCTGAAGCAAATGGCGAAACAGTATCCCAAGGAGAAGCGTGTTCACTATGATCTGGCCTCTTACTACTGGGCAAAGAAATCGTATCAGAAAGCAATAGAGGAGTTCGACAAGACGCTGGAGCTTGATCCCAACTACGGCCCCGCGCTCAACCAACTCGCGTATACGTATGCCGAGATGGGGAATTCCGACAAAGCCATCGAGAATTTCAAGAAGTACGCGTCTGTTTCCCCAGGGGATGCCAACCCGTTTGATTCGATGGGTGACATATATTTGCGTATGGGAAAGCTTGAAGACGCGATAGCGAAATATAGGGAGGCACTGGAAGTCAAACCCGATTTCGGTTCTGACTGGAAAATCGGCTACGTCTATGCCCTGAAGGAAGATTATGCCGGCGCCATGAAGTGGGTTAATCTGTGCATTGTTGCTTCGAAATCCCCGGGAAGAAAAGCCAGCGGGCATGTGTGGAGTGCGTTCTACCAGTATTGGCTTGGCAATCTCAATGGGTCTCTCGACGAACTCGGCAGAACAGCAGAGCTTGCGGCGTCATTGGGGAACAGACCCCTCAAGGCTGCAACTGATTGGATGAAGGGATGGATCTCCTACGATAGGGGAGACTATGACAAGAGTGAGCTTGATGCCAGTCCGGCGTATTTCAAGAGCTGGTTCAATACTATTGTGGAGAGCTTTCCTGCTTACACTCCGTTCTACACAGCGGAGTATAATTTCTACCTCGGGCTCGTAGAATGCAAACAGGGTCGAACGGATGTCGCAGAGTCAAGATTGTCCGTGATAACATCTCTTCTTCCCAAAATAGACCCGGCGGTCAGAGACTGGATAATCTTCTATCGTGATCTGCTACGCGCCGAAATCCTCTTGAAGCAAGGGTTTTTTGATAAAGCCGCGGCCGTCTGCGAGAAGACTTCGCCGTGGGAAATACCCTCAATGAATTCTTCGAACATAGTCTCTTACAACACGCCATTCCTAAAGGATGTATTGGCGCGCGTCCTTGTCGGGAAGGGCGAACTGGACAAAGCCATCGCTGAATACGAACGGTTGATCACTCTGAATCCAAACAGCACGGGCCGACATCTCATTCATCCCAAGTATCACTACAGGCTGGCTAAGTTATACGAAGAGAAGGGCTGGTCAGGGAAAGCAGTCAAGCAGTATGAGAAATTTCTAGAGATTTGGAAGGATGCGGATAACGGCCTCCCAGAAGTCATTGATGCGAAGACGCGCTTGTCGGCATTGCAGAAGGTAGCTGTTCGATGAGACACCAGGTCAGACGTCCAACCCTAGGACTGGATAGCGGTTCTCGCGTTGCCGTGATTGGGGGAGGACCGGCCGGCTCTTTTTTCAGCTATTTCGTCATCGAAATTGCCAGGAGAGTCGGAATGGATCTCAATGTTGACATCTATGAATCTCGGGATTTTTCCAGACCCGGTCCTCCAGGCTGCAACATGTGTGGTGGCATTGTCTCCGAGTCACTGGTGCAGACTCTGGCAGCCGAGGGGATCAATTTGCCCCCCGCGGTCGTCCAAAGGGGAATTGACTCCTATCAATTGCACATGGATGTGGGCAGTGTACGTATCGAGACGCCACTACGCGAGATGAGGATTGCTGCAGTGCATCGAGGCTCCGGTCCGCGCGACGTGGACGTGAAGGAGAGCAAATGGACAAGCTTTGATGGTTATCTTCAAGCACTCGTCTTGGAAAAAGGGGCGCACTTGGTACGTGGGAGGGTGGACGAGATCAATAGCAGGTCCGGACGACCGGAGGTCAGGATCCGAGGAGGCTCGGCCCAGGTATATGATCTGTTGATAATGGCCGTTGGAGTAAATTCCGGCACCCTAAGGCTCTTGGAAAAGCTGGAATCGGGTTACGAGCTTCCCCAGACAACTAAGACCTTCATCAGTGAGTACTACCTGGGCGAGGACACCATCGCGAGCGTTTTTGGAAGCTCCATGCATGTCTTTCTGCTTGACATACCCCGTTTGGAATTCGCTGCGATTATCCCCAAGGGCGACTACGTGACAGTGTGTCTGCTGGGCAAGGATATCGACAACTCTCTCGTGAAATCCTTTCTGGAATCCCCTGAGGTCAAGCGATGCTTTCCCCAGGGCTGGCAATCTGATCAGAGTTCCTGCCAATGTTGGCCTAGCATGAACGTTGATGGCGCCGTCAAGCCGTTTGCCGATCGCATTGTGTTCATAGGCGATTGCGGCGTGACACGATTGTACAAAGACGGAATCGGGGCGGCCTACCGTACGGCCAAGGCTGCTGCCACGACCGCGATTTTCCACGGAGTCTCTGCTTCAAGTTTCAGAAAACACTACTGGCCGGTCTGCCGAAGCATAGGTATTGACAATACGTTGGGAAAGTTGACGTTTGGTGCTGTCCGTAAGGTTCGGAAGGCTCGTTTTGCACGTCGTGCTATCCTGCTCATGTCAATTGAGGAGCAGCAGAGAGAGTCTCATAGTCGGTACATGAGCATGGTGTTGTGGGACATATTCACTGGGAGCGCACCCTACAAGGATATCTTCTTGCGATCCCTGAGCCCCAGGTTTCTGAGCCGCTTCCTGTGGAATGTCACCGTTTCAATCCCGGCTCCTGACCGGGTCGGAGAGTGAGAGGAGACTGCATTGAGTACAGGTGCCTTGGGCAAGGTGTACGAGGATGGTGAGGTCATTTTCCGACAGGGAGACGTCGGAGACAGCATGTACGTCGTCCAGGAAGGTCAGGTCGAGGTGTTTGTCGAAAGGGACGGCAAGGAAGTACGTCTGCGGGTGCTGGGTCAAGGAGAGTCTGTCGGGGAAATGGCTATCTTTGCGCGCGAAGTGCGATCGGCCACTGTCCGTGCCATTGGCAAAGTCAGGGTACTTACAGTGGACAAGAGGAATTTTCTCACACGAGTGCAGCAAGACCCTTCTCTGGCTTTCCGCATTCTGGAAACCATGTCCAGGCGAATTCGAGAGTTGAGTGATGAAGTCGTCCTGCTGAGAGGAAAGAACTAGACATGGATAAGGATACTGAGATGGGGACAACGAAAGCACTGCGGTGTTACAAGACGCCGCCTCCGACCGACAGGCCGTCAAGACAGCTAGTGGAGAACCCTGGGACTCCCCACGAGGAACAGTATACTTTCTATCACAGTATCGAAATTGGACGTTTCCATCAAGGTGACGAACCGACCTCTGGCGTGCTTCGGGTCAAAGACCCTGCCGTTTCGTCGCGACATTGCATAATCACTCAAACGCTAGACGGACGGTGCTTCGTGCGTGACGTGAGTCGTAACGGCACGTGGCTGGACGGCTGCCGCTTGATACCCAATTTGGAGGTCGAAGTCCAGGAAGGCCAGGCGTTATGTATCGGCACTGGACAGGAGTTTCGGATAGCACCCGCCCCTGATGCAGGAGTCACGGCCAAAGCAATGAGGGCCAGATCCGTTACAATGGCGGTCCCAGTGGTGACTACGGTCACAGTGCTGGTTGGAGATATTCGCGATTACACGGTCCTCGTACAAAAGGCGGCGTCAATGGAGCTGCAGCAGTCCGTGAGCCGGGTATTTGAAGCGCTTGCGGAGGCTGTCGTGCAACATGGTGGCACCGTCAAAGAATACCAGGGGGACGCAATCTTCGCCTTCTGGGAAGGGCGCTCGAATAGTAGCCAGGCCGTCGAGGCGTGCAGAGCGGCAATTGCGCTTGACCAGTTGGTACAGAAGCTGCGGAGTGACTCTTCAGTCTGGTCCGTGCAACCCTTTCCCCTGCGCATCGATTGGGCACTTGCGACAGGGCACGTCTTTATTGACAGTTTCGGCCGCGACCGTCCCACGGGCTTGTCTATGATCGGTGAACCCGTAGTACTCGCCTTTAGACTCGAGAAGTTCGCCAACGATAGAACCGGCCCCATTATTGCCTGCTGCGTGACAAAGGAAGAAGCGTCTGGCGCATTCGAGTTCGAGGATTTGGGCGAGATGCACGCAAAGGGATTTGCCAAGGCAGAAAGGGTTTTTGCTCTCTGCAAAGCCAAAAAGAAAGACTGACAAGTGGAAAATAGAGTGTAAAATGGTAGAAATTGACCAGGATATGGTGAGTCAAAGTCTGAACATGAATCGTAGCTTTCTCTGGAATCAAAGCCGGTATCGGCACCTGAGCCCATACCAATAGCCGCTAGCCGCGAAGGGGAGACTCGAATCTCCTCGCGTTACCATCCAGAAAGGACCACGAACAGACTCAGATGATTGGTAAGACCATTTCCCATTATAAGATTATCGAGAAACTGGGCGAAGGCGGGATGGGCATCGTTTACAAGGCCCAAGATCTCCAGCTTCAGCGCCCAGTCGCCCTCAAGTTCCTCCCTCCTCACGTTTCCGATGACGCGGAAGAAAAAGCGCGCTTCATGCAGGAAGCGCAGTCTGCCTCTGCCCTGAACCACCCAAACATCACCACGATTTACGGGATAGAAGACACTCCTGATGGAATATTCATAGCCATGGAATTGGTCGAAGGAGAGACTTTGAAGCACATGGTGCAGAAGGAACCTCTTTCGGTGAAGAAGGCATTGGAAATTGGAATTCAGATATGTGAAGGCCTGACCATGGCTCACGAAAAGGGGCTGGTGCACAGAGACATAAAGTCAGACAACATCATGGTGAACCCGCGGGGCCAGGTCAAGATAATGGACTTTGGGCTGGCGAAGCTAAAGGGTGCGGCCAGACTGACTGATACGGGGTCGACCCTGGGTACTGCTGCTTACATGTCACCGGAGCAGGCCTCGGGGGAGGAAGTGGATCAGAGGAGTGATGTTTTCTCATTCGGAGTCGTTCTGTTCGAGCTTCTCACTGGAAAGCTACCCTTCAGGGGCGAGCATCCTGCGGCAATAGTCTATTCGATAATCAACGAGTTGCCCGAACCGTTGGCTGCATATAGATCGAATCTTCCGGAGGGGTTCCAGAGGATAGTCGACAAGGCACTGGAAAAAGAGAGGGACGAGAGATATCAACACATAGACGATCTCCTTGCAGACCTAAGACGGGAGAAGAAGAGCCTGGAATATGGGAAGACAGTGCGAATGACCGCGAGGGTTGCAACCACCCAAGCTGCCAGGTCCGCACCTGCTCAAGACGTTGGGTCCGCCCCCATCGTTCCCGTCACAGCGGCCACGGGCCCTCCCCCAAAAAAGAGGAAGCTTCTTCCATTTGTGATCCCTGCCTCAGTTGTCTTTGTCGCGATCCTGCTTTTCTTGATTCTTAAGCCTTTCAAACTGGAAATAGGCCAGGACAAAGGACCCATCGCGGCGGAGAATTCTCTCGCGGTGATGTACTTTGAGAATCTTGTGGACAGAGAGGACAAGGACAGGTTGGGAGAAATAGTGACCAATCTTCTCATTACTAATCTCTCTGAATCGCAATACATGAACGTGGTATCCAGCCAGAGGCTGTATGACATACTGAAGCTGCTGGGGAAAGAGGGGGTCAAGGTAATAGATCGAGATGTTGCATCGCAGGTTGCGACCAAGGCCGGTGCCAAGTTTATGCTCCTGGGAAGTATTCTTCAGGTGGAGCCGCAGGTTGTGCTGACATCGCAGTTGGTGGAGGTTGAGAGCGGCCGCGTAATAACATCTAAGCGAATAACTGCTCAATCGAAGGAAAACATCTTTTCAATGGTGGACCGTCTCACTGTCGAGCTCACGAAAGACATTCTACCTCCCGCGCAGGCGCAACAGGAGAAAGCTCCGCAGGTTGCAGAGGTTACGACGCATTCACCCGAAGCCTATCGTTACTTTCTTGAAGGTCGAGATTTCATGCTCAAAGTCTACTACGTGGATGCGGAGAGGAGCTTTAAGCGCGC
>Ga0315291_10005520_pt1 | contig 15845 bp, 21 predicted proteins | sample YL17G12_20_MG_FD_203070 | JGI IMG/M metagenome (GOLD analysis project Ga0315291, IMG submission 203070) | Sediment microbial communities from Yellowstone Lake, YNP, Wyoming, USA - YL17G12_20 | ecosystem: Environmental > Aquatic > Freshwater > Lake > Sediment | place: USA: Wyoming | collected...
TTCGCGAGACGGATGTGATAATTGCTGTTCATCTTTGAAGAAGTGACACACTCTTTCCCGTTGTGCCCGACGCGGTCGAGGAGTCTCTAGAAAAAGTCCGAAAGCTCTTGATAGCTCGTCACAGGGGCTTGCAGATGATCTCGTGGATGCGAAGCGCCTTAACATTGGTGCTGGGCGCGGCAGATGCCACAACCGCCGTATCGGCTCCCCTGCCGCTGCCTGCCACCGCAATAACCTTTTCTCCCGGCTCGATGCACCCTCCGTCAGTCGCCATCATGATGATTTCGACACAGACCTTCATCCCCTGTCCCAAGATGCGGAGAAGATTCGCCATAACGCGGGGAGTCTGTATGCCGTAGAGGTCCTCAGTGTGAAACAGCATAGTCCCAAAATGAACGCGATGACCTTTCCCTTCAAGCTCGCTTACCAGCCCTTGTGGAAACGGCTGACTCTCGCCGAAGCCGAATTGCCATGGAATCACTACCATGTGTAGACTCATTCCTCGAAAGGCCTCCGCGGCAGCCCTTGCAGTGTCTCCTCGGGTTGATGCCAGCACTATCTTGGTTATTCCTCTCGCGCGGGCTTTCTCCTTCACCGTCCTAATGACCTCTTCAGTATTCTCTTGCCCCGGTTTCTCGAAGTAAACGATTCGTTCTTCCATTGCATGCCCTCCCTGAAGTTATGGGACATATACCTAGTAATCGAGCTAACTCGCGTGGGCGACCGGAGCGAGTCCTAAGTCACAGTTGAGCTAACCTGCGTGAGTGAGCTAAGTGAACCTGCATCACAATTGAGCTAGCGGTCAGGAATCTTGTTCTTCCCCTTCTTCCGAGTTTTTGTCCAGGCTAATCCCCAAGTACGACAACTTCAAACCCTTCAGAACATTCTTGGCATCTCTTACCTGATCTTTTCTAACCATCAATCTGGCAGGATCGGCAAGTGGGTTCACATACGCGAAATACTCTCCCTTGAAAAAGTAGGTTATGTTCTCAGCATCCAGAATGCTCTTTATCAACGCCATGTCTGCACGGTTATAAGTGGCCAATATCTCTTCGTAATCTACAAACTCTGGCTCCGGCTCTGGAGCTAGCTCGTCAACCAACTCAATATTGCAGTCCGCACATGTACGGAATCCTTCACGGTATTCTGCCCTGCATTTTGGACAAAACATGTCCTCCCCCTCAATGTTGCATGATCCCTCGTAAGGTCGAGCTCGGCCTGAATGTTGTGTCATCCTTCAGGCGATCGAACTCGGCGCCATGGTGTGCGAAGATCTGAACGTCTGCCTGGCGGAATGCCTGCGAGCCAGGTCGCCGCACATCACAGGGGTGAAGCCCCCGACCTGGAAGGGTCGTGACGTGGAACCCCCTTTCGCTGCGCGGCGGCGTTAAACAAGTCACGCGTTCTTCTGCGCTCAATTATCGTCTTGCGCCTTAATATGAATTGGAAAACGCCCAGACTGACACCCATACCAGTTATGCATAAGCCACCGTAAAGAACAACTCTGTTACCACCAACAAATGCATAGAGAACGATGGCTATGCCGATTAGCATCACTATGCTCACAATTACTGTCTGAATCGATACCATCAGATTATGCTTTTGAGAATTCCCGTACATTCGGCGCCTCCTTTTTCGCTAATCCTGATTGCGTAACGAGTCTGTAGGAAAAACTTATGATTTGACTGATATCCACTTGTTTCCCCGATACGTTCACAATTATGTGCACCCCGAACGTACGATGTCAAGCCTGGTAACAGGACAATCCATGCGTCAAACCACAAATAGGGTGGCTACGCAACGCGATTGCAAGGTGGGTGATGGCCATGGCCGCTGCTTAAGCGGCCCGCCACGGAAGGAAAGCCACGGCTAGAGCGTCCCACTTGGTCCAACCTTGTTTGGCCCGACCTCACTTCGCCCGAACCGTGACCGGAATGCCACGGGCCTCGGCCACAGCTTGAAGGAGACGCTTGAAATCGACCTTATCCCACACACCCAAGGCCCGGAATCGCTCCTCGGCCGCGCGCGCCAGGTCTGGCACAAGGCCATAAACGTCGGGGTGGATCTCCACCAGTAAGTCATCACCATCGACGGCCACTTTCACAGGCTCGTAGACAATCTCTCCAGCCTCCCCAACGGTCACCTCCCAGAAGAGCGCCTTGGCGTGCTCGGGATAAAGACGCAAACAACCGTGACTCAGCGCCCGGCCCACCGTCATTGGGCAGTTCGTGCTGTGGAGACCGGTGTGTTTCAGGGAAGTGCCTATCCAGAAATCACCCAGGGGGTTGTCAGGTCCCGGCGCCACAACCTCGCGTTTCACGTTTTCCCGCCGGGCCAGGTCCGGAGGCATGTACCACGCCGGGTTCTGCACTCTGCAGGTCACAGTAAAGGAACCAATGGGAGTCTGCCACGTCGGTAGGCCCACAGCGGCTGGGTAGACTGCCCGGACGGTTCCCCCGCGAAAGAGATAGAGACGATACTCTGGAATGTTGACCACCACCCCCTTCTCAAGAAACGCAGGCAGGATGTACCGTGTGGGAAGAATCAGCGTCCTGCCCACCCTGACAACGTTGGGGTCGACTATGCCGTTGGCCCGCGCAACCGACAGGTACGCCAATCCCTGGCGCCGGGCCAGCTCATAGAGCGCATCCCCGGTGACGACGGTGTAGGTCTGGAGCTCACCGGCTACGGAAGGAAGGCGAGTGGAGGACACCAGTGGCAATAACGGCACAACGGGCTGGGGGGATACCGGAAAAACGAGGGCAAATAACGCAGTCAAAGCCAGCACAAGGAGGCGCCTGCCACGTCCATACGCATCAGTCAATTCATGCAATCCGTTAACTCCCGCGTCCAGCGGAAAAGCTCAGTCGTCGCGCGCGTCGCCCAGAGGTCGGCTTTCGTTCTTTGTCATATTTTTTGCCGACCTAGAATATCTGCTGCCATTTGCTTTGCTACTTCCATTCCTTTCTTATCAATCGTATCGGGGCATATACAGAAAGGAACAACGTATTTTCCAACCGTCTCACATCTGAGATAACCGCTGAGCCTGTCAAAAACTCCCTGAATAAGATCCGCATTATTTTCTATGGGCCCGTCACAAGTAACCAAGAGCGCGACAGGTTTTGCTTCCAGTAGCGACTTGTAATCGGGTGTGCCGTAACCTTTTACGAGACAGAAATGGCGATCGATCAATGCCTTGATTTGCGAGGAAAAGCTCCAACAATAAAGCGGCGATGCATATATCACAACATCCGATTGCATCATACGTTCGAATATCGACACCGCATCATCTTTTTGAACGCACCCGGGCTTATCATAGTTCGCTTTGCAGGCACCGCAGGCTAAACATCCGTTCACTTTATGGGATGTAATATTGATGCGATCGATGTCACAATATTCACCGACAAGTTTTTCAAAAAAACCAAGCGCTTTTGATGTGTTACCACTGTTTCTTGGACTTCCCAAGATTGTTGCGATCTTCATCGATGTTACTCCCCCTGCACTAGCCCAGTTGATAGACTCTCCCCTCCTAAGGGATTATTACCCCAAAGGTACTAGCTCAATTCATAAACTTTGCCCTCTTCAGGGACCATAACCTCGACGTCCGTCTGTTCTTGCATCTCCTGCGCCAATTTGCGGACGCCGGCGTCAGGGCGGCGAGGATGGTGATGAACAGGCATGAGGCGACTTACGCCCGCTTGCGTTGCAATCCGTGCGACACCGGTAGCATGCGAGTGTCCTGAACGTTTCACTTCGTCACTATCGGCCTCGGTGTCGGTCCACCATACTTCATGCAACAGAAGTTCGACACCCTGTGCAAACGTTTGAGTGGCTTGTTCTACAATGGTGTCAGTAACATATGCTAGCGCATCCTCAATTCGAATACCCGCCGATCCTCCCGGATGCTTCTGGGCACGCAATTGGATTGACAGGGTTCCGATTTGGAGGCTCTCGCGTGTTACAGGAATAACCTCGAGTGGCATTGGAAAATCTCGAAGCGGCACTGAGAACAGCGGCGGTTGTAAAAGCCTGTTCAGCGCTTCTTCTGGCGTCGTTTCCACGAAGGGCCGCGCTGGGGCGTAGATTCTGATACGTCTTTGCGCCCATGTTTCCGGGAAATAGGACAACCCTACAACGTGGTCGAGATGATAATGAGTTAGAATCACATTCAAGCAATCGTAGGGGCGTAGCAAATCCACGATGTGTTGCTCCAGAAGACGAGCTACCCCGGTACCGGCGTCGAGAAGTAGCGCTTCGCTCTCAGTGAGAAAAAGAAAACCCATCGTCTGTCGGTCAAAAGATGGTATGAATCCGTTTGTACCCAAAGGCAATATACGGTTTTTCATGCGTTACTTCCCTTTGTCTCGGAAATCTCATCTTGCTTCGGTTCACGTTCATCTGGATGATACCGAGCTTTTGCGCCGCCAGTACCAGTAGGCCGGAAGCCCCAGCAAAACCAAGATCAAACCCATCAGGGAGTCTCGAGGGTCACTCGTCAAGGTATTGTAGACAAACCACAGGGCGATGGCTACGAACAGCATCGGCACGACCGGATAGCCCCAGGTCTTATAGGGCCGAGGGGCAGAGGGATACTTCCGCCTCAGGACGATTACTCCACTCACTGCCATCGCATAGTATAGCCACGAGGCAAAGATGACGTAGGTAAACAGTTGTTCGAATTTTCCGGTGAGGGTGAGGAGCGAAGCCCAGACACCCTGGAGAAGGATGGAAAAAGCTGGTGTACGAAAGCTCCGGTGGATTTCGCCAATCTTTTTGAAGAAAAGCCCGTCCCTGGCCATAGCGTAATAGACTCTCGGCCCGGCCAGAATAAAGCCATTCACCGTCCCGAAGGTGGAAACGAGCACGGCGGCGGAGATTGCCGCGCCGCCCAGGGGGCCGATGAGTTTTTTTGCTACATCCGCGGCAACGAGCTGAGACTGGGCAATCTGACCTACTTGTAGGATGTATATGTAGACCAGATTGGCCGACAGATAGATCAGGATGACTCCCAACGTGCCAAAGGCCAAGGCAATGGGCAGATTCCGCTGCGGGTTTTTGATCTCATCCGCGACGAAGCCCACATTGTTCCACCCGTCGTAAGACCAAAGCGCTGCAACCATCGCCACGCCGAAGGCTCTTAACAAACCCTGGTGGTTGATTCCACCCCAAATAGGTTGGAAGTTGGCCCACGACCCACCCCTCAAACCAAGGCCCAAAACCACCAGAGCAACAATGGCTCCTACCTTTAGAAAGGTGAAGATGTTCTGAACCCATCCTCCAAAGCGAACCCCAGCGTAATTCACTGCGGTAAGCAACAGGATACAAAGTATCGCCACCACCTTCATTAGAATCGGAGACAGGGGAATAAAATAGCCGCTGTATTCGGCGAAGGCCACGGCGACCGCTGCGATGGAACCAGTTTGAATGACGAGAAGCAGCGTCCACCCAAAGAGAAAACCCCACAGGGGACCGAAAGCCTCTCTCAAGTACACATACTGGCCCCCGGACCGGGGCATCATGGCCCCGAGCTCGGCGTAGGCCAAAGCGCCGAACAGGGTGAGGATTCCAGAAACGGTCCAGACCAAAATGATAATACCGGGGCTCTGAATTGCCTGGGCAATGGCCCTGGGGGTGAGAAATATCCCCGAACCAATAATCGAGCCCATGAGGACGGTGACGGCTTCCCTTAACCCCAGGCCACGGACCAGCTGAGGTTGGTGAGTAGATTCGTGCTCCATATTATGCCTTGTCGGGAAATCTGGTGAGCCCGCTCATTTTGATACCGCAACCCTCAGAGCTGCTATTCGCCAACGCCGCGATCCGACGTTCGTTCATCGGAGCGGCGCAATGCCCTGCGCACTCGCATGGTTTGATATCCTTTACCGTCGCCTTTGCCTATCGCCTTCTACATAGGAGCCAGCAAGCCCACACGGAGTATCCGATTGAAGCGGGAAAACCAACATAGGACAGTGAATACGGCACCATCCTCGTTCCAACCACGATGGGCCACTGGTAGACAAGCCGCAGGAGATGAAATGTCCCGACGAGAAGGAAAATGGAGCCGGAAATGATCAGGTACAGCTTTTGACTCATCTCATCACTCTATCTGCCGCTTAAAGAGTCTGTAGAAAAACCCCCGTTGAGGCGCTTTCTTGAAAGACCGTCCTAATGAATTTAACAGGTTACAGCCCATGTAAATCTAGCGTCCGGACTTTGTCAAGAGTCTTGTTATGTGCGCCGGGTTCAAATAGGCCATCGACCGTGGACAATCCAAATACGGATAATCTTGTCCGTTGACAGCGGGAGATCTCACAGGGGTTGGGTGGCTTTCTGCCCTTTCAAGAAGGTTTGTTTATCATAAAGCACACGTCTCCCATGAATCGTTTGTACCCAACGATTGAGATCAACCTGTCGTACAGCTTGCCGAGTCTTCCAGCAACAGGGTATTTCCAGAGATACTGTTCGACAAAAGGCCAGTATCTTACGTCTTCTACTTGAAAGCCGGCGGCTAGGAAGAAACTGAGTAAATCAGGAATACTGTGATAGGCGTATCTTGTCTCCCATGCGTGTCCCTGGCGTAGTAGTTTATGAAACCATAAACTCGTATGCCTCGCTAGAATGAATTCAGGAGCCAACGTATTTGGAACTGTCGCGACGAATACTCCCCCGGGAGCGAGCACTCGATAGATAGATTGCGATGCCCATCGCAGATTCTCGATGTGCTCTAAGACATAGTTAGAAAACACAGCGACGTAGCGCCCCGACTCTACTGGTTTCATGTCTTCAATGGGACATTGCCAACATTCCCTCACTGTGGGAAAGTCGACATTGCAGTTCTCAATATCCACACGATCGCATACATACTTGCATCCAGCCTGAGTAAGTTGTTGCTCGATTGATGTGCTCTGACCGGCGCCAGCATTTAGAATCTGGTGCACACCAGAGTCAGTTTCGCGTGAGTTGAGAAAAGCTGCAAGCTTCTGAACCAGATATTTTTCTGCTGGTTTCTGCATAGCAGTAAGTCCTACGTGGATTGAGAATTACGTTTCTTTCACGCGCGACGGCAAAACGTTAGTTAACCGCCCGGCGAGTCTGTACAAAGAGCCCTATTGCGGCTGTTTTAGGACTCGTGAGTATTCGATGTCACGACCAAATATGTATCGAAACGGGATCGCTACCAGATCGCCCACAACAAATGTCGCAAATACCACTACCTGGACGATTGACGACGCCGGAAACTCACCTCCCAACGCAAGCGGTACAACTACACCCAAGAGCCAAATCAGCTTGTACAAAAGCTCCACCAAAAGAAGGGGACAGTACTTCAAGGGTGCTCGCACGCCGAGGACGGAGACCAGCCCTAAGGCTAGAAAGATACTTCCGTTCAGACCAAAAACCACAGGATCCTGTGCAGGCATGTCAAAGATCGATTGCACTCCAGATGGAGCAAGAATCACGCCCAGGCCAAATGAGCTTGCTACGATAGCCGTGTATACATACATGAACCTGAGCCAGCGCCATCGAATCACGTATTGACTGACGATGTGCATTTTTCCTCCAGGAGTTTTTCTACAGTCTCTTTAGGCGATCTCATTTCTCTTCAAGTCCGTATACCTGCCTTGGGGCAAGATACTCGGGAAATCTGTCAACAAGGGCGCGGCGGACAAGGTAGCAAAAATGGCATTCCTCGACGTACTCTTCCTCATGCTCGACGTCGTATTGCCGGGCCAGAAGCGCCGGGCCTCCTTTGGACAGCGGACCGCATATCGGGTGCCGCTCAGCCTGGTATTCGGATACAAGCACCGAAAGTGGACGTTGCCACATGTTGCCCATGCTCAGGCCCTGGCACACGTGCACATGACCGTATTTGTCTACGTGTACCCTTGAAGGCGATTCCAGATCTTCGTGGGGACATTTGGTGAGTTCCTGCCAGGGTCTTCGGGGCAGCCCAGCGGGCAACTTCTCAACAGCTCTTCCTCGGAACATCGCGCCGCCCCCGATTACCGGTTTTCCCTTGTCTTGTCCGTGGCCGGGCATCGCCTCCACAAAAGGTTTAACGATGCAGATCGGAGAAGTCGGGATGCCGAGCCTACGCGCTGTCGCCAACGCTCGCTTCGCGGGACTATCTTGTTCCCTGCCGTAGTGGAACGAATCGTCGCTGATGCTGAGGTCTGCCACTCCAAGCTCTGCCAGAGGACGAAACCAGAGCTCTGCGTCCTCCTCAGAAATCGCTCCATAGGCGTTAGTCACTATCCCAACCTGGAATCCCATATCTCTGGCAAGTCTGACTCCCTCAAGCATCGACGGATAGAACAGAAACGGCTCGCCTCCTTCAAAGTATATCCACTCGACGCTACCGATTTTTCGCGATTCGTTGAGCACCTCACGAATCTGCGGCAACGTCAGGGTACCCTCCGCGTCGGGACCTGAGTATGCGAAACAATGATCACACTCAATGTTGCACTTGTACGTAAGGAGAATGTGGATTCCTGTCAACATGTCTTTTCTTTCTCACATAACAAACCGCACCACGAGCAGACAAGACCCAGCGAAGCCTGACTGGTGCAGCGGCTGGTTGAGACTGTTGAAAAACCTTTCTTGTTGAGCCGATATCGCTGTGAGTCTGATGCTCTAGGCGTAACCAAGCAGGGCGATCTTTCGCGCGTCCTGGCTCTCACTCTGCGACCTTCAGTCCGATACGGCCGGGAGCAGATGCTCCGACTTCCACATTCCATAAGCTGCGCGGGCGTGGATCTCGTGAGTCGCGTGCCAGTTCCGAACCTCGTCGATTGACCAGTATCGTAGAGCCGTCCCCTCGTGCGACAGCGTCAACTCGCCACCAACAATCTCGCACAAATGAACAACCGCTATCATAGTGTGCGGCCCACTCTTCGCACCCGGCATACGAGTGAACACGCCAACCAACTGCCTGACCTTAATCTCCAGTCCCGTTTCCTCAAGTACCTCCCTGACGACTGCCTCCACTGGCTTCTCATTCGGCTCAACCCAGCCGCAAGGCAAACACCATCCACTGCCATCAGAACGTTCCATCAGCAGGATTTCGCCACTCTGGTTGAATATGGCTGCGTCTGCCCCGACCTTCGGTGTGATGTACCCCATCTCGCTCAGCAATTTTGCTCTTGCCGTCTCATCGGGCACTTGCAGCAGCTCACTGTAGGTCTGTGTCGCCAGGTTCATCGGGCGACGGTACCGCTCACGGTCACGGATGTCGGAGCTAAACTGCAAGCCGTCTTGCGCGATGGCCCGAAGCTCGTCCAAAAGCGAAAAAATGTCCATACGTGCTTTACCTCCGGCATCATAACGTTTGGTTTCAGACGCCGAAGGTCGCGGTGCGCTGAACATTCGGATTAGAAGAAACCGCTGTGGGATCCTGAACGTTCAGATTCGAAAAGAGCCCTTCGGGCGTTTGCATACCGTTGTTATGCCCATTTTCTTACTTCATGCTTACCTTATCAATCGCAATCTTCCTATTCTCCTTTTTTTCAGAACCCATGTTTGTATATTAACCATGCCCGCTGAGGTCCATTGCGCTCTCAAGGCAAAAACAATCAGCGATAGCGAGTTCGTCAGGTAGTGCGAAAGTATCATTGGCAGAACCCGGCCTTGCATCGGCAGAATTTGGCCGAAACGGGGCCTTCTGTCTGGCGCAGGGATTCGCGTGCCCACGGGCAGTGGCAGTAGTAGTAGCGCTTCTTGTCCGGATCCGTTTCGGCCAGGTATTCTTTCGTCAAATAGGGGATCTTGGTGACATACAGGATATTGCCCTGGCGCTGGCCTGTTCGAGCGTGGTCGGGGACTGGCAGCTGCTCAGGAAGGCCTCGAACCGTAAGACGATGGCGATGTGCTGCTCGATCTGATCATCAGAGAGCTTGCGGGTCTGCAAAAATCGGCGATAACCCTGTTGATCCATCTGGAAACCCCTGTTTGATGATAGTATAAATAGCACGAACATTCACTGGATGCGGGGTGGCCCAGCGGCGTTCAGCCGTCTGCTGCAGCCGGTTGTTGGCTCTTCGTCATTCTCTGCAGAATGTCCTTCGCAAGCAAATCCATGCGTCCGCGTTCTATTTTCAGCAGATCCATCGGACTCAGCCCAAAGTGCTCCTTTATGGCTCTGATCACTTCCATTCCAACCAAGTATCCCGATCTGTTTCGGAGAACATCATCATCCATATAACCCGTGAACCAGAAGAAGCTGTTGTCTGGTGGAGAGGTGTCAAATGTCTTTAGTGCATGGGCCGCCAGATTGTGAAGGCAAGCCTTGCGTTTGCGCAGCCAAACTCCTGCCCAGTCACGAGAAACGTAATCCGCCCAGAGGGACTCAACTTGATCCACCCCCATTATTTCCTTGCTCAGCAGCGTCGCTGTGCCTTCGGTCACCAGCTGTTGTCCCACGTGATTTCTGTCCTCGACATCCCTGAACCAAAAAGCAGGCGAGTTCTGGTAGTGCAGCGCGTGAACAATCTCGTGCGGCACGAAGATCTTCACTGAGAGGGATGAACGATAAGTCTCAACGGGAAGCCACACGATAACCGAATCTCCATGCACAAGAGCGTGTCCGTTGCTACGGTCCTGTCCAACGAAGAGAACGATCTTGACGTGATCAAGGCCAAAACCTGCCTGGACAAACCGGTCCTCAATATCGGGAAGCTGTCGCCGAATGCGGTCACGCAGTTCCCGGACGCCCTCGGCTGTCAGACCGCTCGGGTAGCCCTGCCTGGCACCGAAAAACCGGAAGTAATGTTCGAACAGTTCAGGGAAGCTTGCCTCATAAAGGCTTTCATCTCCTCGTCCGATCACGTGTTCGATGAAGGACTCTGTTATGTCGTGAACATGTATCATTGTGTTAACGCCAACGTTCGCGGTCAGCTGCGGCCGCGTCCGCCGCCCTCAGGGGGCCGGCGCACAGCGTACTCTGCAGGCGGCGTGACGGCAACGGCCATCACCTGTGGGGTGCGGAGCGCACCGTCAGGTGCATGGCCGGGTTAGGGTTCTTATGTCACGTCATTTGTAAACACCCCGTCTGTGTCCTACACGAAGAACCAAGACATCTCGCCCTAGAATGGTGTAAATAACACGGTAGTTCCCAACCCGATATTTTCTGAGGCCGGCAAACTTGCCTCTCAAGACGGGGTAGACGTCCGCGTTCTCGGCCAGATCCTTTTCAACTCGCCTGAGAATCCTGCGAGCCTCCTGCTTGCTCAGCTTGGCAAGGTCTCGGGACACAGACTTCTTGTAGACAATATTATAGGCCAAGGGACCTCTTTAGCTCTTTCCCCGAAACTACGGGATGGGTCCTGTCATGCAAACGATCGAGCGCTATCTGCAGATCGGCGAAGTCCTCAAGGTAAGACTCAAGTGCCTTTTGAATAATATAGGACCTAGGTCTCTCAGTCTCCTTCGCCACACCATCGAGTTTCTTGGCCAAGTCAGCCGGGAGTCTCACGGAAACGGGTGTAGTCATAGTGTACCTCCTGTATTCTTCGTATTACATTGTACACTATGACGTCTCTGTATGCAAGCTCTTTCCTCATGAACCCTAATGGTGCGGTTGAGCCGTCGGTCCGAGCGCGACATCGCGAAAGACCAGTCGGCTCCAACCGCGTGATGGGCGGGCCTCTGCCTATTGCTGGCTCTGCCCAATGGCCTGAAATGCTGATGAATGGATGCTGACTGGATAACCTGCGGCAAGTGTACGAACCACTGAAACAGGTGTCAACACCCTTGCTGGATAACGGATGGTACGCACCGCAGGGTGTTCATATCCAGCAGGGCTCCAACGGAGCAATTGATTTCTCAGCACCAGGTAAGCGGTTTGTTCGTCGTCCGTCACAAAGACTCCGTCAGGCAGATTTGCAATCGAGTTACAGAACCTGTGCGTCTGACTGCTCGTCTCTATTCTTTTCTGATGTAGGACGGCATCTAGAGTGGTTGCGGCAGGCCGGGATGTGCCAGCCATTTCCGGATTGGCTTTTGCCCAGGTTTCTCGAAAGCGATTGAAGCGTTCTCGTTGGCATTCGGCGCATGGCCGATGTCCGGCTGCTATAGCAGTCGCTTCATCAAGGAAGAACAACTCTGTGTAATGACCCGGCGTCATGATTGAGCGTTTTCGACCCTTGAAGTCGAGAAGGCAAATGATCCACCGTTTGCCTTGAAATTGACGTCTAATCTGCTCGTGGTCGTCGTGCAAGCATCCGCGATTCCCCGTGAGTGTCCCACGAGCTGGGGTTACTATCAGAGTGCTGAAGGGCGTTACACGATTTCGTCTCGGCATATTAAGATGGTGGGCTACTTAAGCCCGTCTAACTGGCTCTTCAGCTGCAACGTTTAGCTGTCCGCCGAAAGAGCAAGGTTAGGGGTTCCAGCCTTACTAACGGAGTTGCCCCTGATCATTCATCCGGCAAGGTATTCTGGCAGACGCTCATGAGCCAGGAGGTAAAATGCCGCCAATCCACGGTATGGCTTAAAGAGTGATAGTTTTCTCATAGTTCCCTGTGGCGACAACCTCTGTCCATGGCCGAAATAGCGACCAACAATGCTCCTAATACCGAGATCTTCTGCAGGTACCCTGTCCGGACGGCCCAGACCTCGAACAAGAAAATACTCTGCGGACCAGGGCCCAAGACCCCGTACCTGTAAAAGAACAGACCGAACATCTTCGTCGGACATCGCCTCTAGCTGGTCAAGATCAAGCAGCCCATTAGCCACCTTATAAGCCACTCCCTGCAAATACTCTGCTTTGCGTTGAGAAAGTCCGCATGTCATAAGATCTGCCACTGAACTCTCACTCAATCGTCTCGGGGTTGGGAAAGCCCAAAGGCTATCCACGCGGTCGCCAAACCGTTCGACGATCCGCGTTCTAATGCGATAAGCAGCTGCCAGAGAGATCTGCTGCTCGGTGATGGCAATGACCAGCATTTCAAACAAAGACGCAGGTCGGATCGGCTTGAGGCCATGCAATTCTTGGGTTATCGGCCCCAAGACTGAATGGGATGCCGCGAGCCGGTAGAACGGCAAAAGATCCAGCTCGGCGAAGATGATCCATCTGGCTATCCGTTTGACCTCTGATGTACTGTCCGGCAGATCGGTCCGTATCTCAAACGTAGCAGGATCACGACGGACTTGGCGCAATTCCAACACTGTCGGGTTATCTTGGATTCTAACCGCGGAGCGAAGAACGGAGAAATCCTGAAATAGATCAGGCGAAAAACTCCTCGCAACACGCAAAGACAATTCGAAATCATGCGGACCTACCGACGAAATAGATAGGACAGTCATGTCAATACCGATGGCCTATGTTTTCCATTCGCGAACCCATCACGGTCCGCTTCACCCGCTCGGCTGTTTCTAAAGACCCCTTCGCGGGGAAGACGTGCCGGAACCGCACGAAACCCCGCGAGGGCGCGGCGTTAGCCGAATCGGGTGCAAGTGGTTGTTATCCTGCGCCGCACGTTATTACAATAGCCCCACTAGGTTTTGCGCCCGCCAACAAGGACCACGCTGGCGCTGCCAAAGAAAACCCCTTCCGTATCAGCGCGTTCAAGACTGGTGTGCCAACGTTTTAGTTCGTGCTCGGTGATGATGCCGGCGGCTAGGGCCTCTTTCTCGGCTCTATCCAGTGTCGCTATCTGTCGCGCCAAAGCGTAACTAGTGACAAACGTCGGGATCATCTCAATGGCGATGTCCTTAAGATCCCGGCGCTTGAACAAGCGATAAAGTTGACGACCTGAGTAGCCGTTGTGCAAACAGCGCTCGGCATGGACGCGAGCCAGACGCCGCTCAATGTCCGTTTCTTCAGTGTCGGTGGAAAGCGAACCCCAGTCCGTGTCTAGTACGACGACCCAACCGCCCGGTTTCGTCACGCGCGCCATCTCTGCCAAGGCTTGCTCCGGGTTGAACAAATGTTGAAACAATCGCTCACTGCGACAAGCATCAAATTCATTCGCCTCCCACGGTAGGGCGGTGGCGTCAGCTTGCTGATGCTTAACCCAAGCGTTGACCCCCGAGTTTTCGGCCCGCCGGTCGGCTTCGGCCACCATTGCTGCATCATAATCCAGCCCGGACACTTGGCCAGTCGAGCCAACTATCTGACCAAGAGCGATTGTGTCCGTACCTGGGCCACATCCTACGTCCAGCACTTTATAGCCGGGCTGTATCTGCATGAAGACGTAACTCCGTTGTTTGGCCTGTTGGAGTAATCTGGCTGCGGCTTGAAGATACTCGGAATCAACATATCCTTTGGGCTGTGACATTGTTCCTCCCAATTCATCCAGAGAAAGTATGCTTGCACATCACGGCTCGTCGGATTGTTATGAGCAGGCTAATGGTGCGGTTGAGCCGCACAACGTACTACGCTTCACCTGCAGCGAGCGCGGAGGACGAAGCCGTCGGGTGCAAACGCCCGTTAGCCCGTGCCCTCAGACTTCTTTGTTACCTATCTCCCCGACCGGTCACTATTCGGATTCGGTAGAAGAGCCTTTGTTTTGTTCTTCGAGATCAAGAAGCTGCATTGCCTCTTCAATTCTCTCATCATCAAGAATCCACAGTTCGGGCCATACCTCTGGTGCTGGTATTACGCCCCCTAGCGGCGAGAGTAACTCGTTCTTAATCATACACTGGATGCCATGAGATTCGAGGATTGTCTTACGAAAACTGCATTCCATCAGGTTTGTACTCGCGTAAACCTTTTTCAAATCCTTCCTCCTGCTTCAACAATTAGACCAACCGGTCCACGGTTTTTGAGTAGCTTGAATGAGAGAAAAGCCGGACAGCACGCTCCACCACTTGAGCGTAGAGAGCATTTTGCTTTTCCAAAAGGATTATCTTGCTCAATTGCGTGCTGCTTACAGGAGTCTTGAAGGCTTGGGCCGATTTAAAGAACTACAAGCTCTCCAAGGATTTGATCTTGTCAATCTTGTCGTCTTGTAGACCGTCGAGGTCAGCTTCTCTGAGCCATCCTTCCTTCAGTAGATTAGACATGCTCCCAAACCAAATGGGCTGTTTGCTGTGCACCTCGTATCAACAAAGGAGGCGTGCTTAATGTCAGTCTGTTACCTTCCAGTTCCCAAATCCGTACTTGGTCAACACCCACCCAGTTGGGGAAAAAACTGACTTCGGGGTGCACCACGAGTTTATCTCCTTGAATTTCATATTTCCCGCTGTAGGAAATGTAGGTCTCGGCGGCGGCCACTTTCTCCTCCGGACTCCCGCCCATAATATCTCCAACAACAAATTTGCGGCGACTGGAAGGCATTAAAGCCACGGACATATAGCCGCTCTCGGAGAAAATATAGTAGCCGACTGCATCGGGACCATACGGGTAGGTCAGCTGGCCGTCCAGGGTTCTCAAGTGGAAAGACACCAATCGCCAGGTTCCCACAAGGGCTTTTTGTGTTGTCTCGGTTGACAAGGAAGGCTCCTTTCAATGTGATCCGGTATGGCGGAGAACTTATATTTTACGACACCGACATGGCGTGAATCACGGCAAAGGACCGTGTTCCCCGGACTCCGATGCCTACGGAGGTTTAACGCTTCGCGTAACCCGCGGTCAGCGGCAGCGGGGAAAGGTTGGCCGCGCCAATCGCTAACCGCCTCTACCTAATAGGGGATGGGCCAAGGGGCAGTACTTTTCATCCGCCGTCCGCTGCAACCGGTTGATACTCATTGAGGCCTCCCCCACGGGATAATCCCGAGGTTAGGCGCCTCACTTCATCGGACCCCTAGTTGTCTAACCGCGTAGCCACTGGATTACCCATAATGGCAGCATGCCGCCGATGTTGAAGAGCGCGTGGACGATGATAGCCGGAAGGAGACTCCCCGTTCTC